>Ga0070671_100003424_pt1 | contig 12381 bp, 6 predicted proteins | sample KBSS73metaG_FD_65341 | JGI IMG/M metagenome (GOLD analysis project Ga0070671, IMG submission 65341) | Switchgrass rhizosphere microbial communities from Kellogg Biological Station, Michigan, USA - KBS S7-3 metaG | ecosystem: Host-associated > Plants > Roots > Rhizosphere > Soil ...
AACGAATCCCGAATCCCGAACCCCGAATCCCGAGTCTTGCGATGCGTCGGTTTCGATTTCCCGTGCCCGCGTGCGTTCGCGTCGAGGGCGGAATTCCGGTTCGTGTCGTGAGCGATCGGCGTGGGATCAGCGGAGGCAGGGTCGAATCCTACGCTGGGCCATGGCGCAGCTCCGGAGGATGGTGGGTCGCGGAAACTCGTGCCCCCTACTCGCCCCACACGCCTCACTCGCCTCACACCCCCCACCCGCCCCACTGGGACCGCGACGAGTGGGACGTGACGCTCAGCGATGGCGCGACGTATCGCGTCTTTCGCGAGCGCGACACGGATGCCTGGTTCATCGAGGGCGTGGTCGATTGAATTCGCCGAATCCCGAATCCCGAATCCCGAATCCCGGATGTACATCGAGCTTCACGCCGCATCGGCCTTCAGCTTTCTTCAGGGCGCGTCATTGCCCGAAACGCTCGTCGAGCGCGCTGCCGCGCTTGGCTATCCCGCGCTCGCGCTGCTTGACGCCGACGGCGTCTACGGCGCGCCGCGATTTCACAAAGCGGCGAAGCAGGCTGGGATCAAAGCGATTATTGGGGCGGAACTGACGATCAGTGGGCAGTGGGCAGTGGGCAGTGGGCAGAATCGTACGACGCGTTCAGTGGGCAGTGGGCAGAATCGTACGACGCGTTCACTGCCGACTGCCGACTGCCGACTGCCGACTAAAACATGGCGTCTGCCCGTCCTCGTCGAAAGCACGGACGGCTACCGCAATCTGTGCCGATTGGTGACGCGCATGAAGATGCGCGCAGCAAAAGGCGAAGGCGCTGTGGCGCTCGAGGAATTCGAAGGCTATACGACCGGCCTGATCGCGCTCGCCGGCCGGCCCATCCTCGATGCGGCGCACTATGGCGTCGGCGGGTTGCTCGATCGCCTGGTCGGACTGTTTGGGCGCGGCAACGTGTACGTCGAAATGCAGCGCCATCTGCTGCGTGACGAAGAGGCGGCCAACGTCACGCTCGATTCCCTGGCGCGCGCGTTCCGCGTGCCGGTCATTGCCACCAACGACGTGCGCTTCGCCGAGTCGTCTGATCGACCGCTCTTCGACGTGCTCACCTGCGTTCACCACAAGACCACGCTCGACGCCGCGGGACGGAAGCTCGCGCGCAACGCCGAGCGCTACCTCAAATCGCCCGAGACGATGGCGCAGCTGTTCGCGGATCGTCCGGCGGCGCTTGCCGGCACGGTGGCGCTCGCCGAGCGGCTCGAATACACGATGGCGGATCTCGGCTATCGCTTTCCGACATATCCGGTGCCCACCGGCGAGACCGAGATGTCGTTTCTGCGCCACATCACCGACGCCGGCGCACGCGAGCGGTATCGCCCGTATCACGACAAGGCGGGCGCGCAGATCGCGCGCGAACTGGCGCTCATCGAGAAGCTCGATCTGGCCGGTTACTTCCTGATCGTCTGGGACATCGTCAACTACTGCCGGCAGCAGGACATCCTCGTCCAGGGACGCGGCTCGGCGGCCAACAGCGCCGTCTGCTACAGCCTCGGCATCACGGCGGTCGATCCGATTGCGATGGATTTGCTCTTCGAGCGTTTTCTGTCGGAAGAGCGCGGCGAATGGCCGGACATCGATCTCGATCTGCCGAGCGGCGATCGCCGCGAGCGCGTCATCCAGCACGTCTACGAGAAATACGGGCAGCGCGGCGCCGCGATGACGGCGAATGTGATCACCTACCGCAGCCGCAGCGCCGCGCGCGAAGTCGGCAAGGCGCTCTCACTCGGCGACGACGACGTCGATCGGCTCGCCAAGGTGATGAACAACTTCGAGTTCACGGATCCGAACGACACCCTGGGGCGCCATATCAACGAAGCCGGCCTGGCGCTGTCGATGCCGCGGATGAAGGCGTTCGCCGAGCTGTGGCTGCGCATTCAGGATCTGCCGCGTCATCTCGGCCAGCATTCCGGCGGGATGGTGATCTGCCAGGGCGAGCTCGATGGCGTCGTCCCGCTCGAGCCCGCGACCATGCCGGGCCGCGTCGTCGTGCAGTGGGACAAGGACGATTGCGCCGACATGGGGATCGTCAAAGTGGATTTGCTGGGGCTCGGGATGATGGCGGCGCTGCAGGACGCCATTGAACTGGTGAATACCGGGATTCGGGGTTCGGGATCCGGGATTCGGAATTCACACACGTCGAACGATCGAATCCCGAATCCCGAGTCCCGACTCCCGGCATTGTTCGATCTTGCCCACATCCCCATGAACGACGCCGAGGTCTACGAGATGCTGCAGAAGGCGGAGACCGTCGGCGTGTTCCAGGTCGAATCGCGTGCGCAGATGGCGACGCTGCCGCGGCTGAAGCCGACGCACTTCTACGACCTGGTCGTGCAGGTCGCCATCATCCGGCCGGGGCCAATCGTCGGCGACATGGTCCATCCGTATCTGAATCGGCGCGCCGGGCGCGAGCCCGTTGTGCCGCTTCATCCATCGCTCGAGCCGATCCTTGCGCGGACGCTCGGCGTGCCGCTCTTTCAGGAGCAGCTGCTGCGCATGGCGATGGTCGCGGCCGGCTTCACGGGTGGCCAGGCGGAGGAACTGCGCCGCGCGATGGGCTTCAAGCGCTCCGAGAAGCGCATGAAGCAGATCGAAGGTCAGCTTCGGGAGGGAATGGCGCGCAACGGGATTACCGGCGAGACCGCTGAGCGGATCATCAACTCGATCACGTCGTTCGCGCTGTATGGGTTTCCCGAATCGCACGCGGCGAGCTTCGCCCTGCTGGCGTATGCCAGCGCCTATCTGAAGGTGCACTATCCAGCGGCGTTCTATACGGCACTCCTCAACAACCAGCCGATGGGGTTTTATCACCCGGCCTCGCTCGTCAAAGACGCGCAGCGGCGCGGGGTGCGGTTTCATCCAATTGACGTGCAGCAGTCCGACTGGCTCTGTCGTGTCGAAGAGGACGGCGCGATTCGGCTCGGGTTCATGTACGTCAACGGGCTGCGAAAGGAAGCAGGGCAGGCGATGGCGCAGATTCCGAAGGGCCGGTTAAAGCCGGGCCCTACGCCACACAACGCGCCTCCGCCACACAACGTAAAGCCGGTGTCTCCGCCATACAACGTAGGGGCCGGCTTCAGCCGGCCCGAATGCCCGAAGTGCGGCTCCGATGATGATTCGATGATCGAGGTCGTCAGAGACGGGATTCGGGATTCGGAGTTTCGCGAACCCCGAACGCTGAACCTTCGAATCCCGAATCCCGAATCCCGAGTCCCGGTACGGACGTATTTCTGCAACACCTGCGCGCACGAATGGACCGTGCCGCTGCGCTCGGTCGGCCGCTTCGAGTCGATCGAGCAGCTTGTGCAGCGAACCGGCCTCCGCCGCGACGAGCTGACGACGCTCGCGGACATCGGCGCGCTGAACGCGTTTACGAATGAGAGGCGCAGCGCGTTATGGCAAGTGGAACGCGCCGTCCGCCCCGGTGGTGAACTCTTCCGGGATTCGGGATTCGGGATTCGGGATTCGGAAGAGCACGAGCAGTACGAACCGCGAACCAACGAATCGCGAACCTCGGATCCCGAGTCCCGGTCACCACTCCCCGTCATGGATGATCACGAAAGGCTTCGCGCCGATTACGCAGGCATGGGGCTCACCATCGGTCCGCATCCGATGTCGCTGCGCCGCAACGACCTGGCGCTGCGTGGCGTTCTCCGGGCCGTGGACCTGCCGCAGGCGCGCGACGGCCGCCGCGTGCGCGTCGCCGGCATGGTGATCACGCGCCAGCGGCCGGGCACCGCGAAAGGCTTCGTGTTCCTGACGCTGGAGGACGAGACCGGCATTTCGAACGTCATCATCCGGCCCGATCTCTTCGATCGCGACCGGATGACCGTCATCCGGCAGCCGTTCCTGCTCGTGGAGGGCGTGCTGCAGCACCAGGACGGGGTGCTGTCGGTCAAAGCCGAACGACTGCAGGCGATCGAGGGAGGCGCCTCCGTTGACGCGCACGACTTCTACTAGGCAGCCGGGATTCGGGATTCGCGATTCGGGATTCGATAACGCTTCGACTCTCGGACGTGTCACGAAAATTGCTTGGCAGCCGCTTCATGAAGATCACCTCATACCGGGATCTGGAGGCGTGGCAGCTCGGGATGGATCTCGCTGAAGCGATCTATGGGTTGACACGAACGTTTCCTCGCGAAGAATTGTTTGGGCTGACATCGCAACTGCGCCGGGCGGCCGTGGCTATTCCGTCCAACGTCGCGGAAGGACATCGACACGGGACAGTTGCGTACAGGCACTATGTGACGATCGCCCTCGGTTCCCATGCTGAATGCGAGACCCAGCTCGAACTCGCGTCACGGCTAAAACTCGCGCCAGCGGATGGGATCGCGTCAGTCAGCACGCTAGCAACGCGCGTTGGTCAGGTCCTACACGGCCTCGCGCGCAGCCTTCCACGGAATTAACGATTGCTCCCCAGCGGGAACTTGCTACCCATAGCGGGAAGTTCGAACCCTCGAATTTTCGAATCCCGAACCCTCGAATCCTGAACCTTCGAATCCCGAACCCCGAACCTTCGAATCCCGAATCCCGAACCCCGAGTCCCGGTCTAGTACACTGACACCCCGTTGGGTCCCCTGCGTATCGCGTTTCTCGGCTGCGGATTCATTACACGCGTCCACAGCCACCACCTGAAGTCGCTTGGCGGCGAGATCACGTGCAGCTACGCGAGCCGGTCGCGCGACAAGGCGGACGCCTTCTGCCGGGAATTCGGCGGTGCGGGTTTCTACGGCGATTACCCTTCGGCGATCGACGATCCCGCCATCGATGCGGTCATCATCGCAGTCCCCCCACGCTATCACTTGGCGCTGACGCTGGCCGCACTCGCCGCGCGCAAGCATGTGCTGGTGGAGAAGCCTGCGTATCTTCGGATAGACGATTACGAGACAGTGATCGCGGCGCGGGATCGCGCCGACCGGGTCGTGCTGGTCGGCGAGAACGACCACTACAAGCCGCTCGCGGTGCACCTTCGGCGCCTCATCGCAGCCGGAACGCTCGGCGACATGGTATTCGCGCACTTCACGACCATCGCCCATAGACTGAAAGCTGCCGACGACTGGCGCAACGACGAAGAGATGGCGGGCGGCGACGCGTTCTTCGAGGAGGGCATTCACTGGCTCCATCTCGCGAACAGTCTCGGGCCCCGCATCGTCGAGATCCATGGTTATCGGCCACCCGCCTCCGGCACCGGGCCGGATCGGCGTGCCAAGAGCATGCTCGTCTCCTTTACATATGACAATGGAGCGGTCGGATCGCTTTACTATTCCCGCGAGATCCCGTCGTTGTTGCGCGGACTCCGTTTGTCGAAGCTCTTTGGGCGCCGACGCGTGATCACGTTTGAATCCAATGGCTCATTCGTGCTCGTGCGTGGCGAAGGAATGCCGCAGGTTCACTTCCCGGGCTTTCGCGATATTCGCGGATACCGTGCGATGTACGGAGACTTCGTTCGCGCCATGCGCGAGCAGCGCGCGCCGGAGATGAGCCTCGAAGCGGCGATGGACGACCACCGGTTGATGGATCAGATTTACGCCTCGTTGCGAACGCAGAACGGCGAATCCCGAACCCCGGATCCCGAGTCCCGGATCGCGAACCCCGCCCGAATCCCCAATCCCGAATCCCGGATCCCGGCCCAGTGATCCACCGTTACGACATCATCATCATCGGCACCGGCGCGGGCGGCGGCACGCTGGCACATGCGCTGGCTGGTTCCGGGGCGCGCATTCTCGTCATCGAGCGCGGCGACTTCGTGCCGCGTGAGGAGGAGAACTGGAATCCGGAAGCGGTCTGGAAACATCTGCGCTACCGCATCGACGAGCACTGGCTGGATGAACGCGGCCGCGCGTTCCGGCCGTATACGCACTACTGCGTCGGCGGCAACACGAAGTTCTGGGGCAGCGTCTTGTATCGCCTGCGTCGAGAGGACTTCCAGGACGTCGAACACGTGGATGGCCTCTCGCCCGCGTGGCCGATCTCCTACGACGATCTCGAGCCGTACTACGAGCGCGCCGAGCGCCTGTATCACGTGCGGGGGCAGCACGGTGTGGACCCGACTGAGGTTCCGCGCGGTCCATTTCCGTACGACGCCGTTCCACATTCCGCGGCGATGGAGGAGATTGTCGGCGGGCTGCGTTCGATGGGATTGCACCCGTCGCCGCTGCCGCTCGGTCTTCTGCGGCCCGGGGAAACCGACGGCTGCATCCTGTGCAACACGTGCAATTCATTTCCGTGCAAGGTTGGCGCAAAGAGCGATGCGGAAGTCTGCTGCGTTCGCCACGTCATGACGCAGCCGACGGTCACGTTGTGGACGCGCGCGTTCGCGCGCCGTCTGCTGACAGACGGATGCCGCCGCCGCATTGCCGCCGTGGAAGTGGAGCGGAACGGCGAGACGGTTCGCGTCCAGGCGCCGCTCATCGTCATCGCCTGCGGTGCCGTGAATTCGGCGGCGTTGCTGCTTCGCTCGGCCAACGACGCGCACCCTGACGGCCTCGCGAATTCGTCAGGGCTCGTGGGCCGCCGCTACATGGCGCATCTCGCGACGATGATGCAAGGATTTCATCCGCTCAAACGGAACGAGACGGTGTTCCAGAAGACGGTCGCGATCAACGACTACTACCTTCAGGGCACCGGCGACATGCCGTATCCGCTCGGCCAGATTCAGTCGCAGGGGCGGACGCACGGCGTGATGGCGCAGACGGTCGTGCCGTGGATACCGCTCTGGGCCTACGCGGCGTGGGTTGCCCGTGGCGTCGACTGGCTCGCGATCTCGGAAGATCTTCCGCGGGACGACAACCGCATCACGCTGACGCCGGACGGCCGCATTCAGCTCCAGTACCGGCCGAACAACGTCTCCAGCCACGAGCGGCTCGTCGCCGAAATGCGGCGCATCCTCCGCCGTCTTGGCTTCTGGGTCACCATCGCGCACTCGCACAAGGAAAAGAACACCACGCATCAGTGCGGGACGCTCTGCTTTGGCGCCGATCCGCGCACGTCGGTGCTCGATCCGTTCTGCCGCACGCACGACGTCGACAACCTGTTCGTCGTCGACGCGTCGTTCTTTCCATCATCTGCGGCCGTGAACCCGGGGCTGACGATTGCGGCGCAGGCACTTCGTGTCGCGGACCACATCAAGGACACATATCTGTCGTGAAGGTTCGTTCCTTCAGCCACTGCGGAATCACGGTTTCCGACTTCAACCGCGCGGTGAAGTTCTACTGGGAGGTCTTCGGCTGCCCGCTGGTAGGTGTGTCCGACACGCCATCGGAACGGGTACGAACCTTCTTCCAGGTCCCCGTTGACCCCTTGACGGAGCTCGGGGCAGGTGCGCCGGCCTGCAAAATTGGATGGATACGGGTTCCCGGCGGCGGCGTGCTCGAGATTTTCGAATTCCAGCCGCAGCTTCCGCCTGGGGCGGTGCGCTGGAACCAGGTCGGCCTGACCCACATTTCCTTCAACGTTCGGAATCTGCAGGGCTGGTACGACTATCTGGTGCGCAAAGGCGTGGAGTGCGTCAGCCGGCCGGAGCGCTCGCCGCGCGGCCACTCGTTCTTTTTCGTGAAGGACTTCGACGGCAATCTCATCGAAATGATGGACCTTGGGTACATGTATTACGTGCTTGGATGGCTGGGGCCGCTCGGCGGCTGGCTGTTCCGTAGAGGTATGTACAGGAAGTACTACCAATAACCAGTAGCGCGAACCTTCAAGGTTCGCGATACAATTCCCGCCTTCGGAGGGAAGCATGAAACGACGCATCATCCTGGGCTCGTTGCTCGTCCTCGGCGCGCTGTCGATTGCGGTCGCGCAGCAGGCACCGCCGCAGCCGTCGGCGAACGCGCTGATGGTCACCAAGCTCAAAGACAACCTCTACGTGCTCAAGGGCGGCGGCGGCAACACGTCCGTGTTCGTCACCTCCAACGGCGTCGTTGTCGTCGACTCCAAGAATCCGGGCTGGGGCCAGCCGGTTCTCGACAAGATCAAGACCCTCACCGACAAGCCGGTGACGACGCTGATCAACACGCACACGCATGGTGATCACGTCAGCGGCAACGTGGCGTTCCCGGCGACGGTCGACATCGTCGTGCAGGCGAACACCGCCGAGAACATGAAGAAGATGATCCCGAACAGTACCGCCGCAGATCAGACGGTGCCGAAGCAGACCATCTTCCAGGAGAACGGCGGCAAGGGACTGCCGAAGCGGACGTTCAAGGACAAGATGACGCTCGGCAAGGGAGCCGATGAAGTGGATCTGTTCTACTTCGGGCGCGGCCACACCAATGGCGATGCCTGGGTGCTGTTCCCAGCCATCCGTGTCCTGCACGCGGCTGACATCTTCTCAGGAAAGAACATCCCGCTGCTGGATGCCAACAACGGCGGCAGCGCTGTTGAAATCGGCAACAGCCTCGACAAGGCTGCGAACACGCTGAACGGCAAATACGACACGATCGTGACCGGCCACGCGAACGAGATGACGCCGGCGGACCTGAAGGAGTATGCGCAGTTCAACCGCGATTTCGTCGCGGAGGTGAAAGCGGCTATCAGCGGCGGCAAGAGCCCGGACGATGTGGCGAACAGCTGGGCGATCCCGGCCAAGTATCAAGGGTACGCGCCGATCAGTACTCCGAACGACAAGGTTCGCGTGAAGAACAATGTGAACCTGGCGTGGAAGGAACTCGGCGGCAAGTCGACGAAGGCAACGAACTAGAACAACGCGATCGCGGCACAGGGCTCGACGCCTCGAGCCCTGTGCCGCGCACTCCTGATCCCAATCACACTTCCAACCCCACATTCCTACACAAAAGAGGCTTGTAGCTGAGCTTCAGATGTCAGAAGATCCGCCGCCTGGACGGGAGGTTCAGCATGCGATTCCTTTATTCGATCGCGATTGGCCTGTTGGTGCTGACGGTGGCTGCGCCCGCGCTTGGACAATCACAAATCACGACCGGTGTCATCAACGGCCTCGTCGTTGACAGCAACGGCGGCGTGCTGCCGGGTGTAAGCGTCGAGGTCCGCAACGTAGACACCAACCTGACGCGCACGATCGTGACGGGTCAGGACGGCCGATTCTCGGCCCTCCAACTGCCGCCCGGACGTTACAAGGTCACGTTCACCTTGTCGGGCTTCTCGACGCTGGTCCAGGAAAACGTCGTAGTTACCGTCGGCCAGACGGTGCCGCTCAATCCGATGATGAAAGTGTCGGGGGTGTCGGAGACCGTGACGGTCACGACCGAAGCACCGGTCGTCGACACGACACGCACGGCGTCCGCGAGCACGTTGAACGAGACCACGATCGCCACCACGCCTATTCTTGGACGCAAGTTCGAGGATCTGCTGACGCTGACGCCAGGCGTCAGCGTCGTGCAGGGGCCCGATGGTGACGAGATCAATTTTTCCGGCCAGCGCGGCGTGTTCAACAACATCAGCCTCGATGGCGGCGACTACACGAACGGCTTCTTCGGTGAGCAGGTCGGCGGCCAGCGTGCGGCCATCGACATCACGCTCGAGGCGGTCAAGGAGTTCCAGGTCATTGCGACTGGCGCCAGCCCGGAGTTCGGTCACACCGCCGGTGGTGTCGTCAACGTGATTACCAAGTCGGGCACGAATCAGACGAGCGGCTCGATTTTTCACTACCAGCGTCTGGAGGGTCTGACCTCACACACATCGGATGACAAACCCCTGAAAGACTTCCGACGCGAGCAGTTCGGAGGCACCATCGGCGGAGCGGTCGTCAAAGACAAGGCGTTCTACTTCGTCGCGCTGGAAGGCGTTCGGGAGAACCTGCAGCGACCGAATCTTTCGGAGAGCATCGGAACGCCGTGTCCTGTGGCCGCTCCGACGCTGCTCGCGAACGAAGCACTCATCGGCGCCAACCCCGATTGTCAGCGACTGGCATTGCTTGGGTTCTTTCAGGCCCGACGCAACCAGAACGAGGGCTTGCCGGTCGATCACACGATCAACAACAACGCCACGCTCGCAAAGGTCGATTGGAACCTCAACCCGTCGAATCAGCTCTCCGGGTCGTATAACTTCGATTATTCGAAGAACACGAATCAGACGTTCGACGTCGCTACCTACGGCACTTCGGCCAACGGTATCGAGGGACCGTCGAAGATCAACGTCCTCAACATCAACCTGTTCACGACGCTGACTTCGAACAAGCTGAACGAACTGCATGTCACGTATTCGCGCGAGAATCGGCCGCGCAATGCGGTCACGTCATCGGTTCCGGCCGACACCGCAATGGGGTTCGGCACGACGTTCCGATTCGGCCATCCGTTCTTCCTGGAACCGTCCGTCGACGAACTCGTGAAACGATTCCAGGTCAAGAACAACGTGTCGCTCATTTCGGGTGCGCATACCTTCAAGGCAGGCGGCGAGTGGGTGCACACGAACAACGCGCAGGTCTTCCGCGGATTTTTCGAGGGGCGCTACATCTTCGACAGCGTCGCCGGATTCCTGCGGTATGCCTCCCCGGCGGCGCCGGGCGGTTTTGGACCATTCACGATTGGTTGTTCGAATGGCGGCTACGTGACGGCGCCGGCGGCATGTCCGGCGGGTTCGAGGGCCACCGGCGGCCCGTTGTTGTTCTTCCTGCAGGGCAGCAGCCCTGACGGCATTGCGCGCGATGGGGCCGGAGCCTCGGACATCAGCAACGAAGAGGTTGCGTTGTTCGTGCAGGACAAATGGCAGTTCCGCCGCGGGGTCACCCTCAATTACGGCCTGCGATGGGATGGTCAGCGCATGCCAAAAACCGTTGATCCGAAGACGACGGCGTTTGCGCGCTTTTTGAACGATCCGCGATTCCCCTCGGACGGAACCATTCCCAATCAATGGAAGCAGCTTCAACCACGTGGCGGTGTGGTCTGGGATGTCGGGCAGACGGGCAAAACGGTCGTTCGCGGCAATGCGGGTATCTACTACGCGCGGCAGAACATGCTGACTGAAGTGGGAGCGGTGACCACGAACGGAATTCAACAGAAGACCGATTATCGCGACAGTACGTTTACGAGCTTTGCCGACATGCCGGTGTGGCCAAATCTGCTTGCTCCCAGTGCGGTAGCGGCGGGTACGTTTCCGTTGTTCACGGGCGTGAGAGTGTTCGACCGCGACTACGGCAATCCTCGTGTCTACACCTTCAACGCCGGATTCGATCGCGAGCTGGCACCGGGTGTCGCCGCCTACGTCGACTTCACGGTTGCGAAGGGGACGCACCTGACGCGGTTTCTGAACTACAACGTTCATGGCACGGCTGCCGCGGCAACGCAGCCTGCCACTCGCGACACGACCACCTACGTCGGCGACAATCCGTTTTCGCCTGCCCTGGGCGACCTGTTTGTCATCAACAGTCGAGGGCACGGACTGTACCGAGGCGCGACGTTCGGTCTGCGGAAACGCTTCTCACAGCGCTACCAGCTCGAAGGCAACTACGTCCTTGCCAAGGACATGGACGATGACTCGAACGAGCGTGACCCGTTCACGGATCGATCGTTCAACTTCTATGACTTGAGCCAGGACTACGGGCCATCGGATCGCGACATTCGGCACAAGGTCAACGTGTTCACCTACGCCGAGCTGCCGAATCAATTTCTGTTGAACGTCCGCGCTCAGGGGCGCACGGCGCAGCCGATCACGACGTCCCCCCGTGTGCTGAACAATGTCGACCGTGGACGTAACTGGGATCGGAAGGACAACAAGTACTTCTCGCTCGATTGGCGTCTCCAGCGTCCGTTCCAACTGGGACGGGCTCAAGTCATTCCCAGTTTCGAGATGTTCAACACGTTCAACAACGCGAACAACGTGAATCCGCTGACGACACCCGCGCTGTTTAATTTCGACGGCTTCTTGCGGCAGGGCGTCGGCGATCCGCGGCAGGCGCAGCTCGGCGTGAAGGTGACGTTCTAACGAGCGCTCTGATCGCGTCAGGCACGCGTTCGAGTGCCGGCACTTCGACGAAGCGCCCGTGCATATGCGCGGGCGCTTCGGCGTCCTCATGAGACCAGCTCAGGGCCGCAGGAACATGCACCGCCCATCCTCCCGCCTCGATGACCGGCAGGACGTCCGATCGAAGCGAATCGCCGACCATGAGGAAACGCTCTGGCATGACGCCGTGACGGGCGAGGATGGCGGTGTAGACGTCAGGCGTCTTGTGGCTGACGACTTCCACATGACGAAAGCAGCCGATCAGGCCCGAGCGTTCGAGCTTCGATCGCTGGTGGAGGAGATCCCCTTTGGTGATCAGCATCAGCGGCCAGGTGGCCGCTAGCCTCGTCAGCGTCTCCCTGGCGCCCGGGAACAGTTCTATTTGTTCGGTCCGCATCTGTTTCGCAAGGTCGATGA
>Ga0070671_100003425_pt1 | contig 12380 bp, 10 predicted proteins | sample KBSS73metaG_FD_65341 | JGI IMG/M metagenome (GOLD analysis project Ga0070671, IMG submission 65341) | Switchgrass rhizosphere microbial communities from Kellogg Biological Station, Michigan, USA - KBS S7-3 metaG | ecosystem: Host-associated > Plants > Roots > Rhizosphere > Soil ...
TCGTACATCTTTCACGTCTCGAGCGCGAAGCAGGCGAAGACGCGGGCAGCGCGGGCGGAAAAGTGTGTGCCACTGATCTTAAGCGGCCGGGGGTTCAACGAGTTCACAGATTGAGCCCTCGGGCGCGTAGCATTTACGAAGCGCGTATTCCGGGAGATAGAAAATGCATCGTCATCAGAGTGGCGACAATTCGCGGCGGTCTCGCTTCGCCGCAGCTCTCCTCGTGATTGCTTGCACTGCCGTTGGCCAATACGCTGGACAAGCACCCGCAGCCGAGGCCTCTCACGCGCGCGAAGTGACGCCGAGCGACGCCCAGGCAACACGACAGCGCTTCCTCGACATGTTTGCCCGGTCCTATTTTCCGGGGCGCACCGGCCAGATCCTGGTCGTGCCGCGTGAGGGCGATTTCATCACGCGGCCCGATCAGGACGTGCCTTACATGCACGGCTCGCCTTGGGTGTATGACATCGCGATCCCGCTGATGTTTGTAGGCCCCGCGGTCAGGGTCGGAACGTATTCCATGCCGGCGGTGCAGCAGGACGTAGCCCCAACAGTCGCAGCGGCGCTTGGCGTGCACATGCCGCCAACGGCGACTGGCCGCGTATTACCAGTCCTGAAGAGGGGTATGGCTCCGCCGCGGGTAGTCGTGCTCGTCGTTCTTGATGGCATGCGTCGTGACTACTTCGACCGATACGCCACGCTCATGCCAACGCTCACGATGCTGCGGCAGCGTGCGGCCTGGTTCACTCAGGCGCGGCTCAATATTCTTCCGTCGAATACCGCGGTGGGGCACTCGACCATTGCCACTGGAACCGATCCCGCCGTACACGGGATAACGGGTACTAACGTGTACGATCGGATCGGCCACGTACGTCGCGAGATCTTCGCCGGAGCCGAGCCCGGGGACTTGATGGCGTTAACGCTGGCCGATGTCTGGCAATTTGCGACGTCGGGTCGCGCGATCATACTGGCGCAGGGCAGTATCGACCGCGCCGCCACCCCACTTGCAGGGCATGGAGCGTGTCAATTGAACGGAGTACCGGCCGTGCTTGCCAGCTACGACCAGCGCACTGGCAAGTGGAGCACGAACCTCCGCTGCTACCGTCTGCCCGCATACCTCAAAGAGTTAAACGCGAGCGCGCTATGGGCAGCTGATGCCGAGTGGATGCATCACAAGATCGACACGCCTGCCGCCGTGCGCTACTCGGCGCTCTTTCCCGCGTTCGAAGCCGACACGATGATCGCCATGATCGAGCACGAGCCCGTCGGCGAAGACGGCATTGCAGATCTGATCCTGCTCAATTACAAGGGTGCGGACTTCGTGGGCCACAAGTACGGACCGGATTCGCAGGAGCTGCGCGTCACCCTCGGCGAGCTGGATCGTCACCTGGCGCGAGTTCTCGGCGCGCTGGAAAAAAAGGTCGGCAACGACTATCTGCTTGCCGTGACTGCGGATCACGGTATGCCGTCCGAACCCTCATCAGCTGACCGTCGGCACTATGCGCCATCGATCATAGATCTCCTGAACAATCAGTTCGATCCCGAAGGAAAACAGCTCGTGACCGCCTTCGAACCGGAGAATCTACAGATCTTTATCGATGAAGAACGCCTGTCGAAACTTGGCCTGACATTACCCGACCTCGTGAGGTTCCTCAGGTCACAGCCGTTCCTGTTCTGGGCATTCAGCAGTGACGAGGTGCGGCAGGCAGCGGCCCGCTGACTAAGTTCAATGGGAGGGTGTAGCGTCGGGATCGTGCAGGCGTAAACGAATGTAGCTAGTTGTAAGCCAGTCCACCTGCACAGGTGCGTCCGCATCATCAATGTCCTCGGTACTGACGTCTTTCCCCGTACCGTAGTTGACTTCGGCAAAGGCGTTTTTGTTCACGTTGACCGTGAGCAAGAGACGACTCCCCTTCGCGATCAAGCGACTGAATAGGTAATCCTGTTCGAACGGAACCGTCGCTGCCGAGCCGGGGTCGAGTAGGTGGCGCGTGCTCATGTCAGCTGCGTAACTGGCGCGCTGCGTGTAGTAAGTCAGCTGAAAGAGCTGGCCGTCGGGTAATAGCTCATAAAGCGCAAGGCCAACATCCAGGTCACGCTTATTCACCCGAAGATGAACGATACCATCCATGCCACTGACTTCCTCGGCGCGGGGGAAGGGTTGCGTGAGAAAGGCGTAGCCGTCGGAAAGATCGAGTTTCTTGCCCAGAACGAGGTAAGGATAGGAATCGTTGGTCATCGTCGTCCGATCGGCGAGATTCACCTCTTGCCGTAGGGCAGGCGCGCCCCCGTCCTTCATTTTCGATTTGGTCGTCGAAAGCAGATAGCCACTCCGGCCTGCCCGCGTGGCGGTGAGATAAAAGCGCTCGGGCCTCCCTAAGTCGGCCAACGACGGTGCGTGACGCCAGCGATTCTCGCCCATCACCTCGACATTGACGCGATCCTGCACAAGGGCCGGCCGTGCTTTGCCGCGCATCACGAAGTCGAACCAATCGAACGTGAGCTTCCAGGTGTCGATCTGGGCGGCCGGGTCGATGTGATAGCCGCGGAGCACTTCGGGCTTGATACGTCCCCCTGATCCGAGGTGATCCCAAGGGCCAGCGACGAGGTAGCTCCGCGCCGTCGGGTTGTAGTGTTGAAAGTCGTTGAAATAACCGATAGCGGAGCTGTCGCCGTAATAGCCGGTGATCGTGAGCACCGGAATTTTGATCCGGGCGTAATCTTCGCGATACGGGCTCATGCTCTGCCAGTACGCATCGTAGCTCGGATGTTGCAGCCACTTGTGAAGCCAGGGATTCGGAACTCCGGCGATGGTGTCGATATCGGCGTATGGGCGACCGCTCTTGTACCACTGTTCTGGTAGTGCCGCCCATTTCGAATCGTGATAGGTGGTCTCATCGAGCGTTTTGTCATTGGTCGCGTAGTAAATCCAGGCGTAGTTGGCAGGCAGGAAGACATTGTTCTGCATGGGCAGACCGTTGCCCGGGTTGTTCGGCACCACCGGGACGATGGTCTTCAGATGCTCGTTTGACAGCTTGGTGGCGGCCCACTGCGTGAAGCCGTCGTAGCTGGCGCCCATCATGCCGACCTGGCCGTCGCTCCACGGCTGTTTCGCAATCCAGTCGATCACCGAGTTGGCGTCACGACCGTCATGTTCGTATGGGATGATGTCTTGTGGACTGCACGCCTTCCCACGGGTGTACGCCATCACGCCGGCATAGCCCCGTTCTGCGGCGTATTCCAGCCGCTCGAGGTTCTTCTTGAGATCAACGTAGATAGTGAATTCGAGCGCAGCGGGCAACCGCAGCGCGCTGTCCGGGCGGACCACCACGGCGCAAACCGTCGCGCCGTCGCTGGTGGGAATCAGGATGTTCTGTTCCGTGATGTAGGCGCCAGCTTTAGCCGAAGCAGACACGCATCCCAACATAATCCAGGCGAAGGAGGGGGCGATTCGCTTCATCATGCGTCCTTGTTGATTGCTGAGCTAACAGGCTTGGAGCGGTCGGTATCTTAGCATCCGTTCACAAACCGCGACGTTCCTAGCGACCCGAGCACCACCGCACGGTGGCACGACCTCGGTCTTGCCGTACCATTCGTACTGTGTCACACTAGTGATGTGTCACTACTCGGATTCAAAACTCAGGCCGGACAGTCCATTTTTGATCAACTGATCTTCGCAGCCGAGAAGGCACTTGTAAGTGGAGAGTTTTCGCCGGGGCAGACGTTTCCGTCCGTACGCACGCTGGCCGCTGAACTGAAGATTCATCCCAACACGGCGCAGAAGATTGTTCACCACCTGATTCAGGAGCGGTGGCTCGAGGTGAGAGCGGGAGTCGGTACAGTGGTTGCAGAACGACCCGCAGTGCGCGCAGGCGATCGGAAGCGGCTGCTGAAGGAAGATGTAGAGCGCCTCATTGTCGAAGCAAAGAAGATGGGAGTCAGCCTGCACGAGGTAGTCCAGGCAATATCGGTAGGATGGGCAGAGCTGGATGCGGTTGCTGCCGGACGTCGAAAATGATCATTCAGACGAGTGATCTGTGCAAAGCCTACGGCCGACACGACGCCTTGCGAGGTTTGAATCTATCAGTCCCGCACGGTTCCGCTCTCGCACTGATCGGGGCGAATGGCGCCGGAAAGACCACCACCATCAAGTTACTGATGAACATGCTGTCGCCATCTGGGGGCACGGCAACAGTGCTCGGTGTGGACTCGAGGCGCTTGTCGCTCGCTGAGTTCGCGCAGATTGGTTACGTGTCCGAGAACCAAAGAATGCCGGCGCGTTTGACCGTCGCCCAATACCTGGCCCATCTGCGGGCGTTCTATGCGAATTGGGACGGCGATCTGGAACGTTCCATTCTCACTCAACTGAGATTGCCGTCGGAGCGCAAGATAGGCGATTTGTCGCACGGGATGCGCATGAAGATGGCGCTTGCCTGCGCCTTGCCTTTCCGTCCCAAGGTGCTGGTGTTGGACGAGCCCTTCAGCGGACTGGACCCCTTGATACGCGACGAGTTCATGGAGAGGCTGCTGGAGCAGGCCGGCGAGATGACTGTCCTGATCTCTACGCACGAACTCGCTGACATTGAGGGCGTGGCCACCGATGTTGCCTTTCTCGATAACGGCATGTTGCTCTTCCAGGAGTCGATGAGTGATCTGACCGGCCGGCTGCGCCGCATACAGATAGTTCTAAGTCAGGAAGCGACAGAGCCGCTGCAAACGCCTCCGAGCTGGCTCGAGGTGCGTGCGATTGGGAACGTACTGACCTTCGTGGAGACTCGATTCTCGAGGGAGGAACTGAGCGCGCGCATCGCGGCGGTGGTATCCAGGGTGAGAAGTGTCGACGTGCAGCCTATGCCTCTGCGATCGATCTTCACCGTGGTAGCGCGAAACGCGCAGCTCAAGGCGAGCTGACATGGTCTGGCACATCTTCAAGAAGGATGTCCGACTGCTGTGGCCCATGTCGCTCTTCGTAGTCATCGCGGCAGCCCTCTGCGCGGTACGAACAACACTGTTGGGGTTTTTCAATCAGCCAGTACTGGAGAGGCTCACCTTTTTCTTGCCTTATCTGGTCTATCTCGGGGTTGCCATAGTGGCCATCACGGCCGTACACCAGGAGGCGCTGTCTGACCCTCAAGAAGATTGGTTGATCCGGCCCATTCGTCGACGGGACCTGGTGTTGTCGAAAGTTCTGTTCGTGCTCCTCACGGTGAACGTGCCTTTGATGGTTGTCGACGCCGTGCAGCAGCTCGCGTTGCATTTTCCCCTGTCCGTATCGATCGGGGTCGCTGTTTCTCGCGCTCTGGTCATGGTGTTCGCATTCTCATTGCCGGCACTCATGCTCGGGGCGGTCACTCGATCTCTGATCGACGCCTTCGTGTTCGGGATCGTCGCGGCGATCGGGTTTGCGTTTCTGTTCATGTTTGCTACATCGGCCCTGAGCCCGGCGCTCGTTGGAATCGGCGACCAACCGGGAATGCTGTGGATCTCGGTCTGCATCGCCGGCCTCGTGATGCTCATTGGCTCGGCGGCAACCCTCGCGTTTCAGTACTCCACGCGGCGTACTCCGATGGCTCGCGGCATCGGATTGGCCGCAGTTCTCGCCGCAATGTGCACGTTTATATGTTTCCCGAGGACGGCGGTCATTGCGATTCAGGAGTCCCTGTGGGGATCGTCGAACAGCGGTGGAATCAAGCTGAGATTCGATCCGTCCCATGAGTGGGCGCGCAGCGATCCAGAAGGTGCACCCGCTTACGGAAGCTTTGTTCCAGCGAAGGTGGTCGCTGCCCGCGCCGCGGAGGCTGCGCGCATAAGCAGGCAGATGGCGAAAATCCGTCTGCCCCTGAGCATTTCAGGTCTGCATCCCGGCGATATTCTGTTTGCTGATCGGATTACCGTGCGGCTCGTGGAGAAGACCGGCCGGGTGCTTTATGAGGGAGCAGGCGTTTGTACGCGAGGTCCCGCCGGCGTGGGTGTTACCTGCTCGGATAATCGTCTGGAAGTATGGGCGAGCTCAGCCGAAACTCTGGCCGAGACTATGGAGATACCGGTCGAGCAGCGGTTGAATTTGCCGATTGCGGTGTATCAGCGGATCAAGGACGAGCCCGTGCGTGTGGAAGTCCTGTATGCACTGACTCGATTCGTTGCTCGATCCAGCCAAAGGATAAATGCGACGGGTGACGTGCAATCGCTATCAGAAATGGGCTCGTGCGCCACGCGCATCGATAACGACGCTGATGAGGTTGAGCTCGGCTGCCTCACGAACGTTGGGGTTCCCTCGTGCGCGGGCGTGGTTCTCGAAGATCCGCAGACAAACCAACGCAATCCCGAGTTGCACCTATGCGATCCAAACTACGGGCCGTTCCACCGCATAGCACTTGAAGACGCGGTTGAGCGCTCGGAATTGTCCATTCCTTTCCACGATCGCTCTGGACTTGCGCACTATCCAGTCGGTAGCGCGGCGATACATCGAGCTCGTATCGAAGTGACCGCCTACGATCCGGTAGGTCGCTTCCGCAGTAGCGTCGCCATGCCGGATATCCGGTTGGTTGAGTGGCAGCTACCAAGCGATCCGACTGAAACAGCAGACACGACAGCCCGCGAGTGAGCGTCCGGCATACCGGCGCATTTCGTTGCGCACCGGGGGAACCTGCTGGGATGCCGGGCTCGGTCGGGGCGTAGCTCAGCCAGGGATGCGCTCGGCGAGCGGCTTCTTCTCGAGAGCGTCGATGGCCCGCACAATAACTTCATGTGCGTTTCCCACCTCCGCGAAAAGCCCCTCATATGCGCGAGCGATGAGATCGCTGCAGCGGGCGAATTTCTCCAACTGATCGCGGCCCTTGCGGGTAACTTGAAACAACCTCCGGCGGGCGTCGTGCTCATCTTCGTAGTGCGTGACAAGGCCGAGCCGGACCAGCTTCGGAAGCTTCTGCAGTACCAACTGATGCGCCTGGCCCAGTTCTCTTGCGAGATCGGCCGCCGCCGCCAATTCAAGCTTCGACAGCGTGACCATAAGCGAGCATGATCGGGCGGGAATGATGATTCCCATATGCTTGAAAACTGCCAGCGTCTGAGCTTCGATCAACGCGCTCAGACGTTCGCTCAACCGGCCCAGAAAGACTTTGCTCGAAGTATCGAGCCCGTCCTCAGTCGGTTTTTGCGTAGCTGATTTTTTGGCCACTTTGCTCAATTCGCTCCAGTCCTGTCACCCGGCCGTTTTCCGTGACGAGCTGCAGCCGGTAATTCCTGACGCCCTCGACGGCGAAGAGCGTGGGTGAAAGCGGCTCAAGCGCGAGGCGAAAGCGGCCGCGCCACCGGTAAACAAGCGTTCCGCCTTCCAGCGCAATCTCGCGTCCGTCGTACTGTCCGATTGTCTTTTGCAGATCGGCCGGCGAAATGGAGAACGGCGTGGCCTCGACGGCAAGCGTCGGCACAAGCCAATCATACTCCTGCCGTTTTCGAGGGTCCTTGACCGCCAGCTTTTGCAGCGCCAGCCCATGGGCGAAGGCGAGCGCGTCGCGGGCGGCCGTTTCGTAGTCGGGGTTTACGCCCTTGCCTTCAAAATCGCCATGGTCGACCGGATCCTTGATTTCGCCGATGGGGGTTTGAAGAAAGAAATCGTCGTTGATCGGCTTTCGGTCGACAGGATGCGCGCCCCCAGCCGTACGCTCGCCGATAAGGACGGCGCGGCCTAGCTTCTGCAGCGTGAACGAAAACCATTCGGCCGCGGAAAAGGTGGTGCTGCCGGTCAGGATGTAAACCGGCGTGTCGGGCATGCGCTTGCCCGGAACAGTCGGGAGCAGCCATTGCCCGCGCGCGATGCGCTTGCCGTTCTCGACGTAGTAGTAATCGAAAAACTGCTGTTCCTTGTCATGAGAAAACAGGTAGCTCGCCAGGAATTGCGCCATCTCAAGATGGCCGCCATTGTTGTATCGCAAGTCGAAAATGACGGCGTCCGCATTCTCGATGAACCGCATCGCGGCGGCGGCTGTTTCACTGCCATATTCCGGGTCTTCGAAATAGGTGAAGCTCACATAGCCGATATTGCCGTCAAGAAGGCTCACTTTGTCGAACCCGTAATTCGCAAGCCGGGATTGCTGCAGTTCGGCAGTTTGCCGTGCGTTTCTGCGGGCCGGATTGCTTTCCGCCTTGTTGTCCGCAATCCATTCGGGATCGACGCCGACGAAGAAATGCAGGTCGCCGCTGATATCGATCAAGTCCCTGGTCAGTCGGCCGGCGAATTCGTCCTTTGCCTTGATCGCTTTGTACTCTCCCGCGCGCAGCCTGGCGCGAAGGCCGGCCGAAATCGCCACCGTCTTTTCGGGAAAGACGTAATGTTTTTTGAGCGCAGCGGCGAGCGCTTCGACGGTCTCGGATTTTTCCGGGTCGGAGATTGCGCTTTCGTGCGCCGACGCCGGAAGCGCGGCCAGCCAGAAGGCTGCAAGGATTATCGAAACAAGCCTGCGCTTTCCGTTCGCCACCACGTGACCTCACAACTATGCAATGTGTTGCGCAATATATTGCATTGATTTGCGCTGTCAATCGCCAACGGCGGCCGCAGCGAGCCTTGAGATGTGACACCGCCTTGTAGCACTCAAGTACTTGCTCTCGGCGGCGGCTGGGTGGATACTGTATAAATACCCAGTTACACCCTGGCCAGATAACAGCGCCAGATCAGCGGATTTGCGTATCCGTGTTCTTGGCAGGCGGGTCGAGATGGAAGCGACCATTCTCCATGCGGATCTCGATGCCTTTTATGCCTCAGTCGAGCAGCTTCTGAACCCGTCCTTGAGTCGCAAACCGATCGCGGTCGGCGGCGGAGTTGTGCTCGCAGCGTCTTACGAGGCTAAGGCTTTCGGTGTGCAGAGCGGCATGTCCGGGCGGCATGCACGGCAACTGTGCCCGCAGCTCATTTTCGTAAATGGCCATTTCAATGAGTACCAGCGGCTGGGCGATGCTGCAATCAGGATCGTCGCTGACTACACACCCCTCGTCGAACGGCTCTCGATCGATGAGGCCTTCGCCGATGTGGCCGGGTGCACACACCTATTCGGATCGCCTTCCGAGATTGCGCGCATCATTCGAGGGCGCGTTCGAGTGGAACTGGGGCTGCCGATCTCGGTTGGCGTCGCGCGCACGAAGCACCTCGCAAAGATTGCTTCGCAAGTGGCGAAACCGGACGGGCTCGTCATCGTCGATCCCGCTACTGAACTCGATTTCCTCCATGATCTGCCGGTCGAGCTAATGTGGGGTGTGGGCCCCGTTACCAAAGCGCGGTTGGCTGACGTTGGCGTGCGCACGATTGGACAACTGGCAAAGACATCGGAACGGTCACTTGAGCGCCTGCTCGGGCCCGCCGCAGGAGAGAAGCTTGCCGCGCTTGCCTGGAATCGAGACCCACGCGGAATCAAGACGAAGCACCGAGCGAGGTCAGCAGGGGCGCAGTCAGCCCTCGGCAGAATGCCGGCAGAAAGGAGAGTTTTCCAACCCACGCTGCGGCACCTTGCAGACAGGATCGGCGCGCGGTTGCGCGCCAAATCTCTATCCGGTCGAACAATCACCGTCCGCGTTCGCTTCGCTGATCTTCGCGCTGTCACCCGGTCCGTCACCCTTACCACCCCCATTTCAGCGACCAGGAATCTGGCGGAGATTGCCGAGGCGCTCGTGCGCACCGTGTTGGCCGAGTACCCGCACGAGTCTAAAATATCGCTGCTGGGGATTCGCGTGTCGCATCTGACGAAGGACACGGATCTGCAGCTCAATTTGCCGCTCGGGCTCGACGCACACCGCATCGACAGCGAGAAAGTCATGACGCGTGCTGCGGCGGATAGCGCCGTCGACACGATACGTGACCGATTCGGCTGGCAGGCGATCGGCTACGGATCGGTGGTCTTGGGCCGCGGGCGCTCGGTCCCGGATGAATTTCGCGAGTTAGCCGAGCAGGAGTTGGGTTCGCCGGGGCCGGGCCCCATTCAGGAGCCTGATTCGTGATCGGGTCGCGCAAGTGAACGTGAAAAGTGTTTTGTTCTTTCGACAAGTTGTACGCGAAGGAGGGCTGCCGTTTATGGTGAAGAGTTCCGGTATACGCGAGGTTTCCGGGGAACTTCTCTGGCAGATGAAGCGCGCATCGCAGGCCCGTGACCGCGAACTCGTGGCTCGAGGTGCGGTTTCTTCGGAGGATCTGATGCTGGTAAAGCCAAAGGATTTGCGCGGCGCCCGCATTCGTTGGCCGAATGCGAAATTGAGTGACTGACCCAACCCACGAAGTCGCGCTGACGCCGGATGAAGTGCACGAGATCCTTGCGCACTGTGCTACATCCATTGGATGTACTCGACAGCCGCTTGCAGAACTTTGCTGCTCATTCCGGAGAAGCGCGGTGCAGTAGGTATCGCACAGGCGCAACTGGCGGTCAGAATCGTCAAGGGATTCTTCAATCGTCTGATTGCGGAAGGTGCGAGCACGCGAGTGATCTTCGCTGCAGTTGAGCGTATCAGACAGATCGCCATCAACAAGCAACTGACCAGTGTGATGTTGGATTACGGGATCGACGTTCTTTCCGCTGTTCCCGTCGAGCAAATTGATCATGCACGCTTTCGTCTGAAACGGTGGCCAGAGATTACCGAAGCCGTATAGGAGCAGAAGCGGAAGTACCAACAACAACGCATGCGCAGGGCAAAACCTGGCGTGCGACAAGGTCCACGTCGGTAGCTGGTAAACCGGCTGGCGGGGTTGTGGAACGGCATGTGGGGACGCCCTATTTGTGGACACTTTGCCCCGCGCTACCGCGCCCCGCGGTGCGTCCCCGGTGCTACGCGACCCTCGATCTCCTATCGATCGATGCGCCGCGCTCGGGTCCTCTCGCTAGCATCCAGATCCCGCAAATTCATGATTTTAGAAGAATTTGTGTCGCATCCGGCCGCAATCCGTTGCACCTCGTCGCCAAGCTGTTACCATCCCCGGCCCGCCCAGTCCTGGGCGGATAGGGTCGGGGCGTAGCTCAGCCTGGTAGAGCATCTGCTTTGGGAGCAGAGGGTCGGAGGTTCGAATCCTCTCGCCCCGACCATTTGATCCTCCGGGTTTCAGGAGTATTCCCACTTGCAGCCCGTATTCGGCCCACACGCTGCCGTCCTCACTCGGCACGACTCTGATCCTGCCGCCAGTAAGCTCCCGTAGCAGCAGGCGGGCTTTTAGTTTCGCCGTCAGATTCCCGTTGATGCCGAGCTCAATCTGCTTACGGTAGAGTTCTGCAGCCTGTGGGAGCACTGCAAGCAGTCGCCCGGTTTCTGTGGAGCCGATCTGTGCTTGTTGCAGCTCGCGGCGCTTGGCCTCGGCGCGATCGATTGCCGCTTGCAACTCGTCAGCCGTCATGTCCGGATCACCTTGTTGCAGCCGCGCGCGCATGCGGTCCAGACGGGCATTGAGTTGCCGGAGTTCGGCCGGAAGGACCTGAACGTTCTGGTCTGATGTCTGTATACGGGTGGCGAACATCCGCTCCATCTCGGCTGCGATTCGCGCGATCCGGTCCGGGCTCAGTAGCTCTTTATGGATGGGACCCAGAATAGCCATTTCGGCGCTGTCTCTTCGAATCCTGACTCCGTTGGAGCAGGCTCGGCCATTCCAATAACCGGAGCAGGCATAACTACGCTCGTTCGCGAGAACGTAGTTGGCGCCGCACTGATGGCAAACGAGTAGCCCACTGAGTAGGTATTTGACCTTGCCGCCACTCTTGAGGCGCTGGTCGGGGTTTGTCACGCTCCTTGTACGTGCTTGGGCCTTTTCGTACAGCTCATCGGAAACAATCTTGAGGTTCTCATCGCGTGTCTCTAACCATTCGTTCCGCGCGCGGCGTCTGCGCACATGTTTGCCGGAATCAGGGTTGCGCACGAACTGGGAAACGTTCCATCGCATGCGCCCCGCATAAAGAGGGTTGCGCACGATGACGCGCACGGCAGACGCCATCCATCCCTGACAACGACGCACCTTCCGCTTCCAGGTCGAACCGGAACTTGGCACGCCGCGGTGGTTCAGCTCGCGTGCAATGACATAGCATGATTGGCCAGCCGAATAACGTTCAAAGATTTCGCGAACCACCAGCGCTTGGTCAGAGTTAACCTCGCGGACCGTGCCGATTCGCGCGGGCTGTCCGTACGGGTCAAGCTGGCTAGGGTCCAAAATAGGTCGCAGGCGATATCCGTAGGGCTTGCCGCCGCACCAGTATCCTTTTATTGCCTGTCCTGTAAGTCCGCGATGAACTTTCTCGCGGAGATCATCGAGGAAGATCTCATTCATGAGCCCTTTGAACCCGCGATGTACCTTGCGGGCCTTACTCTCGGAGTCATAACCATCGCTTGTTGCGATGATACGCAAGCCCTGAAATTCGAGC
>Ga0070671_100003428_pt1 | contig 12377 bp, 10 predicted proteins | sample KBSS73metaG_FD_65341 | JGI IMG/M metagenome (GOLD analysis project Ga0070671, IMG submission 65341) | Switchgrass rhizosphere microbial communities from Kellogg Biological Station, Michigan, USA - KBS S7-3 metaG | ecosystem: Host-associated > Plants > Roots > Rhizosphere > Soil ...
CTCCCTGCCGCCTCGCCCGCACGACTCACCGTAAACCCTCTAGCCAGAAAGGCATTGGCAAGATTCAGTCCCGCACGGGGAAGGGAATGATGCGGGGATCAGTGCAATTTCGATTGGCAGCAGCGCTTGTTGCGTGCGCCTGTGCGCTTGGATCGGGAGCGGTCCAGGCGCAGGGCAGCTATTCGCCCTATGACGAGAGCCCGGCGGCCGCGCTGGCGCGGTACGTCCGCACGCTCGCATCCGATCCCAAGGATTTCCAGACGCTGATCGGCGCCGGCAAGGCTGCGCTGGAGCTGGGCGACCCGCAGGCGGCCGGCGGGTTCTTCGCCCGCGCGGATGAAGCCTACCCAAGCAGCCCGCTGCCCCAGGCCGGAATGGGAGCAGTGGCCGTCGCCAATGGCGATGCGCAGGGCGCGCTGCCCTATTTCCAGAGAGCGCAACAGCTCGGTGCGCCTGTCGCCAGCTTCGCCTGCGACCGCGGGCTCGCCTATGACCTCCTCGGCCAGCAGGCCAAGGCCCAGGCCGATTACCGCCTTGCGATGAGCGGACGCGATGGCGACGAGGCCCGCCGCCGCCTGGCGCTCAGCCTGGCGATCAGTGGCGACCGCAATGCGGCCCTGCAGACGATTGCGCCGCTGGCCGCACGAGGCGACCACGGCGTGCCGCGCATTCGTGCCTTCATCTTCGCCCTGACCGGCGACAGCGCGGCGGCGATGAACGCAATCAACGCCGCAATGCCCGGCAGCTGGTCGCGGGTCGCGCCCTTCGTCCAGCGCCTTCCAGCATTGTCTGCCGGCCAGCGCGCCGCGGCGGTCAACCTCGGCATCTTCACCGACGGCAGCCAGCCCGCTTATGCGGCAGCGCCGGCGGCTCCATCGGTCGACCGCCTTGCCGACCTCGAAGCGCTGCTGCGCGTCGCCCCAGCCCCCCAGGCGAGCCCGCCGCCGGTCGTGCGGACGACCGTTCAGGCGCCGGCCCGCGCGGTCCAGGCTTCCTATGTCAGGCAAGTGGCGCCGTCTTCGACCATGCCTTCTAAGGTCTGGCTGCAGCTCGCCGCCGGCTATGACGACGCTGGGTTGTCGAGCGAATTCCGGCGCCTGAAGTCGAAAAATCCTGACCTGTTCGATGGGCTCACGCCCTATGTTGCGCGTACCGCGGGCGGCACTCGCTTGATCGTCGGTCCCTTCCGTGGCCGCGCCGATGCCAAGATCCTTGCCGAGGATTTCGCCACGGTCGGCATCGACACATCGAATTTCACCAATTCCCAAGCCGACAGGATTGCGCCACTTGCGGGCGAATGACGCTTTCGCCGCTCGTTGCCGCCAGTCCCGATAGATCCCGCGGCCGGCTCCACCCCGAAGATAGCAGCGGCCCGCGCGGCCCACGGGACATTTTCCAGCGCGACCGCGACCGGCTGATCCATTCCGTCGCCTTTCGGCGGCTCCGTCACAAGACGCAGGTGTTCGTCGCGCCCGACGGCGACCATTATCGGGTCCGGCTGACCCACAGCCTCGAAGTCGCGCAGATCGGGCGAACGATCGCCCGCGCGCTCGGCCTCAACGAGGATTTGACGGAGGCTTTGTGCTTGGCTCACGACCTCGGCCATCCGCCCTTCGGCCATGCGGGGGAGGATGCGCTGAGCGCCGCGCTCGCCGAGGCCGGGGGGTTCGACCACAATGCGCATACGATCCGCATCGTGACGCGGCTGGAGACGCCCTATCCGGATTTCGACGGCCTAAACCTGAGCTGGGAAGCCCTGGAGGGCCTTGCCAAGCACAATGGCCCGATTGCGGCGCCGACCTGGGCGATGGCCGAAGCCAACGAGGAGTGGGACCTGGAGCTTGGCGGCTGGCCGACTCTGGAGGCGCAGGTCGCCGCGATTTCCGACGATATCGCCTACGACAATCACGACATCGACGATGGGCTAAGGGCGGGGCTGCTCGACATGGACGAGCTGGTAGCGCTGCCGATCGTGGCGCGGCTGTGGGCCGCGATCGGCGAGAGGCATCCGGGCCTTTCGGCGGAGAAGAAGCAGCGCGCGCTCGTCCGCGATATGATCGGTCACATGGTCGGTGACGTTCTTGCGGAAACTCGGCGGCGGGTGAGCGAGGCGGACGTGGAGACAATCGAGGACGTGCGCGCCGCTAGACGGCCGCTGGCAGGGTTTTCCGACGCACTTGCTGCCGAGGAGCGCGAACTGAAGCGCTTCCTCTACCAGCGGCTGTACGGCCTTCCGGAGCTGAGACCGGTGCGCGAGGAGGCCGAGCGCGTCGTCGCCGGCCTAGCCACCGCCTATCGCGCCGATCCGTCGCTGATGCCGGAATGGTGGCAGCGCGGCGGAAGCGAGACCGAGCGGCTGCGAACCATTGGCGACTTCATCGCCGGCATGACCGACCGCTTCGCAATCGCCCGGCACGAGGATCTGGTTGGGCCGGTCAACCTGCCCGCGAGCCGATTTTAAGGTTAGCGCTTCACTAAATTCCGCTTCACAGGCGGTTCAGGCGGAAAGGCATTATTTCGTCGCAAGGAGACGGCGATGCTTTCAAGCGTGATCGCACTCAACCGCTTCGGGCTTGGCGCCCGCCCGGGGGACCAGCCGCCGGCCGACCCGAAGCAATGGCTGCTCCGGCAATTCGACCGATATGAGCCGCGCCCGCAGGCGCTCGCGCAGGTACCGAGCCGGACCGTGGTCGCTAGTCAGCTGGCCGATTATATCGAAGAGCAGCGGATGGCGGGCCAGGCGAGGCGCCGGCAACCCGCGTCGATGACAGCCGCAGCGATGCCGCAGCAGGCGGACGCGAAGGAGGTCGACCCGGTCAAGCGTTACCTCCGGCAAAACATCCGCCAGAATTACCTGGTGATGAGCTCGGCGCGGCTCGATTCCGCGCTTGCGAGCGACAGCCCGTTTGTCGAACGGCTGGTGCATTTTTGGGCGAACCATTTCGCGGTGTCGGTCGACAAGCTGCCCGTCATCGGGCTCGCAGGACTGCTCGAGTTCGAGGCAATCCGCCCGCATGTTCTCGGCAAGTTCTCGGACATGCTGCTGGCCGTCGAGCAGCACCCGGCGATGCTGGTCTATCTCGACCAGGCGCAGTCGATCGGCCCCAACTCGCGCGGCGGCCAGTTCGCGGCGATGCGCGGAGGGAAGCAACGCGGCCTCAACGAGAATCTCGCGCGCGAGATCATGGAGCTGCACACGCTCGGCGTGAGGACCGGTTACAGCCAGGCTGACGTCACCGAGTTCGCGCGAGCGCTGACCGGCTGGACGGTCGGCGGGATCGGCCGCGGCCCGGGTGCGCGGATGCTGGGTAATGCGCCGGCAGGCGACTTCCAGTTTGCGGATTTGCTGCACGAGCCGGGCGACCGGACGATCATGGGTAAGCGCTATCGCCAAGACGGCGAGGCGCAGGCGCGCGCGGTGCTGATGGACCTTGCTGCGAGCCCGGCGACCGCGAGGCACCTCGCGACCAAGCTTGCGCGGCATTTCGCTGGGGACGAGCCGCCGCCCGCGCTCGTCGAGCGGCTTTCACGGGCGTATCTCGCCAGCGGCGGCGACCTGCCGAGCGTCTGTCGCGCACTGATCGAATCGTCCGAGCCTTGGGCGCCGCAACCGCTGAAGTTCAAGAGTCCGTGGGACTGGTCGGTCTCGGCACTGCGAGCCATCGATGCGACCAGCATTCCGGCGCAGGCGCAAGCCGGCCTGCTGAAGCAGCTCGGTCAGCCGACCTGGCAGCCGGGATCGCCCGCGGGCTGGGACGACATTGCCGCGAGCTGGGCGGCGCCCGAAGCGCTCGTCCTTCGCGTCGAGGCCGCGCAGCGCATCGCCGACAGCGTCGGATCGAGCGTTGATGCACGGGCGCTCGCCGAAAAGCTCTATCCCGGCTCGCTTAGCGACGCGACGCGGACCGCCATCGCCCGCGCTGAAAGCCCTGCGGAAGGGCTCGCTTTGCTGCTCGTCAGCCCCGAATTCGTGAGGAGATGAAGATGCTCTCTCGCAGGACCTTCGTTGCCGCCGGAAGCGCCGCCGCAAGCCTCGCGGCGCTCGGCTTCCCCAGCATGTCGTTCGCCAAAGCCGCGACCAACCGCCGCTTCGTCTTCATCATCCAGCGCGGCGCCGCCGACGGGCTGCACATCGTCGCTCCAACCGGCGATCCGGCCTATGCGGGCCTGCGCGGCGACTTCGCCCAGGACCTCGCACAGGGCGCGAAGCTCGGCTCCTTCTTTACATTGCATCCCGCACTAGCGGAGACAGCGAAGTTATACGCCGCGAAACAGGCGTTGTTCGTCCACGCGGTTGCGTCACCTTATCGCGACCGCAGCCATTTCGACGGGCAGAACGTGCTCGAGACGGGCGGGTCGGGCGCCTACCGCCTGCGCGACGGCTGGATGAACCGACTGCTCGGCTTGCTTCCCGCCGACGAGGCGAAAGCGCTGGCGCTCTCGACGACGGTACCGATGGCGCTGCGCGGTAGTCACGAGGTCTCGTCTTACGCCCAGTCGCAGATGGCGAGTCCGACCGACGACCTGATGGCGCGGGTGTCCGCGCTCTACTCGACTGATCAGCAGCTCCACGGCTTGTGGAGCGCGGCGATCGATACCCGCACGATGGCCGGGGATTCGATGCAAGGCGGCGGCCAGAATGGCGCTGCAATCGGCGCGCTGGCGGCGAAGATGCTCGGCGGCGACGGCGCGCGGATTGCAATGATCGAGACCAACGGCTGGGACACGCACTCGGGCCAGCGCGCGCGGCTCAACGCCCAGCTGCGCAACCTGGACCAGCTCGTCGCGTCATTGAGGGCGGGTCTCGGCCCCGAATGGTCGAACACCCTCGTCGTGATCGCGACCGAGTTCGGCCGCACCGCCAAGCCCAACGGCACGGGCGGCACCGACCACGGCCAGGCCTCGGCGGCGATGCTGCTCGGTGGCGCCGTCAGCGGAGGAAGGGTGGTCGCCGACTGGCCCGGCCTGTCGAGCGCCGCCCTGTACGAGGGCCGCGACCTCAAGCCGACGACCGACCTCGATGCCCTGATCGCCGCTGCGCTGGCGCAGCATTACGGCCTCGACCCGGCGCGGGCGATGGCGACGTTGTTCCCGGAGACCCGCGGGACGGCATTCGCTCAGTCCTTGATCACCGCTTAACCTCTAAGCGGCTGTAATTTCTTAACTTCTCGCCGCGATGGTCGACGCGTGGGGTATTTGCGGACGATTGCGCGCTCGTGCGCGCCACTTGCGCTCTTGCTGGGCACTTCGGTGATAGCGGCGGAGCCGGAACCGCTGACCGTCACTCGCTTGCCCGATGCGGAGAAGTTGCTCCTGACCTCGGCTGCGTCCGACAGCACGCCGGAGGGCGATACCAGCGAATTCAGCCGAGCCGTCAGCGAAGCTGTGCGCGTGCAGCAGCAATCGATCTCTGCGAATTGCCGGTCGGCGCCGGCGAAAAATAGCTCGATTGCCGCGCGCTGGGACTGGGAAGCGCGCTGCCGCTACAAACGCTACTGATTGTTTATCAGACGTTCGGAATTGATGCCGTCCCACAGCGCGACCGGGCCGCTGACGATGGTCGGCGCGTCAATCCGCTGCTGGCCGAGCAGGAGGGCTCCCGTGAAGCCCATAAGAAACCAGACGACCAGTGCCCCGAGGATGTACGGCTTCATCGCTTTCACTCCCAGCTAGAAGTCGCGCAGGGAATAAGGCCGAAATGCTTACCAATCGGTGTGCGCTATGGGTGGAGCAGCGTCGCTAATGGCGGAATGGGTGGAAAGCGGGCGTTAGTCTTCAGCGTGCGGACACATTTCCTACCCGACCGCCATAACGTGAACGCCCAAACGGAAAGGGGCCCGCTGAGTCAGCGGACCCCTCCTAAACGAGACCTAAGAGGCTCAGGGGCAACTCCCAGCCGGTTACGTCTCGCCTAGCGCGAACAGCGACCGGCAGTTGCGCTCAAGCGATCTGCACTAGGCCTTTCTTCCGGCGGGCACGCATGGCCATGCCGATCCCGCCGAAGCCGAGCAGCATCATTGCCCAAGTCGCCGGTTCAGGAACCGAACCGAGCGGAGTGGGAGTGCCGACGAGTTGGTAGGAGTTCTGCTTCACCTGAAACACCGAGATCGGGCTGGTGCTGCTGATCATTATGCCATCGAAAGTCCCGCCGCTGATCAGGTAATTCTGATTGTCATGCTGACCCGAAGCGAATGACCCGGCGAAGGACGTGTAACTCGCAATGGCATTTGCATCGAGGAGGGATCCCGAGAGGAGGTAATAAACGGACACAGTTCCCGCGTCGCCCTCGAGTTGAACGCTGAACTTCATCAGGTTGAAAAGATCATCGGGATTGATGATTATATTGAACAAATCACCCTCGGTGCCCGCGTCCTGAATCTGGGCAAATCCGTTGGTGATGTGAAGATCAGTGTTTCCCGTGTACTCGACGTTCGCAGGCCCGCCATTGCTCGGCGCCGAGCCGTACACGTGAATTCCATCCGCGCCGGCGATGCCGAAAATTTGATTCGAAAGTGGCGTGCCGTTTGTAGTGGTCACAGAAACGGCGGCGGAGGCCGGTGACGCAATCGCGATGCTCGCGGCTGCCCCCAATGCGGTCATCAATATGCGTCGCATATCATTTCCCTTCCGTTGCCCGGCGGAGGGTTTTCCTTTGAGTACGCGATCGTCCCCGGCTCACGCTCCTCGTTGCCCAACGGCAACGAGGCCAATTCCGCCGTCTTTAGAGTCGCTTGTCCGACTCGGCGGTTCCCAGTAAACGATTTGTTAACCAGAGTCTAACTGCGTTAACTACACGCGGCCTGATGTATGATCCCTTCGGCAACCGTCGCGCGGAGCCTGACCAACGGCTTCGCGGGCATCGCGCCGCACGGCGTTGCTCAGCTGCTCGGCGCGGTTTCGGCGGCGCGACTGGCGCGGTGGCTGTTCGACCCTCGCTAGCGGCAGGAATGGGTTGAAAGCTGCCATTAACCCGGTGCACGTGACGCGCGGCCAAGGCTGGGCTAGGGCCGAGCCGATCATGAAATTGTTGAATAACCCGAGCCTGACGTGAGCCTTTACGCCCAATATGCCGCGCTCCTTGACGGAGTGCTCGACGATCTCGTTGCCGATGGCGCGTTGCCGGCTGACCTCGACCGCAGGAACGTGACGGTCGAGCCGCCGCGCGATCCCGCGCATGGCGACCTCGCAACCAATGCGGCGATGGTGCTGGCGAAGGCGGCCGGGACCAATCCACGTGCGCTTGCCGAGGCGATCAAGCCGAAGCTCGAGGCGATGCCGCCGGTGACCGCGGTCGAGATCGCCGGGCCGGGCTTCATCAACCTAAAGCTGACGGCCGACGCCTGGCGCGACGAATTGAAGACCATCCTCAGCGAGGGCGACGCTTACGGTTCGTCGACCATCGGGAAGAACGAGCGCGTCAACGTCGAATATGTCTCGGCCAACCCGACTGGGCCGCTCCACATGGGCCATTGCCGCGGCGCGGTAGTCGGCGACAGCCTGGCGCGCGTGCTCGAAGCCGCGGGCTTCCGCGTGACCAAGGAATATTATGTCAACGATGCGGGGTCGCAGGTCGATACGCTCGCGCGGTCGGTGCACCTTAGGTACCTCGAAGCGCTGGGTCAGGACATCGGCGAGATTCCCCCGGGCCTTTATCCCGGTGATTACCTGCAGCCCGTCGGGACCATCCTCGCCGCGGAATATGGCGACGATTATGTCGACAAGCCCGAAGCCGAGTGGCTGCCGGTGTTCCGCAAGGCGGCGATCAAGGCAATGCTCGACCTGATCCGCTACGACCTTGGGCTCCTGAACATCCACCACGACCTCTTCTCGTCCGAGGCCGAGATGCATGAAAATGGCGCAGTCGATGAGGGCATGGAGGTGCTGCGCTCCAAGGGCTTGGTCTACGAGGGGACGCTGGAGCGCCCCAAGAGCCTCGAACCGCATGACGAGTGGGAGCCGGTCGAGTTGACCCTGTTCCGGGCGAGCCAGTTCGGCGACGACCAGGACCGGCCGATGAAGAAGTCGGACGGCAGCTGGACCTATTTCGGCGCGGACGCGGCCTATCACTGGCGCAAGGCCAAGAGCGCCGATCACCTGGTCAACATCTGGGGCGCTGACCATGCCGGGACGGTCAAGCGCGTGCAGGCGGCCGTGAAGGCGCTGACGGACGGGCGCGTCGACCTCGACGTCAAGCTGGTCCAGATGGTCCGGTTGTTCCGCGGCGGCGAGCCGGTCAAGATGAGCAAGCGCGCCGGGGATTTCGTGACTCTGGCTGAGGTCGTGGACGAGGTCGGCAAGGACGTCGTCCGCTTCATGATGCTCACCCGACGTGCCGACGCGCCGCTCGACTTCGACTTCACCAAGGTGGTCGAGGCGTCGAAGGACAATCCGGTCTTCTACGTCCAGTACGCCCATGCGCGGATCAGCTCACTCAAGCGCAAGGCGGCCGAAGCTGGACTCGATCTGTCGACACCTGCGGACCTCTCTCTGCTCGACGAAGAGGAGCTGGCGCTGGTCAAGCGCGCCGCGCAATATCCGCGGACGATGGAAAGCGCGGCGATGGCGCACGAGCCGCACCGGATCGCCTTCTATCTCTACGACTTGGCGGCCGAGTTCCACGCGCTGTGGAACCGCGGCAACGACGACGCGTCGCGGCGCTTCCTCGTTGAAAATAATCCCCAACTTTCGCGCGCACGGCTGGAACTCGCGATGGGAATCGCGCAGATCATACGGAGCGGACTCGACCTCATGGGGGTCGCCGCAACCGAGGAGATGCGTTGAGATGAGCCGCGCCGAGGCGGCTGCCGGACCGGACCGGCTGCCGTGGCTCCCTGACGAACCGAAACCGCAAGCGGTAAAGCGCCGGGGCCGCCCGACCGCAGCGATGCTGACCGCGGTGCTGCTCGTTGGCGGAGGCGCCTTCTGGCTCGGCACAAGGGGACGTGACGAGCAGGTCCAGCCTATGCCTGCGGCTGAGAAGGCGGCGACGGTTCGCCTGCCAACGCCGGTCCCCGCCCAGCCGCAAGTGGAACTGGCGACACCGCCCGAGGTCGAGCCCATCGTCGCTCCGCCGACGCCGGTAACCGAGCCTCCGATTGTCCGGCGCGCTCCCGCAAGGATCGCGCGGTCGCATGCGGCGGATAAGGCACCGGTGGTCGAGGAAGCGCCCAAGCCTGTGTCACCAAGCGCGTTCGAGCCGTGGCCGGTTCGGATTGTCGACGGCGCCGCGGGCCGGCTGGTCCGCGTCGGGGCTTTCTCGTCGGTCCGCCAGGCCAAGCGCGGCTGGTGGGCGATCACGAAGGTGAACCCCGCGCTCAAGCGGCTGCCGGCGCTGGTGGTGCCGGTTCAGTCGCTGCGCAACGGCCAGGTCTATTACCGGCTGCAGATGGGCACGACGTCGCAGGCGCATTCAGCGGTACTTTGCCAGCGGATGCGGATGATCGCCGAGCCCTGCGTCGTCATCGGCGTGTCTTCCCAGGCGTGAGCGACGACCGGTCCTTCGATGAGCCGCTGCCGTGGCTGACCCCCGTCGAGGACGAGGATGAGCCGCGCGGGATTTCGGCGCGCAAGATGCTGGCGGCGCTGCTGGTCGTCCTGCTGGCGGCGGCGATTGTCGCTGCGACCTTCTTCTGGATCGGCCGTCGCAATGCAGCGGTGAACGGGCCGCCCGAGCTGATCCACGCTCCTGCGGGGCCCTACAAGGTGAAGCCGCCGACCAGCGGTGGGCTCGACGTCGCGGGCGAGAGTGAGACGGCGTTCGAGACCAGCGCCGGCGAGGACAAGGATTCGCAGCTCGACCTCAACAAGATGCCCGAGATGCCGGTCGCCAAGCCGGTCAAGGAAGTGCCGAAGACTCTGCCTCCGAATGAGAAGAAGGAGCCGGTGCCGCCCGAGCCCAAGCCGAGCGGAGCGCCGGGCAGCGTGGTCCAGCTCGGTGCCTTCGCCAACCAGGCGCAGGCCGAGCGTGCTTGGACCGCGCTGTCGGCTCGCTTCCCGAGCGTCGCCACCCTCAACAAGATGATCGTCCCGTTCTCGGGCGGGATCCGGCTGCGCGCCGGAGCCGCGTCGGCGGCGGACGCGAAGCAGGTCTGCGCGACTCTGCGCGCCGCCGGCGAGAATTGCTTCGTTCCCTGATGAAAGCCGCGATTTACGGCTTCGAAGGCGCGGCGCTGACCGACAACGAGCGGCGCTTCTTCCGCGCCGCCGATCCGGCTGGCTTCATTCTCTTCCGCCGCAACTGCGAGAGTTCTGAGCAGCTGCTCCGGCTGACGGACTCGCTCCGCGATCTGACCGGCCGCGACGACGTGCCGATCCTGATCGACCAGGAAGGCGGCCGCGTCGCTCGGATGCGCCCGCCCGAATGGCCGGCGTTTCCGGCGGCCGAGCGGTTCGACGAGCTTTACCGCACTGCGCCCTCGTCGGCGATCGAGGCGGTTCGTGCCAACGCTCGCGCCCTCGGCCTGATGCTGCGCTCTGTCGGGGTGAACGTCGACGCGTTGCCCTTGCTCGACGTCAGACAGCCCGGTGCGGCCGACATCATCGGCGACCGCGCGCTGGGCTCCGAGCCCATGCAGGTGGCGGCACTTGGCCGTGCCGCGCTCGACGGCCTCGCGACTGCCGGCGTCGTCGGCATCGTCAAGCATATCCCCGGCCACGGCCGCGCGCTGGTCGACAGCCACCACGAGCTGCCGATCGTCGAAGCGTCCGACGAGGAGCTTGAGATCGACCTCGAGCCGTTCGAGCGGCTCGCCTCTGCGCCGATGGCGATGGTCGCGCACGTCGTCTACACAGCCTGGGACCCGGAACGACCGGCGAGCCAGTCGCCGACCATCATTCGCGACATCATCCGCGAGCGGATCGGCTTCGACGGCTTCCTGATGACCGACGACACCAACATGGAAGCGCTGAAAGGGTCGCCGGGCGAGCGCGCCGCCGCCTGCGTCGCAGCGGGCTGCGATGTTGCGCTGCCCTGCAACGGTGTGCTCGCCGATAATGAGGATGTCGCGAGCCGCATAGGAGAGATCAGCCTGGAGGGCGCGGAACGGCTCGCGAGGGCGATGGCGGGCACCCGGATCGAGATCGAAGGCGTCAATTTCGCGGAGGCAATCGCAACCCGGGATCAATTGTTGGCCTTGGCCTAGTTATCCACGAGATAATGTGGCTGCGCCTTCGCATAGCCACCAGCTATTGATATTCTCAGGCCGTGGACGAGGATTTCGACTCACCGCCGGTCCGCCAGTCCGATGAGCTCAATCTGACGCTCGACGGGTGGGAGGGCCCGCTCGACCTGTTGCTCAACCTCGCCCGGGCGCAGAAGGTCGACCTCGCACAAATCTCGATCCTGCAGCTGGTCGAGCAATACCTGACCTATCTCGCCGAAGCGCGCGCGCTGAAGCTAGAGATCGCCGCCGATTATCTCGTGATGGCGGCATGGCTCGCCTATCTAAAATCCTGCCTGCTGCTGCCCAAGGACCCCGAGCAGGACCCGAGCCCCGAAGAGATTGCGCTGCGCCTGCAGATGCGCTTGCAGCGGCTCGACGCAATGCGCGAGGCGGGCGCGCGGCTCCTCGGCCGCGACCGCGTCGGCCGAGATGTCTTCTTGCGCGGCGCGCCGGAAGGGCTGCGACTGGTCCGCAAGTCGGCCTGGCAGGTTCGCGATTTCGACCTGTTCGCGGCCTACGGTGTGGTCCGCGCCCGCACCCAGCCGGCGATGCACGTCGTCCATGCACGCTCCGTCATGACCCTCGACGAGGCCATCGAGCGGGTCGCAAAGATGATCGGCATGGCGCTGGATTGGACCTTCCTCGAGACATTCCTGCCGTCGACCGACGACCCGCAATTCCGCCGCTCGTGCCTCGCTTCTAGCTTCCTTGCCGCGCTCGAGCTTGCCCGCAGGGGTCGGCTCGAGCTGCAACAGGACGAAGCTTTCGCGCCGATCCGGCTCAAGAGGGCCGCATGATGGATGAGCTGATGCGCGCCATCGAAGCGACCCTGTTCGCGTCTGCCGAGCCGCTGACCGTCGAGGAACTCGCGGCTCACGTCGGCGAGGGCGACATCGAGATCGCGCTGGGCCAGCTTGCGCAGCATTATGAAGGCCGGGGCATCGAGCTGGTCGAGCGCGGCGGACGCTGGCATTTCCAGACCGCGCCCGACCTTGCACATTTGCTGCGACGGACCCGCGAGGAAGTCCGACGCTTGTCCCGCGCAGCCACCGAGACGCTTGCGATCATCGCCTATCACGAGCCGGTCTCACGCGGGGAAATCGAGGCGATCCGCGGCGTCCAGATCTCGAAGGGCACGCTCGACGTGCTGATGGACGCCGGCTGGGTGCGGCCGGCCGGGCGCAGGGAGGGCCCCGGCCGGCCGTTGCTCTATGC
>Ga0070671_100003430_pt1 | contig 12374 bp, 13 predicted proteins | sample KBSS73metaG_FD_65341 | JGI IMG/M metagenome (GOLD analysis project Ga0070671, IMG submission 65341) | Switchgrass rhizosphere microbial communities from Kellogg Biological Station, Michigan, USA - KBS S7-3 metaG | ecosystem: Host-associated > Plants > Roots > Rhizosphere > Soil ...
CACAAGACCTATCGGCGAAACCTACACAGGTAAGGATTCGCAATTGGACGCAGCAACCAAAGAGTTACTCGGGGAGATCAGAAAGACACCTTAGTCTTTCACACCGTTTTGCTTCCAAACCGCAAAGGTCCAACCCGGTTTCCATTTTAAACAAGGTAACTTCGCGAGCCAATAATGATTTTTCCGATATTTACGCGTTTAATGATTTTTACGATTTTTATGACTTTGCCGGAACCTCCACTTTTAGAACGAGTTACAGCTATTTTTCGGTATACAGGTCCGGAAACTTCTCTTTGAGTGCGACGACTTTCGGTTTGTCGTTGTAGACGATGTACGGGTCGTCGGGGTTGTGTTTCATGTAATCCTGGTGATAATCCTCCGCCCGGTAGAAGGCCTCGAAGGGCACGACCTGTGTAACGAGCGGTTTTGGAAACGCCTTTGCCCTATTGATCGCTTCGATCAGCTCGCTGGCCGCCTTTTTCTGGTCATCATTCAGGTAAAAGATGGCTGAGCGATATTGTGTTCCATGATCCGGGCCCTGGAAATTCAACTCCGTTGGATCGTGAACGACCGAAAAGAAAACGTACAAAAGTTGCTGGTAGCTGACAATAGAAGGGTCAAAGGTTACCTCGACGGATTCGGCGTGTCCGGTCTTGCCGGAGCTGACCGTTTCGTAATCAGCGGTTTGTTTTGTGCCTCCGGAGTAACCGGAGACGGCAGACTTTACACCCTTCACGTGTTGAAAAACGGCCTGCACGCCCCAAAAACAGCCTCCGGCAAAAACTGCCTTTTGCATGTCCTTAGGGGCCGCCGGGTCCGCCTGGGGTGACGTCGCGGGAACTAAGCTGCTGATATCAACCGTGTTCATGGAGCTTTGCGCCACGCTGCAGGCTATCGCGACCGCAACCAATATGAATAAAAAGCCTTTCATTAATAACGACATTTCGATTTCTCAATACACTCCCACTCAATTATTCTCCACCTAAGTCATTTTGGATTCAAGAGCAATTACTTTGTAGAGATCGGAGGAGCTGTGAACCTTGAAAGATCGTTCATACCCAGCTCGGCCTCAATCGCTCCGATCTGTTCGACCGCGTCGTCAAAACCGTCTTTTCCGAATTGCTCATGCTCGATGTCCTCGAATTTGTCATTCAGCTCGTCGTATTCAGCGGACGTGAGCAATCCTTTCCAGGCCGGAAATAGGATCGTATCCTCGATGGCAGCGTGATGCTCGTACATGCGGACAAAACCTTCGAGCGTGGCGGCGAAAGCCGACGCGTTTGCTCCTAGTTTCGGCCTGTTCGTCACCGAGATAATGTAGTCCGTAATCTCGCGGCCGCGCACATGCTGGGCAAGAAGAATCGCAGTGTATTGAAGGGCATCGCCCTTTCCTTTCTCGTTAATTCGCGGAAAAATGTAGGCTTCCTCAAGCTTATGCTCGTGATACTCTTCGCCAAATGTCCGGAAGAGCGTGGCCGTTTTCTGCAATGCGTTGGGCGAAACATCGGCGGCGTTTTTTCGGAGGCGGAGGGCTGTTTCGGAATACACAAGCAAGGCCCGTCTTAAGATACCGTGCTCGCGCATGAGGTCCTCGACGGCGGTGACCTCCATTTCTTGTGGATCTTTCTTCTCTTGCTCCTTGTTGTCATCCTTGCCGGCTACAACCGGAGCGTTTGCACTCGCGGTGTTAGAAGAGGAGGGAGAGCCGCAGGAGCTAAGGACGATCGCCGACCCCAAGCCAGCGACGCCGAATTTCAGGAATTCACGTCGGGTTTCATCTTCGGTCTTCATTTAAGTCACTCCAATTCACAATAAAAGGCGCATTTATTCAGATGCATTCAGCCTTTACAAAAGTTCAATTGATAATGATAGTCTAAAGCAAATGAACGACGGCAAGTTAATTTCCTCGCGGGCACCCGAACCCGTCGGCCTTTATCCGCATGCGAGACGTGTCGGAAATTTGCTGTTTCTCTCGGGTGTCGGACCTCGTGAAAAGGGCACGAAAAAGATACCGGGCGTTGAGCTAAATGATAAAGGCGAACTCGTTTCCTACGACATCGAAGCCCAGTGCCGATCAGTCTTTCAAAACGTCCGATACATTCTTGAAGATGCCGGTTCGTCATGGGAACGCATTGTCGACGTCACGGTCTTTCTGACGAATATGAAAAAGGACTTTGCTGTTTATAATAAGCTTTATGCGGAATATTTTGCGGAGAACCAGCCGTGCCGCACAACAGTCGAGATAAATGCGCTGCCAACGCTGATAGCTATAGAGCTCAAGGTAATTGCAACCGTAGATCAGGATTGATCAGATTATTCGATTAAAAAAGGAGACACAAAATGATCGCAGCAGAAACCAAAGCAATCGCCGCCAAAGGATACGCTACCCGCGGTCCGGAGGCTAGATTTGAACCCTTCGAATTTTCGCGACGGGAGGTCGGGCCACACGACATTCTGATCGACATCGAATATTGCGGCATTTGCCACACTGACATTCATCAAGCAAAAAACGAATGGGCCGAGATGATGCCCGCGGTGTATCCGATGGTTCCCGGCCATGAGATCGTCGGACGAGTCTCACAGGTCGGATCCGATGTAACTAAATTCACGGCTGGCGACATTGCAGGCATAGGGTGTTTTGTCGATTCGTGTCGTGAATGCGTGAACTGCAAGGCAGGATTCGAGCAGTTTTGTGTAAAGGGTTGTGCGATGACCTACAACAGCACCGAAATGGATAAGGTCACGCGCACGTACGGCGGCTATTCGAACAAGTACGTAGTCGATGAGAAATATGCATTAAAGGCAGCTCCGGACCAGGATCTTTCGGGCTTGGCACCGTTGCTCTGTGCGGGTATCACTACCTATTCGCCATTGAAGCGTTTTGAAGCGGGGCCGGGGAAAAAGGTCGGCGTTGTCGGCCTGGGCGGACTTGGGCATATGGGCGTGAAGATCGCTGTGGCGATGGGAGCGGAGGTTACAGTTTTCAGCACGTCGCCGGGAAAAGAAGCAGATGCCCGCGAGCTTGGAGCGCAGAATTTCGTGGTGACTAAAGATCCGGCAGCGCTTGCTCCGCTTACCGGCAGCTTCGATATTATCCTTGACTCGGTTTCCGCGGACCATGATCTGACCACATATTTGAATTTGTTGAAGGTGAGAGGGGCAATGGTTGTTGTCGGAGTTCCGATCAATCCGGTTTCAATTCATGCTATTTCCTTGATCGCGGGAGACAAAATTCTCGCGGGCTCGATGATCGGAGGCATTGCAGAAACGCAGGAGATGCTTGATTTCTGCTCGAAACATAACATCACGGCAGATGTCGAGCTGATCACTCCGGACCGCATCGAAGAAGCGTATGATCGCACGCTCAAATCGGACGTGCACTATCGTTTCTCGATCGACATGCGGAATATATAGGACAGTTACAGTCGATCATGGCATTTTCGCTTCGAAAAGCGACGATAGATGATGTCGATGCGATCTCGATATTGATCGCAGAGTCTGTCCGCGGACTAAGTAAGACCTATTACGATCCGCAGCAAGTCGAGCTCTCGATAGGCTCGGTCTTTGGGGTCGATCGGGAGCTTATTGAAGATGAAACATACTTCGTCGCTGAGATCGATGAGAGAGTAGTTGGCTGCGGCGGATGGAGCAAAAGAAAGACCCTCTACGGGGCGAGCGTTTATGGTGAGAGCCGCAATTCTGATCTCCTCGATCCCTCGACGGACGCCGCGAAAGTAAGGGCTTTTTTTATTCATCCCGATGCGGCGAGAAAAGGCATTGGACGTTCGATCTTGAGTGCCTGTGAAGAAGAAGCAAGGGCCATGGGTTTCCGCTCGGCTGAAATGATGTCGACGCTGCCCGGAATCCCCCTGTACTCGGCTTGCGGTTACGCGGGCGATGAACGCGTTGAGATACCAGTCGGTGAAGGCATAACGATCGATTGCATACGAATGAGCAAGACACTGTTATGAAATATGTGGCGTTTCTCCGAGGCATTAACGTCGGCGGAAACAATATGATCAAGATGGAGCGGCTGCGGGAGATCGTTGCCGCTCTCGGGTTTGGGGATGTAAAAACGTATGTCAACAGCGGTAATGTGATCTTTGAAACGAAGAAAACGCCGGATAAAAAGCTCGCGGCATCAATCCATGATGTCATCAAAAAAGAGTTCGGAATGGACATTTCGGTCATGGTTCGATCGATAGATGAGATCAAAGAGATAATCGCGAAGAATCCGTACGAGGGTCAGTTTGAGAATGACAAGGAACTGCACATATTCTTCCTCAACGAACCACTTTCGACGGAACATCGCGAATTATTGATGGCGAATAACAGCGACACTGAATTGATAACGCTCGACGAGCGAACGATCTACTACCTGCCGCGAATGGGAATACTCGAGGGCGTTTTAGGCAAGGGTTTTATCGATAAAAAACTGAAGATCCCGTCAACTGCAAGAAACTGGCGGACCGTAAATAAGGTTTCGGAGATGTGACGGGTGGTGCGATCTTCATTGACCGGAGCAAGGAGATAGTTGACAATAGCAAGTATATGGACGCGCTTGCTGTGAATAACCCAATCCGGGATGCAATGCGATTCGAAAACGCTGTTCTTGCGGATATCGACATCATTTTCGGTCTATATGACAAGGCTATCGAATTTCAGAAAAAGGTGTTTCATCACAGCTGGCTTGGGTTTGACCCCGGAATGGTCGAAACGGAGATCGACGAGAAGCGTTTGTGGAAGATCATCGACGAAGAACAAATAGCGTGCATTTATTCGGTAACGTACGCCGACCCGATGATCTGGCGGGAACGGTCGGAAGATCCGGCAATATATATCCACCGGATCGTGACCAACCCGGATTTTCGTGGACGCGGTTATGCGCGAGCTATCACCGAGTGGGCGAAGGACTTTGCAAGGTCCAATGATATTCGTTTTGTGAGGATGGATACGTGGGGCGATAATCAGAAATTGATCGACTATTATCAGGACTGCGGCTTCAAGTTTCTTGGCGTTACGACGCCCGAGATCAGCGACGCCTTGCCTAAGCATTACGTCGGGATCAGCTTGAGTTTGTTTGAGATCGACATACGGAGCGAAGCATAAACGGAATTTCATCTTAGAAAGATAAGCCGGCAGATATGAGTATCAAGCGGCCCTTCAATTTTCAAAAATGGATCAACGAACACCGGCATTTGCTAAAGCCACCGGTAGGGAATCAGTGCGTTTATGACGCCGACGATTTTATTGTTATGGTCGTCGGGGGGCCAAATTCGCGTAAGGATTATCACTGGGATGAGGGAGAAGAATTCTTCTACCAGCTTGAGGGCGATATTACTGTAAAAATCCAGGAAGACGGCCACGCGGTTGATGTACCGATCCGGGAAGGCGAGATGTTCTTACTGCCGCCGCGCGTTCCGCACAACCCGATCCGTGGAGCCAACACGGTCGGCATGGTGATCGAGCGAAAACGCCGAGGTGATGAAAGAGACGGATTGTTGTGGTTTTGTGAGAACTGTAATCAGAAACTGTACGAAGAGTATTTCGTTCTCGAAGACATAACAACGCAATTCCAAGGCGTGTTTGCACGATTTTATGGTGACGTTAATTTAAGAACTTGCAAGAATTGCGGAGCCGTAATGGAGCCGCCGCCGGTAGTGAGTTGAAGACAGTATGGAAATTATCTATCGAAGATTAAAACGCGGCGATGAGAATTCTTATCGCCGCCTTCATTTGGAGTCGCTGAAAACGTTTCCTGATTTCTTCGGAACCAGATACGAGGAGCAATCAAAGGTCGAGAAACTCCAGTTCGAAACGGCGATCGAAACCGAGTCGGAAGACAATTTCATGTTCGGCGCCTTTGCCGGTGAGCAGTTGGTGGGAATTGCCGGATTTCGGCGAGGCGATCGGTCAAAGACGCGGCACCGGGGTGAATTGGTTCAGGTGTTCGTTAACCCCGGTTTTCACGGCCAGAAAATAGGTGAGTCGCTCATCCGCGAAGTACTCGCGGCGTCGTTCGCATTACCGGGTGTCGAGATATTGGAGCTTTCGGCGGTCGCCACGAATCCCGTGCAGAAGCTGTATGAGAAACTGGGTTTCGAAACATATGTCGTTCGCCAGAACTACTTTAAGATCGACGGCAAATCCTGGGACCAGCGATTTATGGAACTGGCGAAAGAAAAATATTTAAGCGAAAATCATGTGTTGCCGGGCGAGGATCAGGCCGATACGGCACGCGGATCAAATGCTTAAGATCGATATCCATACACACATCCTGCCGAAAGAGATCCCCAATTGGAAAAACAAATTCGGCTATGGAGGGTTCATCCAGCTCGAACACGTTGCTCCGAGCTGCGCGCGGATGCTTAAGGATGACGGCCATTTTTTCCGCGAAATACAATCCAACTGCTGGAGCGCCGAAAAACGGATCGAAGAGATCGACTCGCAGCAAGTGAACGTCCAGGTGCTCTCGACCGTGCCGGTGATGTTTAGTTATTGGACGAAGCCTGAGGACGGAGCCGAGATCGCCCGCATATTAAATGACAACATAGCGGAAACAGTAAGCGAGTTTCCGCTCAGATTCATCGGTCTCGGAACCGTTCCAATGCAGAATACAGCCCTCGCGATCAAGGAACTTGAGCGGTGCAGATCGATAGGTATGGCCGGAGTTCAGATCGGAACGAACATTAACCAATTGAATCTAGGCGAGCCGGAGTTCTTCGATTTCTTTGCGGCATGCGAGCGGCTTGGAATGGCCGTCTTTGTTCATCCGTGGGACATGATGGGCGAAGGCGATATGCAGAAATACTGGCTGCCATGGCTGGTAGGGATGCCGGCCGAGGTTTCGCGGGCGATCTGCTCGCTAATATTTTCAGGTGTGCTCGAACGGCTGCCCGGACTGCGGATCTGCTTTGCCCATGGTGGCGGCTCGTTTCCGGCGACACTTGGGCGTATCGATCACGGATTTAATGTGCGGCCCGATCTGTGCGCGGTCGACAATCCGTATAGCCCGCGGAAATATCTTGGCCGAATGTATTTCGATTCGTTGGTGCACGAGGCGGCAAAGCTCGAGTTCCTTCTTAAGCTAGTGGGAGCCGATCAGATCGCTCTTGGCTCCGATTATCCATTTCCGCTAGGCGAATCGGAGCCGGGAAAGCTGATCCAATCAATGCCCTACGACGACGAGATCAAAGCTATGCTCTTGCATGGAACGGCATTGAACTGGCTAAATCTGACAAAAGAAAAACTCGGAATCTAGATCGATCACCGAAAAAAGGTCAGCAAGAACGAGTCCTGCTGACCGGATTGTCGGTAAGGCTCTAGATCGAGCTAAAAGGTGAACTTCGCACCCAAGCGGAGAGCGGATGGATATTGAAATATCTGTCCGCTGCCAAAGAATGGATTAGGAACGTTTGGAGTTCCCGCGACGCTCAGGGTTATCAACTGGGTTTGATCCAGAGCGACAGCCCGCTGCGTGTTGGTAACGTTGAACCAATCGGCGGTAATTCTAAGCGACATCGTCTCCGTGAATTTGATCGGATAGTAAGCTCCGAGATCAAGGTTCCACGTAGTCGGCGAGCGGTTAGAACCGATCGCACTGGACATTCCGCCGTTTCCGTTGATCAGTGAAAGGTCAGGAATGATCGCAGTACCGCGAGGCACCGCAAATCCTTCATTGTTTCCGTAAACCGGATGCGGTATCAACGCGTTGAACGGCACACCCGATTGAACGTAGAAATTACCCGAGAGCATCAGTCTCCACGGCGTTTGGTAGCTGCCGTTGAATTTGAACTGATGCGGCCGGTCGTTCGGCAGGCGCCCGTACGTGTTGTTCAGCAGGCTGACGAGGTCGAACAACGACGTGATGTTCGGATCGGCCTGGCCGTTATCATTTCGGAAAAGGCCTTCGTAGTTGCCGATCAGGCTCGAGTACACATAGGAGGTATTGAACGAGAAATTGTTCGAGAATCTTCGATTAAGTGTTACCTCGATCGCGCGGTAAAAACGTCGAGCCCGTCCGAAACAGCCGATGGCCGGATTGGAGCAAGCAAGATATTCCGTGTTGCCCGTGGGTCCCGCCGCTCCGCCCGGAGCAATGGGTTCGCCCGGATTAAACAGGAAGTAGCTGTCGCCATCGTCGAATGATCCATCCTCAATGACTGTACCCTGCGCCCGATAGATACCGCGGAATCCGAGCGTCATGTTGTGTTTCAACTGATGCTCGAAACCTGCGGTCCACTCATTGACAGTTTGCGGTTTTAGCCCACCGTCGATCGGAGTTGGATCAGCACCCAAATTACGAGTATTGAAGTTCGTAGCAACCGTTGCAGAGGGAGGTGCATTGTACGTGTTAACGTTGAAGTTCTTGTCCGTCTGGCTGCCGCCACCGCCGGCACGAACGTTAAGATCTAGTGGTACCGGAGTCTCTACGAACCGCGCAAAATTGGCAAAGATCTTTGTAGTACCCTTTCCGAAAGGATCCCACGTGAATCCGAGTCGCGGCTGCAGATTGTCCCACAAATTGTTAAAAGCCAGGTAGGATCCGCCAGCCGCGTTTGATGCCTGTTGGAAATCCCATCTGACGCCGATGTTCAATTGCAGATTCCTTGCGAGTTTCCAATCATCTTGAACGTAAAAGCTCTCGACGTTAGTTTTCGTTTGAGCATTTAGACTGAAATCGCGGACGCGTGTGGTCAGACGAACCAGGACAGGGTTGTTGTTCAATTCGTCCGCCGTCACATTGCCGGTGGTTACAGACGTTGCCCCGCCGGGCAAAGGACGTCCGGCGAGCCTTAGTAACTCGAGGTTTTGCGCCGCGAATGAAGGCAATGGTCCGGTAAGGGCTCCGTTTACGGGGCAAACTACAGCTGCTGCTCGAACGGTGCAAACTTCAAAGTTGTTGGTCACGCGAAATCCGTGCGTGCTGCGGTTATCCAGATCAGTGCCGTTGTTATTCCCTACCCCCAGCGGGTTGCCGAAAACAACATTTGGGCCTGTCGAAGCCTGAAAGATATCGTATTTGTTCTGATAGTACTCAAAACCATACTTGACCGTGTGCTGATCAAAGATAGTTTGCAGCCGTGCGGCAGCTTCCCATCGGTCGCGGGATTGATCCTGATAAAGTCCAAATCCGGGGCCGCGTAAGAAACTTCTCTGGAGCGTACCGCCGGGAGCATAGGCCCAGTCGACGAATCCGGTCCTGGTAATTCCCTGCACGCCGGTCTGAACTATAGGAGCAATGGTATTGTCGGGCCGAAGAATCGCAAAGGCGTCAGTGATCTGCGGCAGATCCAACGCCGTTGCCGGAATGATATTGTTTCGCTGCTTGTGAATGCCGAACGAGAATTCGCCGATCCAGTTTTGGCTGATCGTGGAGTTCAAACGAGCGGAATAGTTCTGTCCGCCGGTTTCCCGAACACCCTGGAAAGCTGATTCGTCCGTTCCGAAACCGTTGGCTAGCAATAGGTTCTGAGCATAAAGATGCCCTTCCTCTTTCGTGAAATCGCCAAAGGTTGAAAAGTTGAATGTGTTGTTATTGTTCACTATCCACGAGACTTTTCCTGAATAGAAGGGCGTCTTGATCTTACCTGTTTCATCCTGCCGGAATACCTGAGTAAGGTAGTGATTCGTCCGGAACTGCGGATTAAACGCGGCGAAGAACGTCAGGCGATTCTTGATGATCGGACCGCCGATATCGACGCCCGCATCAAGCTCGGAGTATCCGTTAGGAGCCGGGCCGGTAAATGGTAAATTCTTAGTCCCGCTTACAAAACCTTTCGGCAAACCATATGCAAACACGTCACCGTGGAAGTCATTGCCGCCTGACTTGGTAATGACGTTGAAAATACCTCCCGTGGAAAGTCCAAGGTCCGCACCAAAGGCTCCGGTCTTGATCTCAACCTCCTGCACAAACTCGAACGGAAGATTTGCACCGCCGCCGCCGAATGCCGGGTCAGTGGTATTTACGCCGTCGAGAATGTAGTTGTTCTCGGGCCCCGATGACCCCGCGACAGACGGATCCCGCTCTCGTCCGGATGCGTCGCGAAGACCGGAACGTGTAACAGTCGGAGCGATCGTGTAGAGACTCTGGACCGTTCTTGCCGTGGGAATATTTGAGAAGAATTCTGTCGAAACGTTTGTCCCGGTCGTATTGGACGACTGATCGATCTCAGGCGAAGCCACCACGTCAACGGTCGCCCCGGTACCCGCGGCGGCCAAAGTGATGTTCGCCGTCGTGGTTCGACTAAGGTTTACCTCGACATTTTCCTGTTTGAACGCGGCAAATCCGGATGCCCCGGCGGTCTCGATCGTATAACGTCCGGGAGGAACCGACGAAAAGCGAAAGACACCATCAGCCGAGGATGTGACGGTGAGCGGGCGTATAAGATTCGGGCCGCTCAAGGTAACGGAGACGTTGGGTACGACGGCTCCGTTGGGATCGCCGACAACTCCGTTCACCTCGCCCGTAGTAGTCGTCTGAGCCATTGCCGCGTGGATTAATATTGATGAAACCAACGCGATCAGGACCCATGCTAATCTAAAATTTTTCATATTTACTTCCTCTATTTGGAATATGCAAAACTAGGTCTGCAGCTGTTCGAGGATGCAATGACAATTCCCTCAGAGAATTTGTCCGTAACTGCTTGAAATAAAAGAGATAGGCTTGGGATCAATAGCGGTTGATCGACTCAATTCATTGGAAAATTTGAATGGTTGGAACGAGGAATTGGGAAAACGTGCAAATCATTAGATATAAACGAAATAAATGAAGTCATGTCCTTTCGAAGGTTGCAAAATCGAGGGAGAAATATTTACTTGATTTGAACATTAGAAGAGGCGGGTTATTTCAAAATGTCAGAGCCGACGGCGAACAAACGTTCACAGTCGGCTCCTGCTTTTTCTTTCCTGGATCGTGACTTAGGAAGTCTTGATCTTTCCTTTTTCCTTGTGTGACTCTCGCCGATTTTTAGTCGCCGTCGATTCCTTCGAGGACCCTGTCGGAAGGTCGTAACCGGCGTTCTCCAACGAAATACCGCTCAGTGCAACCTGTCCATTCGATCTGTCGAACAAAAGGGCTGATTTGTCGGCACCGACACGACCATTTGTGGGGGCAATGACGGTTTGCAGATCGTTGCCACCTTCGTCACTCAGCGACACAACCGCCGTGCTGTCTGAATTGCTTCTAACACGAACCGTATAGTGGCCCGCAGCATAAGCCTTGCCGCCGAAATTGAATTCAAACGGTATATTGACACTGACGCGATGGGTATTTTGTGCCATCGCTGAACCCACCGAGAAAACAACTGCAAGAATTAAGATCGAGAATATAAAACCGAATTTTTTCATAATGTAAGAATCTCCCTTGTTCTCTTAACGAATGATTAAGAGGTGGCGGTAAAAACGTTTCAAAGATTTTAGCTGGGATCGGTCCCGGCATCGATTAACGCGTATCCATCCTCCCGTCCATATCATCCGTGCGGAAAAACTTTTTCTATGGCTGATCTTTGAAGGCGAATTATTGTCGATAATCGTGCATAATATCGCTTGCGATGGATACGAAATACTGGCTCTCGGACCCTGAAGACCATGATTTTCCAGCCGCGAAAGATTTTCTTGAGCTGGTATTTCCGTCAGCCGTAGCCGAGGATCTGACAAAGCGATTGCGCGCCAGCGAAACGATCACCAGGAAGGCAAAGGATATTTTACGAGCAAGCAGGCTTCCACTGTTGGATCAGGACAACGTCCATGTACAGAGCAATTTAGAGAAGATCAAAAACAAGAAGAAGTTATCACCCGTACTGCTGGTGGCTGGCGAAACGCTGATAATAGCGGACGGCTATCATCGACTCTGCGCGATCTACTTTCTTTCAGAGGATCTCGACGTTCCGTGCAGGCTCATACATCCCGACGAGATCGAAAAATAGCATTCTGATGGATCCCAGAACCGTAATGGAATTCGAAAACTCCGAGGACTTCGCGCGGCGGCTGGACGCCGATGACCCGTTGGTGCATTTTCGCAGCCGGTTTCACGTGCCTCACCAGACGGACGGAAGTGAAGTTCTTTATTTCACGGGAAATTCTCTGGGCCTGATGCCGAAAACAGCCGCGGACTACGTTATTCAGGAGTTAAGAGATTGGGAGCAACTAGGCGTCGAAGGACACTTACGTGCGTCGCATCCATGGCTTCCCTATCATGAGTTTTTGACCGCCCAGATGGCCGCCATTATTGGTGCCAAACCTATAGAAACGGTTGTAATGAATTCGTTAACGGTAAACCTGCACCTGCTGATGGTCTCGTTTTACCGGCCCACCGCGGAGCGTCACAAGATAGTGATCGAAAAGGGAGCGTTTCCGTCGGACCAATATGCTGT
>Ga0070671_100003431_pt1 | contig 12374 bp, 10 predicted proteins | sample KBSS73metaG_FD_65341 | JGI IMG/M metagenome (GOLD analysis project Ga0070671, IMG submission 65341) | Switchgrass rhizosphere microbial communities from Kellogg Biological Station, Michigan, USA - KBS S7-3 metaG | ecosystem: Host-associated > Plants > Roots > Rhizosphere > Soil ...
AGTTCCTCACCGCGCCGGCCCGGTGGGGCGAGGGCTCGGGCATCGGCCTGGCCATCGTCCGCACCCTGGTCGACCATCTCGGCGGCAGCCTGAACGTGGCCAGCGAGCTGGGCAAGGGCACGACCTTCACGGTCGAGGTTCCCGCCGAGCTCGAAGCGCCGGATCGGGCAGACTTCGCCGACACCGACACCCACGGCCGCGTGCTCGTGGTCGACGACCGAAGCGACGTGCTCGATGCCTTGGAAAGCGTGATCGACGAGCTCGGCTACGAGCTCGACCGCGCCGGCTCGGCTGCTGCGGCCACCCGGCTGCTCACGGAGCGAAGCTACGACGCCGTCCTGCTCGATCTCGACATGCCGGTTCGCGGCGCGGCGGCGCTGGTGGCGGGGACGCGGCACGGCGACGGACCGAACCGGAGCGCGCACTTCATCAGCATCAGCGCTGCCGAGCGGTCGCCGGAGCCCGATCCGAACTTCGATGTCCGCCTGGCCAAGCCGATCGACCAGTCGGCGCTGCGGCGCGCGCTGCTCGGCGCGCGGCGCCGCGAACGCCCGACTCAGGCGGGCCTGTGGTCGACCAACGGTGCAGCGGCAGCTTCCGGACCTCAGAAGTGAATGCCGCGCATCATCTGCTGCATCGCCAACGCCTCGGCTGAGGGCGAATACTTCTTGTCCTTCTCGCCCTTGGCGGCGGCGCTGTCCGGGAACATCCGGAAGGTCGAGTTCATGACGATCTGCGCCACCCGCGGCAACAGGGCGTGCAGCACCTCGCCGGTGATGCCGAGCCGGGTGGCGATGCGCACGGGCTTGTGGATGCAGGCCTCGGCGATCATGTTGGCCGCGTCGTCGGGCGAGAGCACTGGCACGTTGTCGTAGAGCTTGGTCGGCCCGATCATCGGCGTGCGCACCAGCGGCATGTTGATGGTGGTGAACGAGATGCCCATGTCGGCGTACTCGCTCGAGGCGCAGCGGGTCCAGGCGTCGAGCGCCGCCTTGGAGGCGACGTAGGCCGAGAACCGCGGCGCGTTGGTCAGCACCCCGATCGAGCTGATGTTGACGATGTGGCCCTTCTTCTTCGCCACCATCCCCGGCAGCAGGCCCATGGTCACGCGCAGGCAGCCGAAATAGTTGAGCTGCATCGTCCGCTCGAAGTCGTGGAATCGGTCGTAGCTCGCCTCGATGGCGCGGCGGATCGAGCGGCCGGCGTTGTTGATCAGGAAGTCGACGCCGCCGTGGGTCGCGTTCAGCCAGTCGACCATTCCCTTGCAGCTCGCCTCGTCGGCGATGTCGGCCGAGTAGGTCTCGACGATCGCGTCCTTGCCGGCGACGGCAAGGATCTCGCGCTTCGCCTCGGCCAGTTTGGCCTCGTCGCGGGCGCAGATGACGGTGATCGCGCCGGCCTCGGCGAACTTCGTGGCCGCGGCCAGGCCGATGCCCGAGGAGCCGCCGGTCACGAGCACGACCTTGCCGGCGACCTTGCCGCGCAGCGAGCGGTCGACGTGGAGCGCCGGGTCGAGATGGCGCTCCCAGTAGTCCCACAGCCGCCAGGCGTAGTCGTGGAGGTTCGGGCACTCGATGCCCGAGCCCTTCAGCGCGGCCAGCGCCTCGCGGCAGTCGTAGCGGGTCGGAAAGTTGACGAAGGTGAGCATGTCATCGGGCAGGCCCAGGTCCTTCATCACCGCGCTCTTGATGCGCCGCATCGGCGCCAGCGCCATCAGGCCCTTCTTCACGCCCTTGGGAATGAAGCCGAGCAGCGCGGCGTTGACGAACAGGTTCATCTTCGGCGCGTGCGCGGCACGGCTGAAGATGTCGAGCACGTCGCCGACCCGGTAGCCGGCCGGGTCGACGAGATGGAAGCACCGCTTGTCGAGATCGGTCTTGAGGTGGCTGATGTGGTCGATCGCGGCGACGACGAAGTCGACCGGCACGATGTTGATCCGACCCCCCTCGAGGCCGACCGAGGGCATCCAGGGCGGCAGCAGCTGGCGCATGCGCTGGATCAGCTTGAAGAAGTAGTACGGGCCGTCGATCTTGTCCATCTCGCCGGTGTGCGAGTCGCCGACCACGAGCGCCGGCCGGTACACCGTCCACGGCACTTTCGACTCCTTGCGCACGATCTTCTCGCTCTCGTGCTTGGTCATGAAGTACGGATGCTCCAGGCCCTCGGCCTCCTCGAACATGTCCTCGCGGAACACGCCTTCGTAGAGGCCCGCGGCGGCGATCGAGCTGACGTGGTGGAGGTGGCCGGCGTCGACCGCCTTGGCGAACTCGACGACCGCACGGGTGCCGTCGATGTTGGCGGCGATCTGCGATTCGGCGTCGGCGGAGAGGTCGTAGACGGCGGCCAGGTGGTAGATGTGATCGACGTGGCCCTTGAGCTTTCTCAGGTCGTCGGCAGAGACGCCCAGCTTCCTGGCGGTGAGGTCGCCGTACACCGGCACGGCGCGGGAGCGGGCGCCGTGGTGCTCGATCCCCCAGTACGCATACAGGTCCTCGAGCTTGGCCTCGCTTTCCCGCCGCAGCAGAAAGTGCACGGTGGCGCCGCGGCGCGCGAGCAGGGCCTTGACCAGGCGCTTGCCGATGAAGCCCGTGGCTCCGGTGACGAAGTAGTGCATTCCTGACTCCCGTGTTGACTGCCGCGACGCCAGCGCCGGACCGCTTGAATTCTTGTGCAAAGGCATGGCGGGGTCGATTAGGGTGCGCCCCCGAAGGATGCTGCCTAGAGTCGTCGGCTGCGCTGCACCACCGCGGCCGCATATCCTCAAGGAGAACCCAGATGGTCAAGAAACTCAAGGCGATGGCCGAGAAGAAGAGCGCCGCCGGCGCCGGCCTGTTCGACAGCGCGCTCGCCAACTCGGTGCGCGAATCGGCCAAGGAAATCTGGCTTGCCGGCATGGGCGCGTTCGCCAAGGCCCAGGCCGAAGGCAAGCAGGTGTTCGAGGCGCTGGTCAAGGAAGGCAACTCGCTGCAGAAGAAGACCCAGGGCGCCGCCGAAGAGAGGTTCAGCGAAGTCACGAGCAAGATGACGAGCATGGCCGACGAAGTCACCGCCAAGGCCGGCCAGCACTGGGACAAGCTCGAGACGATCTTCGAACAGCGCACTGCCAAGGCCCTGAAGAAGCTGGGCGTGCCGACCGCGAAGGACGTGCAGGCGCTGGTGGACCGCGTCGACGCCCTCAGCGCACAGGTCGCCGGCCGCGCCAAGGCCTCCGCCAAGACCGCCGCGCCGAAGAAGCGTGCCCCGGCCAAGACCGCTGCCAAGCGCGCGCCGCGCAAGTCGGCCGCCTGAGCCCGATCGATCGCGGCGTCCTTTGCCGCGCGAGACAAGAAGAGAGGACGCCGCGGCGTCCTCTCTTCGTTGGCGCCTCGCGTTCAGACCGTCGCCCGGCCGAGGTAGCGGGTTTGCAGGTGGCGGCGGAAGTGAACCGGGTTCAGCGCCTCGCCGCTGGCCCGCGTCGACAGCTCGGCGGTGGTCCAGCGGCTGGCCTGCAGCCAGATGTTGTCGCGCAGCCAGTCGAACACCGGCGCCAGGTCGCCGGCGGCGATGCGCTGGTCGAGATCGGGCGTGCCGCGTCGGATTGCGGCAAACCACTGGGCGGCGTACATCGCCCCGAGCGTGTAGCAGGGAAAGTAGCCGAACAGGCCGGCGCTCCAGTGCACGTCCTGCATGCAGCCGTCGCTTAAGTTGGCGCGCGTGTCCAGGCCGAGCAGCGCCGCCATGCCCTCGTCCCAAAGGGCCGGGATGTCCTCGGGCTCGATCTCACCGCAGATCAGGCGCCGCTCGATGCCGAAGCGCAGGATCACGTGCGCGGGGTAGCTGAGCTCGTCGGCGTCGACCCGGATCAGGCCGGGCTCGACGCGGGTCAGCAGGCGCTGCAGGTTGGCCACCTCGAACGCCGGCTGCGGTCCGAGGTGCTTGCCGAGCAGCGGCGCGACCCGGCCGACGAAGCCGGCACCGCGAGCGAGCTGCATCTCGAAGGCGAGGCTCTGGCTCTCGTGGATCCCCATCGAGCGGGCTCGTGCCACCGGCTGGCCGAGCCAGGCGCGAGGCAGGTTCTGCTCGTAGCGCGCATGGCCGGTCTCGTGGATCGTGGCCATCAGGCTCTGGATGCAGTCGTCTTCGCGGTAGCGGGTCGTGAGGCGCGTGTCCTCGGGCACGCCGCCGCTGAACGGATGGGTGCTCTCGTCGAGGCGGCCGGCCTCGAAGTCGAAGCCGAGCAAGGCCATCACATCGAGGCTCAGCGCCCGCTGTGCCGGCTTGGGGAACGGGCCGCGCAGCGCGAGCGCCGGCTCGCCCGCCTGGCGCTCGCGGACTTCGCGCACCAGCCCCGGCAGCCAGGATTGCAGGTCGCCGAAGAGGCGCTCCACCTCGAGGCTCGTCATCCCCGGCTCGTACTGGTCCATCAGCGCGTCGTACGGCGCCAGGCCGGTGGCGTCGGCGAGGAGCTTCGCCTCCTCGCGGGCAAGGCGCACGACCTCGCGCAGGTTGACGAGAAAGCCGGGCCAGTCGGCGGCCGGGCGCTGGCTTCGCCAGGCATGCTCGCAGCGCGAAGCGGCGAGCGACCTCTCCTCCACCAGCCGCGCCGGCAGCGCGTTCGAACTGGTCCAGCTGCGCCGGATCTCGCGCAGGTTGGCGCGCGCCGCGTCGTCGAGCGGCTCCTGCTCGGCGCGGGCGATCAGCTCGGCCAGGCGCGGCTCGGTGCGCAGGCTGTGCAGCAGCGCATCCATCTCGGCCAGGCCCTGGGCGCGCGCCTCGTTGCCCTTGGCCGGCATCATCGCCGCCCGGTCCCAGCTGACGATCGAATAGACATGCCCGAACCGGTGCAACCGGGACCAGTGGCGGGCGAGCTCGTCGTAAACCGCAGTCGTCATGGCGATCGAAGAAGGAAGAAAGGCTAGCGCGAGTACTGGCCGGGGAAGACGCCGATCAGCGCCGCGGTGAAGACCAGGTAGCGGCCGAACTTGCCGACGAGCATGTAGGCGACGCACGGCCAGAACGGCAGCTTCAGCCAGCCGGCGACGGCGCAGAGCGGATCGCCGACCACCGGCAGCCAGGAGAGGAGGCAGGCCTTCGGCCCGAACCGCTGCAGCCAGCGCAGGGCCCGGGCGTCGGGACTCTTGTGCGTCATCTTCTCGTAGGCGCGTTCGGCGCCGTATCCCATCCACCAGGTGACCGCGCCGCCCAGGGTCGCACCGACCGTGGCCGCGAGGATCGCCGGCCAGAACATGTCGGGGTTGAGCTTGACCAGGCCGAAGACGGCCGGCTCGGAGCCGAGCGGCACCAGCGTCGAGGCGACGAAGGCGATGAAGAAGACGGTGCTCAGGCCGACCTCGGGAAGCGCCAGCACACGCATCATCCAGTCGAGCAGGGCGTCCATCGCGCCGATTATCGACAGCCCGGATGAGGGTCCAACCGAAGCAGTCGGCCGTTTTCGCGCCGCTATACTCCTGCCTCGTTTTTCAGCAGCCACCCCCTCCCCTCCATGCGCATCGGCCACATCAAGCTGGCGAATCGACTGTTCGCCGCGCCGATGGCGGGGGTGACCGACCGGCCGTTCCGCCAGCTCTGCAAGCGGCTCGGCGCCGGCTACGCGGTGAGCGAGATGGTGACCTCGCGCAAGGACCTCTGGACCAGCCTGAAGACGAGCCGGCGCGCCGACCACGAGGGCGAGACCGCGCCGATCGCGGTGCAGATCGCCGGCACCGACGCGGCGATGATGGCCGAGGCCGCGGCCTACAACGTCGACCGCGGCGCGCAGATCATCGACATCAACATGGGCTGCCCGGCGAAGAAGGTGTGCAACAAGTGGGCCGGCTCGGCGCTGATGAAGGACGAGGCGCTCGCTCTCGAGATCGTCGAGGCCGTGGTCGCCGCCTGCGCGCCGCACAACGTGCCGGTGACGCTGAAGATGCGCACCGGCTGGTGCGCCAGCGAGAAGAACGCGGTCCGCCTGGCGCGCGCCGCCGAATCGGCCGGCATCGCCATGGTGGCGGTGCATGGCCGCACGCGCGAGCAGGGCTACACCGGCTTCGCCGAGTACGACACGGTGGCGGCAGTGAAGCAGTCGCTGCGCATCCCGGTCGTCGCCAACGGCGACATCGACTCGCCGCAGAAGGCGCGCGCGGTCTTCGCCGCCACCGGCGCCGACGCGATCATGATCGGCCGGGCCGCCCAGGGGCGGCCGTGGATCTTCCGCGAGATCGCCCATTTCCTGGAGACCGGAGACGAGGCGGCGCCGCCGCGAGTGGCCGACGTCAAGGCCTGGCTGATCGATCACCTCGGTGACCACTATGGCCTGCACGGCGAGTTCGCCGGCGTGCGCAGCGCCAGGAAGCACATCGGCTGGACCCTGCGCGGCCTGCCCGGCGGCGACGAGTTCCGCTCGGAAATGAACACGATCGATTCGTGCGAGGCGCAGATCAAGGCGGTGGCCGACTGGTTCGACGCCCTCGCCGACCGCGCCCCGCTGATGCCTGCCGCGACACGCGCGACGGCCCATGCGATCCACTGACGACAACAACACCCATACAGGCGCGCAATGGCGACGAGGAAACACATCGAGGAATGCGTGCGTGACAGCCTGGAGGCGTACTTCCGCGACCTGCGCGGCGTCGATCCGACGGCGATATACGACATGATCCTCAAGGTGGTCGAGCGACCGCTGTTCGAGACCGTGATGAAGCACGCCGAGGGCAACCAGAGCCGGGCCGCGGAGTGGCTCGGCATCAACCGCAACACTCTGCGCCGCAAGCTGGTCGAGCACAAGCTCATCAAGTAGGAAGCCGCCCGCCATGCATGCGCTGATCTCGGTGTCCGACAAGACCGGCGTGGTCGAGCTCGCGCGCGAGCTGGCCGCGCTCGGCGTGAAGCTGCTCTCGACTGGCGGCACCGCGCGGCTCCTGGCCGAGGCCGGCCTCGAGGTGACCGAGGTCGCCGCGCACACCGGCTTTCCGGAGATGCTCGACGGCCGCGTCAAGACCCTGCATCCGGCGATCCACGGTGGCCTCCTGGCCCGGCGCGACCTGCCCGAGCACATGGCAGCGATCGCCGAGCATGGCATCGCCACCATCGACCTGCTGGTCGTGAATCTCTATCCGTTCGAGGCCACCGTCGCCAAGGCCGCCTGCACCCTCGCCGATGCGATCGAGAACATCGACATCGGCGGGCCGGCGATGGTGCGCTCGGCGGCGAAGAACTGGCGCGATGTTGCGGTGCTGACCGACGCGTCGCAATACGCCGGCGTGCTCGCCGAGCTGAAGGCGTCGGGCCGGGTCTCGAGCGAAACGAAGTTCGCCCTGTCGGTGGCGGCCTTCAACCGCATCGCCAACTACGATGCCGCGATCAGCAACTACCTGTCGTCGCTCGCTGGCCCGAGCGAAGGCGTGCCCGAGCGGGCCACGTTTCCGGCGCAGGCCAACGGCCGCTTCGTCAAGCTCCAGGACCTGCGCTACGGCGAGAACCCGCACCAGAGCGCGGCCTTCTATCGCGACCTGCAGCCCGCGGCCGGCTCGCTGGTGACTGCCAAGCAACTGCAGGGCAAGGAGCTCTCGTACAACAACATCGCCGATGCCGATGCCGCCTGGGAATGCGTCAAGAGCTTCGGCGCTGACGACGCCCCGACAGCCTGCGTCATCGTCAAGCATGCCAACCCGTGCGGCGTGGCGATCGGCGCCTCCAGCGGCGAGGCCTACGCCAAGGCGCTGAAGACCGACCCCACCTCGGCCTTCGGCGGCATCATTGCCTTCAACACCGCGGTCGACCGGGCCTGCGCCGAGGCGGTGGCGAAGCAGTTCGTCGAGGTCCTAATGGCGCCTTCGTTCAGCGACGATGCGCTGGCCGTGTTCGCGATCAAGAAGAACGTGCGCGTGCTGCAGATCGATCTGCCCGCCGCGCCCGGCGCCGGCCGCAACAGCCACGAGACCAAGCGGGTCGGCTCGGGCCTCCTGATCCAGACCGCCGACAACCTCGAGCTCGACCCGGCCACGGTGAAGGTGGTGACGACGCGCCAGCCCACGCCCGAGCAGATGCGCGACCTGCTGTTCGCCTGGAAGGTCGCGAAATACGTCAAGAGCAACGCCATCGTCTTCTGCGCCGGCGGCATGACGCTCGGCGTCGGCGCCGGGCAGATGAGCCGGCTCGACTCGGCGCGCATCGCCAAGATCAAGGCCGAGGCGGCGGGCCTCTCGCTCGCCGGCTCGGCGGTGGCCAGCGACGCCTTCTTCCCGTTCCGGGACGGCCTCGACGTGGTGATCGACGTCGGCGCCACGAGCGTCATCCAGCCCGGCGGCTCGATGCGCGACGACGAGGTCATCGCCGCCGCCAACGAGCGCGACGTGGCGATGGTCTTCACCGGCGTTCGCCACTTCCGGCACTGAGCGCCTTGGCCGCCACGCCCCCTTCGGTCGCTGCGCCCCAGGGGGACAGCGCTTCTTTCGGGGCTGCCCGGCGGGAGGTGCGGTGAAGCTGCCGGAGGTCGCGGGCCTCGCCCTCGCCTTCGTCGCCCGGCTGATCACCGGCGCCCAGGGTCACTGGCACGGCGCGCCGCCGAAGGCCGAGCAGCGCATCTACTTCGCCAACCACCAGAGTCATTTCGACTGGGTGCTCATCTGGGCCGCGCTGCCGCACGACCTGCGCGCCGTGACCCGGCCGATCGCCGCCCGCGACTACTGGACGAAGACGCCGCTCAGGCACTGGATCACGCGCGAGATCTTCAATTCCGTCTATGTCAGCCGCGAGCGGAAGGAAGACGAGGATCCGCTCGAGCCGCTGATGGAGGCGCTGCGCCACGGCGACTCGCTGGTCATCTTCCCCGAGGGCACGCGCGGCCACACCGGCGAGCCGGCGCCGTTCAAGTCCGGACTCTATGCACTTGCCCAGGCCTTTCCCGAGGTGCAGCTCATCCCGGCGTGGATCGACAACGTGCAGCGGGTCATGCCCAAGGGCGAGGTGGTGCCGGTGCCGATCCTGTGCACCGTGGTCTTCGGCGCGCCGATCGCGCTGCAGCCGGGCGAGGAGCGCCGCGCCTTCCTCGACCGCGCCCGCGAAGCGGTCGTCGCCTTGCGCAAGGTCGTCTGATGACCAGCCTGCGCGCGCTCAGCACCAGCCAGCAGGTCGGCCTGCTGTTCGTCACCCTGTTCGGCATTCTCCTGCTCGCGACCCTGGCCGCCTTCGCCCGCTCGATCCGCGAATCGACCGAGGCCCAGAGCGCCCTCCAGGAACGATTCGCGCGCGAGCTGCGCGCGGTCTGGGTCGGCGCGCTGCTGTTCTGGATCGCATGGGTCGCCGGGCCCCTCGTCTCGACGCTGCTGTTCGGCCTGGTCTCGTTCCTCGCCCTGCGCGAGTTCGTGACCCTGACCCACACCCGCCGCGCCGACCATCGCGCCCTGCTGCTGGCGTTCTTCGTCATCCTGCCGGCGCAGTACGCCCTCGTCGGCATGCGCCTGTTCAATGCCTTCACGGTCTTCATCCCGGTCTACGTCTTCTTCGCCATTCCGGTGATCAGCGCCCTCGCCAACGATCCGCAAAGCTTCCTCGAGCGCACCGCCAAGATCCAGTGGGGCATCGCCGTCTGCGTGTTCGGCATGAGCCACGCGCCGGCGCTGCTGCTGCTCGATCTGCCGAACTGGCACGAGCGCGGCGCGTTCTTCGTCTTCTATCTGGTGGTCGTGGTGGCAGTGGCGCAGGGGGCCCAGGAGCTGGCCAGCCGAAGGCTGCGCCGTCGGCCGGTGGCGCGGGCGATCAGCCGCTCGTTCTCCTGGCGCGCCTGGGGGGCAGGCGCTGCTGTGGCTGCGGCGGTCGGCACCCTGCTCTTCTGGACGACGCCCTTCAAGCCACTCGAAGCGCTGGTGATGGGCGCGATCGCCGGCGCGACCGGCACGCTCGGCGAGTTCGTGATGCAGGCCCTGAAGCGCGACGCCGGCGTGCGCACCTGGCGCGGCCGGCCCTCCGTGACCGGCGCGGTCGGCCTGCTCGACCGGGTGGCGCCGCTCTGCTTCGCCGCGCCGGTGTTCTTCCACTCGGTGCGCTGGTACTACGCCATTTGACCAAGCCGCCACGCTCCCTGCGTTCGGTCCCCGAGGGGGCCACGGCACCCTCGGGGCGGCCCGGCGGGCGCCGAGCCAGTTCGGTTCCAATCGCCTGATGCGAGTCCTCGGCATCGACCCCGGCCTCCGGACGACGGGCTTCGGCGTCGTCGAGTGCAGCGGCTCGCGCCTCGGCTACATCGCCAGCGGCACGATCCGCACCGACGCGGCGGCGCTCGGCGACCTGCCCGGCCGGCTGAAGATCATCTTCGAAGGAGTGCGCGAGGTGACCGAGCGCTACGCGCCGACCTGCGCCTCGATCGAGATCGTCTTCGTCAACGTCAATCCGCAGTCGACGCTCCTGCTCGGCCAGGCGCGCGGCGCCGCCCTGACGGCGCTGGTCGCCGGCGGCCTCGAGGTCAGCGAATACACCGCCCTGCAGATGAAGAAGGCGATCGTCGGCCATGGCCAGGCGAGGAAGGAGCAGGTACAGGCGATGGTCGTGCGCCTGCTCGGCCTGCCCGGCCTGCCCGGCAAGGACGCCGCCGACGCGCTCGGCCTGGCGATCTGCCATGCCCACGCCAGCGCCTCCCTGGCTGCCCTCGGCCGGGCGACTTCGCTCGAAAGGCGCAGCCACGCCCACTATCGCAAGGGCCGGATCTACTGAGTGCGACTTCTTCGGCGCGGACGTGACGGGTCGCACGGCGAAGGGGCAGGCGCCTCGGCGACAATCGGCGCCCCATGTATGCCCTCTATGAAGACGCCGGAAAGTTCCACGCCGGCCGAGTGATGAGCGAGACCGAGAGCTCGCTGCAGATCGAGCTCGGCTCGGGCAAGCGGGCCAAGGTCAAGGCGGGCAACGTGCTGCTGCGCTTCGCCAGCCCCGAGCCCGAGGCGCTGCTGTCCGCAGCGTCGAAGCTTGCCGCCGACATCGACCTCGACCTCGCCTGGGAATTCGCCCCCGAGGGCGACTTCGCGTTCGCCCGGCTGGCGAAGGACTATTTCGGCGAATCGACCGACACGACCCAGCAGGCGGCGGCACTGTTCGGCCTGTACGCGGCACCGCACTACTTCCGCCGCCTCGGCAAGGGCAACTTCAAGAAGGCGCCCGAGGAAATCGTCAAGGCTGCCCTGCTCGGCATCGAGCGCAAGCGCCAGGTCGCGGCCCAGGTCGACGCCTGGGCGAGCGAGCTCGCGGCCGGCGCCTGCCCGGCGCCGGTGCGCGAGCAGCTCTACCGCATCCTGTTCAAGCCGGACAAGAACGCGCCCGAATACAAGGCGGTGGTCGACGCCGCCCGGCGCACGGGCCGGCCGCCGCTCGAGCTGCTGAAGGCGGCCGGAGCGATCGACTCGCCGTACGAGTTCCACTGGCGCCGCTTCCTGTTCGAGAACTTCCCCCGCGGCACCGGCTTCGCCGCCGTCGATGTGCCCGCCGTGAAGGAGGAGCTCCCGCTGGCGACCGCGGCCGCGTTTTCGATCGACGATTCGGCCACGACCGAGATCGACGACGCCCTGTCGGTGCAAGGCCTGGGCAGCGGCCGGGTCACGGTCGGCATCCACATCGCCGCGCCGGCGCTGGCGGTGGCACCGCAGTCGCCGGTCGACCGGATCGCCCGGGATCGCCTCTCCACGGTCTACATCCCTGGGCACAAGCTGACGATGCTGCCCGACGCGGTGGTCGAGGCCTTCACCCTCGCCGAAGGCCGCGAGGCGCCGGTGCTGTCGCTCTACGTCACGGTCGACGAGGCGACGCTCGCCACGCTCGCTTCGGAAACGCGGATCGAGCGCATCCGGATCGCCGCCAACCTGCGCCACGACAAGCTCGAGGCCGAGGTCAACGAGGCGACGCTCGCCGCCGGCCTGCCGCCGAGCCTGCCGTTCGCGGCCGAACTGACCTTCCTGCACGGCCTGGCCCGGCACCTGAAGGCCGGCCGCGAGCAGGTGCGCGGCAAGCCGGAGAACTTCAACCGGCCCGACTACGCGTTTCGTGTCGATACGCGAGACGGCGCGGCGATCATCGGCGACGAGCGGGTGGAGATCGTGCCGCGGCAGCGCGGCTCGCCGCTCGACCTGATCGTCGCCGAGTCGATGATTCTCGCGAACAGCACCTGGGGCGGCTGGATCGCCGCCTGCGGCGTGCCGGCGATCTATCGCAGCCAGCAGAGCCTGGCGCCGGGCGTCAAGGTGCGCATGGGCCTTCGCCCCGGGCCGCACGCCGGCATGGGCGTGGCGCAGTACGCCTGGGCGACCTCGCCGCTGCGCCGCTACGTCGACCTGGTGAACCAGTGGCAGCTGATCGCCTGCGCCCGCCACGGCAAGACCGCGGCGCTGGCGGCGCCGTTTCGCGCCAAC
>Ga0070671_100003432_pt1 | contig 12374 bp, 12 predicted proteins | sample KBSS73metaG_FD_65341 | JGI IMG/M metagenome (GOLD analysis project Ga0070671, IMG submission 65341) | Switchgrass rhizosphere microbial communities from Kellogg Biological Station, Michigan, USA - KBS S7-3 metaG | ecosystem: Host-associated > Plants > Roots > Rhizosphere > Soil ...
TTGGTATTCGAGTCGCTCTCGGAGCGCGCGGAACAGACATACAGAAATTAGTAGTCAGTGAAGGAACGAAGTTGATTCTCCTCGGCTTGATCATTGGCTTGTGCGGTTCGTTTGTATTGACACGCTGGATCCGTGGCCTACTGTTTTCAGTCAGCGCGACGGATCCCATCACCTTCTTAATAATTGGGATTGTGTTAGTCAGTATTGCACTGATTGCCTGCTGGATTCCCGCACGACGCGCTACGAAAATTGAACCACTCGTAGCACTGAAGTACGAATAAGTTGTTGAAGGTAACTGTAGCCCAAGCTGAAGCTTGGGCAGAATGAGACGAAGCTGCATTGCTCAAGAATCTTTACAGGTAAGTGAATATTCCAGCCTTCTTCTTTCTTTTCGTCACTAATGAGTGAACCTGATCACGGGCTGCGCAGAGGCCATCTCATTCTCCCCCAGCTGGGGGTACTTGTTCTATTAAATCAGTGGAACCGTTTCAACGGTTTACCGCATCTGCAAGAACCCTTTGCCCGTAGAAGATAAACCGTTGAAACGGTTATCAAGGAACAACGGGATACCTATAGCCCAAGCTGAAGCTTGGGCAGAATGAGACGAAGCCGCATCGAGACGAAGCCGTATTGAGACGAAGGCGCAATGAGACGAAGCCACAATGAGACCAAACCGCAGTGAGACGAAGCTAGATTTGGACCAGCCCTATCGGCAGCTTGATGGATCGATCGATCCGATCCAGCCACACGTTCACCACTACTTCAACACTGCAGCTTGCGCGCTCAAATTCAGTAGATGCCAGCGCTGGAAAGTGTTAATCGTTTCACTGGACATCAAACGAACGTATGCAGTTTGGAAATACAGTCGTTCAGGGGATGGCCATTCGACGCGAACGATGGGATTGAACGATGCTGGTGTGGACGATTGGGTCGATGCCTGAGTGGGAGCCGGCGAGGGCGAAGGCGTCTTACTGTTATTGTTCTTTGGGGGTTCTATCTTCTTTACTGCAGTTTTTTGTTCGTAACTAACAGAAGCTGTGATCAACTTATCACCGAGCGGCAAACGCGCCTGGGTTGGTTTGCTGCTTGCGGCATCGTAAATAGCAATGTCAGTATCGAACGCTGTCGCCACCTTTGACGCGTCAGGCGACCAAACAGGCACCGCGTCCGCAAGACTATCGTCGAGCAATCGCTCAGTCCCGTCCAACGAAACCAATCTCGGTCTGCCAGCAGGCATCTTGTTTTGCTTTTCGCGCACGATCCACTCGTCTTCCTTGCACGCCAACGCGGCCATCGAATGTCCATCCGGAGCCCACGCAAAATAAAAATAGATCAAGCCTTCGCGCGAGGTGAGTGGCTTGAGATCGTTGCCGTCGCGATTGCAGATATAGATTTGTTCGGTGTTGAAGGTTGCGACTGGAGCAAATGCCGGCCCAATCGAAGGCGAAGGCACTGGCGATCCAGATACCTCTGGCAAATTGTCCAGCGGTGTGGGACTTCGTACCGCCGGAACATCGCGCCGATGAGCGATGAAGTTAATGAATTGTCCATCGGGCGACCAACTCACCATATCAGGAAACACGCATGAGAGAGTTGGCGGAATTAAATTTCGCAGAAACTGGCCATCGGAGTTATAGAGATCAATTCGAAAAGCAGAACTAGGCTCATCGGCCGTACCATACAACGCGAGTACACGCCGGCCATCCGGCGAAGCGACAGTCCGCAACAGCGCATCGTCTTGTCGCTTGGGACCATTAAAGTCGTTCTGAACAGCTGCGAACTTGTCTGATGAATCGTCGAGCTTTAAGTCAGGCGGCACTGACACGTCAGGATCAAATCGATATGCGAGATTTTGCGCCGGTACATCGCGAAGGATTCGCGGGCGCACATCCTGATGTTCGATTACAGATTTGCAGCTGACAGCGAATGCAACGGTGGTCAGAATTGTGAGAATAAAGGAGCTCGTTGTTTTCCTGTTGCGAAGCAGGTCTCGATCCGTCCCCATGTTGGCAGGATGATATTTACGCAAAAGAGAGCTTGTCAATTTCTCAAATGAAACGGTTCGGCTTGGTTGTGATGCGCAATATCGGCGAGAGTCCATCACGGACGTTCTTCGCGATCGTTGATTAGTTCGCGAACCAGCACGGGATTTAATGCGAGCAACGCTCGAATTGTGTTACGCGGTGAGAGATGATCGTCGTCGCCTTCATCAACGTCGACGCAATTATGTTCTATCGAACGAGACAAGCGACGGGCGATTGATTCGTAACCCGGGCTATCTGAAACGTAGGCACGAACGGCCATAGCCCCAATAAGATCGCAAGTGAGTTCCTCGCTTCGTTGTCCATGAATCTCAATGCCGGTTAGGCCGGCAGCCCTGGCACCAACAGCCGAAACCAGGACGCGCAAGCCATCATGGTCTCCGTCCGCAATGTGCATCAGCTCGTGGGCCAACACGCTGATCATTCCCTCGTCCGAGCGCAAACCGGCTAGAAAGATCGTGCCGAAGGTAATGGTATGAGGCCTACTCAAAAAAACAGATGCGTTGTCACGCGAGTCCATGTCCGGATGAACTGTCTTAACAGCAAGCACACGGTCAATGCCTTGTTGAATCTTTACGTCGAATCCTCTCACATTTTGCACTCCGTATTCGACGGCAAGTTGCTTCAATGAAGTGACAACTAGATTCTTCGCGAGTGGCAGCAGACGCTGGGCACGAGCAGCTCCCTCACGCGCTTCGGGAGTTTGCACAGGCAGCGACGGACGCGCCTGCATATCATCGATGGCCATGCTGCCATGTGGATCTAACTTTGCTTCCGTGCAAACCACGCCAGTTGCTTCTTCAACTAATGCACGAGCAGCCGGAGACATTCCAGCAAGTCCACGAGTCGAGTGTGAACCTGTCTTATCAGCCTTCTGTCGTTGTCCGTGTCCGGCTGAAGGGAAACAGAACGATGAAACGAGGCCCGTGATCAAGACCAACATCGCTACGCGAGGTGTCGAAATCACCCGTTTCTGTTTTTTATCAATCTTCATATCTGTCTTCGGTCGCTAGCGATTACGCCAAACTGGCCTGCGTTTTTCCATAAACGCTTTGACGCCTTCATTCGCATCCGCTGTCTTCATTAACTCATGCAGATAAATGTTCTCGAGTTCCCTGAGTGCGTTATCGATCGTTCGACCACGTCCTATATCAAGTGCACGCCGCGTGAATTCAAGGGCTGTAGTAGAAAGGTCTTTGAATTTCGAAAGCACCTCAACGAGCTTCTGTTCAAGATGAGCAACCGGCACTACATGGTTGCACAGACCCAACTTTCCCGCCTCAACAGCATCAATCACTTCACCCGTGAGTATCAGCTCACGCGCTCGTTTTTCACCGATAATAAGCGGAAGAAGCACTGCGGCAACGGGAGGGAAAACGCCGAGCTTGATTTCCGGCTGACCGAATCGCGAGCGCTCGGACGCGATAACTATGTCGCACGCGCAAACTAGTTCACAGCCACCACCAAGCGCTGGTCCATCAACCAAAGCAATAGTCGGTTTTGCCAGTTGCTCCAGCAAACGAAACACCCCATGGAATGAATCCAGCATTTGGTAGACCATTTCCTGCGTATGATCTTCGACAGCAACGCCCGCACTGAAAGCGCGACAGTCTTTATCAGCATCAAAAACGACTGCTAGTAACTCGTGACCAGAAAGCTCACCTAGCGCTGCGCCAATTTCTCGCATCATCGCGATGTTGAAAATGTTTAGCGGAGCTCGATTGAGAGTGATTCGCGCTACTCGATCTTCAATGCCAAGTTTGATGTTTTGATAGGACATCTGAAATGTTTTCTTCGGACCTCGACTCTGTCATTGATTATTAATGATTCCTAACCACGATCGGTAGACCTGCTTTTGCGCCTCTGTTTGAGTTGGCAGAGGCACGATGCGATAAGTTCCCTCGGTTCGGCCGCCAAGTTTTATCAACAGCGTACTAAGATCATCAAAACGAAAGATTGTGAGATTAATTAAGTCACCCGGTTTCTTTTCGGCCATCCGAGCATCGAAGAACTCTTTCGTTACTCGCATATTATTCAGCGCCACGATCTGATCCCCAGTGTTCAGTCCTTGATCGTATGCCGGCGAACCTGCGTAGACTCTTTTGACGACCAGTCGATTGTCTTCCCACGCAGTATCGGCTCCAAAGAAAACGCGCTCGATCGGTTTCCCAGCTTCGCCCATTGTTGAGGTCTCGAGTTGAAGACCCGCAGCGTTCAGTCCAGCATTGTAATCAAGCTCATCCTTACCCCGTACATATTTCGCAAAAAACTCCTCCAAACTAGAACCGGCCATAAGTTCACAAGCCTTTTGAAAATCGGCCGGGCCATAGTTGCGATCCTTCTTGAAATACTCCGTCCACAAGTACTTCATGACATCATCGAGTGACTTAGCACCGTTGCTTCTCTTCCGAATTTCCAAATCGAGTAGCAGACCCAGGATCGCACCTTTAACGTAATAAGAAACCTGCGAGTTCGAAGAGTTTTCATCAGGCCGGTAATACTTAACCCAGGCATCGAAACTTGATTCCTCGGCACTTTGTTCAAGTCGCCCTGGCGTATTCTGCAAACCCTGAAATGCTCGGGCCTTTGCTGTTAAGAAGTCACGATCCGAGATCAAGTTTCCACGCCGCAAAGCTACGTCCGCATAATAATCAGTGATACCTTCTGCCACCCAAAGAACTTTCGTATAGTTTTCCTTTTCATAGTCAAATGGACCGAGCGCATCTGGCCTGATTCGTTTCACGTTCCACAGATGAAAGAACTCATGAGCCACCAAAGAAAGGAATCCACGATAGTCGCGTACAGGCTGGTCGGTCGAGTTTGGGGCCGATGACGTGGCGCGCTCGGCGCGGTCAACGACTTTGAAACCAAAGCGCGGATATCCAAGGGAAGCCGAATTCAGATGCTCAAGGCCGCCACCCGCGTTTGATCGCAAGTGAAGGATGAAGGTGTAATCTTTGTACGGTATTTCGCCGCCCATGATGTCGACTTCAGTCTCTACAATTTTCTGCACATCACGACGCGTCTTTTCGCTGTCGTAGTTTCCTTCTCCATCGATCACTATTCGATGTGGCACGCCTTTGACATTGAAAACCAGTGTTTTGAAATTACTGGCTTCGAACGGCGAATCGTAAAGGACGTCGAAGTTTTCTGCGCGAAACATATTCTTTGGTCCAGGTGTAATCGGCAGACCAGTCGCGACTTTCCACACATCCGGAACTAACACCTGGACCGTTGAAGGACTCTTCAGAAAGCCATCGAGGTACATCAACAAGTTTGCATTGTTCCAAAAACCGTGGCTGGAATTCAATTCGCTTGTGCGTACCGATAGTTCATTCGCGTAGACACGATAAGACGCGTGCCATTCGGCGACGCCATTCGTTAGGATGCGCCAGTGGTTCTTGTCGACTTTGTCCCACTTCAACGGTTGACCTGCGGCATCTTTAGCAGTGAAGTCCTGAACGTTACGTTCGAATTCGCGAATCAAATATGACCCGGGCGTCCACACCGGCATAATGAGAGTCTCTTCATTTGGAGCGTTGGCTGAATGCTTGATCCTGATGTCTACTTCAAACAAGTGAGTGTGCGGACGCGACATGCCAATAGTAAAAGCGATATCGACCGGCACTCCCGGTCGTGTCGCCTGTGCGAGCACGTCGGAGCAACACAGAAATAGCGGTATGAGCAACCATAATGATCGTCTAATCAACATGCTCGTTTCCTTCAGACGGTATATTGTTGAATTGCACAGAGGATGTTACTACGAACGGACGTAGCGAGAACGACAAAATAAAGAGTCGTCTCTGGTGTTAATAGAAGTGTTTTTAGCGTGGCTAATTTCGCAAACTTTTGCTCGCGAAACTTTTGCGATTTTTGAGCGGTCAAATGTTTGCAGACTTCGGTTGAACGAGAGGCGTTTATGCAGGTTATAACATGTGCTGAATGTGGTGCGAAAAACCGCGCGGACGAAAAAAGACTTGAGGCTGGTCAAGCGCAGTGTGGTCGGTGTGGAACGAAGTTAAGTGTCTCTGCTGACAAACCGTTCACGGTTACGGACGGCACGTTTCACCAAGAAATTCTCCTGGCCACGGGTCCGCCGATTCTGGTCGACGCCTGGGCTCCGTGGTGTGGTCCGTGTCGCGCAGTCGCTCCAGTGCTGGACGAACTCGCAGCTGAATCTCGCAATCGTTATCGTATCGCAAAGCTCAACGTCGATCAGAACCCGCAAATTGCTGCTCAATACAAAATCTCGAGTATCCCAACAATGCTGATCTTTAAGGACGGCAAACTAATTGATCGGATAATCGGGGCGCAACCTAAAACTGTAATTGCACAAAAATTGGCCACGGTTTCGTGAGGGTCTGGTTCAACTGGGAAAAATATCATCACCTCGCCATCGGCGGCGGTGCTCTTACTGTTAATATTCAGACGCAATAACAACCTGGTTCAAAGGCAATCGCTAATATGTTTCGTAAATTGATCGCAACCTCATCGACGCTGGCCACAATTCCGATTCGACTCGCGCTGGCCGCTGTGATGATTGCGCACGGATCGCAAAAGGTCTTGGGATCGTTTGGTGGTCCAGGCTTCAAAGCCTTCACTTCCGGCTCGACTCCTTTCACCTTTATGAAGCCCGCATGGCTTTGGCTGGGTGCTGCCGCACTGTCTGAATTAGTCGGAGGAATACTTGTGGGATTGGGATTTCTGACGCGAATCGGTGCATTCTTAATTATGTGTGTGATGGTGACGGCGATTCTCGGTGTTCACTGGCCCAACGGGTTCTTCGGTGCGAACAAAGGTTACGAATACCCGATGACGGTGTTTGCGATCGGCTTGGCGTTATTGATCGTCGGCGGCGGACAAGCTTCAATTGATCGAGCGATTAGTGGGAGTGGACCTGGAGGCGGAGGAAGAAGGAGATAGAACGTCATAAACCGTTTCACAAATTTCCCAGCACTAGTCACGCACTGAACTCACGACACAACCATTCCCTTGTTTCTATGAAGCGTTCGCCACTCATCGTCATCTTCACCACTGTCTTCATCGATCTCGTTGGCTTTGGAATAGTCATTCCAGTATTGCCGTTTTACGCGGAAGGAACGATTTTCAATGCGACGCCGCGCACGGTCGGGTTTCTTTTTGCTTCCTACTCGATCATGCAGCTCATATTCTCGCCAATACTCGGCAGACTTTCAGACAGATACGGACGAAGACCAGTCCTCTTAATCTCGATCATCGGTACCGGCATTGGATTTCTGATCATCGGCTTTGCACAAACTCTGTTGATGTTGTTTGTGGGTAGAATTCTGGATGGCATTACCGGCGGCAATATCTCAACTGCTCAAGCTTACATCGCTGACGTCACGACAAAAGAGAACCGCGCCAAGGGCATGGGACTTTTAGGTGCGGCATTTGGACTGGGGTTTATCTTTGGCCCAGCAATCGGCGGCATATTGAGCCGGTGGGGTATTCATGTTCCTTTCTTTTTCGCCGCCGGTCTCTGTTTCGCAAACTCGATTCTGCTTTATTTCAGTCTGCCGGAAACAGTCACGAAGGATCATCCCGCTCGACAGTCAGCGGCCGGTGGCAGAGGGCTTGGACAACTGTTGCAATCGTTGAAAGATCCGCTCCTGGGTTTTGTGTTGACGATCTACTTTCTCTTCATCGTTGCGTTTTCGATAATGACGACTTCGTTCTCGCTCTACACGATGTTTCGTTTTGGATACGACGCGCCTCACACTGGTTACCTTTTTGCCTATGTCGGATTAATCTCCGTTGTGATTCAAGGTGGGTTGATTGGAAAACTGGTTAAACGTTTTGGCGAACTGCCCCTCGTGATTGTGGGTGCATTCTGTTTTGCAATCAGTTTATTCGCAATTCCCTTTGTGGGTCCCGCTGCGGGCGGACTCGCTGCGCTGCTAATCGGCGGAGGAGTGTTTTCAATGGGAAACTCACTGGCCACTCCAGCACTGACAAGCCTCGCATCGAAGAGTGTTGGACCAGCGGAACAAGGAACAGTGCTCGGCGTTACACAATCAGTGGCCAGCCTCGCGCGCGCCTGTGGCCCATCGTTGGCAGCGTTGTTGATTAGTAGTTCCGCTGCACACCAGGGCGCGGACGGCCAAACGCATTATATGAGCGACCACTCTCTCTTTGTGACTTTCTGGACCGGAGCAGCGATTATGTTTTTGGCTTTTCTGCTGGCGTCCTATTTTGCGCGAGTGCATGCCCGTGAGTTTAGTAACGAGGAAGTTGCAGGAGCGGTTTAGACAAATCCTGAATTCCACCAACGGCAGTTGGTGGATGCTTCAAGTCCAACAAAATAAATTTGCGACTTTGGCGCGGGAGTTCGATTGAAGATTCAGCTGGTGCTTGACAGGTTCTCTCGCCCGCTCTCAGCGGGCATAAAATTTCGGCTCGCATACCCGGGGTTTCGGTCGCAAAGCCTCGCTCCACGCCGGGCTCTATGCTCACGCCTGCTTCGCAGGCGAGTCCACCTCTCATTCTTCCCAAGCTTCAGCTTGGGGTAACACGCATCTCATTGTCCCTTGGTAACCGTTTCAACGGTTTTTCTTTTCAACGGCGGCTGCGATACTTTTTCTGCGAAATGGAAACCGTTAAAACGGTTCCATGGATTTAATGGATACAATGGCCCAAGCTGAAGCTTGGGGAGAATGAGAAGGTTCAAGTTCAGCCTACACGCGCCTCACTCCCATTGCTTCTGAATACCACCCCAGCAATGCGTGGATATATTCAAGTCCGGCCTACACAACCCGAAGCACTCGAGTTGGCGTTCCCGACCCTTGACTAAACCGAGTCGAAGAGGCGCCGATCAGTCTTTGTATGATGGATCGATTCGATCCAACTTTCGCAGTAAACCTGGCCAGGCTAGTTGACTACCTAATCCAACAGTCGCTGCGGAAAGCTGTGTGACGATTTTTGCGAGGGCTGGCGTTCCGATCGGTTGAAGTTCGGAACTCGATTGAGCAAAAACTTGAATCTCGCAAGCACGCTCGAGAGTGTACATCGCAAGCAAAGCGTCCGCTGGCGTTTTCCCAACTGTCAGTAATCCGTGATTACGTAGAATCATGAAAAGTTTCTTGCCCAGGTCCGCAACTAATCGCGGTTTCTCTTCTTCGTCCAACGCAATTCCTTCGTAGTCGTGATAAGCGAGAGAGGCGAGGCAGATTAGTGCTTGCTGTGAGAGTGGAAGCAGCCCATTCTTTTGTGCCGAAACGGCGATTCCAAATGTCGTGTGCAAGTGCATCACACAAAGCGCGTCCTCACGGGCAGCATGGACAGCACTATGAATATTGAAACCGGCTGGATTGATTTGATAGGGCGAATCCATCACCTTACTTCCCTGGAGATCTACTTTGACCAGGCTCGACGCCGTGACTTCCTCGAACAGCATTCCATATGGATTGAGAAGAAAATGGTGTTCTGGTCCCGGCACGCGCGCGGATAGATGTGTGAAGATAAGATCGTCCCAACCGTAAAGAGCCACCAAACGATATGCCGCTGCTAAATCGACTCTCGCTTGCCATTCCTCTTCCGATACGTGATCTCGAACGTTTGATTTACTTTGTGTAGCGCTGCTCATTGAGTTCTCCAGTAGGGTTAGGCTGGAAATTGTAAACGATAGATGCCGCGACTTCACAACTGAATTTGTTCAGTATCAGCGCTGCGTGAATGTGGACTTTTCGCTTGCGAAGCAAGCGAGAGCATATAGCCGGGGTGGAGCGAGCGTAGCGAGCGAAACCCTGGGGTATTCGTCGAAAATTTTATAGCCCGCTGAAAGCGGGCGGGATTGCGCAGATAATCCGTTTCAATTTTTCTCGTCTGCACACAACGTGGGGGCGGCCACGGAAGGGCCGCCCCAACAAGTAACCGTAGACCTACCGAACAAACTGTCCGAGTGGTCCATCTGGATTGATCAACTCTTTTAGCGTCGAGTACGGCACAGTCACAAATTGTGCACCGGCGGCGTATGGGCCAACCTGATAAGGGTCGAAGATGATGCCCAATCCTTTTCTCGTAATCGTCCAGCTCTGATAATTGTTTGCCGTCGGCGCTGCGCCGCCTTTAATTGAAGTGTCGTCGAGCATTCCGTCTGAACCTTTTTGTTTCGACTGCTTCTTCAAATCCTCGATGCAGTAACTCGAGAGCACCGGCAGGTATTTCACACTTGGTTTGAACACATCAGAGAGCTTCAACACCTTCCCATTCTTCAGGTCATAATTAACTACTTCCGAAGATGCGCTGGGATGTGCAGCTCCCTGGTAATAACTTGAGATAGCAAATGAAACACTGACCAAATCATCCTGGGCCAGTCCCATCTTGTAACTGATGTTCAAGTCGCTGCCCATCGAATTCTCCGGCCGCGGTTCATCGCCCGTTCCCGGTTGCACCTCTTTCTTAAAGGCTGCGACGTTCTTTAAAACCGTTCCCCGCACGGTTTGATTAAACTTTTCAAAGTTTCCATTGGCTCCGCCAGTTATCTGCGGATACTGCGCGGAAATCTCATAGACCAACTTCTTGTTACTTTCTTTGATCTGCTTCGTCGTCACCTCGGCGTCACCGCTTAAGGCAATCGGTTCCTCATGAATTGAAAACGCCGTCTTTTTCTCATCAGCTTTGTTGTCGATGGTTGGCTTCGACCAGTTGCCGGCAATTGACACGAGACCGTCATCTGGCGCAGTGGTCCAAATACCCCTGAACAGGCCGGTCTGTTTGCCTTTGGTATCGAACTCCTGAAGCACGACGTTACCTTCTTTGTCGAGCGTTCCTTTCAGCTCGATCTTCGTTCCAATCTTTTGATAGTAGTAGCTACCAGTGAGTTGATCTCCACTCTGAATTAACTTCATCTGCAAATCTAACGAGTTGCCAATCGACCCTTTGAAATATTTAACTTGTGCCAGTGTGGGCGGGGCTGTGCCACCCTCCGCATGACTTAAATCGGCGCCAGAGGGAGGCGCAGAACTCGAGGGTGCATTCGGAACAGACGGTGCCGTGTTCGTCTTTTTACAACCAGTTGACGCGATCAGGCAGATCACAAAGCTTGTTACCAGGCTACACAGTAGTTTGTTGTTCATATGCGCTTGCCTCAAGAGTCATGAGGCCTCGGTGTTTCGGCTCAGCCGTCTGTTGTGAGATGGGCTTTGCCCTTCCGTAACCCGCCAAACTTGTGACTGGGCTCCGCGCCGGGTTTCTGATTTTACGCAAACTTGCCTCAATTAGAGGGCATAGCCCAAACCATTTACAGGGAACCTGCGGAAGGGCAAAGCCCATCACAACAGGCGGCGAAGCCAAACTACGGAGCTTCAAGACTTTTATGGCAACGCCGTTCATGCCGGTGTCAGGTTTTGTGGAACTAGGTTTCCGATGAAATGTACTTGGCCAACAGTCCCTGTTTGTCGATCTCCACACGCACTTCTGCAAACGTAAGCTGACTTAACTTGCCACCACTGAACGTTTCGTTGTTCGTGACATCTGCCAGCGAAAATGGCGGCATCGGATAGTTATTCAATTCTTCGTCAGAATCAAAACTCACTTCAGCCAGGACAAGACCAAACAGATCGCCGAGGAACATGTCGACCGAGAACCTGTTTCCCTCGTAGTCGAAGTAGTACCGGTTCTTTCTTATCTCATTCGCATTGAACATCGAGAGCGTCTCAGCTTCAACTGCGTTTAGATAGATGTTTGTAATAAACGTCCGCGACAGGTCGGCCGGTTCAACTGCGAACTTCTGCGTGAATTTCACGGTCCACTTATTCGTGCGGGGATCGCGAACTTTTCGAATGCGTAATCGCGATCCGGTTATGTAGTTGTCAGTGATTTGGAGGTGATGGTCAGCGCGCGTCAGGCCCTCGGGCAAGTCGCGGAGTAGATAACGACGCTCACGTTCGATGTGCGCGTATTTGCTTTCGGGAACGGTCGTGTTTTGGTCAGTTAACTTTGCTACACCCATGTTGAGCAAAAGGAGATGCCAGTGCGGTCGACTGTGTCTCTGTCGTTCAGCTTAAGAGTGAATCGCTCAATACGACAGATACACAGCGATTTTGAGATAACAGCGACGAACTTCAGAAGGTTGCTCCGTTATCCAGCCGCGGCTAAATCTTTCCTGCTTTCATGTCTGCTAAACGCTTCTCAAAGGCGGTCGTGTCGACCTTGTCGGATTTACCGCGCTGGATTGCCTGATCAGCAAGTGCGAAAGCTTCGTCTTTTTTGCCGGCGCGATAAAGGGCCATTGCCTTCACTGAAAGATTTTGAAATGTCTCTTTAGTTTTTATCGACTGGTCCAACCATGCCATCCCCTCGGCGTCATCAGTT
>Ga0070671_100003433_pt1 | contig 12366 bp, 11 predicted proteins | sample KBSS73metaG_FD_65341 | JGI IMG/M metagenome (GOLD analysis project Ga0070671, IMG submission 65341) | Switchgrass rhizosphere microbial communities from Kellogg Biological Station, Michigan, USA - KBS S7-3 metaG | ecosystem: Host-associated > Plants > Roots > Rhizosphere > Soil ...
CAGTGGCTGCAGCTGCGCAACGTGCGCAGCGTGCAGCCGAACTCGGACGAGTTCCCGGACTTCGATGACCAGCTGCGACAGTCCTTCCGGCGCGAGACGGAACTGCTGTTCGGCAGCATCGTCAAAGAAGACCGCAACGTGCTCGACCTGTTGCGCGCCGACTACACGTTCGTCAACGAGCGGCTGGCGCGTCACTACGGCATCCCGGGTGTCTACGGCAGCCGCTTCCGGCGCGTGCCGGTGAGCCAGGACGCGCGCCGCGGCATTCTGGGTCAGGGCAGCATGCTGGCCGTCACGTCGCACGCCGAGCGCACGTCGCCGGTGCTGCGCGGCAAGTGGGTACTCGAGAACCTGCTGGGGCTGCCGGTGCCGCCGCCTCCTCCCGACGTTCCGACGCTCAAGGGCAACGCCGAGGGGCAGAAGCCGAAGACGCTCCGCGAGCAGATGGCCGAGCACCGCACCGAACCGGTGTGCGCCAGCTGTCATCGCGTGATGGATCCTGTGGGCTTCGCGCTCGAGAACTTCGACGCCGTCGGCGCGTGGCGCACCACCGAACCGGGCGGTCCGATCGATGCGTCCGGGCAGTTGGCCGACGGCACCAAGGTCGACGGCGTGGTGACGCTGCGCCAGGCGATTCTCGACAAGCCGGGACTCTTCGTCGGCACGCTCACCGAGAAGCTGCTCACCTACGCGCTCGGCCGCGGCGTGGACGCGCGCGACATGCCGGCCGTGCGCGAGATCATGCGCGGCGCGGCCAGGAACGACTACAAGTTCTCGTCGCTGGTGCTGGGCATCGCGAAGAGCGTGCCCTTCCGGATGCGCACGACACCGGGCGTCGAGACCAGTACGACCCAGACGGCACGAGTTACCCCGTAGGGGGCATGGCCCATTCGTAGGGGCCGCCTTGAGGCGGCCCGTCAAGAGGACCCTATGTTCGTCACCAAGAAGTTCCTGCCGCGGCGCACCTTCCTTCGAGGCATGGGCGTAGCGGTGTCGCTGCCGTTCCTCGACGCGATGGTGCCCGCCTTCACGGCGCTGGCGCGCGCGCAGGCGCGTCCGCGCACGCGCTTCGGGGCGATCTACGTGCCCAACGGCGCCATCATGGAACAGTGGATCCCGGACACCGTGGGCGCCGGGTTCGACTTCAAGCCGATTCTCAAGCCGATCGAGAAGTTCAAGGACCAGATGGTGCTCGTCACCAACCTGACGCGCTCGCATCCGGGCAGCCAGGTGGGCGACCACGCGGTGAGCGCCGCCGGCTTCCTCACCGGAGTGTGGCCGAAGCGCACCGAGGCCGAGGACGTGCTGGCCAACACCACGATCGACCAGGTGGTGGCGCAGCAGATCGGTCAGGACACACCGTTCCCGTCGCTCGAGGTGGCCACCGAGGACTTCACCGGCTATGTCGGCGCCTGCTCGCCGGGCTTCAACTGTGTCTATCTCAACACCGTGTCGTGGAGCTCGCCGTCCACACCGCTGCCGATGGACATCAACCCGCGGGTGGTGTTCGAGCGCATGTTCGGGCAGGCGGGCAGCCCGGCGCAGCGCGCGGCGCGAATGCGCGACGAGCGCAGCATGCTGGACTCGGTGTCGGCCGAAGCGCGGCAGCTGCAGCGCGGGCTGGGAACACGCGATCGCCAGCGCGTCACCGAGTATCTGGACAACCTGCGCGAGATCGAGCGGCGCATCCAACGCACCGAGTCACGGAATTCCACCAACGTCACGCTCGACACGCCGGTAGGGGTGCCCGACTCGTTCGAAGATCACGTGAACCTGATGTACGACCTGCTGGCGGTGGCGTATCAGGCCGACGTCACGCGCGTGTTCACGTTCATGCTGTCGCGGGAGCTGAGCCAGCGCACCTATCCCAACATCGGCGTCACCGAGCAGCACCACACCGTGTCGCACCACGGCAACGACGCGCAGAAGATTGGACAGAACGTCAAAGTGAACACCTACCACATGACGCTGTTCGCGCGCTTCCTCGACAAGCTGAAGGCGCTGCCCGACGGCGACGGCTCGGTGCTCGATCACTCGCTCATCTTCTACGGCGGCGGCATGGGCAATCCGAACGGGCACGCGAGCGACCCGCTGCCCTGTGTCGCGCTCGGCGGCGGTGTGGGCAAGGGGAACCGTCACGTTCAGCTCAAGAAACAGACGCCGGTCGGCAACCTGTGGCTGGCGGTGGCGAACCAGTATGGGAGCCGCATTGAGACCTTCGGCGACAGCAATGGACGGGTGGAAGACTTCTTTGCGTAAGACGCGTCGCCTGTCGGCTCTGGGCTTCGGTCTGTGGCCGGCTGTGGGCGCACTGGCTCTTGCGTCCGCCTCGCTGTCCGGCGCCGGCAACGCGTCGAAGTTATCGGCGGCCATCCAGGCTGGCGATCGGCCAGCGGCGCTGGCGCTGCTGAAACAGCCGGGCGAAGTCATCGCCGTCGATGCCGACGGCACGACGCCGCTGCATTGGGCCGTGCGCGCCGACGATCTCGACCTCACCACGCGTCTGATCCAGGCCGGGGCGAACGTCAAGGCGGCCAACCGCTACGGCGTCACGCCGCTGTCGCTGGCGGCGGTCAACGCCAACGCCGCCATCACGGCGCTGCTGCTGAAAGGGGGCGCGGACGCGAACCAGGTGGTGTCCCGCGGTCAGACGGTGCTGATGACGGCCGCCCGCACCGGTAATGCCGACGTCGTCACGGCGCTGGTCGACAAGGGCGCCGACGTGAACGCGCGCGAGGCGCAGCTGGGTGAAACGGCGCTGATGTGGGCCGCGTCCGAGAACCATACGGCCGTGGTCAAAGTGCTGGTGACGCACGGCGCCGAGGTGGACGCGCGCTCGAACCTGCTGAAGTTTCCCAAAGATCGGTTCGGCCTCGAGGGAGTGCTCACGATCCTGCCGCGCGGCAACTGGACGGCGCTGATGTACGCCGCGCGCGACGGCGCCCCGGATGCCACGCGCGCCCTGCTCGACGCCGGCGCGCAGATCAACGCGGTCGATCCCGACAACACGACGCCGCTCGTGCGTGCCATCTGGAACTCGCACTACGACACCGCCAAGGTGCTGCTCGACCGCGGCGCCGATCCCAATCTGCTCGACACCGCCGAGATGGGCGCGCTCTACGCGGCGGTGGACAACAGCTCGCTCGGGGAGATCTACGGCAGCCCGGCGCGCAAGGTGAAGGACGTCGCCACTCCGCTCGACATCATCAAACTCGTGATCGCCAAGGGCGGCAAGGTCGACGCCAAGCTCAAGTCGCCGGCGCTCCAGCGGCAGCACACGCCGGGTGAGCCGCTGCTGGGCGCCGGTACGACACCACTGATGCGCGCCGCCAAGAACGGCGATTCAGAGGCGATGAAGGTGCTGCTCGCGGCCGGCGCGGACCCGGGGATGGCGCAGCCGAACGGCACGACGGTCCTGATGCTGGCGGCCGGCGTCGGCCGCGGGCTTGGCGTGTTCGCGAAGGACTACGGCACCGAGGCCGACCTGCTCGGCGCCGTGGAGCTGCTGCTCGACAAAAAGGTGAACGTCAACGCCGCGACCAACAACGGCATGACGGCGTTGCACTTCGCCGCGCAGGCGGGGCTGGACACGGTCGTCGCCGCGCTGGCCAAGGCCGGCGCCACGCTCGATGCCAAGGACAAGAACAACCGCACGCCGGTGGACGTGGCCCTCGGCGTCGGCGGCCGCGGCCGCGCCGGCGGCCCGCCGCCGATTCACACCAGCACGGCGGAACTGATCAAGAAGCTGATCGCCGCGAAGTCGTAGGGACGTCTTCGTAGGAGCCGCCTTCAGGCGGCCCGTTCTACGTCAGCGGCAGCCCCACGAACCAGGGGCCGAAGGCCTGCCAGAGCCCCACGCGATGCGCGTTCATGATCACCGCCTGGCCCGCGACGACGATCGCCAGCGCCACCAGGAACACGCGGCGGTTGTTCTTCTGCCAGTCCCAGATCACCAGCCCCACCAGGATCGTGTCGGCGATGGCGAACCCGGCGACCTGCAGGATCTCGGCGCCGCCGATCGTGGGCACGATGCCGAGCACCGACGGCATGAAGCGGGCTATCAGCCGATCCGTCACCGGCGGGAACAGCGGAAAGAGCGTGGACACCATGAAGCGCGCGTGCACGGCCGGCTGCTTGCGATAGATCATCGCCAGCGCGAAGAGCGTCACGAAGGTCACGAGCGTCCAGACGACCAGCGCCAGGAAGAACAGGCCGTACTCGCCGAGGTCGGGCACTTCCCGCACCGTGTAGTGCACGAAGCGCAGCGTCACCACGACGATCACCGGCACGAGCACGTAAGAGAGCAACCCGAGGCGACGGTGCAGCGCCCGGTTGCCCGCCCGCATCAGCGACGCCTGGGCGATGAGCAGCGCCAGCCACGCCGTCATCGCCAGGCCGTGGGCGTGGTGATGCACCGACGGTTGATCGGCGAGGCGCGAGAAGTAGCTGGGCCAGAACGCCAGCACCATCGCCATCGTGAAGATGGCGAAGAGCCTCACTCCAAAGTGGTAGAGCGGCGGAACGGCCGCGACGCGCGCGGTGACGGCAGGACGGGAGCGTCGGCTCATCGAGGTCCGTACTATACCGGCGGATGCTATAGTCCGCGGCATGACGCGCAAACAGCTCGTGCTCGTTGTGGCGGCGCTTTTCCTGGCGCAGACGGCGTGGGTGCTCACGCAGACGGCCAAGCCGCCGGGTCCGCTCAAGACCGAGAAGGTGAAGGGCGACCTCTATCTGATCTCCGGCGAGGGGGGCAACGTCGCGCTCTACACCACGTCGGAGGGCGTCATCCTCGTGGACGACATGTTCGACCGCAACCACGACGACATCCTCAAGCAGATCAAGACGGTCACCGACAAGCCGCTCAAGTACGTCGTCAACACGCATCAGCACGACGACCATGCCGGCGGCGACTTCAAGATGCTGCCGCTCGCCGAGGTCATCGCCCACAAGAACGTGCGCGCCAACCTGAAGGACATCAAGCGCCCCTATTACGAGGACACGCCGGGCACGCCGATCGGGCTGCCGCGCATCACCTTCACCGACGAGCTCGACGTGAACCTGGGCGACAAGGTCGTGCAGGCTCACTACTTCGGCCGCGGCCACACGAGCGGCGACGCGGTCATCCTGTTCCCCGAGCTCAGAACCATCCACACCGGCGATCTGTTCCTCAACTTCCAAGCCGGCCCCGGTCGTGCCGGCGCGCCGCCGCGGCCGCTGGCCCTGCCGATCTACGCCGACTACAACCAGGGCGGCAGCCTCACCGAATGGGCGAAGACGGTTGACGGCATCTTGAAGCTCGATTTCGACACCGTCATTCCCGGCCACGGTTCGCTGGCGACGAAGGCGGACCTGGTAGCGTTTCGCGGCAAGGTGGCGGCGATGGTTACGCGGCTGACCGGGCTCATCAAAGGGGGCAAGACCAAGGCGGAGGTGGCGAAGGTGCTCGAGGACGACTACGGCTGGCGCTCCACCGGCTGTCCGCCGAGTCCGCCGACCGGCGGCTGCCTGCAGTATCAGCAGCTCGACGCGCTGATGACGGAGCTCGGGCGATGAGCGGGCGGGGCAGCCGAATGGCGACGCTGACGGCCGTGGTGGCGCTGCTTGCGTGGGTGACGGCGCGAGCGCAGGCGCCCGCCACGCTGTCGCCGCAGGACTACATCGCGATCCAGCAGCTGGTCTCCAAGTACGCCTACGCGATCGACGAGTGCACCAACAAGGGCTACGACTACGCCGATCTCTACACCGCCGACGGCGCGTTCTACACCTCGCGCGGCGGCAAGATCCTCAACCGGTTCGAAGGGCGGGAGCGCCTCGCCGAAGCCGCCCGCGGCGGCCAGCCGGATTGCAAGGACGTGCCGTGGGCGGGCATCAAGCACATGCTCGTGAACCACGTGATCGATCCCGCGCCAGGCGGTGCCACCGGCAAGGTGTATCTGATCGCCATCGGGCTCGACGGTGAGCCGGGCAAGGTCGAGGCGCAGGGGCGCTACGACGACGTCTACGTGAAGACGCCGCAGGGCTGGCGCTTCAAGACGCGCACCCACGTGCTCGCGGCCAATCAGACGGAAGTGTCGCGCGGATCGAAACCGCCCGCGCGCTAACCAGGAGGCGCCGGCTTCGGCGCCACCGGCTTCGGCGGCGCCGTGGACACGAGCTCGATGCCGTCGGTCCGGAAGCGGTCGTGCATCGCCACCACGAACCGGTGCCGGATGAGCCCCTGATCGCCCCACGTCGACGCGCGCAGCGTCACCGTGCCCTTCAGCCCGAGATCCGCGAAGGTATGGAAGCGCACCGTCGGCTCGAATTTCGAGGCCGCGCCGGGCGTGTCGCGCATCACCGCCCGCGCCACTTCGATCGCGGTCCGCTCGGCCTTCACCGGGTCCTCTTCGAAGCGGATCGTAAAGTCGATCGGGATCGCGAGCTCGGGGTTGGGCAGGTTGAAGTTCGTCACGATCGACTGTGACAGCTTCGAGTTCGGCACCACCGCCACGCTGCCGCCGGGGATTTCGAGCCACGTCGATCGCCAGTTGAAGTCGACGATCTTGCCCTCGACGCCCGAGTCGAGCTTCACGTGGTCGCCGATGCGCACCTGACCGGCGAGCGACACGAAGAGCCCCGCGAACAGGTTGGCGAGCGGCTCCTGGAGCGCCAGGGCCACCGCCAGACCGCCGACACCGAGGGCGGCGAGCATCGGCCGGATCTCGATGCCGAGCTCGTTCAGCACCACCAGCAGGCCGCCGATGATGACGATCATCCGGATGATGTTGCGCGTCAGCCCGGATACCGGCACGCCCGGCACCGCCCGCGAGCCGTAGGTGCCGACGAGCCGCGTGGCCACGCCGGCCAGTGCGAAGGTGACCGATGCGAACCCGACCACCGAGATGGCCGTGGCTGCAAAGTGCAGCCATTTTTCGGGAATCGGCCAGTAGGCGAGCGACACCCGCAGCCCGAGCAGGACGCTCCACAGCGGCACGTAGGTGCGGAGCTCGCTGACGATGATGTCATCCCAGGGGCCGCGCGAGCCGCTGGCCAGACGGGCCAGATGTCTGGCGATGAAACGGTTGAGAAGCCGGCCGACGAGGTAGGCGCCGGCCACGGTGGCGATGGCGCGCAGGAGCGGCGCGAGCCACGGAAAGTGCTCGAACGACAGATCCATCGGCCTTTATGATGCCGTAGAATCCGCCTCGTCCCGTAGGGGCACATCTTTAGATGCCCGACAGTGAAAGGATCTAGCAATGGCTGTAGCGAAGTCGTCGTGGCTGGTGGCTTTTGGCGGCGTGGCGTGCGGGATTGCCGGGCTGGTCGTCGCGCTCGGTGCGCAGGACAGCGGGCCGAAGCCGCAGTGCACGAACTGTCCGGGCACCTACTTGTCAGAGGGCGAGATCAAGGAATACGTCGCCAAGGCGATGAAGGAGCGGCTGATCGATCAGCAGATCCGCGACGTCGAGATCGGCAAGGCGCACGTCGGCGTCGGCGTCGTGTATCGGGGCAAGCTCGACAAACCGGCGCCCAATTCGGTGGCCGAGCACGACCTGGTGAGCGAGGTCTATCACATCATCGAAGGCACGGCGACGCTCATGACCGGTCCCGACATCGCCGACATGGTGCGCCGGCCTGCGACGCAGGAAACGGTTCGACTCTTCAACGGCCCTGGCAACAACGGGTCGACCATTCGCAACGGCGTGACACACCAGCTCAAACCCGGCGACGTGATGGTGATTCCGGCCGGCACCGGCCACTGGTTCCAGAAGATCGACGACCACATCGTCTACCTGATGGTGCGGATCGATCCCGACAAGGTGACGCCGCTCAAGGACGAGGCCGCGTCGCGCCTGTGGCTCAAGACGCCACACGCAGCGTCCGGCAACTAGATGTCATCTCTATGAGTTCCATTGAGGGAGAAGCAGAGTGGCAGTTCGCATCTTCATCAGCCACAGCCATGAAGATCACACACTGTCTGCCGCGGTTGCCGCGCTGCTTACTGACGCACTTGGCCTGCGCGACGACGAGGTCCTAAACACGTCGCACTCCGGTACCGGACTGCAGGCAGGCTCGGCAGTCACCGAGGGGCTAGCCAAAGCCATGTCATCGGCTGAAGTGTGCCTTGTGCTGATTACGCCTGGATCTGGCGGCCGACCTTGGGTGCAGTTCGAAGCGGGCGGAGCCTATTTCGGCAACAAGCGTGTCTACTCCCTCCTGCATCCAGCGGCGAAGTCTCCGCCCACGTTAACGAGCGTTCCGACTCGAATCGACAGCGCCGATGAGATCGCTGTGTTGCTCGATGCGATCCGGCTGGACCTGACGCTTGAAACAGCCGTGAGGCTCCCCAGAGTACTGCAGGCCGTTTCTCGCTTTGTCGGAGAAGTTAGAGCCTACAACCCGGAGTACACGTTACTTCACTATGGGAATCGGCTTGAGCTTCAGATCGGGTACGGCAATCTGCTGGAGTGGGAAGGGCCGGGAGCGATTGCGCTACCTTGCGACAATCGGTATGACTTGGCTAAACAAGGCGAAGGCAGTCAACTGTACGAGCGCACCTTGATTGGCCAGTTTCGCAGTCGATTCCTCGATCACCTCTCGACGGATGCTTTTCGCGCGCACATGGTAGAGCGACTGGGAGGCAAGAAGCTCGACGATCAGTTCGGGGTCGGGCACACGAGTGTGACGCGTCTTGTTGAGAAGACGACAAGTGCCCGCGACGATCGCCTGCTGATACTCGTTGTGCTGAATACGGTCACGGAACGAAATGGCATAACTGAGGCCGCCGCCGACGCGCCAGACGTATGGCGCGCCTACGAATGCTTGTGGAAAGCAGCTTCTCGTCAACGACCTCAAGCGGTGGCCGCACCGCTTTTCGGACCTGGCCAGTCGGGCACACTGCTCAGCCGGCAGCAGTCCTGCCTGCTTGCAGTGTTGGCCGCCGTCTGCGTTGCGCTGCAAGCTCCAATCTATCCGCGAATCCGTCTGCTTTGCCACGACCGCGAAGGATATCGAGCTCTCAACATTCGCGCGGTTGCGGATGCTGTAGGTCTCGAGCGAGGCCCGCGACCGTAAGGGCGGGCCTTGCCAGGCCTTGCCAAGCCTCCCGCGAGTGCCGGCTGCCCCTCGTTTTTCAAAGACGTCGCTCGCCTGCCGCGGTCGGCGAGTGAGCGCCACTTTGCTCTTGATAGACGCGTTACGGCTATTGAAGGATTAGAACGTCACCGGGGTATAGCCGAAGCGCGCGAGCCGGTCCGCCGACTCGCGCAGCCAGCGGCCGCGTTCGGCGCCGAATACCCCGACGATTGCCAGCACATCCACGTTGCCGCCTGGCGGCAGCGCACGCCGGATGCCGGCGCGCGCCTCGGCATACACCTGACGTTCGTCGTCGCCCATCTCGCGCCACATCCGCACCGCGCCGGCGAGGTCGTCGCGGTCCCACAGCAGGCGTCCGGCCAGGAACCGCGCGTCGGCCGCGCCATAGCCGTTGGGGCTCGTCTCGATGATCGTCGTGAGGAGGGCCATTCGCACGCCGTCGTAGCGCGCGTCGCGCGCCTGGGGCGTATCCGCGGCGTGATCGCGGGCCCACTGCTGATAGCCGCGCTGCAGCTGGCGGGCGAGCGCGGCGTTCCCCGGACTGGCATCACGTGTCAGGGCGAGATTGTCCACGTTGGTATCCATCAGGATGTCCCACGCGTTGGCGCTGGCCTGCGTCAGCTCGTCGAGCAGGAAGAGCAGTTCGGTCGTCGTGCGGCTCGACGGATGTTCGCGCACGTAGCGTCCGACGAACTCCACGACGTCCACGTGGTCGGCCGCCAGGCCGAGCACCGTCCAGAAGCGCGGGTCCGCCGGAACCGACTCGTTGTAGGGCTGCAGCAGATTGCGCTCGACGTGGCCGCGCAGGATTTTCGGCAGGTCGCCGTCGTGGCCGTCGAACCGCGTGGTCAGGTCGACGATCGGACCGAGACTCTTCCAGCGGTCGCGGCGTGACCAGGCGCGATCGATCAGCGCATTGCGTGCCGCCGCGGACATGGCGAGCGGCGGCGCCGACCCGCGGCGCCGGCCACCGGTGCCCAGCGGATTGTGCAGCCGGCGCCGATCCGCTTCCGCCGACTGTCGCAGCTCGTTCAGGAAGGTGAGCTCGCCGGTCAGGAACGGAAACAGGATGTTGCGGTGCGCGCGAATCTTCGACGTGTCGAAGGTGAACCCGCCGGCGGTGGAGAAGACGGCTGCTGGCGGCGACGTGTCCACGCTGTCGAGCGTTGGCCCGGTGCGGACGAGGACCGGTGGCGGCGGAGCCGCTTCGACGACCGTGAGCCCCACGGTGACGGGCATGACCGACGCGGGGGGCAGGCGTGGCGCAGCCAGGACCATCGCGAGCAGGAGGGCGGCCGCGACAGCGGCGTGCAGCCCCACCGTGCCCGCGACACCCCGTCGCAGGTTGGAGGGCAGTCCGTCCGACGATTGCGAGAGCAGCGCGGGTCGCATGGGCCGCACCGAGGGGCCTGCTCCTTAAGACACCGCCCGGCGGATTTTGGATCGGCGGGGTTTCTCGGCCGAGGCGCGGCGCCAGGCGCCGGTGAGCAGGTCCTTCAGCGCGTCCCGGTGCACCTTGTTCAGGCGCACGAGCAGGCACGGGTGCGGCTCGTAGTGTGGCTTCAGGTAGTAGATGTCCGGCTGCTCGGCGATGAGCTCGTCGCGCTCATCGATCGGCATCCGGATCATCAGGGTGTTCGGCTCGGCGTCCTTGTTGATCGCCTGGCAGGCGATCATCTTCTTGTTCACCTTCAGGCAGAACGCGCCGTACGCCGTGGCCTCCTCGACGCCGTCGAGGCCGCCGGCGATCCGGCGCACATCCGCGAATCCGAGCCCGCGCGGCACGGTCCTGCCTCCGACGCTAGCGTTTGACCGGACGCCCGTAGACCTCGATCTGCGCCACGTCCGACCAGCCGCCCTGGCCGTGGCCGCTGCCCGGCATCAGATCGATGTAGCCGACCTCGTCCACCTTGGTGAGATCCGGATTGGCGACGAACGTCCCTTTGGTGACGCCGGTGGCGATGTCCACCTTCACCCACTTCACGTCGGCGACCGAGATCTCGCTCCACAGCCAGTCGGTAATCGACCCGTCGGCCTGATCGCCCACGAGATACGTGCCATCGGCCAGCTTGATGAGCGGCCGCACCTGGTGGAAGCCCGACATCTTGGTGTTCCACTTGATGCGCGCGAGGCCGGACAGGTCCACCATGTTGGCCTTGTCGCGAAGCGTGGCGCCGCACGGCGACGTGCACATGCCCGTCCACAAGTGCGTCGGGTTGTTCTCGTCATTGGCGGCACCGGTCATGAGGAATTCCTTCGCCGCCGGCCCATACAGCTTGAGCTCGAGATTCGGATTGCTGAGGGCAACGGCGATGTCGACGGGATGCTCGCCGCCCTTTTCGGTCTGTTTCCACTCCTCCTTGAAGAAGAGCGGCGGCCGTCCGCGGTTCGCCCCGCCGGCGCGCCCGCCCGGGGCGGGTGCGGCTGGCGCCGCCGGCTGCTGCGCGAAAGCTGAAACCGACACGGCAATGAAGGCGAAGGCAAGGATGGCAGTGCGAGTGCGAGACATAGGTTTCTCCAGGCGAACCTGAAGGTTCACCTCTACTGAGGAAGTGCGTATACGGTAATCGATCCGCCCTCCGGAACGGGCGGGTATTCGCCGGGGTAGATCCGGTTCATGGTGTTCTGCATGCCGCGCGGGTCGCCGCCCCAGCCGGCGTGCACCGCGAGGAACTGCCGCCCGTTGACCGTGAACGTCGTCGGCGGCGCGACGATCCCCGAGCTCACCTGCGCGTCCCACAGCAGCTTGCCGGACGCCGCGTCGAAGGCGTGAATCTTCCGGTCGTTGGTGCCGCCGGTGAACACCAGCCCGCCGCCGGTCGCGAGCATCGAGCCCCAGTTCGGCGTCTTCTCGTAGGCGTGCGTCCAGACCTTCTTGCCGGTGTCGACGTTCCACGCCTGCACTTCACCGCCCACGTGCCCGCCGCCCGGTGCCGCGAACGGCGGGCCCGACATCGAGCCGGAGAACGAGCGCTTCTTCTCGTAGCGCACCGGGACGCCGGTGAGCGTGCCGCACAGGTTGTTGTTGGCGGGGATGTAGATCATCCGCGTCTTCGGGCTGAACGCGATCGGCGGCCAGTTCTTGCCGCCGTGCGGCGACGGGCAGAACTCCGCGGTGCTGCCGGTGCCCGGCTTGCGCGCGGGATCGACCTCAGGCCGTCCGGTCTTCGGGTCGAGCCGCTTGTAGACGTTGTTGGTGACGAAAGGCGTGCCGTCCACGAAGTTGATGGCGCCGGCGGTGCGCTCGAGGAACCATAGGTAGCCGTCGCGCGCGACGTTGATCAGCCC
>Ga0070671_100003434_pt1 | contig 12366 bp, 15 predicted proteins | sample KBSS73metaG_FD_65341 | JGI IMG/M metagenome (GOLD analysis project Ga0070671, IMG submission 65341) | Switchgrass rhizosphere microbial communities from Kellogg Biological Station, Michigan, USA - KBS S7-3 metaG | ecosystem: Host-associated > Plants > Roots > Rhizosphere > Soil ...
TCCGAAGTGCGAGACCGTGCCAGGCCTGAAGACTTCGGCGCTGAAGCGGTTGAAGTTGCGGCCTACGCCACATTCGAGCGACCGCTACTTGGCTTCCATGACTGTCTCACCGGTGCCGGGCAGCCCAAGGCAAGGCGTCACCCAGACATTTTGGCCGGGTTTGAGCTTGCTTACGACGCTCAGCAGCGAGCGCCCGTTGACCTTGAGCTCTTCCGCAAGCGCGCGGCGCGAAAGTAAAATTCCGGCCGCGGCGGCGGCGAGTGATCTGGTCTCCATTGTTTACGGGCTGCTTCAGATTGCGGACCAAGTCATTCCGTGGAAACACCGAGACTAGAGCGACGACGTAATGTCGCGTTCGACCCATTCCTGCCAATAGGCTGGACCAGAGAACGTGACCCTAGGTTTGCTGAAGCTGCATTAATAAGCCGCGTCTGTGACCAAGCGCTTTGGCTCGACGAATAACTCTGGATGACCAGAGATACTCCGTCCACGAGGCAGTTTCGGTTCGCCTATTTTACTCCGCGCTACCGTGAGACGGTCTCGTTCTATGCCGATCGGCTGGGCCTACCGGTGCTGGATTCATGGGATCGCTCGACCGACGATAAAGGCACAGTTTTTGGTGCTGCTGCCGGAAGAATTGAGGTTCTTAATCAGCCGCTCGACGCGGCAGCCTCGGAACACTTTTTCGACGATCGGTCGCCACAGGGCGCGTTCATGGTGGTTGAGGTCGACGAGGTTGATGCTTTCCATTCTCGGCTGGAAAGCAACGGCGCTGTCGTCGAACGGCCGCTACAGGACCAATCCTGGGGGCATAGAAGTTTCGTTATTCGCGAGCCAAACGGATTGAGACTCTATTTCTATTCTGAGTTGTAGCTGTCGAACTTGATCAATTGACGCCGCACTAAAGCAAGGCGACGCCCGATCTCAGGCAACAGCTTTCTACCCGAAGCAGCACTAGGAACGATACTGCGTCGTTGGCCCGGACAAGTTGGCCGTAGCGTGGACGGCTCGCCTCCGACGGCGCAGCGCAAGGCCAATCCCCCCGAAGCCGAGCAGCATCATTGCCCAAGTTGAAGGCTCCGGCACGGAGGCGACGACAAAGGCGAAACTGAACGGGAGCCGTGGATTGACGCCCTGCGGGGTCGGCGAGATTTCCTGCAACCAGACGGAATAGGTCCCGGTCCCAAGCGGACCCGTGAAGCCCGTCGAGCCGTTTTTCGCCACGCCAATGTCGTCGAGAATGTCTGTGCCGACATCCGAGGTCTGATAGTGGGTCCAGCCGAGCAGGCCCGCCGCGGTCACTGTCGCCGGGTCCACTGTAACCTGACTTCCGGACTGAATGCCGATGAACGAGAATCCGAGAGGCAAGGTGCCCTGCAGCACGTTGATTGCGATCAGCTGCTGATTGGGTCCGATGTTGAAAGTCCAGTAATCGCGATCGATCGCGTTGGCCTCGGTGCGGCCGGTGGTTCCGGTGACGATATTCTCGCCAAGCGCGAACGTGACGGGTGTCGGGGCCAACCCGCTGTTGGAAAGATCGCCCGATGTGCCTTCATTGTAGACCACCGCCGCTTTCGCCGGCGAGCCGCCGAGCGCGAGCGTTCCAAACGCGACTGCCGCCGCTGCGCGCAGCAAGCGAGCACGAAAGCCACCTACGATCCTCGTCATACGCATCTCCCTGACAATTCCACAGTTCGGAAGCGCCACCATTTGGCAAAGCAGGATAATCTGCGTGTTATATTTGGGTTAATATCGAAATGCGATATTGGGGTAAACCACGGGTTCTCCTAGATCCATTTCTACCGGTTGCAGGGAGAGGTCGAATGCGACCCAGCTGGAACCGCCCCCTAGGCAAAGGCGGGCTCGTTGGCGTGCAGGTGGAGATAGCAAGCGGCATCGAGATGAGGTGATGGCGAACCGCATGAAGGCGCTAGGGGAGCCCATAAGGCAAGGTCTGCTTTCGACGCATTCTTGTCGTTAGGCGGTGTCAGCTTTCGACCCAAAGCGGACATTATGAAGTTTGCCGATCAGACGTCGTCGGCGTCGATATCCTTCCCAGACGCGAGCCGCTGCTCGGAAGCCGCAAATGGAAGGTCGCGCCATGCTCCTCGCCTGACGACGCCCAAAGGTGCCCGCCATGCTCCTCGACGATGGTGCGGCAGAGCGACAGGCCAAGGCCGGTGCCGGTCGACTTGGTCGTGAAGAAGGCGTCGAAGATGCGCGCCATCTTGTCGGGCGCGATGCCTGCGCCGGTGTCGCTAAGCTGGAGGAGCACATCCTGACTGTCCGGCCGCGACGTCCTGATCGCAATACGACGAGGTTTAAATCGGTTTGCGCCGAACGATTCGATCGCGTTGGTGAGAAGATTGATGAGCACGCGCTGGATCTGGACGCGACTGCCCGAGATCGGGGGCAACTCCTCATCCAGGTCAAGTTCAAGCGATACCTTCGTCGCGGTGAGTTCCCTGTCGAGCAATGACGAGGTTTCGCGCACGAGGTCGTTCAGGCTGAATTGGGTTGATGTGCCCGGCCCCGTGGCGAACATCGCCCGAATGCTTTTGATGACGTCGAAGGTGCGGCGTCCGTCATCTATGGTGGCGCGAAGCGAGCTGATGGCCTTTTCACGATTCGGCCGCGCGTGAGTGAGCCATTTCAGGCTGGCATTCGCATTGAGCATGACGGCGCTCAGCGGCTGGCCGGCCTCATGAGCGATAGCGGCCGCCACCGCGTCCATCGACATCAGCCGGGCGTCACGCTCCCGATTGCGCGCCGCCGTCGAAAGCGCCAGCCGCGCATAGAGCCGATTGGACTCGGCGATCAGCGCAAGCAGCACGACAAGATGCGAAAAGAGCATGATGACGAACAGGCAGTACCAGCCAAGTGTAAATCGGCCTTGGAGTGTCAAGATCAGCAGCGATTGAATCAGCCAGCCTGAGAACGCGACCAGCAGCCACAGATCGAGCACCGAGCCGCGGTTCCGGAACAGCATGACCGTCGCGACAAGAAAAAGTGCGGAAATAACGGCCTGAACCGGTAAAACATTGGCATTTACGTCGGAACGATTCAGGAATTGCGAGGGGAGCAAGCCTTGCCCCCTTGTTGTCAGCATCGTAACCGCAGCTGCCAGGACAATTGCTGCAAACAACCCCGCTGCAATCCTCGGCGCAGGTCAGCCGATTTCAGACTTTGATGCCAGATCCGCCCGCTTGAGCTGGACGTAAAGAATGACGGAAATCGGAAATGCTGCGCGCCGGAAGGTAGCGATCCAAGCTGTGGTGTCGGTCCCGGCGCCAAGCAGGCCGTTCGGGGCAAAAGCACCGGGGAAAGTCAGCGCGTGCGGGATGAGGAGCAGTGCGGCGAGGACGTAGCCGGTCGCGAGAACGGTCAACGCTCGCGACCGAAAGACCGCAGCCTGGGCGTAAAGCAGCGTGGCGATGATCAGCTCGCCGACGAGCATGATTGAGTCGATCACCGGGATGAACGCATCGATTTCGGCCAACCGAATGTTGCGCATTGGCAATATGGCGAAGAAGGCGGCGAACAGCAGGCCGACGATTGCGAGACTCAACCGGATTTCCTGCGGGTCCGGTGGTGTATCGAACAGCCCCAGCTGATCCTGTGACACGGATGCCCCCTTGGAAGGCCTACATGCGTCGATGTCGATCGAAGCGGGAACCTCTTAGGGGTGACCTAGCGTACTTTCCCTGAAGCTTGGCTCAGTAACAATACTGAACAATCCAACAGGCAGAAATTCCTAGAAACCAAAGGTGATCGAGGCGCCAAACCGTCGCGGTGCAGCCGGACGCTGAAGCACGCCAGCCGTCGGCTGGGTCGCCAAGCTGTCATAGTAGTGAGCATTGGTGAGATTGAGCAGCCAGAACCGAATAGAAGGGCCGCGCCAATTTGGTCGCCATTCAGCCGATACGTCGACAGTTGCAAAGCTTTTCTGGCGAACGACATTATCGGGCTCCGCGAAATAGCCGGAATTAAAGGCCAGGTTTCCGCTCAGCATCAAAGAACCTACCCTGCCCAATAAGACCTGTCGATATGCACCGACATTGAACTTGAGCTTGGGAGCGAAGGGAAGCCGGTTGCCAGTGACGTCGCAAGATACCGGCACGTAAGGGATGACCGCGTCTACGCTGAAGTCGGTGCACGTCGCGTTGGGGAAGCGCCCGAAACGCGTTTTCAGAAACTGCGCCCCGAAAGTGACGTCCGTTCTTCGATCGAGCTGCGCGTCAAGCTGGAGCTCCAGTCCATAAATTTCGGCTGACGTGGCATTGGTCGTCACGGACCCGATCGGCGTGATCGTGGAGACCTGAAGGTCGGAATAATTATAGTAAAAGGCGTTCGCATCCGCCCTGAAGCGCTGCGACTGATCGACATATTTCAATCCGGCTTCAAAATCGTCGAGCCGTTCCGGCCCGAACGCAGGGTTCTGCGGCGTCTGGAGGTTCCAACCGCCGCTCTGGAAACCCCGGCTCGCCGAGACATAGCCCATCACCTCATCAGAGAAATGCCTGTCCAGCGAAGCGCGCCAAGTCAGCTCACGGAACGTATCGCTCTTGTGCAACGGCTCGTCCGTCAGCAGCGGCAAACCGGGAATCGGCCGTACAAAGGGCGGATTGTCGTACAATTGCTCGCCATTGGCCTCAACGGACCGGTGCTCGATGGTGTAACGCAGGCCGAGCGTCAGCGTTGTCGCCTGGCCAATGGGCAATGTCCCCTGGCCATAGGCGGCGTAGGATGATGCATTTCCGGTATCGAACAGGGTCTGCTCGATGCGGCCGCCGAGCCCCGCCGAATAAGTGCCCCCGTAGAAGAATGGGGTTGGGTCATACTGCTCTCCGATATGAATGTAATAGAGGCCTGCGACCCACCGGAAGCGCGAAGGCTCGCGCGATTGCAGCTGAAATTCCTGGCTGAACTGCTTCTGCTCGGCGGTGGGCGCACCCGACCATAGGGATTGCGGCCCCTGATCCAGGTCCGCACCATAGCGCGCGTGCATCCGGCGCAGCGCGCTCAGGCTCATGAAGGTCATGCTCCCGATCTCGGCATCCGCCTTGATGGAGACACCACCGTAGCGGAACCGGTAGCGGCTTGGCGCATCCTGGTCGCCGTCGCGCAAACCCAAGACTCTCGGCTGGCCAATTGGCGGAAATCCGGCCACGGGCCGGTACGAGAAATCCTGATCGATGTCCTGATAGTCGCCGGCCATGGTCAGCTTCAGCGACGATGTTGGCCGCCAGATCCACTTGCTTCGCGCAACGAAGCTATAGTCGACCTCACCCTGATCTTTCTTGCTGGTAAAAGTGTTGGTTCCGTAACCGCCGTTATGCGACAGGCTCACGGCGAGGTTGCCGGCGATGCGATCGCTCCCGCCGGTCAGATATGCGTCGCCCCGTATGTATCCGTAATCGCCGGCACTCAGTTCCGCCTCGCCCGAAGGTTTTGGGCTAGGATCGCGTGTGATGACCTGGATGACGCCGCCCGTCGTATTGCGCCCGAACAAGGTCCCTTGGGGCCCGTTCAGGACCTCGACCCGCTCGATACCGCGCAAGTCCAGCAGGGCGCTAATTGGCGAGGCGAGGTAGACGCCATCGACATAGGTCGCCACGCTATTCTCCACGCCCAATGTGGAACGTTTGCCGACGCCGCGCAGATAGGGCTGCGTGAAAGCGCCGGTGCGCATCATGGTGAGGCTTGGCACGACCTTGCCGAGCCCGGCCATGTCCGATGCCTGCAGCCGGTCCAGCTGATCGCCGGATATGGCGGTAAGGGAAATCGGAACATTTTCGGGGCGTTCGGGCCGGCGCTGCGCGGTCACCACGATCGAATACTGGTCATTGCTGTTGGGGGGCTTCGGTGCGGCTGAAGATTGCTCGCTGACCAACGCAAGGCCGCTCCAGGTCGCCGCGCACAGAACAAGCTTCGCCGGGCTCACAGAACGCCGAATACAAGAATCAGGGTGCGATTGGCTCCCGACACCTGCCAATGTTGTATCGTCGGCAGACGCTCCTCCAACTCATTCCTTGGAATGCAAAGATTATATTGAAGCAGGCTTGACCGCTACCGGTGCCCAAAATCACGGCCCCCAATAGCTAATGGCAGCTTTCCACCCATTGCAGACGTTAGCGAATGGCGAACTACGACCCCAGAATTGACACGGACACTGGTTAGCTGAACGTTGCAGTTCCCGAGGGGGACTGTGCAATGCGCAAGTTGTTTTTGGCTGTTCCTGCGGCTCTCTGTTTAGCTGCCGCTGCTCCATCAACTGCCAAGTCTGACAGCATCGACGAAGTGGCGAGGGACTATGTCGTCCTTGCACTTCGCGTAAAGCAGATTGAGCCTGATTGGATCGAAGCTCCGGAAGTTCCCGCTCAGATCAGGGCCGAGGCAGAGCAAGCGCAACTTGATTCGCCAGCCCTCATCGATCGAGCAGGGCTGCTAATTGATCGCCTCGACAAAATTGCCATTCCCAGCGACCGCCTGCTCGCCGAACGTCACGAGTGGCTACGGGCGAACCTCGTATCGCTCCGGATGCAGTTGCAGGCGAAAGCCGGCACCAAGCTTGCGGTGCAGGAAGAAGTGAAGCTCAGGTACGGCTTCAATCCCGACTTCAGGCCCTTGAGCTCTTACGACCCTATTCTTGCCCGCCTCGACAGCCAGTTGCCGGGCAGCGGCATGTTGTCCGAACGCATCGCGCGAATGCGTCAAGCAACAATTGTACCTCCAGACCGCGTGCCAGCAGTGCAAGCTGCTGCATTCGCTGAATGCAAGCGGAGAGCTGCGCAACATGTGAGGCTGCCAAAAGGTGAGTCCGTCGAAGTCCGCTGGATCGAAAACTCTCTTTTTGCGGGCAGCAATACCTTTAAAGGGAATGGTCATAGCGTCGCCGAATTCAGCAGGGACTATAAATGGGAATTGGACCAGCTGCTGTGGGTAACTTGCCACGAGATCTACCCCGGCCATCACGTGCATTTCGCCACACAAAGTGCCGAGCTGTTCCATAGGCGCGGATGGCCGGAGTTCTCTCTATCCCAGAACTACGGGCCGACAGTTCCGGGTGCAGAAGCCATTGCTGAATACGGGGTAGGACTGACCTTTCCAATTGAGGATCGCATTCGTTTCGAGCGCGACGTTCTTTACCCTCTGGCCGGCCTGAAGATGCAAAATCCGGCTGCGTGGCGAGCATTTTGGTCCGCAAAACCCGACATGCTTGGGGCTTCGGCAAGTGTTGCCGCGGACTATCTCAATGGACGGCTGAATAAAGAGCAGGCCGAGCAGGCGTTCATCAAGTATCGGATGATGACTCCGGAGGGCGCAAAAAAGATCATTGCTATACTTGATCAGATTGGCAGCTACGTGATCGCGTCAGATGTTGGATGGATGACGATCGATCGGCGGATGCGCAATCGCACTCAACCGGAGCGCTGGCGCGCGTTTCAAAGGGTACTCCAGGAACCTATGACAGTGGCCGATCTTCGAAAGCTCTGACTCGGAGCGGTGGCAACTTTCCACCCATTGCAGACATTCCGGTCAGCTCAGTGGCCGTAGCAGTGAAGCGGCAACAAGAGCATAAGAGCGCGCCATCTCCGGAGGCTGACATGAGTCGCAAATATATCGACTGCCGGGAGTTCCCCAGTGAATCCAATTGCACGGTCGCAATCTCAGCGGACAGCGAGGATGAACTCATCGATGCTGCAGCTCACCATGCGATTCAGGTGCATGGACACGAGGACAGTTCAGAGCTCCGCTCGCAATTGAGGGAAGCTGTCAGAGAAGGCGCGCCCGCATAACGTCCGCTTTCCACCTAGACCTGTTCCGGGCGAGAGACACAAACGGCTCGGAAAAGGTCGACCGAGCCGTTCGTTGGGGACCCGGTTTTTTAAGATTTGGAAGGTGTTCCGAGTCCCGGATCCGTCGTTAGCACAACGTCACACGAAGCGTCGTTCGCTAATGTCTGCTTTCCACCCAAAGCCGACATTTCAGAGAAATCTCAGGCCTTGCTCATTCTTCTCATCCTAGTTCTCGATATTCCTTCGAGAACCTAGGAGGATGGATGACCAAGCGGGTGTTCGTAGCGATGCTGCTTCTAACTGGTTGTGGTGGCCCAACTTGGCCTGGCGAGCAATTCCCGCCCGAGACTGAGGTTGCGAGTGTTCTTTTCTCGGAAGGAGGAGGAGGCATCCGCGAGACCTGCGAAGCTCTCGTCGTAGAACTTACCGATCGTTCGGCAGCCCAGCTTACGGGAACGATACAGCGGAGCGGCGACAAGATTGTCGCGTTGCCCCCTAAGGGCTGGTTATCGTCTCCGATGCCTTCCGAGACCGGCTCGTCCGAGTACTTCAAGGCCGCTTTCGGAGGCTGCAACAACGAGGGAAAGCGACCCTTGGGGGACCTCGACGGCGCATTGAGGCGCCCGGGCGCCTTCTATAAGATAATCAACAAGGGTGAGGGGATCGCGATAATTGTACCGACAGCAAAGCTGGCCGGATTTTTCTACTTCGGCTGAGCAAGTTCTAATGTCTGCTTTCCACCCAAAGCTGACTCTAAAGATCACAAATCAATCTCGTCGTTTCCTTCATCTGCGCGGGTTCAATATCGTTTCGTATATGTTATGAAACCCCTCGCCGAATCACCCTTTGGAACGGGAGGGGTGACATGTCCTGCAAAACCAAGCTCGACATTGCATTCGGCTCAATCGTCACAGCAACTGGATTGCTCGCTGCTACTGCCGCTGTCGTTCTCGCGGCATCTATCGCGAACGCCACGTTTTTCGGCATCCCGGCTGCAATCGGATTGATGACTGTTGCATTCGGTATCGCCAGCGGCGCACTCGCGGCGCTCTTAACCGCCGGAGCGGCGTTGACCGTCTGGAGACTGACTTGCCTGGCAAGGGACTGCACTAACAAATTTCAGCGCGGTGGCGGCATGGCTCGCGGGCGCTACGGCGAGTGTCTCAGCGCTGGTGTATATGTGTGCAGTAGACATCGGGATTGCCGCAATACCGGTCGGGGGTGCCGTCGCGCTCGGTTACCTTGATGTCGCAATCATCTTAGCTGCCGCAAGCATTGCCGAGGCTTTCACGCTTTGGGATTCGCTTGGTGCGTGTCAGGAGAGGGTCGCCAAAGCCCATGGCGCGCTGCAGCCCGGTGAGAATGAGACTGACCCCTGGTTCCTTCGGATCAAGCCAAAGACCCCGCCGGCCTACGAGCGATACATCAAGACGAAAGGTCCGGTTGACGACGTCTCCCATAGCCAATGGCTGGAATGCAAGATGTTCGATGTCGACGAATGGGAAGTCGGCGCGATTGCGTACATTGTGGGAACACCCACAACGGCCATTGCTTTCAAATGGAAGTTCGACGGTAAAGCGGTCCCCGCATCGGCGGTTCAGACCGCTGGCACGACATCGACATTAACGCTGGACTCGCCGCCATTGCCAACGACGGCGAAATTGTCCGTGACAGCTATTGATGGCGGGGGCTTCTCACGCACCATGACGGTCGAGGTCGATCTCGCGTCCAAAGCGATGGGCTGCCACCTGATCCTCCATTTTGTGCCTCCCATGTACGACCTTCCGAAGCATCCGCCCGGACCAGTGGAAATACCCGTAGAAATGGAGAACTTCCTGGAAGCTTTGCATGTGGCAATGAAACCGAGAGTAACCTCTCGATTTTAATCGTGGGGCAGGATCGGCGCAGGCCCGGTCAGGTCATCAGAATTGGCGCTTGGGTGTGGCTCGTGTCGCCTCTCGCGCCGTTCGCCGGGCCGGTCCTCATGGTGCGCTTCTGACTTGAACCGAGAGTCAGCTTTCCACCCAAAGTTGCCATTAGCGAAGCGGCAACTTTCGACCCATTTCCGCCATTGGCCGAATGTCAGCTTTCCACCGCGCCGATCAGCGTGGAACTCGTTTCCCGTACAATGCCCAGGATTTCACGCGGGTTGTCGACGGGATCCAGCCGCCCGGCATCAGATCGGTGAATCCGACTTCCTCAACCCTGGTCAGATCGGGCGTCGCAGTGCCTAGCGGTATGATTGGCGTCAGTTCCGGACGCGGCTGACGCCTGTTGCTCGCGTTCGTCGGCTTGTCGGTCATCAACAAGCTGCGCCAGTGCAGGTCCGACAGAACATATTCGCGGTCGATCCAGGCCGAGGACTCGGGGCTCCCTTCCTCGCTGACAAAGTAGGCGCCATCCGCCGTCTTCAGCATCACGTGAGTGAAGCGGTATCCGCTGTTGCGCGTAGTGAGGCGCACCTTGCCGTTTCCGGATAAGTCCCACATCGCCGCCGGGTCGCTGAGCGTAATCGCCCAGTTGGTGATCGTCTCGCCGGTGTACGTATAGTCCTCGACTGGGTGGAACGTCTTGCGGACGCCGGCGACATCCCCGTAGAGATGCAGCCGCAGGTTCTGATTGCCCAGGTTCGCCTGTGTCATCGGCTGAGCCTGCGGTGCGCGAGTCCACTTCTCCTCGAACAGCAGCGCCGCTTGCGTCGGGTCCGCGCCCATTTGCCGCTGAGCCGACGTGACCGGCCCGCGCGCTGGCCGCTCCTGTGCGCTCGCTGGGGAAGCGAGCACGAATATCAGCACGACCGCCGAAGCTCTGATCATGGATAAACCCCAACACGCAGTCGCACACCGCTCCGAGCTATGAAGTAATAAAGCGCGGTTCGCAGTCAAGCTATTTTGTTGGACAATATATCGAGGGCAGCGCCCTAGCTCCATGTCCGTCTTCACCCGAGTGGCGGGTGATCAGCGTCGGCGACTTCAACGGCGACGGAAAGGACGACATTCTTTGGCGTCAGGACGGGACAGGCCATCTGCTCGACTGGCTCGGCACGGCGAACGGTGGGTTCGTCACCAACCCGCAGCATTTTGACAGCTCGGCGCCCGCAAGCCTCCACGTTCAGGATCCATTTCTTTGAACATTTACGCCCACGTGATGGAGCTTAAGTAGCGGCAGGATGGCAATGGCTGGCTAAAGTCCGCTGTCCACCTAAAGCAGCCATCAGCGTTGCCTTCCACCCTAAGGCGGCCTTGGCCGTGGCGCGGTCCGGCTAATTCATGTCGCGATCGGAGAAGATCGGCTCCACTGTAGCAATTACTGTCGTGGCGGGGTCTGATCCACTTCGGCCCCCGGCTCGGCACTTGGGTTTCTTCCCAAGGTCGAGCCGTTATTTTCGCTCCGGAGCCTTGATGACGAAAAAGCTAGCGCTCGACCAATTGCGGCGTATTTCGAAAACTCGCCCATCGGCCAAACCTCAGGACGAGGCCGACAGCGCGCAGCGTCGGATCGTGCCTGATCTACCCAAGCGGGACGACGGCTGAGCCGCGCGGCCTTCCGTTTTCAATCCACCGACAGTACCGACGCACGACTTGCCCGCACGTCCTTATGAGCAGCTCTTGTGCGCCTTGGCCGACATTTCGTTATCGCAACCTGCGACACCAGCGAGCCGTCCGACATTTATTGACGCGAAATGTCGAAAGGATGGCGCCTTTCGACAAGCGCGCCTTTCTGCCACCCCTAGTCGTCGACGATGAGCGAGACACAAAGATTAGCTAACGTTGAGATCCTGGCGCGCATGGCGGCCCAATTGGCCGGGCGTGATCCAGATCAGGTTGTTCGTATCGACCTTGCCGGAGTGATTGTCTTCGAGGGTGTGATGTGGCGGTATCCGGACTTCCTGGGCCGTGCAAAAGAAGCTTACCGGCTGCTGGCCAGCCCGATATGTGCCATCCCCTAACGTCTCCGCGTCGCAGGGATAACAAACGGCGCTGGTCGGGCCTACTTTCGGAAATGGCGGTCAGCGAGATATGATTTCCGAGCCCTCCAGCCAATTCGCCAGCCTTTCGCGTTGCACGCTCGCATAGTCCCGATCTTCTTGCCGAAGCTCGGAATCCTCGAGGAAGACATAGACAATGTCGTCAGTGTAATCGGGCGGCTCGCGCTTAACAGCAGCAAGTGTGTTGCTGCATAGGCGGCTCACCTTGGGCCAGTCCACATCAGGATCCTGTTCGGCCTGGAGAATGGACTGGAGTGCCGACCGGAGCTCGTTCAAGGTCATCGAAAATTCAATACCTCGGGCTATGTCGGCTTTCCACCCATTGCAGACATTGCGACCATCCAGGATCGGTCACCGGTCAGCGGTCCCGTTCGGGCCTTAGGGGTCAGGTGGATTGGCAGCGGGACCTGCGATAGCGTCCGCCCTGATATAGGCGGGGCGTTCGGTAAGCCGCTGCACGTAAGCGAGCGTATTTCTCGCTTCGCGGCCAGCGTACAAAGCCGGGTTACGAAGCATGAAGATGCTCAAAATGTCTGCGCAGGTAAATTCGTCGCCAGCGAGATAGTCCCGCGTTGCCAG
>Ga0070671_100003436_pt1 | contig 12362 bp, 13 predicted proteins | sample KBSS73metaG_FD_65341 | JGI IMG/M metagenome (GOLD analysis project Ga0070671, IMG submission 65341) | Switchgrass rhizosphere microbial communities from Kellogg Biological Station, Michigan, USA - KBS S7-3 metaG | ecosystem: Host-associated > Plants > Roots > Rhizosphere > Soil ...
ACCTCTGTTGCCTTGACCCGAACTACGGCGTCATTTGAGGTGTCGTAGTCAATCGGACGCCCGAACATCTCGGCTCCAATCGTTCGCTCGCGGAGCGAATCGTATCGGCCGGCCAGCGCATGCTCCACGATCAATTGGAGAAAGTCTTGAGCGCGCTTGCTTCCCCCAAACGCGCGACTCGCGATCACGTCCTTAAGCTGCTCACGCACCAAGCCGGCTCGTTCCGGAGTAATTCCATCCGGTTTCGAATCTGAATCGGTCGACGGCATACGCCTCTTCGCTTCTGATTTGAGTGACTCTAACACAGCAAACGTCCGTTTGTCGGATAGCAAACGGTCTCTGCGACTGCCTTTAAGTTTATGAAAAACAAGGCCACATTGAGGCAGACCCCCAACATACTGTTCCGAACATTCCACCGGCAAGGAAGGAATGCTTTCATAAACTCGCAGACGTTTCAACCGCTCCTATTGGAGAAGGAATTTGAACGCCTTCAGTTCGGTGCGGCGACGCCGTACTCCAAGTCGTGGCGATAGCTCCAGAAACCGGATCATCCCTGAGTTGGCCTCATCTGGTCCTGATGCTTGTGACTCCCGCTTTTTCGCGCTCCAGCCGATCTTCGATCGTCAGAGAGAGATCTTCGGCTACGAGGCCCTGGCTCGCTCGGGCTGGGATAACCGGTTCACTGGAGATTCCGACACGGCCACCGAACTGATGATTGCCAATCGGGTGCTTCATAAATTCGACGAACTCACGGGAGGCCGTCGGATGTTTGTGAATTGCACACGTGAGGCATTGGTACGGGGATTGTTGACATTGCTTCCGCCTTCGACTGTGCTTGAACTTCTGGAAACGGTCGAATCAGACGAAGAGGTACTGGGTGCCTGCAGCAGGATGAAAGCCTTGGGATATCAAATTGCGCTCGATGATTTTCGGAAATCCGAAAAAACCGAAGGATTGATCGCGCTGGCAGATTACGTCAAGGTCGACTTTCGTCTCTCCTGTAAACAGGAGCGTAGCGAGATTATCCGTCACCTGAGTGGGAACGCTGTGATGCTCGTGGCGGAAAAAATCGAAACTGTTGAAGAATTTGAAATAGCTATTGAAGAAGGATTCCAGCTATTTCAGGGATATTATTTGGGTCGGCCAAAGGTCTTTTCGAAACGTGAATTTCCGCTAACGATTTGAAAGAGGTGAAGATGCTGGAGCCGATGCACATCTTTGATGAAATAGCTACAACTAAGATCCTGGCTGATGAGATGCACAGCCTATACCTGTTCTCGTTCCTGCTAACCGCTGACAACGATATAGCTGAGCACTGTTATCTCCGCGGGTTGGGGGAATGCGTGGAGGGAATCAGCGTTTTCATGGATTGGGCGCGTTCGTTGGCGCGCGGCATAATTGTCAAACATGCGATACGGATGATCATGCCCGCGCCAGAGCACACGGATAACCTGTCGTTGATCGGTCACAAAGGAGCGGCGACATCAGGAAAGAACAGTCTCTTTGCAGCGATTGTCGCACTGAGTGCCTTCGAGCGTTTTGTCTTCGTCATGTCAGTTCTTGAAAAACAGTCCGACGAAGATTGCTCGATGCTTCTAGGATGCTCACGCCGAGATGTCATGATTGCCCGCGAGGTGGCACTCAAGCGCCTTGCGAACACGGATGATGGTTGGGATCAATTCGCTTGGGCTGCACAATCTTTTGCACCAGATGGATTATTGGCGTAGCGCAATTTCCTTGCACCTGCGAAACATGCCTTGTTGAAGGCTGACATCAAATGGAGCAGAGCATTTCGGTTAGAGACCGCACCTGCATGTAACTCCATGGGAAGGGGGCATTGTCCCGTCCATTGACGGGATGCAATGCCCATGCGGATCGACGGTTGGGTTGCCCAGTTTGGCGGCCACTCGCTCTTCGAAGGACTCGGAGATAAAGTGCTCCAGTCGTTCGGCTTCGTCGTGCAGTTCCTCAATGGGGTAGCCGAGCACTTCGAAGAGGAAGGTTTCTATAAGCCGGTGATGCCGAACGATCTCAAGGGCTCGTCTTCTGCCAGCGATCGAAAGGCGCACGCCGGATCCTCGTTTGTAATCGACCAGAGACTTCGGTTCACCTGAGAGCTTCTGCAGCATGTTGGTGACTGAAGCAGGCGCGACCTGCAGCCGGGTGGCCAGCTCGGAGCCGCCTACCCATCGCCGCTCATCTCCGCTGAGGGAGTAGATCGCCTTCAGATAATCGTCGACCGACTCGGTATTTCTGTTCCAACGGGTGCGCTTCAGTTTTTTCAAGCAATGGAATCCCCAGTCGATTTAGGTTATCCTAATTATGAATTAGGTATACCTAAATATGTCTCGCGAAATTGCTTTCATCTTTCTGCCGATCTTCGTCGTGGCTTTTCTGTTCTGCGGTTCAGCCACCGCGCAGAGCGGGATATCCGCCGGCCTCTCGGGCGTCGTTACGGATGCCAGCGGCGCCGTTGTGCAGGGCGCGAAGCTTATCCTAACGTTCGCAGGCAGCGGCGCGGAAAGAAAACAGGTCTCCGACCCGGATGGTGCGTTTGTATTTCTACGGCTCAGCACTGGAGACTACCGTCTTCGGGTGGAAGCTCCTGGGTTTGCTGCCAGTCAGCAGGCTGTCTCCTATCAGGGCGCACCAATTCGGCTCGTCATTCCGCTCGCAGCTACGGCCGACTCTGAGGTAACTGTGTCCGCGACAGACTACGTTGAGGAGCCGACAGCTCCCGCGCATGTCCTGATCACGCCGGACGAGATTGAGCGCATGCCGTCGCAGAGTGTGAGTGCGCCCTTCAGTTCGCTGATCACGATGACGACGCCGGGTGTCTCCGCGGACTCCAACGGCTCGTTTCATCCTCTTGGCGACCATGCGGAGGCATCGTTCTTTGTGGATGGGCAACCGATCACGGATCAACAAAGCCGGACCTTCTCCACGCAGGTCTCTCTCAACACTGTGCAATCGGTTGACGTTCGGGAGGGAGCGCCGGGAGCGGACATAGGGGATAAGACGAGCATGGCCATTTTCGCGCAGACACGATCCGGACTGGACCAGCGCAAACCGGCTGGCAGTGTGCAACTCAGCCGCGGCACTTTTGCTACTTCGAATGCCAGCGCGAATCTTGGATTCGGCACTGTGCGTTTCGGCTCGTTCACGGCAGTGGATGCTGTAAACAGCGCGCGCTTTCTAGATACCCCGGAGCCAATGAATCTGCACGCCAATGGCAATGCCGAGAACATGTTCGAGCGAGTGGACTATCGCGTGTCGGACAAGACAAATATGCAGTTGAATGCCAGCCTTAGTCATTCGTGGTTCCAGACACCGAACACCTTCGATCAGCAGTCGCTCGGACAGAATCAGCGCCAGACTATCGTCAGCTTCAACGTCGCCCCGCAGATGGTTCACACCTTCAGCAATCGCGCATTCAACCAAACGAACGTCTGGCTGCGTCAGGATAAGATCCGCTATCGTCCTTCCGAAGACATTTATTCCGATACGCCAGCATATCTGGAACAGGCTCGCCGTCTGACGAACGCGGGAGTACGGTCGGCGTTCACTTATGTTAGCGGGCGGCATAGCGTAGTCGCCGGGGGCGAGTTCAAGCACACGTTCCTTGCCGAAGAGTTTGCAACTGGTCTGACCGACCCGACCTACAATAGCCCATGTCTCGCCCAGGATGGTGCACCTTCGGCCGATACATCACTTCGCGATCCTTCTCAGTGCGCTGCTGCAGGTCTCGTTCCCGATTCAAACTACATTCCCGGTCTTCTGCCGCTCGATCTGACTCGCGGAGGAACCATTTATACCTTTCATGGCAGAACGGATATTAAACAACTCGCATTATTTGGACAGGACTTCATCCGGTTCGGAGATCTTCAGTTCAAGTTAGGTTTGCGTTACGACAAGTACAACGGCCTGGTGCGTACGGATGGCCTGCAACCACGCGTCGGGCTCACCTATGGCATGTCACGCCTCCGCACGACTTTTCGAGGGGACTACTCCCGTGTGTTTCTGACGCCATACAATGAGAACCTGATTGTGGCGAGCTCGAATGGTCCCGGATCGCCTTCTGCTTCGCTCGGTGCGGCTGGCTCCCATATCCTCAGCACGGCAACGAGGAATCAATTCAACATCGGCTTCACGACCGCCCTGAAGCGTGTCTCCGTAAGCGGAGAATACCTGTGGAAGTTCACTTACGGAGCCTATGACTTCGACGTGTTGCTGAACAGTCCGCTTACCTTCCCGACGCAGTTTCACAAATCCAAGATCGATGGCGGGCTTGTACGTGTAACCCTCCTTCCAACGCACGGCCTTGGTGGTTTCTTCACGGTTAGTCAAACGCGCTCACGTCTCTTTGGGCCGCAAACGGGCGGCGTCAGCTTCAGCGCACCCTACAACGCTGTGGTGAGGCCGGATCACGATGAGGGGCTGGCGATGAATTTCAATCTTCGTTACCAGTTTGGAAGACGTGGACCATGGATCGATGCCTCATACAGGTACGACGGCGGTCTGGTCTCAGTTGCCACACCAGATATAGCTACTGCTCTCCAACTAACGGGGGATGAGCAGCAGCAGATGGGGCTGCACTGCGGGAATACCTTTGCCACGGTTTCGGAACCGCTTCGCGTCTGCAACGGGCCGATTAGTGCGACCCGTATCCGGATCCCGGCTCAGGGAACGTATGATGCGGACCGAAATCCAGCGCGTGTCGCTGTTCGCAATACTGTTGACCTCGCGATTGGCGAAGACAATATCCTCTCCCGTGACAACCAGAGCCTGGGTATTCGCGTCGAGGTGGTGAACCTCAACAACACCAGCGCTCTCTACAACTATCTTTCGACTTTTTCTGGAACGCACTTCCTCACGCCACGGAGCATAACAATGGCGCTTCGCTATCGGTTCTGAATAGCGGAGGAACGAGAGAGAGCCAGGCAGCGCGGCGGGGTGAGCCGCCACACGCGTTAGAAGAGATAGGCTTTATTGAGACTTGAGACGGTTGGGAGGGTGAGGAGGTGCTTGATGGCGAAGTTTGCCGGGGTGCGTTTGCACTCTCCGGGCTCCTCGGTGGAGTAGACGTGGCCGTAGCGTTCGCCGATGTCGAGGACGCGCTGCACCTGCTCAAAGGAAGGTACGCGATTGCGGTACGGGCTTTCGTGGTGGCACGGGAGGCCGGCGTCCTCGAAGAAGCGGCCGAGGTTGGGGGTGCAGGTGATCATGATGCGGACGTCGGTGGTTGTGGGGTTGCGGAAGCCGTGCAGCGACATGGGTGCGGCGTTTACGGTTTCGCCGGGGATGGCAAAGCACCACTCAAGGCCGTTGGGACCTTCGGTGGCAAATTCAGGGGCTCCTTCGAGAACGACGAAGGCCTCCTGGTCGGGGTGGCGATGGGGAGGCACCATTACTCCAGGAGGAACGGTGGCTTCAAGGACACAGTAGCGGTTGCCTGTTTCGGTATCGGTCAATCTCCACTCAAGTTCGACACCCAGGAGTTCAAACTTCTCGGACTTGTTCATGACGTTCACGTACCCTCTATTTTTTCTTGTTTGCCGCGTCTGCTTTCTGTTTCGGCTGGACGAGGCGGGGCCCGGAGGTAGACTTTGTTGCAGTAAGGAGTGTTTCGAGCGCCCAGGAGACGGCCTTTTCGGCCTCGGGGCCGGTGAGCTGGCCGCGGTCGCGGAGGAGCTGCCAGAAGGGCGCGCTGTAGATGGAGGCGAAGACCGCGATGATGCGGGCCTTTTCGCGCTCGGGAAGACCTTGGAGGACGGAGGAGAGGCTTTGGGCGAAGGCGGCACGACCTTCGACGCCTCCCCGCTCGCGGACGTCGGTTCCGGCGGGAGAGTTGAGAACGGCCCGAACGAGGGGCTCGTTGGCGTCGAACTCACGAAAGACAGTTTGCGCTAACGTAAGGATCTCTTCCTCGGTGCTGGGGAAGCGGGTCTGGGTGGCTTCGCGGAGGCGCTCCCAGAGTGCGTTGAGGAGGCTGGCGCGGTCGGGAAAATGACGGTAGACGGTGCGTGCTCCCATGCCGGCGGCCTCCGCGATGGACTCGTGCGAGAAGGTTCCACGCGGGTTTTGGCCGAGTTGATGCATGGCGACCTCGAGAATCTGCTCGCGTGTGGCGGCTGCCTGGCGGTCTCGAAGAGTGGGTGCTTCTAACGTCATGACAGTAGTCTGTCACTACGACATATTGATGTCAAAATTATTATTTCTGTTTTATATGTAAAAATTAACGCAAAGTTAGCGTTGACGTAATCGGTGTCGAAGCAATGGTGTCTGTTTTTGTCCGATATTGGGCCTGAGAAGTGCTTTTCAGACAATATAGGCAGGGCTAGGATGAGGTTCACATGGCCTGATGGTTATGGCCGAAAGGAGCCTTGGCGATTTATGAGCAATCTTCAGACAGCGCTGGTGGTGGTGGATGTGCAGGAGTCGTTTCGGCATCGGTCTTATTGGAACGAGCGGGATGTTCCGGCGTTTATAGAGCGGTTGCAGGCGCTGATCGATGGGGCGAAGGCGGAGGGAATTCCGGTGGTGCGGATCTTCCATGTGGAGGAGGAAGGGGTGTTCTCGCTTGGGTCGGGGAATGTCCGGTTGCTGGAGGGCGTGCGTATGGAGCCGGATGCGCGGTTCAAGAAGCGGAGCCATAGTGCGTTGGTGGGGTCGGGGCTGGATGTGTGGCTGGTGCAGCAGGGGATCCGGCGGCTGATTGTATGCGGCATACGCACAGAGCAGTGCTGCGAGACGACGACTCGTCATGCGTCAGATTTGGGGTACGAGGTGGATTTTTGCACGGAGGCCACGCTGACATGGGAGATGACGGACCGCAACGGAAGAGTGTGGACGCCGGAGGAGATCAAGTCGCGCACGGAGCTGGTTCTGGAGGGTCGTTTTGCGCGGGTTGTGACGGTGGAGGAGGCCCTGGCGCGGGCTGTGATGGCGGCGGAGCAGGAGGTGGCGGCGTGATGAGTGACAGCAAGAGTGAGGGTGAAGTAATTCCTGTGTTTGCTGCGCTGACGCAGCCGACGCTGCTGCTGGATGTGGCGGGGCCGATGGAGGTGCTGCGGCTGGCGAATCTTTACCAGGACAAAGTGCGGTTCGATGTGAGGTATGTTGGGCCGCTGAGCTCGGTGATGACTTCGATTGGGATTGCGCTGACTGGTATTGCTCAGTTGCCGACAGAGCTGCCGAATAACGCGATGGTAATGCTGTTTGGCGATGTGGAGAAGGTAATGATGCAGGCGGGATGGCCTGCTCCGCAAAAAGATGTGAGGGGCGACGCGGAGATTGTGCAGTGGTTAAAGGATGTGGTGCGGCCGGGGCACACGGTGGTGTCGATCTGCGCGGGAGCGATGCTGGCGGCGCGGGCTGGATTGCTGGATGGATATGCCTGCACAACGCACTATTTGGATTGCGGGGAACTGGCGCGGGTGGCTCCGGCGGCGAGGGTGGTGGAGAACCGTCTGTTTGTGGAGGACAGAGACCGGTTTACCAGTGCGGGGGTGACGGCGGGGATCGACCTGATGCTGTACATGATGAGCAGGAAGCTGGGGCATGCAATGGCGGCTGCGATTGCACGGTACCTTGTCGTGTATCTGCGAAGGGGCGGCGCGGAGCCGCAGATCTCGCCGTGGCTGGAGGGCAGAAATCATGTGCACCCAGCGGTGCACCGGGTGCAGGATGCGATTACGCAGAATCCGGCAGCACGCTGGCCGCTGGGGTCGCTGTCGAGGATGGCGGGGGCGAGCAGCCGGCATCTGACGCGGCTGTTTCAGGAGTATGCGGGGATGAGCGTGACGGAGTACAAGAACAATCTGCGCGTGGCGCTGGCGCGGCAGCTACTGAGCCAGACGGAGATGGATATGGAACAGGTGGCGGAGAAGGCTGGGTTCGGGTCTGCTCGGCAGATGCGACGGGCGTGGAGACGGGTGTATGAGACGGCTCCGCGAGAGGCGAGGGCAAGCAGCTGAGCTAACGGGATCTCCGAAGTGACGAACTTAGAAGTGAACTATGCTTCGCCTGGGTGCAGCCAGGGGCGGAGGTTGCGCAGATGATGCTGCATGTGGGCGATGTAGTCCTCGATGAGGAAGCCGAGGGTGATGGGTGAGCCGGCGACGGTCGCTTCGTTGGGAAGGGCGCGCGGGTTAATGTGGCGGATGGTCCATACGAGGTGCTCATTGAGCGCGAACCAGAGGGCGAGTACTTCGGCCCACTCGCGCTCGCGGTAGTGCTGGACTCGGACCCAGGACTCCTGCGCATAGCCGGGCATGTGCTCGTGCGCGATCTGCATGCGAACGATGCGGCCCAGGTTGTTGACGGCGGAGTCGGTGAGGTGGCCGATGACTTCTTTTGCGGACCACTTGCCTTCGCGCTCAGGAATGGAGGCGTCGGCGTTGGAGAGGATGACGAGCCAAGGGACTGCTTCGCGGAGGGTGGAGGCGAGACGCTCAGAAAGCTCGACGGGGTCGAGGAGAGAGGGATCGGTTGGCTGGGTGTAGGTCAGGCCCATCCGAAGGCTCCTTTGTTGAGTTCGAAGTGCGGGCCGGTGGCTTGCGGGGACGATTCGAGATAGACAGAGATTACATCGAAACGTACGTCGGCCTGTCGTGCCGGCGCTGGGAGGCGGCGGAGGTAGGCGCGAGCGAGGGCGCGCAGGGTGCGCTGCTTGTCGGTGTCGACGGCCATCTCGGCGGGAACTGCGTCGCGGCGCGTGCGGGTCTTGACCTCAATGATGCAGAGAGTTGCGCCGTGCCAGGCGATGAGGTCGATGTCGCCGCGGAGCCGCGCGGTGCGCCAGCGGCGGGCGACGATAATGTATCCGTTGCGACGGAGATGGAAGAGGGCTTCGCGCTCGCCAGTCGAGCCGGTTTCGAGATGCGCGGCGTGGCGGGGTCTCCTCGAAAGCGAGGCGAGGCGGCGAAGCGCCCAGGACTGCGCGCCGATCCACATGCTGCGCGCGGTGCTGACTGCCTTGGTCTCGCCCATGCGCTTCAGGTTAATTGATTTTGGGAGAACGAGCGATTCGGGGAGAGCGGCGACATGTGCTGGGTAGTTGAAAGAACGTCTAATATAGCGAGGGACGAGGTAGAGCTACGATGACGTTACTGAATGCACCGAAGTATGACTCGGGTAAGGAGAACCGCAAGACTGGTCTGGTAATCGGAGGGCTTGGGCTGATATTGCTGGCAGCTGTAGTAGGGGTGGGCGGATACCTGCTTGGGCATGGCTGGTTTTTTTCGAACCTGCCGGTGGAGCACAAGGTCGACAACTTCTTCGACGCGCTGGAAGTCCAGGACTACAACAAGGCATATGGACTGTGGATGAACGATCCGGACTGGCAGAAGCATCCAGAGAAGTACGACTACACGTTGAAGCGCTTTACGGAGGACTGGACGACGGAGAGTCCGGTGGGTCCGATCAAGTCACACAGGGTGGATATCTCGAAGACGGCGGGGACGGGAACGTTCGGAACAGGAATCATCGTTGCGGTTCGGGTGAACGGGGATCATAAGATGTTTCTGCACTACGAGAAGAAGGATGGGACGCTTACGTACTCGCCGCTGGAGCTTGAGTACAACTAGCGAATGTTGGCAAAACTGCATAAATGTTCGCGTGTCGTTTGCAAATTCATTAGAAGCAAACGATGTGCCACTTCGGTGTAACTGGCCACGTGGCTCAAGATGTGAGGAAGCCGGCGGTTTATTTACCGATAAGCCAACGAGACGAGTCGAATGTGGCTAATTGTCCCAGCCGGCTGGGTCACGGCTGATGACGATGTGCGAGTGGCTTTTAGCGGTGCGATGGTACTGGTGGGCCCGGAGGGATTTGAACCCCCAACCAAGGGATTATGAGTCCCCTGCTCTAACCGTTGAGCTACAGGCCCTTCACCGGATGGATGCAACAGAAAGCAAAAGGCTTAATTGACCATCTGCTCTTTGGCTTCGGTCGGAGTGGTGTCGGTTGCTTCTTTAGTCTCGCATAGCCGTTCTACTGCCGCCAAATGGTGCGCAGAGAAAGGTTAGTGCAACTGACGACATTTGAAGAGTTTTGTAGCCATGGGCTGTTCGGGGATGTCATAGGTGGGCCGTATGTCTCCAACGTCCGGATACTAAAGAAAGCCACGGCAGGGCGCGTGGTCTGCTCAATTTTGTGTGCGTCGCAACTCTTCGGAAAGGAGAATTGCGTCTGCAATTTCCCGCATCGACTTGCGACGTTGGCGACTCTCCCGGTGCATCATCTGATAAGCGTCGTCTTCGCTGAGCGAAAGATCGCGTTGCAAGATGCTCTTTGCTCGATCGACTGCCTTGCGAGTTTCCAGTCTGTTTGCAAGTTGGGAATTTTCGGTCTCCAGGCGTGCACGCTCAATTTCAGCGCCAACGAGATGGCCCAATGTCGATAAAAGTCTTACCTCGTGCGTTGTATGACGGTAGGAAAGCCTGTGCTGCAAATTGATTACACCAACCACTCGTCCGGCGCACATGATTGGCGTGCAGAGCATTGCCTCAAAGTGATCTTCGGGCAGGTTTTTGAAAGCTTTGAACCGCGGATCGTTCGATGCACCGGAGGCCAAAGCTACGGCCTGCCTGTGCTTCGCCACCCAACCAGTTACCCCTTGTCCTATCTGAACTCCTATCTGGTCCACAAGGTCCGCGTGCGGGTTTTTCGAAGCCCGCATGACCAGGTTGTCTCCTTCGAGTACGTAGATAAAACACGAGTCGCAGGGGATTACGCTTGAGATGAAATTGACGATTCGATCAAGTACAAGGTGCAGCGAATCCGCGGCAGCAATTCTGCTACTAATCTCATGCAGAAAGTCGATCTGACGCAGGCCGTCGCGAAATCCGGCCATCGTGGGGGTGGAGGCCGCAACTCGGCGCACGGCCTTTTCCGTCTCGCTCTTTTCGCTCTCCTCATCGATGGTCTCCGAGACCACGCCCTCAATCCGTCTATTTCGCTTTTCCTGCAGCAAACGCGCCGAGTACTGTGCAGCTTCGTTGACCAGGAATCCCATCTTTGGCCGTGAAGGCTCGAAGTCCGGCCTGATGCCATAGTGAGCCAACTCTTCCGATGTCGTCGGCCCGATCGACAGCACCACCGTAGCCTGGAGCGCCTCGTGCAGTTGATCGACGACGCCCATCTGTTCCGCTACCTGAAACAGATGAATCACTTGAACTGCCGTCATAAACAGCACAACATCAATGGACCCGTTTATCAGTCCGAGTATGCACTCCTTCAGTGGCTGCAGATCTTCAGGCAGAGTCCATTGGTACACAGGGACCTTTACAAGGTTGCGGCTGCGAATGCTCAACTCTGCAAGAAACTCCGGATTCGACGCGCCGTACTCCTGCACGGCGATGCTCATGTCTCCAAGGGTCTCTCCAAACTCCTGGTCGATGGCACGCAGGAGTTCGTGCCAAGTGCTCGGTTCCTCCGATATTGCGTGTACCGGAATTTTCAACTCCCGCAATGCGGTTGCCGGCTTGGCTCCGCGTGCCGCAATCTTCACCTTGCGAAATGCGGCAATAATCTCTTCCCGGTCGAAGCGGGTTTGCACGACGTCGAGCATCGCGCGGACACCTACGCCTGTTAGAAAGACAACCAAGTCGAACTCACCGCCCAGCAGGCCGGCGGCAAACTCCAAGGCTTCCTCATTCGATTCGAGGCCGACCTCCCGCATCGCGGGCACAACAATTGCTTCGCCGCCATACGTGCGGATGAGCTTTTCAACCTCTTTCGCACGGCGAGACTCCAGTGAAAGTACACGGAGACCCTTGAAGCTTGCATGCGCCACGCTTCCTCCAATCAAGTGTCGTCGGGGTTGTCTCCTGCTGTGCCATACGGCGGCAGCGCTCGAAAAGACTATGGAGTCGTAAGCAGAAGGAGAAATTTTCTAAATTCTAGCCGTGACACGTCAGGGAGGCAAAGCCAAAACTCTGCCTCCATTCAGAGGTGCTCTTATGATGAGCTCAAAACGTTAATCGACCAGTGAGGACAAGCCCGTGGTTGTAGCTATGAAAATGTGAGGTAGCAATCTGCATTCCTGTTCCAAGCACCAACCCTAGCCTGTCTTTGGGATCCTGACGAAGTTTGATCTTGCTGACTATCAATCCCGGAGTCAGGAAAGTCTGATTCTTCCCATCGTTCGGACCACCGTGATAGTAACTGGCGTTTGCTTCAAGTTCCGGCCAAAAGTACTTACCCACCTTGTATTGGGCAACCGTGTTCCAGGAGATCGTGCGCCCGATCGCCAACGCGGAACTCATCGGCAAAACACCTCCAATTGCAGATTGAATATCAAATTTGCCGAAGCCCTTACCTGCAACCACCGTCGGAGTGACCGTGGATGCCGCCGTGCC
>Ga0070671_100003440_pt1 | contig 12355 bp, 14 predicted proteins | sample KBSS73metaG_FD_65341 | JGI IMG/M metagenome (GOLD analysis project Ga0070671, IMG submission 65341) | Switchgrass rhizosphere microbial communities from Kellogg Biological Station, Michigan, USA - KBS S7-3 metaG | ecosystem: Host-associated > Plants > Roots > Rhizosphere > Soil ...
TTGAGGCTGTCCTGCTCTGCGACGAAGCGGACCGATTCCCTGACAACGGTCGGATGGGTCCGGAGCTTGAGCGCAGTCGAAGCCGAACCGGTGAAGCTCACCACATCCTGGCCGGTGAAATGGTCGAACAGGTCGCCGACACCGCCGACGATGAGCTGGATAGCCCCGGGCGGAAGGATGTTGGCCTCGACCATGATCTTGAACGCGGCCTCGGCGAGATAGGCCGTCGCGGATGCGGGCTTCACGATCGCGGGAACCCCGGCCATCAGGGTCGGCGCAAGCTTTTCCAGCATCCCCCAGACGGGGAAGTTGAAGGCGTTGATGTGGACGGCCGCGCCCTGCAGCGGCGTATAAATGTGCTGGCCGACGAATGTGCCGTTCTTCGACAGGCCTTCGAGCTGACCGTCCAGCAAGACGTGCGCGTCGGGCAGCTCGCGCCGTCCCTTGGACGAGAATGAGAAGAGGGTCCCGGCGCCACCCTCGATGTCGATCCAGCCGTCCTTGCGGGTCGCGCCGGTCAAATAGTTGAGCTCGTACAGCTCGTCCTTGCGCGCCATGATCGCGAGGCCGAGCGCTTTGACCATTCGCGCGCGATCGTGGAACGTCAGTTTCCTGAGCGCGGGCCCGCCGACCTCACGCGCATGTCGAAGCATGCCGCCAAAATCGAGACCGCCCGAGCCCGTGGTGGCAACGGGAGCACCGTCGATGGCGCTTGGGATCTCCGACAGATTGCCATCGCCGGCGATCCAGCGATCGCGTTCGTAATTTAGGAGCTTGAGAGTCTTCATCGCCGCCCCTTAGAGGAAGTTGGCGGCGAGCAGGAGAGGGTGAGCCATGATTGCACCGGTACGACTGATCTCGATCGAGGACATCGAGCGGGCGCGCGAGCGGATCAAAGGCACGGTGTTGAGAACGCCGCTGGTGAGATTCGATGAGCGCATCTGGCTGAAGCTCGAGAATCTCCAGCCGACTAACGCCTACAAGATCCGCGGCGGCGCTAACGCTGTCGCCAGCCTTTCCGAAGAGGACCGCGCGAAGGGCGTGTGGACTATCAGCGCCGGCAATGCGGGGCAGGGTGTGGCCTATGCTGCGCGTCAATATGGCGTCCCCTGCACAGTGGTGGCGATCGAGACCGCCCCGCAGACCAAGCTCGATCGGATGAGGGCGCTCGGCGCCGAGATCGTCCCTGTGTCCTACGATCGCGCCTGGGTTGCCGCCGAGACCCACGAGTTCCCGGGACTCAAAGCGACCTTCGTTCACCCTTTCGACAATCATGACTTCATCGCGGGTCACGGCACGATGGGGCTGGAGATCGTTGAAGATTGCCCGGACGTTCGAACAGTCATCTGCGCGATCGGCGGCGGCGGGCTGATCACCGGGGTCGGAAGCGCGGTCAAGGCGCGCAAGCCCGATGCCAAAGTATTCGGCGCCGAGCCGGAAACGGCCGCGCCCTATGAGCTATCGCTTCGCGAAGGCGGACCACAGAAATTCGAAGACTGGCAGGCCTCTTTCGTCGATGGCGCGGGCGGCAAGAGCGTGACCGAACGGATGTGGCAACGGATGCGCCCGGTAACCGACGGGACGATCACGGTTACGTTGAAGCAGACCGCCGAGGCGATGCGACTCATCGCCGAGAAGTCGCGCGCAATCGCCGAAGGAGCCGGCGCGCTGTCGCTTGCAGCGGCGCTGAGCCGAAAAGACCTCGAGGGACCGATCGTTTGCGTCGTGTCGGGCGGAAACATCGACCTCGACAAGTTCGCCGAGTTGGTCGCCGGCTAGAGCATCCTCAGGTCGAAGCGTCGGGTGGTCGGGTGGCTGCTGGCCAGCCCTCCGTCCACGACGAGTGCAGCACCGTTGACGTAGCTGGATTCCTCCGACGCGAGGAACAGCGCCGCCTTCGCGATCTCGTCGGGCTCGCCGCCGCGCGTGAGGGGATTGAGCTCGCCGATCCGTTCTTCCTGCCCGGCTGCGCGGGCCATGTCGTAAATGCCCTTGGTCATGCCGGTTTCGATGAGGCCGGGGCAGATGGCGTTGACGCGCACGCCGCTGCCGTAAAGCTGCTGCGCCGCGGTCTGGACGAGGTTGATCACGCCGGCCTTCGACGCGGAATAGGCTGCTCCGCCTGCGCCCGATCTGATGCCGGCCACGCTTGCCGTGCAGATGATCGATCCGCCGCCGCGCTTCGCGATGAGCGGCGCCGCATATTTGATCGCGAGGAAGGGGCCGATGAGATTGATGCGCAGGATCTCGGCCCAGTCGGCAGCGCTCTGGTCGGTGATGGTCGCCCAGCCGCCGGATATGCCGGCGTTAGCGAAGACGATGTCGAGGCCGGCGTGCCTTTCGGCAATCTCCTCGACAGCGCGTTTCACATCCTCTTCGCTGCCCGCGTCGGCCCGAATGTCGGCTCCGTCGCTGACGTCCGCCCCGACCACTGTCGCGCCCTCGCTTCGGAAAAGCTCGACCGTCGCCTTGCCGATCCCCGATGCCGCGCCGGTCACCAGCGCTACCTTGCCCGTCAATCTCGCCATGCCGCGCTCATAGCCAACTGACACTGTTGCTGATAGGCCGCGCGCATGGATTTCAGCCTTAGCTCCACCCAAACCGAGTGGCGCGACCGCGTCCGCGACTTCATCCAGGCCGAGGTTCGACCGCGCGCCCCCGACTATGACTCGCAGCAGCGCGAGGGCGAGCGCTGGAAGGTGCTTCCGGTTGTCGAAGAGCTGAAGGACAAGGCTCGTCGCGAGGGCCTCTGGAACCTGTTCATGCCGCCGTCGCACGGGGCCGTCCCGGTCGATGAGAGCTTCAAGTTCGAAGGGCCCGGCCTTTCCAACCTCCAATATGCCTTCTGCGCCGAGGAAATGGGCCGCATCCTGTGGTCGTCGGAGGTGTTCAACTGCTCGGCGCCCGACACCGGCAATATGGAGGTCATCAACCGCTACGGGACGCGCGAACAGAAGGACGAGTGGCTAAGGCCGCTGATGGACGGCGAGATCCGCTCGGCCTTCCTGATGACCGAGCCCGACGTGGCCTCGTCCGACGCCACCAACATCAAGTGCCGCATCGAGATGCGCGGCAACGAATATGTCGTGAACGGCCGCAAGTGGTGGTCCAGCGGTGCAGGCGACCCGCGCTGCAAGGTCGCGATCCTGATGGGCAAGACCGACCTTTCGGCCGACACGCACAAGCAACAGTCGATGATCCTGCTTCCGCTCGACGCCCCTGGCGTCACGATCAAGCGGCACTTGCCCGTCTTCGGTTATGACGACGCCCCGCACGGGCACATGGAAATCGAGCTGAATGACGTACGCATTCCGCCCTCGAACATGCTGCTTGGCGAAGGGCGAGGGTTCGAGATCGCGCAGGGTCGGCTTGGTCCTGGCCGCATCCACCATTGCATGCGGACGATCGGGGCTGCCGAGGAGGCGCTCGACGCCATGGTGAAGCGGCTGATGTCGCGCACCGCCTTCGGCAAGACGATCGCCGAACAAGGTGTGTGGGAAGAACGCGTCGCCAATGCCCGGATCGACATCGAGATGACGCGGCTCCTGTGTCTCAAGGCGGCCGACATGATGGACCGCGCCGGAAACAAGGCGGCGCAGGGCGAGATTGCGATGATCAAGGTCGCCGCGCCGATCATGGCGCTCAAGATCATCGACGACGCCATCCAGGCCTTCGGTGCCGCCGGCGTGTCGGAAGATGCCGGACTGGCGCGGACCTACTCGCAGATCCGCACGCTGCGTCTGGCCGATGGTCCTGACGAAGTGCACCGGAGGGCAATCGCTCGGCTCGAGTATAAGAAGCATCGATGAGCGAGCAGGCGATCGACGAGGCCGCGCTCGGTGCGTGGCTGGAGGCGAACGTCGAAGGCTTCAGCGGACCGTTCGAGCTCACCAAATTCCCGTCGGGCCAGTCCAACCCGACCTATCGCATCCGTGCCGCGTCAGGGGATTTCGTGATGCGCCGAAAGCCGTTCGGCAAGCTGCTGCCGTCGGCTCACGCCGTCGATCGTGAATATCGATTGCTGGCAGCGCTGCACCCGCTGGATTTTCCGGTCCCTGAGCCGCTCGCGCTCTGCGACGATCCCGAGGTCATCGGGTCGATCTTCTACATTATGGAGATGGCGAAGGGCCGGCCTTATGCCGACGGCGCATTGCCGGATTTCGACCCGGCGACCCGCGGGGAGATGTACGGTCAGCTCGTGGATACCTTGGCCGACCTGCACAACATCGATCCGGCGGCTGCCGACCTCGCGGATTTCGGGAAGGCAGGGAATTATTTCGAGCGGCAGGTCACGCGCTGGACGCGCCAATATCGCGATTCCGAGACCGATTATCTTCCCGAGATGGAGCGGCTGATCGCCTTCCTTCCGGAAACGCTCCCTGAGCAGTCGCGGACGTCGGTCGTTCATGGCGACTATCGCATCGACAATGTCGTGTTCGACGGCGACGGCACATTGACCGCGGTGCTCGATTGGGAGTTGGCGACCCTCGGTGATCCGCTCGCCGATTTTTCCTATCTCGCGATGCAGTGGATGATGCCGGCGGACGGCGCCGCTGGCCTCGCCGGCCTCGATCTTGCGGCGCTCGGTATTCCAACTCTGGAGCAGATCGTCGAGCGCTATGCCGAACGATCGGGCGTACCGGTCGCCGACAAGCTCGACTGGTATTTCGCCTACAACCTCTTCCGCCTGGCAGGCATCGTCCAGGGCATCAAGAAGCGCGTGATCGACGGGACGGCATCGCACGCGCAGGCCGCCGAAATGGCCAAGCGCGTGCCGATGCTTGCGTCAGCCGCCTGGGGTTTCGCCCAGAAGGCCGGCGCCTAGAGCCTGCCCATCAGGAGCAGGATGACAATGACGACGAGGACCAGCCCGAGGATTCCCGACGGGCCATATCCCCAATTGGCGCTGTGACCCCAGCGCGGAAGCGCGCCGATCAGCAGCAGAACCAGAAGAATGATGAGGATGGTACCAAGCATTGCTGTCTCTCCGTTCTTGTTTGCTGGCCGTAACGAGCCAGCGGGAGGAGAGTTGCAGGCTTAGCGCGGTGCCGCCTGGAGCTGCGCGAGCCACTGCGGCTCGGGCTGGTCGAGGTCATAATATTCGAAGATGAGGTGAATCCGGTCCGTCGGGCCGCGGTTCTCCACGCCGTGAACGCTCATATTATTGACCTCGACGGCCTCGCCCTCGGGTAGTCGGTAACCGATCCCGTCCACCAGGAAAGTGACGCCGTCATTGGTCGTCAGCGGCACATGGATCTTGTGCGGCCATTTGGCGGCTGGATTTTCATCTCGGTGCGGATGGATGACGCCTCCGGGCGCCATTCGCGCCAGCATGACGCGGGGGAAGGCTCCGTGCGCGTAACCGTAGGGCGCGGTCGCGGCGGCCAGTACCGGCTCTAGTAGCGACTTCCACTCGGGCCAGAGGGGACGGTCGTGCGAGTCCCGCCAGTCGCGGAAATTCGAAACGAAGCGGAATACAATGTGCCGCGTCGCATCCAGCGCGCCGAAACGGTTCGGCTTGTCGGAATTCTCGGCGTCCCACACGGCTTCAGGGATCGCCAACACCGCTTCGCGAAGCTCGCTGATATCCACCGGCCCGAGCGGGCGAACCGAGGTCGTCTTGCGGGGGTTGGGCTCTATTCGAAGCATCAGAATTCGTACCCGAACAATTCTATGTCGCGGGCATAGAGCTTGGCTACCCCGTCGATGAGCCGCTGGTCGTAATAGTCGCGATAATCCTCGCGCTTCGAGCTGTTGACCTTGTCGAGCTGCTGCGTGGGAATGCCGATGCGCTGGGCGATCTCGTCATAGCTTTGCTGCATCTGCTCCACGCGCCCGAGATAGTCGGTCAGCAAGCTCCCGTCCGGTGCAGTCACGAAACTGTGCTGCGGCTGGAAAAGGATGTGCTTTTGCGGCGGGTTCGCAAGGAAATGGCGCATGACCGCCTTCGGATCCTGCTGAAAATGCCCCTGCGCGCGGGTCATGAACGCGCAATAAGAGACGAAGCGGTCGAACGGATTGCGGACGAACGCGAACTTGAAGAAGCCGCTCCATTCTTCCGGCCGCAAGTAGGGCTGCACCTGCTGGAGCGTGACGTGGCCGTGGCCGAGCTTGGCGAGCTCCTCGATCGGGAATTTCCGCTGAACGAACAGGCCGACCTGCTCCAGGTCATCTGGCCCCATATGCGCACGAAGAGCTTGGCGAATCGCGTGGGTCCCGGTCTTGGGAATGGCGGCGAAGATGAAGCGGTGGAGGCCGGAGATGATCATCTGCCGGTGAAGGTCGGCTTACGCTTCTCGAGGAAAGCGGCGACTCCCTCGCGATAATCCTCGGTGAAGCCGAGCCGCCGCATTTCGTCCCGCTGCAAGTCCAGTTCCTCGTCAAGGCTGCGATCCCAGCTGGTGCGAACGATCTGCTTGATCGCGGCAAGGCCGAGCGGCGGCATTGCGGCAAGCTTTTCGGCAAGGCCGTCGACCGTTGCATCAAGGTCGGAATCGTCGACGCATTTCCAGATGAGTCCCCATTCAGCGGCTTGTTCGGCACTCAAAGGCTCACCGGTCAGCGCCAGGCCCATTGCGCGCGCCTGGCCGAGATGGCGCGTGAGGTGCCAGCTACCGCCTGTGTCCGGAACGAGGCCGATCGCGGCGAAGCTCTGTATGAACTTGGCGGAGCGGGCCGCGATGACGAGGTCGCAGGCCATGGCAAGGCTTGCGCCGGCGCCGGCTGCGACACCGTTCACCCTTGCGATCACGGGCTGCGGAAGGGCGGCGAGCGCGCGAACGAGCGGGTTCCAGCTCTTTTCGACCGTTGTGCCTAGATCGACGGCTTCACCGGGTGCGACGGCGCGGTCGTTCAGGTCCTGTCCGGCGCAAAAGCCACGGCCGGCGCCGGTCAGAACGACGACGCGCGCTTCGCCCAGGCTGCCGAGGGCATGGCGAAGCTCTTCGTGCATGTGCGCCGTGAAACTGTTGAGCCGGTCCGGACGGTTGAGGGTGATGCGGACAATCCCGTCATCCGCCTTGAAGTCGATGGTCTCGTAAGCCATGCCGTCCGCCTAGCGAAGGAGGGGGCGTGGACGCAAACGAACTCGCGGAACGAGTGGCCCGCCATATGCTTGAAGCGGAGGGTACCGGCCCCGCCTGGGATCTCAGGATCGAGGAAGTTCGGGAGGATTATGCGCGCGTGTCGATGGTCGTCCGCGCGGACATGCTGAATGGCCACGGTTTCGCCCACGGCGGGATGATCTTCGCCCTGGCCGACAGCGCTTTCGCTTATGTGTGCAACGGCGCGAACCACGCGAGCATGGCGGCACAGGCTTCGATCGTCTTCCTCGACAAGGTGCGCGAGGGCGAAACTCTGATCGCCGAAGCGAGCGAAGTCGCCCGCGAAGGACGCGCCGGAGTCACCCGTGTCGCGGTTACTGCGGGCGATGGGCGCAAGGTGGCCGAATTCACCGGTTACTCGCGGACGCTCGGTGGACCGGTCGTCGAGATTTGAACGTTCAAGCCCTTCGGACTACATCGCTGCCTATGTACACGACCGAGCTTCAGAAGACCGCCAAGATCGAGAATCTCGAGGACCCCAAGCTCCTCGAGGCATTCGAGGCGCGGGTTGCCGCCGACGATTTCATCGAGCCCAAGGACTGGATGCCGGAGGCGTATCGCCGAACGCTGACTCGCCAGATTAGCCAGCATGCGCACAGCGAGATCGTCGGCATGCTTCCAGAGGGCAATTGGATCACCAGGGCGCCGTCGCTTCGGCGCAAGGCGATCCTGCTCGCCAAGGTGCAGGATGAGGCGGGCCACGGACTCTACCTCTATTGCGCGGCGGAGACGCTCGGCACGAGCCGCGAGCAAATGATCGAGGCGCTGCACAGCGGCAAAGCGAAATACTCGACCATCTTCAACTATCCGACCCTGACATGGGCGGACATCGGCGCGATCGGCTGGCTGGTCGACGGCGCGGCGATCATGAACCAGGTGCCGCTGCAGCGGACGTCATACGGGCCCTATGCCCGCGCTATGGTCCGCGTTTGCAAGGAAGAGAGCTTCCACCAGCGGCAGGGCTACGAAATCATGATCGCGCTGGCTAACGGCACGCCGGAGCAGAAGCGCATGGCGCAGGACGCGCTCAATCGCTGGTGGTGGCCGAGCCTGATGATGTTCGGCCCGCCCGATGCCGACAGCCCGAACACGGCGCAGTCGATGCGCTGGCGGATCAAGCGCGAAACCAATGACGAGCTGCGGCAGAAGTTCGTCGACATCACGGTGCCGCAGGCGGACTTTCTCGGGCTCACCGTTCCGGACGCCGACCTCAAGTGGAACGAGGAGAAGGACGGCTACGATTTCGGAACGATCGACTGGGAAGAATTCTACTCGGTTGTCCGAGGCGAGGGTCCGGTCGCGAAAGAGCGCATGAAGGCCCGCCGCGACGCCTGGGAAAATGGCGCCTGGGTTCGCGAAGCTGCTGCCGCGCATGAGGAAAAGCGCCGCGCGAGGAAGGCGGCGTGAGCGGTGACTGGCCGCTCTGGGAGGTTTTTGTCCGTGCCAAGGGCGGCCTTAGCCATCGCCACGTTGGCAGCGTTCATGCTCCTGACGCGGAGCTCGCGCTCCGGCACGCGCGCGACACCTACACCCGACGCCTCGAAGGAGTGAGCCTGTGGGTGGTGCCGTCGGCGGAGATCGTTGCGAGCGATCCTGACGAGGCGGGAGAGCTGTTCGAGCCGGCGGAGAGCAAGATCTACCGCCACCCGACCTTCTACGACATCCCGGACGAGGTGAAGCACATCTAATGGCGTCCTTGCCGCCGATCGACGTGCCGAAGGGAGCAACCGGCGCGGGCGTGTTCGACGCGCCTGCGACAGGTGAGCGCGACCCGGCGCATATCGACTATCTGCTACGCCTCGGTGACGATGCGCTCGTCCTCGGTCAGCGTCTTGGCGAATGGTGCGGCCACGGGCCGGTGCTCGAGGTCGATATCAGCCTCGCGAACCTCGCACTCGACCTTGTCGGGCAGGCGACCCTGCTGCTCAACGAGGCCGGCGACGGGGACAGGCTCGCATTCCACCGCGACGTGCTCGATTTTCGCAACTGCCTGCTGGTCGAGCAGCCCAATGGCGATTTCGCGCAGACCATCGCGCGGCACCTGCTCTACACGACGTGGCAGCACATGCTGCTGCAGCGGCTGTGCCAGTCGAGCGACAAATTCGTCTCGGAGTTCGCTCATAAAGCCGTGAAAGAAGTGGCTTACCACCGCGAGCTTGCAGCTGAGTGGACGATACGTCTGGGCGACGGCACGGAGGAGAGCGGCCGCCGAATGGCGGAGGGCCTCGACTGGTGCTGGCGTTTTGTGCCGGAACTGTTCGAGGTCGACGATAGCCTGCAGGCGGCGATCGATCGCGGCACCGCAGCCGACCCGCGCGAGTTCGAGGAGGAATATTGTTCGGCTATTGGCGCGGTTCTCGCGGAGGCTCAGCTCGAAGCGCCAGCGGATCAGAGGCCAATCCTCGGCGGCCGGCGTGGCCACCACAGCGAACATCTCGGCCATTTGCTCGCCGTGATGCAGTTCCTGCCCCGCACCTATCCCGACGCCGTCTGGTAATGAGCGTCCATTTCCATGCGCTGAAGGTCGCGGAAATCGTTCCCGAGACCGCCGAGGCCAATTCCATCCGGTTCGAGATCCCGCCCGAGCTGCGGGATCAGTTCCTCTTCAAGGCCGGGCAGCACCTCACGTTGCGCGCTACGATCGGCGGGGAAGAGGTTCGCCGGAATTATTCGCTGTGCACGGCGCCTGCCGACAGCGACTGGATGGTGACCGTCAAAAGGATCGGCGGCGGACTCTTCTCCAACTGGGTTGGTGACCAGCTGAAGGCCGGCGACACGGTCGAAGTGATGGTGCCGCACGGCAGCTTCACGACCGATTTCGACAGTGGAAAACAGCGCCATCTGGTGGGGATCGCCGGCGGGTCCGGAATCACGCCGGTGCTGTCGCTGATCAAGACCTTGCTGCGCGAGGAGCCAAATAGCCGCTTCACTTTGCTTTACGGCAATCGGGACAGCAGTTCAGTCATCTTCCTCGAAACGCTCGCAGGCCTGAAGGACAAGCATCTGGGCCAGCTCGAAATCTATCATTTCCTCGACCAGGAAGAGCAGGACATCGAGCTGTTCAACGGCATGCTGAACCGCGAGCGGCTCGAGGAAGCGATTGCCGCGCTGGTGCCGGACGCGGGCGACGTCGACGGCTGGTTCATCTGCGGGCCCGGGCCGATGATGGATGCCGCCGAGGGCGCTTTGCTCGATCGGAATATCCCGAAGGACCGCATCCACATCGAGCGCTTCACCGCCGACCGGCCGCCCGAGGCTGTTGCGAAGGAAATGGCGCAGCTGCAGACGCAGGCCGAGGGCGTCAATGTCGCCGTCACACTGGACGGCCGCACACGTCGAATTCCCTTCACTGCCGGCAACATCCTCGACAGCGCGCGTGAAGCGGGCCTGCCCGCGCCATTCGCCTGCAAGGCCGGCGTGTGCGCCACATGCCGCGCAAAGGTGACCAAGGGAAAGGTCGAGATGGCCGTCCATTACGGCCTGACCGACGAAGAGGTCGCGGAGGGTTATGTCCTCACCTGCCAGTCCGTGCCGGTCGGGGACGGCGTCGCAGTGGATTACGACGCCTGAGTCCGCTAATCGCGCTTCCATGCTGAGCCGAACCGACACCAGGGCAAGGGGGCTTGCCGATCTGCCGCCCGTCGTGAACGATTCGTTGCTGGCGCTGATCGCGCTTTGCGACGCCGACCCGCGGCCGGAGAAGATCGACGTGGGCGTGGGCGTCTTCCGGGATGCCGTCGGCAACACCCCGATCCTCAAGGTGATGAAGGAGGCTGAGCAGCGCCTCGTCGATACACAGGTCACCAAGGCCTACCTTGGCAGCGCGGGCGACAAGCGGTTCGCCGAACTGCTGCGGCCGATCCTGCTCGGCCACCATGCCAATAATGATGCGATCCTGGGGTTGCAGACGCCGGGCGGCTGCGGAGCGCTTCGCCTCGGTTTCGAGCTGATTGCGACCGCCAATCCGGGCGCGCGCGTGCTCGTCGGCACGCCGACCTGGCCCAACCATCCGCCGATCATCAATTCGGTCCGGCTGCAGATGGTCGAATATCCTTATTACGAGCGGGGCCAGGGGACGATCCGCTTCGAGGACATGATCGCGGCGCTGGAGGCCGGCGATCCGGGCGATGTCGCGCTGCTTCACGGCTGTTGCCACAACCCGACCGGCGCCGACCTCAACGACGATCAATGGCGCGAGGTCGTGCGGGTAGTGACGGAGCGGGGCCTCTTCCCGCTCATCGACATTGCCTATCAGGGCTTCGGGCGCGGTCTCGACGAGGATGCGTTCGGCGTCCGCTTGATGCTCGATGCCTGTGACGAAGTGATCGTCGCGCAGAGCTGCGACAAGAATTTCAGCGTTTATCGCGATCGCGTCGGGTCACTCTGGATCAAGACCCGATCCGTCGAAGCCAGCACCAAGGCCATGGCGCATGTCCATCAGCGCGCGCGCGAGATGTGGTCGATGCCGCCCGATCATGGCGCAGCGGCGATCCACATCATCCTCGAGGATCCCGAGCTTCACGACCGCTGGCTGGGCGAGCTCGCCGCCATGCGCGACCGCATCAATTCGGTTCGGCAGCGCATTGCCGCCGCGGATTCGCGGCTTGCCTTCATCGGACGCCAGTTCGGCATGTTCTCGATGCTTCCGCTCAGCAAGGAGCAGGTGCTCAAGCTGCGCGAGGACGATGCGATCTACATGGCCGACAGCGGCCGCTTCAACGTCGTCGGTCTGGGCGATGACCAGATCGATCGATTTATCGCCGCCGTGGTCGGCGCGCTGGACGCGTAAGGCCATGGCAGACCGCGACTCGGGCCGGGTGTCGGCCGACGTGGACTGGCGCGAGGTCGCGCGGCTGGTGCTGACCAGTCGGGAAATGGACCGGCTGGAGGAGCAGGAGCTCGTTCCGGCCAAGAAGGTACTCTACCAGTTCAGCGCGCGCGGCCATGACATGGCGCAGGTGCTGCTGGGAATGCATCTCAAGGATGGCGACGCGGCCTGCGGCTATTATCGATCGCGGCCGTTGCTGCTGGCGCTGGGCGTGCCGCTGGCCGATGCCCTCGGTTCGGGCATGGGACTGGCCGGCGGATATTCCGACGGTCGCGATATCGGCGTCGTGTTCAATTACCCCAATCCGGGCGGCGCCCATGCCTTACCGATGTGCGGCGGGGTGGGGGCGCAGTACACTCCGGCTGCTGGCTGGGCGCAGGCGATCGCCTACAAGCAGAGGGTGCTGGGAGAAGGGCCCGATGAC
>Ga0070671_100003442_pt1 | contig 12349 bp, 12 predicted proteins | sample KBSS73metaG_FD_65341 | JGI IMG/M metagenome (GOLD analysis project Ga0070671, IMG submission 65341) | Switchgrass rhizosphere microbial communities from Kellogg Biological Station, Michigan, USA - KBS S7-3 metaG | ecosystem: Host-associated > Plants > Roots > Rhizosphere > Soil ...
GCGTCCATCACTTCGGCGCGACCGGTGACGGCGGACAGCGGAAAGCCGCCCGCGAGGCTCTTCGCGGTGACGATGATGTCCGGTTCGACGCCCGAGTGCTCGATGGCGAACCAGCGGCCCGTCCGTCCGAAGCCGCTTTGCACTTCGTCGGCGATCAGCAACATCCCATGTTCATCGCAAAGCGCACGGAGGGCGCGCAGCAGCTCCGGGGGAGCCACGTAGAAACCGCCTTCGCCCTGCACGGGTTCGATGATGATGGCGGCAACGCGTGCGGGGTCGATATCCGCCTTGAACAGCCGTTCGATCCCCTTCAGCGCGTCGTCGACGCTCGTGCCGTGAAGCTCGATCGGAAACGGCGCGTGGAAGATCTCCGGCGGGAGCGGCCCGAATCCCGCCTTGTACGGAGCGACCTTGCCCGTCAGCGTCATCGCGAGCATCGTGCGTCCGTGGAACGCGCCGGAAAATGCGATCACGCCGCTGCGACCCGTGGCAACGCGAGCGATCTTGATCGAGTTCTCGATCGCCTCGGCGCCCGTGGAGAAAAACGCCGTCTTCTTGGCGAACGCGCCCGGCGTCAGCCGGTTCATCTTCTCGGCGAGCTCGACGTAGCCCGGATAGGGCATGACCTGCCAGCACGTGTGCGTGAACTGCTGCAACTGGGCGGTCACGGCCGCCATCACGCGCGGATGACGATGGCCGGTATTCAGCACGCCGATGCCGCCCGCGAAATCGAGGTAGCGCTTGCCCTCGACGTCGAAGATTTCCGCGTTCTCGGCGCGCGCGGCGAACACCTGCATCATCACGCCGACGCCCCGGGCAGTAGCCTGCTCCTTGCGGCTTTGCAATTCGGTATTCCGGCTCAATCGATCCATGCGCTGACCCCTCGAAACAAGGTGTGACCAAACGGCCGGGCCGCCACGAGGATGCCCGCCCAGTGCGCGAGTGCCGCATGCGCTGTTTATTATTTTACTCCAGCCTGTTTAGCGAATGAAACGACGCTGCGCGCACGAAGGCGCGCCCGTGCCCCGCCGGGCAGGGGATGCAGGAGGTTGCTGCGTGGCCGTGGCCCGCCCCCCGGCGACTTCCGCGCGAAATGTTCCCGAGGACGAGGACCGCGGGTCGACGTCGCGGAAGCTCGCGACGGCCGACTGACGGAACTTGCGCAAGGTCAGCGCTTCGAGGTCAGCAAGCGATGAGACTCACGCCGGCACCAGGCGCAGGCAGGTGATCTCCGAGGGCGCACCGAGCCGCTTCGGAGGTCCCCAGTAGCCGGTGCCGCGGCTCGTGTAGACCCACAGCTCCCCGAACCGGGCGAGTCCGGACGTGAAGGGCTGCTGAAAGCGGACGAACCAGTTCCAGGGCAGGAACTGCCCGCCGTGCGTGTGCCCGCTCAACTGCAGATGAAAGCCGGCCGCCGCGGCTGCGGGGGCCGAGCGGGGCTGATGTGCGAGCAACACCTTCGCGACGCGCGCGGGTGCGCCCGCGATGGCCACGCGTGGATCGCTGCGATGAACGGGATCGAAATGATGCGCCGAGAAATCCGTCACGCCTGCGACGACGATTTCCGCGCCGCCATGCTCGATCACGCGATGTTCGTTCAGCAGCACGTGCATGCCCAGGCGACGCAACTCGCCGATCCACGGCGTGACCCCGGAGTAATACTCGTGGTTGCCGGTGACGAAGAACGTTCCGTGTCTTGCGGCAAGGCGCGCGAGCGGCGCCGTATGTCCGGCGAGTTGGCGGACGCTGCCATCGACGAGATCGCCCGTGATGGCGATCATGTCGGCGCCGAGCGCATTCACCGCGTCGACGATCGCATCGACGTGGTCGCGGCCGATCGTGGGTCCGACGTGCAGGTCGGTGATCTGCGCAATGGTGAAACCGTGCAGCGGCACCGGCAAAGCGTCGATGGGCACGTCGACGTGCCGGACCCCAGCGACACGCCGCGCGTTGTAGTAGCCGAGCGCGGTCACGATCAACGTGATGATCGGCACGGCCCACGCGGTATCGCGGACGATCGCGCCGAGAGGGACGCTTGCATCCGTCGAGTGAACAACCCCGAGCAGCACGAGCAAACCGGCGTCGCGCAGCACGGTTAAAACGAGCAGGCTCGAGAATGCGCCCATGGCGACAAGACCGCTCCACATCACCCACTGGCGGCGTCCGCGACCTAGACTTCGACGGGCACGAAAGCCGAGTGGAATGACGAAAGCCGATGCCGCGAGCAGGAGCGCGCCGACGACAACGCCGCCCACGCCGAGGCCGAGGTCCGGCAGCAGGCGTGCGCCGATGTAGCCGTGGAGCACGACAAGGAGAGGAAGCATGCGAGACTTCGAGGCGGAAAACCTTTGCAACGCGCACGCGGGAGCGATGCGTCTGGCGAACATGGGGCCGTTTGGCGCCAAGGACAACCGGGGCGCGACGCAGGAATCGGCGGCGGGTGCAATTGGCCCAATGAACCGAGCGTTGATGAACGGAGCGTTGAGAAGATGAAGCGAGCGTGGTGGGGGCGTCGTCGCGCGTTGCGCCTGCTTGGCGGCGCGGGGGCATCGCTGATGGCTGGATACGTGGGCGCGCAGCGCGGCGCGGCCGAAAGCGCAAAAGTGCCGGGCTGCGTGTTGACGCCGGAGCAGACGGAAGGGCCGTACTTCGTCGATGAGCGGCTCGAACGATCGGACGTGCGCACCGACCCTGCCGACAACTCGGTGCGGCCGGGTGCGCTGCTGACGCTCGATCTCCGCGTTCTCGCCGTGGGGGCCGCCCGTTGCGATCCGGTCGCCGGCGCGATGGTGGACATCTGGCACTGCGACGCGGCCGGCATCTACTCGGACGCGGACGACACGACGTTTCGCACGCGGGGAGCGAAGTTCCTGCGCGGCTACCAGGTCACCGACGCGGACGGGCGCGTGCGCTTCACGACGATCTACCCGGGCGCGTACCCGGGTCGGGCCGTGCATGTGCATTTCAAGGTACGGCTGTGGACACCCGTCCGCGGCGGCGAATTCACCTCTCAGCTCTACTTTGACGACGCCCTGACCGACCGCGTGCACGCGGCGAGCCCGTATGCCAGGCCGCGTGCGTCACGAACGCTCAACGAGCGCGACGGTCTGTATCGTCGCGGCGGGCGCGAATTGCAGCTCACCGTGACAGGCGCGGATGGGCGTTACGCTGCGGTGTACGACGTGGGCGTTCGAGTCGGGTGATCCGACGCATTGGCTGCATGCATTGCGATAGCGCCGCAGTCAGACGCCCGCCAATGCTCGCGTTTGCTCCGCTGCACCGATCGCCCGGCAGCCGCGCGGATTCTGGCCGGACCAGAGCGGCGAGAAGTCGCCGGAACCCAATCGCTCCGCAGCCGCGCGGAGCGGTGCCAGCGCTGCGGTCGCAAGCGGAAACGCGGGCGCTTGCGTCGACAGCGGCCCGATGTCGCGCATGATGCGATTGACGATGCCCCGTGCGGGCCGCCCCGTGAACAGGTTGGTGAGCGCCGTGTGCTCGGCGGCATCGCTCGCGAGGGCGGCGCGATGAACCACGCTGGTCGTCGCCTCGGTGCACAGCAGATAGGCGGTGCCCACCTGCGCGGCAGCGGCGCCCAGCGCAAGCGCGGCTCGCACGCCTTGCGCGTCCGCGATGCCGCCTGCTGCGATCACGGGGACATCCACGGCGGCAATGACCTGCGGCAGCAACGCGAACGTCCCGACCTGCGTACTGAGGTCGTCCGTCAGGAAGAGGCCGCGATGTCCGCCGGCTTCGGAGCCCTGGGCGATGATCGCATCGACGCCGCGAGAAGCGAGCCAGCGCGCTTCCGCGACGGTGGTTGCGCAAGCGAACACCTTGGCGCCGAAGTTCTTGACCCGCGCAAGCAACGGCTCCGACGGCAATCCGAAGTGAAAACTGACGACCGCGGGCTTGAATCGCTCCAGAACTGCGGCCGCGTCATCGCTGAAGGGGGCGCGGCCGGGCCCGGCCTTGATGCTCGAGGGATCGATGCCGAACTCGCGGTAATAGGGCGCAAGGGTTTCGCGCCAGCGTGTCTCGCGTGCCGTATCGGGCGTCGGCGTCGCGTGACAGAAGAAGTTGACGTTGTACGCGCATCTCGTCTGCGCGGTGATTGCGGCGAGCTCGCGCGCGATGCCTTCGGCGTCGAGCATCGCGCACGGCAGCGAGCCCAGACCACCGGCGTTGCTTACGGCGATGGCAAGCGCGCCTGCCTGCACGCCCGCCATCGGCGCCTGGATGATCGGCAGTTCGACTCCCAGCGACTGCAACAGCGTCATCTCATGCCCTCCCGCTTCCTCGCATGGCGACAGCACCTTCCGTAATCTATACCGCAGGCCATTCGACGCGTCCGATCGACGCGTTCATTGGCCTGCTCGCCTCCCGCAGCGTCACGTGCGTGGCTGACGTGCGCACCGTGCCCCGCTCGCGCCGCAATCCTCAGTTCGGCGCCGAAGCACTCGCGCAATCGCTCGCGCAGGCCCACATCGACTATCGACCGTTTCCGGCCCTCGGTGGTTTCCGGCGGGCGCGGGCGGATTCCTGCAATACCGGCTGGCGCAATGCGTCGTTTCGGGGCTACGCCGATTACATGGGAACGCCTGCGTTCGAGGCCGCCCTCGATGCGCTGATCGAGCTCTCCGATCGAGCGACGGTGGCGGTGATGTGCGCGGAGGCCGTGCCGTGGCGCTGTCACCGCTCGCTGATCGGCGACGCGCTCGTCGTGCGCGGCATTCCTGTCGAGGAGATCGTGAGCGACGTGAAGACCGAGCCCCATCGGCTCACGCCGTTCGCCCGCGTGTCGGGGACGACGATCACGTATCCGCCCGAGCCGGGCTCGGCCTCGACGTGAATTCCTTCGGGAGCATCTATCCCCTTGAAGCAGCGTCAATTCCCCTCGAACACCGGCTTGGATTTCGCGACGAACGCGCGGTAGGCCCGCTCGAAATCGTGCGTCCGCATGCAGATCGCCTGCGCCTGCGCCTCCGCCTCGATGCATTCGCCGAGCCCGCTGCTCCATTCCTGCCACAGCATCTTCTTCGTCATCGCGTGGCCGAAGGTGGGGCCGTCAGCCAGCGACTGCGCCATCGCCATCGCTTCCTGCAGCAGCGCCGCCGGTTCCACGAGACGATTGTGGAAGCCGAAGCGCTCGGCCTCCTCGCCTTCGACCACGCGCCCGGTGTAGAGAAGGTCGGCGGCACGCGAAAGGCCGATCAGGCGGGGCAGCAGCGTGCACGCGCCCATGTCCGCGCCCGCGAGGCCGACGCGCACGAACAGGAACGCGACCTTGCTCCGCCGGGTTGCAAACCGGAGGTCCGACGCGCACGCGATCATGGCACCCGCGCCCGTGCACACGCCGTCGATCGCGGCCACGATCGGTTGCGGGCACTCGCGCATCGACTTGACGAGCTCCCCCGTCATCCGGGTAAAGCGCAGGAGTTGCGGCATGTCCATTGCGACCAGCGGACCGATGATCTCGTGCACATCGCCGCCCGAACAGAAGTTTCCGCCCTCGCCGGTGAACACGACGGCCTTGATGTCGCTTGCATGCGCGAGCTTGCGGAAGAGCGCGCCCAACTCGGCGTACGCATCGAACGTCAGCGGATTCTTCCTGTCCGGCCGGTTCAGCGTGATCGTCGCCACGTTGCCTTGCGCCGCGTAGCCGAAGTGTCGGGCCTCGTACCCCGCAAGCTCGATTTGCTGCATGCTGTTCTCCCGTCAATGTTGCGGAAACCGGCGCCGGCCCCGCTCGATCGCCCTCCGCCGGAGGCGCCATCCACGCAAGGATGCCACGGCCCGCATCGGTTCGCGAAGGACGCGAAGGACGCGATGGACTACAGCCTGTTGAAAGCGATTCACGAGTCGGCCGCCGCCCTGTCCTTCGCGGGCTTTTTCGCGCGCGGCCTCGGCATGCTTCGCGGTTCCGGGTGGATTCGCGGACGCCCCGCGCGGACGCTCCCACACGTCGTCGATACCGTGCTCATCGTCTCGGCGCTGTGGCTCACGTGGCTCGCTCGACTGTCACCGGCGAACGCGCCATGGATCACCGCGAAGATCGCTGCGCTCCTCGTCTACATCGCGCTCGGCCTGGTCGCGTTGCGATTCGGGTCGACCAAGACCGTCCGCGCAATCGCCTGGGTTGCCGCGATGCTGACGTTCGGATACATCGTGTCGGTGGCATTCGCGAAGGATCCGCGCGGCTTCCTCGGCTGGTTCGGATAAGCTCGCACGGGTGACGAACATCAGGTGACGACGCAAATGACGGACAGCACGGAAATCCACCGCGGTCTCAAAGGCGTGTACTTCGACCGGTCGCGCGTCTGTTTCATCGACGGCCGTGCCGGGGAACTTCGCTACCGCGGCTACTCGATCCACGACCTGGCCGAACGCTCGACGTTCGAGGAAACCTGCTACCTGCTGCTGCATGGCGACCTGCCGTCGCCCGACGCACTCGCGCGCTTCGACGGCGAGTTGAAGGCCGCACGCATGCTGCCGCCGGCGCTCTACGACATCATCCGCGTCGTCAAGGACGCGCATCCGATGGACGCGTTGCGCACGGCCGTGTCTGCACTTGCCGCCTTCGATCCTTCGGTCGCCGACAACTCGCCCGACGCGACGCTGCGAAAAGGGGTGCGGCTCACGTCGCAGGTTCCGATGATCATCGCTGCGCACGAGCACATCCGCCGCGGTCGCGAGCCGGTCGCGCCCGATCCCAAGCTCGGTCACGCTGCGAATTTCCTGTACATGCTGAAGGGAACGACGGCGAACGCCGACGCCGCGCGGCTGATGGACATCGACATGATCCTGCACGCGGAGCATGGCTCCAACGCGTCCGCGTTCACGGCGCGCGTGGTGGCAGGCACCGAGGCGAATCTGCACGCGGCGATGACGGCCGCAGTCGCGGCGCTCTCCGGTCCCGCGCACGGCGGCGCCGCCGAGAACGTCATGCGCATGGCGCAGGAGATCGGCGACCCCGCGGCCGCCGCCGACTACGTCAAGCGCAAACGCGCCAACAAGGAAGCGGTGATGGGATTCGGTCACCGCGTGTACCGCGCCGAGGACCCGCGCGCACGCCACATGCGCGCGGGCGTCGAACAGCTGTCGCGCGCGCTCGGCGAGCCGAAGTGGTACCAGATCCTCGCGGCGCTCGTCGATGCGATGAAGCCGTACGCACGGCACGGCATCAACGTGAACGTGGATTTCTACGCGGGCGTCGTGTACTTCCTGAACGGCATCGCCGAAGACCTGTTCGTGCCGATCTTCGCGGCCGGGCGCGTGCCCGGGTGGACCGTGCAGGTGCTGGAGCAGATGGAGAACAACATCCTCATCCGTCCGCTCACGCTGTACAACGGACCCGAGCCGCGCGATTACGTGCCGATCGACACGCGCTAGCGTCCTCGGGGATCCGGGATCTTCGCTTGGCGCGCGGAGCGGCGCTCGAACAAGTGTCGGGTCAGTACTGAGCGAGCAGGATGGTCGCCGTTGCAACGATGTCGTCGACGCTCGCGCCGCGCGACAGGTCGCTGACCGGTTGGGAGAAGCCCTGCAACACGGGGCCGATCGCTTGCGCGCCCGCGAGGTATTGCGTGAGCTTGTACGCGATGTTTCCCGCATCGAGCGTAGGGAACACGAGGACGTTCGCACGTCCGGCGACCGGGCTTTCCGTTCGCACCTTTCTTGCCGCAACGTCGGGAACGAGCGCCGCGTCCGCCTGCAACTCTCCGTCGATCGCAAGCTCCGGCGCGCGAGCGCGCGCGATGCCGAGCGCCGCCTTGACCTTGTCGACATGCGGATGCTTCGCGCTGCCGTGCGTCGAGAACGACAGCAATGCAACGCGCGGCTCGTCGCCGACCACGCGCCGGTAGCTTTCGGCCGACGCCAGGGCGATGTCCGCGAGTTGTGCCGCGTCCGGATCGGCGTTGACTGCGCAATCGGCGTAGAGCAGCGTTCGCCCAGGCAGCGCCATGATGAAGAAGCTCGATGGCGTGCCCATCCCTCGCGCAAGTCCGATCGTCATCATCGCCGCTTCGATGATTCGCGCCGTCGGGTTCGCAACCCCGGCGAGCAGGGCCTGCGCGTCCCCCGCCTTCACCATCAAGCCCGCATGGAAGAGCGGTTTCGCCGCGACCCGTCGCGCGACCGCGGGATTGGCACTCGGTCGTCCTGCAGCGTAGAGCGCGGCGTACCGCGCAACGCGGGCCGGATCGGGTGCGTCGTCGAGGACGATCGGCGCCGCGAGTCGCTCCTGTTGCAGGCGCCGGGCGGCCGCAACGATGCGCGGATCGGAGCCTTCCGGAAAGACGACGCGAAGATCGCGTCCGCGAATGCGCTCGCGTGCGCGCTCCAGAACGTCGGGCGGCGACATATCGGACGCAGCTCACGCCTGCGTGTATGCCGTCTTGACCGTCGTGTAGAACTCGACGGCGTAGCGTCCCTGTTCGCGCGGCCCGTAGCTCGAAGCCTTGCGGCCGCCGAAGGGCACGTGGTAATCGACGCCGGCCGTGGGCAGGTTCACCATCACCATGCCCGCTTCCGCATTGCGCTTGAAATGGGTCGCGTGCTTGAGGCTCGTCGTGCAGATGCCCGCGACCAGTCCGAATGCCGTGTCGTTTGCCGTGGCAACCGCCGCCTCGTAGTCGCGGACGCGAATGACCGCCGCAACCGGACCGAAGATTTCCTCGCGCGCGATCCGCATGTCGTTGCGAACGTTCGCGAAAAGCGTCGGCGCGACGTAGAATCCCGGCGCATCGCGCGACAGCCGATCGCCCCCCGCGACGACGCGCGCGCCCTCCTCCTTGCCGATCTCCACGTAGCGCAAGTCCTGTTCGAGCTGGATCTGGTCGACGGCAGGACCGATGTGCGTTCCGGGCTTGAGCGCGTCGTCGACGACGAGCGTTTTCATCCGTTCGGTCAGCGCGGAGACGAAGCGATCATGAATGCCTTCGGTAACGATAAGCCGCGACGAAGCGGTGCACCGCTGGCCGGTCGCGAAGAATGCGCCGTTGGCCGCGCATTCGACGGCCACGCCGAGGTCGGCATCGTCGAGCACGACGAGCGGATTCTTGCCGCCCATCTCGAGCTGGAATTTCTTCATGCCCGCGGCGCAGGCAGCGGCGATCATGCGGCCCGTCGCAACGGAACCGGTGAAGGAAATCGCCGCGACGTCCGGATGCGAAATCAGCGCCTCGCCGACGACCGAGCCGCGGCCCATGACGAGGTTGAACACGCCGGGCGGAATGCCTGAACCGGCGATGATCTGCGACAGCGCGTGCGCCGTCGCCGGAACTAGATCGGCCGGCTTGAACACGACGCAGTTGCCGTACGCGAGCGCCGGCGCGATCTTCCACGCAGGAATCGCGATCGGGAAGTTCCAGGGGGTGATCAGGCCGACGACGCCGAGCGGCTCGCGCGTGACCTCGATGTCGATGCCGGGCCGCACCGACGCGATCTTCTCGCCCGCGAGGCGCACGCACTCGGCCGCGAAGAACAGGAAGATCTGGCCGGCGCGCACCGTTTCACCGACGCCTTCCGCCAGCGTCTTGCCCTCCTCGCGGGCAAGCAGCCGTCCGAGCTCGTCCTTCCGCGCGAGGATCTCGTCACCGATGCGCTTCAGCGTGTCGTGCCGTTGCTGAATGGAGCCGCGCGACCACGCGGGGAACACCTGCTTCGCGGCGGCGATCGCCTGTTCCGTCGCCTTCGCATCCGCGCGGCCGAACAGGCCGACCACGTCGGCGGTGTTGGAAGGATTGATGTCTTCGGCGACCTGTGACGATGCGAGCCACTCGCCGGCGATGTAATTGGCTGCTGGCTTCATGATGCGGATGTCCTCGTTTGGTTGCGAACCTTCGATTGCGTCGAGGGCCTGTTATCGCTAGGGAAGCGAACGCGAACGGGTGGCTTCAGTGTGAATCAAGGGCCCTAGCGCCGGCGCGCCGCGCGCCATGCGGCGAAGTCGCGCGTCGTCTGCTCGTCCGTGGCCGGATACAGGCCGAGTATCGAGCGGCCCTTCATGACCTCTTCGGCGACGAAGTCCTCGAACGCGGTCATCTCAATCGCCTCGTCGGCGATCTCGTCGGCGAGATGACGCGGGACGATGACGACGCCCTCGGCGTCACCGACGACGACATCGCCGGGAAACACGGGGGCGTCGCCGCAGCCGATCGGCACGTTGATGTCGAGCGCCTGATGAATCGTCAGGTTCGTCGGGGCCGCGGGCCGATGGTGATAGGCCGGGAACGGAAGCTTGGCGATCTCGGGCGAATCCCGAAAGCCGCCATCGGTGACGACACCGGCGACGCCGCGCTTCATCAGGCGCGTGACGAGGATCGATCCGGCGGACGCCGCCCGCGCGTCCTTGCGGCTGTCGATGACGAGCACGGCGCCGACCGGACATTCCTCGATCGCACGCCGCTGCGGATGCGTCCGATCGCGGAACACGGTGATCGGGTTCAGATCCTCGCGCGCCGGGATGTAGCGCAGCGTGTATGCCTCGCCGACCATCGGACCTGCATCGGGATTGAGCGGCCGCACGTCCTGCACGAACTGGTTGCGCAGTCCCCGCTTGAAGAGCGCCGTCGTGAGCGTCGCAGTACTGACGCCGCGAAGCTTCGTGCGTGTCGCGCCCGACAGCGCGTCTGTCATCGGCTCAGTTACCCGGAAGATCCGCCGCAATCGGCAGATAATAGTCGGTCCACTTGCCGGGCATGGTCTTCAGCGTGCCGACCTTGTGCAGGTGCGCTGCGAACTTCATCGTTCCCTGCGGCGCAGCGATCCAGTCCATCATCCCCGGCTGCTTGAGCATCTCGAGAATCTCCTCGCTGCTCATCTTGTCCTTCGTCACTTCGCGGTAGATCTCGACCGCCGCCGGCGGATTCTTCTTGATGAAGTCGATGGCGACGAACGTCGCTGCCTTGATCGCCTCGATCACTTTCGGGTTGGCGTCTGCGAACTTCGTCGTCGTGAAGAACTGCGACTGCGTGAGCGGCCCGCCGATGATGTCGGGAGACGACAGCACGACGTGCGCATCCTTGACGTTCCTGAGCTCGAAGTACTGGAACGGCGGCGCGGCGAAGTGACTCGTGATCTCGCCCTGAGCGTTGGCCATCATGATCGCCGCGTCCGGATGTCCGAGCTGCACGGTGTTCGCGTCGAGCTTCGTCGTCTGGTCCGGTCCGAACGTCTTTTCGCTCGCCATCTGCAGCAGGATCGCCTGCGTCGACACCTTGAGCGTCGGAACCGCGATGCGGTCGTTCGGCGTGTAATCCTTCAGGCTGCGGATGTTCGGGTTGCGCGTGACGAGCGTCAGCGGGAGCGCCGAGTTGGCCACGATCCCCTTGACGCCGCCCTTCGTGCGATCCCACAGCAACAGCAGGTTGCCGACACCGGTGTTCACGATGTCGACGTTACCGGAGAGCAATGCGTCCGTCTGCGCGCCTCCGCCGCTCAAGCTCGCCCACGTAACTTTCAGATTGGGCACGCCCAGCTTCGCGGCCTCCTTCTCGATCAGCTGCTGTTTCTCCATGACGTGGGAGGGTAGGTAGAGAATGCCCGGCTGCCGGGTGATGGAGACCTCGGATTTATGCTGCGCGTGCGTGGGGTTGACAACGACGATCGACACCAACGCGGCGAGCGCAACGACGCATTTGGACAGGCGATTCACAGGATCTCCATTGGGCAGTTCGATCGGCCGCTCGAACGATCAGGCCGTGCGAGCCGCGTCGCACGGCGCGCCGATGGTCGACGACCTCGAGGATATGCCGCAATATAGCAGTCCGCGAGCCGATGATCGTGCCGCCGCTCGACGCCGGTGCAGCACGCCGCTCGTCGCCCGTACGATGGGTTGCGGCAACGGCAACGCACCAACCGCATGACCGACACCGTCCGTCCCGCCGCGCGTAAAGCGCGCCCGAGAAAGCGACCGCACGCCGCCGTCGAAATTCCCCGCGACGTCGACAGCGCAACGCTCGCCGTCGACGGCCGCGACGTGCGCCTCACCAACCTGCGGAAGATCTTCTGGCCGGAGCTCGCGCTCACCAAGCGCGACCTGCTGCAATACTACGCGACCGTCGCGCCCGAACTGCTGCCCCACCTCGCAGACCGCGCGATGGTGATGAAGCGCTATCCCAACGGCGCCGCAGGCGACTGCTTCTTCATGAAGCGCGCGCCCGAGCCTCGACCCGAATGGATCGAGACGTGCTCGATCACGCACGGATCCGGCAACGTCATCGCGTTCCCCATCGTGCAGGATCTGTCGTCGCTGCTGTGGCTCGTGAACCTCGGCTGCATCGACCTCAATCCCTGGTATGCGCGATGCGACGACGTCGACCGGCCCGATTACCTGCACTTCGACCTC
>Ga0070671_100003445_pt1 | contig 12343 bp, 11 predicted proteins | sample KBSS73metaG_FD_65341 | JGI IMG/M metagenome (GOLD analysis project Ga0070671, IMG submission 65341) | Switchgrass rhizosphere microbial communities from Kellogg Biological Station, Michigan, USA - KBS S7-3 metaG | ecosystem: Host-associated > Plants > Roots > Rhizosphere > Soil ...
GCGACGACTGCGACGTAGTGGCCGCCGTCGAAGGCTTGGTCGCAAAGTCTCTCCTTTCCGCCGACGTGGACGGAGCGGTCGTTCAATACCGATTGCTCAACACCACGCGCGCATACGCTTCGCGAAAGCTCTTAGAGAGCGATGAATGGAGCGATGTGGGCCCGACACTACAAAAGCTATCGTTGCGAGTTGCGTGCGATGGCTAGTAAGGTCTTGTCGTATTGCCCTTTCGGGCTGAACTCGAGCAACTCGCAATCCTCCTCAACGATGACGTTGTGCCCGGGCGGCAGGTAGTAGGCGCGACCGGCGGTCAGTACTTCCTCGCGATCGGCGTAGAGGATCTTCAAACGCCCCTTCAAAACCATGCCCCAATGCGGGCACTGACAGTGGTCGCCGGGCAGGCCTCTGAACAGCGGCCGCGTGTCCATGCCGGCCGGAAAACCCTCGAAGGCAACATTCATCTCGCCCCACTGCGCATCGCGGCTGTAGGCCGCGCCTACTTCCGCGGTGACCGGTATCTCGTTTCGACCGGCGTGCATATCGATGGCTCCTGTTTCTGGTACCCGTACGTTGCGTCGCTCGAAACGAGGATGCCGTTGCGTGCTGCAAGTTCGGGACTAGGAGTCTTCGTCTCGCGGTGGGCGTGGAGATAGATGCAGATTCATGCGCGTGATCTGGCTGCCGTCATGAAACATTACGAGCGCGAGCCCGGGTGGACAATGATCCGGATTGTCGGCGGGGTTACGGAATAGCCCTTCCAGTATCGACACGTTGCCGCTCGCCAGCACTCGTTGCGGCGACATGATCACACCGTCGTCGAAGTCGGCCTCGTACTCCTTCTGCAGATGATGCCGACCGTGCGTCGTTCGTTTGCCTGGCCAATCGATGCGCAAATCTTCGGCGTGCGCGTCGAAGTAGGCATCGCAGCGGCGGCTTCTGAAGATCTCGTCCATGCACTCGAAAAAGAACGCACGACGCTCGCTCTGCAGCGTGCGCTGATCGACAGCGCCCAAACCGGCCGCTTCCAAGACCAGTGCAGCCAACCGAGCCTTACCGTCGAAGAGTCTGCTGCGCACGGTGCCGACCGGGATGCCAAGAATCGTCGCGATCTCCTCATAAGACTCGAAGCTGGCGAAATAGCGCAGCAACATCGGCGCGCGCACGCTCTCGGGTAGACGGCTGAGCGCGTTCCACACCCACTCGCGCAGTTGCGCGTTCTCGATGCCGTCTTCGAGACGACCTTCGACGGGGATCGCTTCGAGCGCCGCGTCGATTTCCACCGCGGGACGACGCCGCGCAGTTCGGCGCTCCATGAGGCAACGGTGGCGAAGAGTCGTATGCAGCCAGCCCCCGACTGCTGCGGGATCGTTCAGATCCGCGAGACGAGTGAGCGCAATGACGAACGTGTCGTGTACCGCGTCCTCCGCGGCCGCGCGATAGCCCAGCAGCGAGATGGCGAGCCCTAGCAGACGGGGCCGGTAGCGCTCGAACAGTATGCCCAGGCTGGTCGTGTCGCCCGCCTGGGCCGCCCGCACGAGCTCGGCATCGTGCAGGGCGCCGGCGGAAAGGAATCGGGCGTGTGCCATTGAGGGATGATGCTCGACGCGTCGAAAAGTTCAGCTTGGAGTACATCAACTAAAGCACTTGGAACACATTGTAGACGGGGCCATCGGGTAAGCGATGCCCCGCCCCTATCGCCACAACTGTGTTGAGCCACGCGTATTCGGACGAGCGCGTTTCGAACAGTGGATTGATCCGCAGATAATACTCGTCAGCGCGAACGGCTTCGCCGGCTGTGAGACGCGCCAGCACCTCTGCTGAGCCCGATCGAATCCCCTGATAGGTCATTGCGATCAACGCGCCCTCCGCGGTCTCGAGCACGATTCTGCAATTGAGGCGCAACGATCCGTCCGGCAAGACACGCTGCCAATCGCTGCCGCCGGGCAGAACGCTTCCTCTCAACTGTGGCCCCTCGAACTGCCCGCCGCTCACCACACCGATGATGATCCCTGCGCTCGATGCGCTGACCCTCTGAACCGCGGCGATTTCGAGCTTCACAGAGAACAAATGCTCGAAGCGAAGTGATTGCAAGGGTTCGGGCACGGATAAAACCACGGCTCTTCCTCCGGCTGATGGTTAGTGGGGCATGCTGGGAAACTGCGGCAGGTCGAGCGGTTTCACCCACTGCAAGCGGCGCTTGGTGAACATCTCCACCGTCGGCGCGACCAGGTCCGGTCGGTCGAGGCTGCCGAGCATCACGAAGACCGTGCCGGGGAAACTTTCCAGATTGCTCGTGAACAATCGGGCGCCGCAGTCCGGGCAGAAGTTTCGCTCCAGGCGCTTGCCAGATTCGGCAATGTAAGGGAATGATTTCGGCTTGCCGCTGGTCAGCGTGAAATCGGTCGCGGGAATGCCGAACCACGTGGCGCTCTCGCCGCCCGATGCCTTCTTGCAGTCGTTGCAATGGCAGTTGCCGCCAAAGGTCGGGTCCGTATCGAACTCGAATTTACACGCGCCGCACGCGCACCGCGCCGTGTGTTTCTTGGTCATGTGATCTCCTCGCGCGCTGATTTGCGCGTCACGAGATTAGTCTCATCCCGTGCAAATCGTCCGCGCCGTTAACGTTCATTAACCACGATTTACATCTGACTCGCTCTGCCTGACCTAGAGTGGGTGCCCATCCATTGACAATCGCTCAACAGGAGTCAGTCATGAGCAAGGGCACCATTCTGTTGGTCGGATCGAACGCCAACAGCATCGAAGTGGTTGGCGGCAAGCGCTTCCCCACGGGTTACTACATCAACGAGCTCGCGGTACCTACCATGAAGCTGCTGGATGCCGGATACGACGTGGTGCTTGCAACGCCCAGCGGGGCCAAACCGGTTCCCGATGAGGTGTCGCGGACCCCAATGCATTTCGGTAACAGCGCAGAGCGTCTGCAAGCGGCAGTCGCGTTCATAGAGACGCATCCCGTTATGCAGTCACCGCGCAGCCTGCGCGCAGTCATCGACGGGGGGTTCGATCGTTATGTGGGATTGTTCGTCCCCGGTGGTCAAGCACCGCTAGAGGATCTCATGCAGGACGCCGACCTCGGGCAGATCCTGCGTCACTTTCACGAGCGCGGCAAGACTACTGCCCTTCTGTGCCACGGCCCCATCGCGGCCGTCGCCGCCCTGCCGCGCGCCCAGGAATTTCGCGCAGCACTGGTCAAGGGCGATGTGGCCAGGGCCCGTGACCTCGCGAGCGATTGGCAGTACGCCGGCTATCGGATGACGATCTTCTCGAACGCCGAGGAGAAGGTGCTAGAAGACGGTACCCTGCACGCCAAGATGTATTTCCATCCCGTCGATGCGCTGGAGACCGCCGGCGGGAAAGTGACCACGGCGGCGAAGCTCTGGGAACCGCACGTCGTTGAGGATCGGGAATTGATCACCGGACAAAATCCGGCGTCGGATCAGGCAATCGCAGCGGCGTTGCTCGCCGCGCTCGGTCGGCGCACCAACTCGTGACGGAAAACACCACGCGATGCCGTTCGCACCAATATCGGCGAACGAGCATCGCGTGGCAAGTTACCACCGCGGAGACGAATAAACGGCTAACTCTGTGCGGACTACACGATCGTCACTCTCGGCCATTCTGGGCGTTACTCCGTTGCGTGCTGCGCGTGACAGGAGACAGCCGGAGCGCCTCGCGGCTTCTGACGATGACCTGAACCAGCGGTGCCTCGGTGAGCAACAGCTCCGTGAGCTGCGCGACGCCTGCGAAGACGTGTTCGCAATTGTCGAACACCAGTAGCATTTCTTTTTCTCGCAGGTAATCGAGCACAATCCTCAGCGGCTGTGGCGACTCCACCGCGCATCCGAGCGCGGACGCCACGGCCCTTGCGACCTGAGCAGGATAGTCCATGCCGGCGAGATCCACGAAACACACGGCGTCGCCAAGATCAGTGGCCAATGTTTGAGCGATTGCGAACGCAACGATCGAGCGTCCCGACACACCCGGCCCTACCAACGCGCGTTGCGGACCCGGGGGTGTTGGCGTTGCCGGAACAGCAGCCTGAAGTCGACTGACGGCGGCGACGAAGCGATACCCTCTTCCCGCGACACTGAGGATGAATCGATTGCCATCCTGACGATCGCCGAGCACCTTGCGCACCCGCGCAACATGCACTCGCAGATTGACCTTCGCCACGACGACATCCGGCCATACGAGAGCGAACAGGTCCTGGCGATTGACGGTCTCACCGGCGCGCGCGACCAGCGCCACGAGCACATCGAATGCCCGACTGCCGAGACTGACCGGCACATCGCCCTTCAGGAGCAGGCGTTCACAAACGAATAGCCGAAAACGCCCGAAACAGAAGACGCCGCGTTCCATCGATGCGCTCTCCGAGAGTTCATCTGTCCGAGCGACCGGTCGAGCCGGGATGAGACCGGTGAACTGCCGCGCGGCCAAGCGAGTGCCGGCTGTCAGCGGAGCATGCCGGGGAAAGGCGGCACATCGAGGAGCTTTTCCCAAGTCAGCCGGTCCCCCCTGGTTTGCCGCGTGATCATCCGCACGCACGGGTCAGCCGTACACTCCCCCAAGCACACATCTTCGATCCCTCTTTCGAGTAACCCGACAGGCTCTGGCGCGGGCTCGTCGGCAGCCGGCAGGCGCTGTTCACTGGCTGGCTCGACCATCGACGCAAGCGCCGCTTTCATGGGACCATACGGCGAAGGATGAGACTCATAACTCGCTCGGCAGCGGCGTGTCTTGCGATCGGCTCTACAGTCTGCTTCGCACAGGGAAATGGTGGAGCGCCGCTCGCTGCGGCGCCTGCCCTGGCGCAAATCGATCCGGACATCGTCCGTCTCGAGGTAACTGATGCAGATGACCTGCGTTTCGTGCGCTTGTCCCGCTCCCAGGGTCTCTCGCAGCAACGAGTGACGCACATCGTTCAGGACGATCGCGGCTTTCTCTGGTTCGGCACACAGTACGGTCTCAATCGCTACGACGGTTACCGGTTCCGGCTCTTCAAGAACGATCCAACCGATCCCGACAGCCTCTGCGACGTCCACATCACGGCACTGTTCAAAGACCACGCCGGGCGGCTCTGGGTCGGGTGCGCCTATTCAATTGACCGCTACGACCCGGTCACTGAAAAGTTCGTGCACTATCGACTCGAGCGCTCGGCAGCCGCGCACACGAGTGGCGCCGTCCAGCACATCAGCCAGGACCGCGAAGGCCGTCTGTGGTTGTCCACTGCAAACGGACTGTATTGCCTCGACCCGGAAACCGGCTCCGTGCAGCGCTTTGCACACGAGAGCGCGAACCCCTACAGCCTGAGTAGTAGCGAGATCAAGTCCAGCGGCGTGGATCGGTCCGGTGCCTTCTGGGTCGCGAGCGTCGCGGGACTCGATCGGTTCGATCGCCGCAATGGGCGCGTCACGCTCCACGTGCCGCTGCATGAAACCAGAGATCTCAAGTTCTATGAGGATCGTGAGGGAACGTTCTGGATCCTGTATCAGTCGGACAATGGGCTCGCGATCCTGGACCGCAGCACTCATCGCCTCGTGCGCTACTCCTTCGGCACTAAAGCATTGCCGGGCTCTCCATTGACAGGCGTGAGCTCGATGCTCGAAGACCAGGACGGCACGCTTTGGGTGGGAACGGTCGCCGCCGGTCTTCTGAAGTTCGACCGAGCGCGGCGGCGATTCACGCGTTATCACAACGATCCCACCAACATCGAGAGTCCGTCCGAGAACAGCATCACCACGCTCTTCGAGGATCGTGAACGCAACATCTGGACCGGATTCGGCGCGACGGAGCCCGGTTTCTTCGTGCCACGAGGCCTGCCGTTCGCGAAGCTGCGCGTCGATGACGGCAATCCGAACAACCTCGGGGAGACTCTGGTCAACGTCATATACGAGGATCGCCACGGCATCCTCTGGATGGGGACGACCGGTGCACTCAACCGGCTCGATCGCAAGAGCGGGCGGCTCACGCACCTCGATATCCCGGGCAATGGGATCGCCAGCGATGTCTTGTCGATCGTCGAGGATCCCTCCGGCGCGGCCATGTGGATCGGGACGGGCGGTCAGGGACTATATCGGCTCGATACGACGAACAACCGTTTGCAAGTGTTTCGTCATGACGACGCGGACCCGACCAGTCTGAGTGACAACAGGGTCATTCGCCTCGTCTATGACTCCCGTGGGCAGCTTTGGATTGGCACGTACGATGGGTTGAACAGATTCGATCCCACCACGGGCGCGTTCATCATCTATCGGCACGGCAAGCGGGATACGCGGCACGTGTACCGGTCCATCGTGGAGGACACGCACGGAATACTTTGGGTGGACGCCGATGGCGATGGCGTGCAGCGCTTCGATCCCAGCAGCGGGCGTTTCACACAAGTTCGCCTGCAGCGCGCGAGTGAGAGCCCGCAACTATATAAGCGTGTGCAGTCGCTGCACGTGGATCACGAAGGAGCCGTTTGGGCTGGAACAGGGAATGGCCTCTTTCGCTATGACGCCGAGACCGGAGCGAGCACGTACTATACCGAACGCGATGGCTTGCCGAGCAATACGGTGAGCTGCCTGTTCGAGGATGGCTTCGGCGAGCTGTGGATGGGAACGAGTGCGGGTTTGTCTCGTCTCGACCGCTCACGCAGAACTTTCAAGAACTACTCGCCCGCAGACGGGCTGCCAGGGCAGGATTTCACGGGCTTCAGCGCGTGTTATCGCGGCGCGTCCGGGGAAATGTTTTTTGGCGGCTTTGCCGGCGCGGTCGCGTTCCACCCGGAAAACGTGCGGGAGGTCGACTTTGTGCCACCCATGGCGTTCACCGGCTTCCAGCTCGCCGGCGTTCCGGTGGTGCTCGGCCCGGATTCGCCTTTGTCTCGCGTGATCGACTATACCAACAGCGTGTCGCTGTCACACGAGCAGAACAGCTTCTCGATAGAGTTCACCACGCTCAGTTTTCGCAGCCCGGCGACGAACCGCTACCGTTATCGGCTCGAGGGCCTCGAGGACAGATGGCATGAGGTGGCCAGCGATCGGCGGTTTGCCAGCTACACCACTTTGCCCGCGGGCCAGTACCGATTCCGTGCTCAGGGCGCCACCAGCCGAGGTCCATGGGGCGAGCCGGGTCTCGCGATCGCGATCGCGATACAACCGGCCTGGTGGGAAACGTGGTGGTTCAAAGGGCTTCTCGTGCTCGTCGTGCTGGCAGTAATTGTCGGAGCGTACCTGTTGCGCGTGCAGCAGCTCGCGCGACAGTTCAGCATTAGGCTCGATGAGCGCGTGAACGAGCGAACGCGCATCGCTCGAGACCTCCACGATTCGCTGCTTCAGGGTTTCCAAGGCTTGATGTTCCGCTTTCAGGCGGTGCGTGCATTGTTGCCGGATCGCGCCTCCGAGGCGGCGGTACTCCTCGACACCGCCCTCGACCGCGGGGACCACGCGATCGCGGAGGGCCGCGCGGCCGTGCACGACTTGCGCTCGAACCTTCCGGTCGCGAGCGATCTCGCCGATTCTTTGGCGGCACTCAAGGAGGAGCTCACGACCGACGGGCAACCACTCTCATTCCGCGTCGTGGTCGAGGGCAAGGCGCGACCGGTCGCCCTGCTCGTGCGGGACGACGTGTACCATATTGCTCGCGAAGCCTTGCGCAATGCGGCTCGACATTCCCGGGCACGACACATCGAGGCAGAGCTGCACTACGGAGACGGTGCATTCACACTGCGAGTTCGTGACGATGGCGTTGGCATTGATACAAAGGTGGTGCGTGAGGGACAGCGTGCGGGTCATTGGGGACTGCAGGGAATGCGCGAACGAGCCGCGAGCTTCGGCGCTCACCTCGACGTCTGGAGCGAACGCGGTGCGGGCACCGAGGTCGAGTTGTCGGTCCCCGCCCGAATTGCCTACGACCGCGCGATGACGAGCCCATCGTTGTTCAGAATCTGGAGGCGTTCATGAGCTCCAATATCCCGATCCGTGTCTTGACCGCAGACGATCATCCCCTGCTGCGCGAGGGCATCGCTTCGCTGATTGGAACTCAAAACGATATGCGGCTCGTGGCGGAGGCCGCGACAGGAGGCGAAGCCATCGAGCGGTTTCGCGCAGTGCGCCCGGACGTGACCCTGCTCGATATCCAGATGCCCGAGATGAGCGGCATCGATGCGCTGATCGCGATTCGCAGCGAGTTCCCGGCGGCGAAGGTCATCATCCTGACGACCTATGGAGGAGATGTGCTTGCTCAGCGTGCTCTCAAGGCGGGGGCGTGCTCGTACGTTCTCAAGAGCCTCGTGCGCAAGGATCTCCTCGAAACGATTCGCGCGGTACATGCCGGCCTGAAGCGGATCCACCCGGATGTGGCAACGGAGCTTGCCGCTCATGTTGGCGACGACAACCTTTCGCAGCGTGAGATCGAAGTCCTGAGGCTCGTCGCCGCAGGCAATTCCAACAAGCAGATCGGAGCGCGCCTGTCGGTCACGGAGCAAACCATCAAGGCGCACATGAAGCGCATCATCGCAAAGCTGGGCGCCAACGATCGCACCCACGCCGTTACGTTGGCGCTGGGGCGCGGCATCCTTGCCGTTCCCCCGAAGGGGTAACAGGCAAGCTCCTTCTTCGGGGGGCTCGCGCGGCGGCGAAGCTTGGTAGCGTCCGCTGCGAGAACTCATGCAACGTCTATTCTCTACGTTTCCCAGCGGGTGGCCAGGATGCGGCCTGTTGCTCCTGCGAGTGACCTGCAGCGCGCCGCTGTTGGTCATCGGCACATCAAAACTGTGGGGCGGGCCTGTCGATGCGGCCCTTTGGATTCGGTTATCCAGCTGCCTGACGGGCGCGTTGATTCTCGCAGGATTCTGGACTCCTTTCGTCGCCTCGTGCCAGGCGATCCTTCACGGCGTGCTTGCGTTTTCTGGGGCAACCTTCGAGTCGTCCCATTTGATTCTCGCGTTGATTGGTGTGAGCCTCGTGATGCTCGGCCCCGGATCCTGGTCGATCGACGCGCGTCTCTACGGCCGCAAGCGCATCGATCTGGGTCGTTAGCCGCGAGCGACGACCCCATCGATCAGGCCTTCTTGATCGCTGCCTGGTAGAGCGGCAGCACCTTCGGAATCCGCGCCTGCAACTCTTCGATGCGATTGCCGGGCGACGGATGGGTGCTGAGGAACTGAGGCGGGGCGCTCTTTTCCGCGGCCATCATCTTCTGCCAAACGCTCACGGCAGCATGCGGGTCGTAGCCGGCGCGCGCCATCAGCTCGAGGCCCATGATGTCGGCTTCGGACTCCTGCTCGCGGCTATGAGGCAACTGGAAGGTCACCGAAGCGACCTGATTCGCCACACCCATGGCTGCATCGCCCGCACCCGTGAAGACGGCCAGGCCCGCCAATGCCAACTGCTGAGCATAAGCACGAGAAACCCGCTCGCGGGTGTGTTCGCGCAGCGCATGCGAGATTTCGTGACCAATCACCGCTGCCAACTCAGCATCGGTCAGTTCCAATTTATCAACGAGCCCGCTGTAGACCATGATCTTGCCACCCGGCATGGCGTAAGCGTTCATGTCGTCGGTCTGCAGGGTATTGATTTCCCACTTCCAGGCAGGCGCATCGGGGCGAAACGCCTTGGTTTCGGGAATCAGCCGCTCGGCAATACGCCGAACGCGTGTCGTAAGCTGAGCATTCGTATTGAGCTTGCCGGTGGTTTTGGCCTGCTGCACTTCCTGCGCATAGGCCTGCTCGGCCCCCTTCTCGACCTCCTCTTCGGAGATGAGCATTCGCTGCTTGCGGTCAATGCCCACCGCGCCAGGCGCGGTAGTCTGCACGGTGGCGCAGCCCGCCGCCCAGAGACTCAAAGTACAGACAATCGCAAGTCGCCACTGACGCACGTTGATCCCCAAATCCCGCCCGCCGCACAGGGCAATCCGAGCGGCTACCGGATAGAATAATAACACCTGGCAGCGGCGCCCAAGAGCCTCGCGACTTCCCTTCGCCAGCTCCAACGAAAGCGTCAGCGGTTGACACGGAGGCAATAAACGCACTGCCTTGCGGGCAGCCTATCAACTGGCTGTTGATTCCGGCACTGATCCAGATGTGCCGGAGGAGTTCGGAGCGTGCGGGATTACGGTCCGCTTGAGCGAGCACCGGCAGAGGTGCTGGACCGCTTCTTCGGGCGAGGCGCTTACCGCGTGCGATAAAGGTGAGGCCATGAGGCGCGCGTTCGCCGTCGGGTAAGAAAAAATCGCTGTCGTCTCAGCGTGGCGAACTCAACCTCAATCTCAATCTCTGTTGGCCGCCTTCTTGCGCGCGGCACCGGGCATTTCGAGAGTCGCAATGGCTCCGTGTGTGTCGCGACGATTCTCCAGAGACAGTGTTCCGCCATGAGCTTCGGCAATCTGCCGCGACAGCACCAAGCCCACCCCGCTGCCGCCCGGCTTGGTGGTAAAGAACGGCACGAACAGGTTATCGGGATTCGCAACGCCTGGTCCCTCGTCCGTGACTGTTATGACCAGCGTATCGTCATCGCCGTGAACGGCAATGAGAACGTGCCCGGCGGAGTCTCCTTGCGCCTCGACGGCATTGCGCGCCAGATTGATCAATGCCTGCTCGAGCTGATCTTCATCCACCAACACCTCGAGGCCCTCAGGAACTTGAATCTGGATCTGATGCAGAGGCTCAAGCGCAATCACGCGCGCGAGGACCGGCGCGAGCTCCAACCAGCGTGGGTGGGGTGATGGCAGACGGGCAAGCCGGCTATATTGAGCGAGAAATCGCGAGAGGCCATGCGTCCGATCAGCAATCACTTTGAGTCCCGTGAGGGACTCGTCTCGGTCGTTTCCGGGCGTGAGCGCTGCGCTGAGCGACTCTTGCAAGGTCGTCGCCAGAGATCGAATCGGGGTCAAGGAGTTGTTAACTTCATGGCCGATGACTCGTATCAACCGTTGCCAGGCGAGGCGCTCTTCCTCCCGCAAGGCCTGACGCACGTCGGAGATGATGAGTAGATGCTGGGCCAGCCCGCTCTCACGGAACGTACCGTGCGTGATCTGCCAACGGCCGCTGCGGTTAGCGAGCGAGGTCACGATTCGACTACGGGTGTCATCCCTCAGAAACTCCTCGAGCCCCACCTCAGTAGCTGTGTGGCCGGCGCCTGTTCTGGATTCCAATCCCAACAGTTGCGCAGCAGCCGGGTTATGCACGCGTAACCGCCCTTCCCCATCAAAGGCCAGCACAGCGATATCGATCGCATTGATGAGCTTGTCGAGCAGCGCTGTCGCCTCCAGAGCTTGCAAACGCTGCTGGTGCAAGGTATCGCCTAGGCTGTTGATCTCATGTACGAGGTCACCGAGTGCATCGCCCGGCCGTTCACGACTGCTGCGAATCGTATAGTCCCCACCGCGATAGGCTTCGACTACGTTGGTGAGGCCGCGCAGGGGTTCCGTCACTGACTTGCGCAAAGCGGCGCACGAACCGGCCAGAATGGCCAATAAAGCCGCAGCCGCCACGCCGCGCCAGATCCACTCCAGCTCCAGTCGCCAGATCAACCACCCGCCGAGCACCAACGCCGGCACGGTCAGTGCCACCGAGAGAACGACGATGCGGCGCTCGAACGCCAAGCGGGAGCGGCCCGGTGACACGGATCGCCTCGCCCGCCCGAATTTACGCATCCGCACCGATCCCCAGCTTCTCCATACGTCGATACAACGCGCTGCGGGACAATCCGAGGGCTGCCGCAGCCTCGACAACACTGCCGTCATGTCGTTTCAAAGCCGCACGAATCAAAATCCGTTCGGCATCTTCGAGATTCATATCCTCGAGTGCGGGCGGGGATGCGTTGCTCGGCGCCAATCGCAGATCAGCCATTTTCGCCACCTCGCCTCCGGCCAGGAGCGCCGCTCGCTCGATGACATTACGGAGCTCGCGGATATTACCTGGCCATGCGTAGTGTTGAAGTGCACGCATCGCATCGGGATCAAACTCGCGCAGAGATCTTCCATAGCGTCGCCCCGACGCCGTCAGCACGGCGAGCGCCAGTGGCGCAATATCCGCCCTCCTCTCCCGCAGAGGCGGAATGCGGATCTCAATGGTATTGATGCGGAACAGCAGATCCTGGCGAAATCGACCTTCTGCGACCAATTTGTGCAAATCGGCATTGGTCGCGGCGATCAGTCGTACATTGGCCTTGCGGGTGCGCGAGGACCCGACCGGCTCGAACTCACCGCTGTCGAGTACCCGCAGCAGTTTCACCTGTTGGCCTGCGGGCAGGTTGCCGATTTCATCCAGAAAGAGACTTCCGCCGTCCGCCAGCTCGACACGGCCCGCGCGTTCGCTGCGTGCATCGGTGAAAGCGCCGCGCAC
>Ga0070671_100003447_pt1 | contig 12340 bp, 25 predicted proteins | sample KBSS73metaG_FD_65341 | JGI IMG/M metagenome (GOLD analysis project Ga0070671, IMG submission 65341) | Switchgrass rhizosphere microbial communities from Kellogg Biological Station, Michigan, USA - KBS S7-3 metaG | ecosystem: Host-associated > Plants > Roots > Rhizosphere > Soil ...
TCCACCTGCTGGCCGAGAGTCGGCCGCAGCGTCCGGAGCCGCGCCAGCGCCCGCCCGCGCCGCCGCCCGCGCCGCCGCCGGTTCCCGAGACCGACGGGCGCCGGGCGATGACGCTCGGGACCGGCAAGCTCGGACGCAAGAAGGAGGGACGATGACCAAGGCTAAGACGGACGCCGCGCTCGACGCCGCGCTGCAGGCGTCCTACGCGCAGGCGGATGAGCTCAAGGGGCTCGTCGCGGCGCGGACGGGGCTCGCGCCGGACAAGCTCCGCTGCCCGCGCGAGCGGTCCGAGATGACGCCGTGCGTCGCCCGCGACGGGCGGCTGGCGGTCTGCGAGGGGCGCTACCGCTCCGGCGACGGGCTCTGCGTCGGCTGCGAGCGCGGCGTCGCGACGCTCCTGATGGACGAGCGGGCGAAGGCGCAGAACGGAGGGACCAGATGATCATCGACCGCGTCACCATCACCGGCGCCGACGACTCGACCGACGTCGAGCGGCTCGTCGAACTCGCCGAGGAGTTCCCGTTCGTCGAGTGGGGCATCCTATTCTCGTCGGCCCGCTCCGGCGCGCCGCGGTTCCCGCGCCCGCGCTGGATCCTGCGCCTGCTCGCGGCCGACGGGCTCGACCAGCGCCAGCTCTCGGCGCACCTGTGCGGGCGCTACGTCCGCGACATCTGCGAGCGCGCGACGAACTCGTGGGCCGCGGAGTACGGCGCCGCCGCCGCGCGGTTCGCCCGCGCGCAGCTGAACTTCCACGGCGAGCCGCACGCGTTCACGGTCGCCGCCGAGCCGCTGCTCGTCAACGCGCGGCAGCAGTTCATCGTGCAGTTCGACGGGACGAACGACGCCGCGCTCGCGCCGCTCGTGCGGAGCCGGTTCTGCGTCCCGCTGTTCGACCGCTCGGGCGGCGCGGGCGTGACGCCGGACCGTTGGCCGGAGCCGTTCCAGGGTTTCACGTACTGCGGGTACGCGGGCGGGCTCGGCCCGGACAACGTCGTCGACGAGGTCATCAAGATCGCGGCGCTCGCGCCCGACGACCGGATCGCGTGGATCGACATGGAGCGGAACGTCCGGACTACGGACGACCGCGCGCTCGATCTCGGGAAGGTGCAGGACGTGCTCGAACGGATGCGGCCGATCGTCCGCGCCGCTACCTACGACGGAGCCTGAGACGATGAAGGTGACCGTGACGCTCCAGCTCGACGTCGACGAGGCAGGGTTCGCCGCGCTCGAACGCCTGTTCGCGCCGACGGTGCCGATGCCGATCCCGATCCAGCTCCACACGCGGCACGATCTCCCGCCGCGGCACCTCGGCGACGGCATCCTCGTCGGCGTCTCCGGCGAGCGCGTCGAGGTCGTTCACGGGACGACGCGGAGACGGCCGTGACCGTCGGGACGAAGTCGATCCTGTTCGGCGTCCACCAGTTCGCGATCCACCCGCTGTTCGTCGCGCTCGCGTGGTGGCGGCTCTACGGGTTCCCGTTCGACCCGCGGCTCTGGGTCGCGTTCGTCGTCCACGATCTGGGCTACTGGGGCAAGCCGAACATGGACGGGCCGGAGGGCGAGCGGCACGTCGAGTGGGGCGCGTCGCTGATGAACGCGCTCTTCGACCCGGCGCCGGACCGGACCTGCGCCGTCTGCTGGGGCCGCGTCTGGTACCCGCCGGAGGGAGGCGGGTACGTCGCGACCTGCGGCCGCTGCTACGCGCGCGCGTTCCACTGGCGCGACTTCTGCCTCTACCACTCGCGGTTCTACGCCAAGCGCGACCACCGCCCGGTCTCGCGGCTCTGCGTCGCCGACAAGCTCGCGACCGTGATGACGCCGTGGTGGCTCTACCTGCCGCTCGCCCGGGCGACCGGCGAGATCGTCGAGTACATGGCGAAGTCCGAGCAGCGGGAGGGGACGAAGTACGCGCCGATGCGGCTCGACCTGTCGAGCGACCGGCGGTGGTTCGCGTCGATGTGCGCCTACATGCGCCGGTGGGTCGACGAGCACAAGGACGGGCGGCTCGACACGTGGACGCCGGAGCAGCCGACGCTCGTCGGCGGGACGCGCGGCGGCAAGACGGATCGATTCAGGAGGCCAGAATGACGAACCAAGTGCGCCCGGCGACGGGCGTCGAGCTGATCGCCGACGAGCGCGAGCGGCAGGTGACCGTTAGGCGATGGACGGCGCTGCACGACGACGAGCACGCGGACGGCGAGCTGGCTATGGCTGCTGCGTGCTACGCGGCGCCCGACCGGATCTACGTCGAGGAGCGGCACGCGAACGGGATCGGGTTCGTCGACCCGTGGCCGTGGCCGTACGACGGGAGCGACCGCCGCCCGACCAACGGCAACGTGCTCCAGCCGAACGCGTCGCTGCCCGCTCCTGAGCGCGTCCGGCAGCTCGCGAAGGCTGGCGCGCTCATCGCTGCCGAGATCGACCGCATCGTCCGCGTCTCGCTCGACGCCGCGGCGTCGGTTCGCCGGAGTGCGCAGTGAGCGGCTCGCCGCAGATGGTCGCCGACGCGCTCCGCGCGGCGCAGGCCGAACTCGTCGCGACGTTCGGCGAGTCGCCGCGGCACCGGCCGCTGCTCGACCGCATCGCGGGCGCGCTCTCGACGCCCGCGACGTCGCCGGACGACGCGCCCGACGTCTACGTCCCGGGCCGGTGGCGCTGCCCGCGCTGCGAGTTCGCGTCGGTGACGTCGACCATCTCGCTCGCGTCCGGGACGATCGGGCACACGGCGACGCAGGTCGACGCCCGCGACGCGCCGCCGTCCTGCCCGAACGACGGCGAGATCATGCTCCGCGCGACGTGGCGCGAGGCTGCCACCGAGAACTACGCCGCGTACGCCAAGCTCGTCGAGGACCTCTGCGCCGCGACCGGCGCCGACAGCCTGCCGCGCGCGCTCGCCGGGATCGCCGCGGTCCCGCCGAACCTGCTCAAGACGCTGCTGGCGATCAACGGGCTCGCGTTCGAGATGTCGGTCCCGTCGCCGCCGGGCACGCCGCCGGGCGACGGGACGCACCCGCACCTGACGGCGATCGCCGCGATGACCGCCGTCGCCATCGACGCGCTCCGCGGCGACGTCGGCGCCGAGCCCGCGACGCGCGACGACGCGGACCGGCGCGGCGTCCCGCGCGCCGACGATCCGATCGCGCTGCTCGCCACGGTCGTCGCCGTCGACGCCGTCCCGTGCGGGCAGCACCGGGAGCACGACCACGAGGGCGGGCTCGTGTTCTACTGCCCGTGGTGCGAGGCCGACGCGCTCGTCGCCGACGGCGAGCTGTTCGCCGGGCTCGCCCATAAGGACGCCTGCCCGGCGCAGCGCGCCCGCGTCCTGCTCGCGGCGTTCGGGCTCAGGAGGTCGGCATGACGCGGCTGACGAACGACTTCGACGACGACTCGATCACCGACGGCTGGCGGACGTTCTGGTGGGAGTTCGTCGGGATGGGCGGGCAGCGGCGGTGCGGCGGGTTCCTAGTCGCGTTCGTCGTCGCCGTCTGCCTGCTCGAAGCGCTGCTGACCGCGATCGCCGCGATCCACCGCGCCGGGGTGGCGCCGCGATGAGCGGGCGCGGCGCCGACGCGCGGCACGAGGCGTGGCTCGAAGCGATCGAGCGCGACGGGACGAACCTGACGACGTTCGAGACGGAGTTCGTCGAGAGCATCCGCGAGCAGATCGACCGCGGGCGGACGCTCTCGGACAAGCAGGCGGAGATCCTCGAACGGATCTACGCGGACCGGACGCCGTAGAATGCGGAGCGAGCGAGATGCCGAAGAAGCCGAGTCAGGCCGGGCCGACGCTGTTCGACGACGACCGGCTCCCGACCGCGCGCGAGATGTACGCCGAGGCGGTCGCCGAGCTGGAGACCGTCGCGCCGCTCGCGCCGCCGATCGCATCCGATCCGGATCCGATCCGGCCCGGGACCGTCTGGCGCTACAAGTGGCCGTGGGGCACGGCGCCGGAGCGCGTCGAGATCCTGATGGTGTTCCCGACGAACGTCTGCTTCGTCCGCGTCGGCCGGTCGCGGCTGGAGCAGACGACGATCGCGATCGACGACTTCCTGAAGCGGGCCAAGCCCGACGACGACGACCAGCGGGTGGCCGGATGATCCGGCGCGCCGCCGGAGCCGCGCAGCACCACCGCCGCGGCGGAGCGGACCGATGAACACGAACACGGGAGCGATCTACGACCACGGCACGCCAGCCTACTTCGACGCCGTCGAGCGCGGCGAGCCGCTCGTGGAAGTGTCGCCGCGCGTCGCGCGCCTGATGCGCGAGGCGCTCGACAGCCGTCGCCGCCGCGCCAAGCGGCGCCGGGCGATGCAGAAGGCGAGCAGGAGAGCGAACCGATGACCGACGACAAGCGCAACGACGACGCCAGGAGCGTCGAGGACGTCCTGACCGACGCCGACCGCGACCGCATCGACGACGCGACGGACGACGCCGAGGAGGACGACGACGATGTCGACGACGCCGACGACGCCGAGTAGCTGGCACCCGGCCCGGGCGCGGCTCCTCGCCGCGCTCGGGTCGATGCCCGACGAGGCGTTCGAGTGGGCGGCGATCGCGCTCTCGCGGACGCGCGGCGCGACGCAGATCTGGCCGGACGGGCTCGGCGGGTTCACGCGGGCGTCGCAGGCCGGGATCGAGGCCGTGCACGACGCGGCCGACGCGCTGCTGGCGGTCGACCAGCCGCCGCCGGTCCCGACGACGCCGCACTCGGCCGCGGCGACGGTCGCCGACGCGCTCGCCGGGCGCGGCTGCCTCGGGCGGTCCGCGGCGGACGAGCCCGTCTTCGTGCTCTGCGCGCGCGACCGGCTTGCGGCCGAGACCGTGCGCGCGTGGATCGACTACGCGACGGCGCGCGGCGCCGCCGTCGAGAAGCTGGCGGACGCGGCGGACGTCGCGCGGGAGATGGACGGATGGCGCGAGCGGCACGGCGGCGGGAAGCTCCCGGACTGAGCGACAACGGGCTGACGGCGATCGCGGTCGTCGCGGTGCTCGCCGCGATGCTCGCGGTCGGCTGGCTGCTCCTGCGCTGATGCCGGGCGGCTGGCCGGTCGGGCGGGACGGCGACGTCGACGCGCCGCGGCACCGCGGGTACGGGTTCGCGTGCTGCGACTGCGGGCTCGTCCACCGGATCGACTTCGCGCTCGTGCCCGGGCGGCTGGCGGGCCGGGACGTGTGGCAACTGCAGATGACGGTCCGGCGGGACCACCGCGCGACGGCGCGCGCCCGCCGGGCCGCGGGGCACCAACGATGGCAACTGCGAAGAGGAGACGACCAGATGGCGAAGCAGAAGCGCGTGCGCGGACCCGAGAAGGTGAAGGGGAACCCGAACCGAGCGCCCGGCGGACGGAAGCCCGCGGGCAAGCCCAAGGCCAAGGTCCGGACCGGGCGGTAGGGAAGCGCGGCCGGAAGGCGAAGGCGGCGCGGCGCCGTAATGATAGGCCACGGGACGGGCGCCGGGCCATCGCGCCGGACGTCGGCGGCGGTCCGGCGGCGCACAGCGTGGCGACGAAGCGGGCGGCGGCGGCGGTCCGGCTCGCCGCCCGGCGGCGGCAGGCGTGGGACCTGTTCGTCGGCGAGCGGCTGACGTTCGAGCAGATCGGCGCGCGGCTCGGGTGCGGGTCGTCGACGGCGTGGCGGCACGTGGTCGACCACCGGGACGCGCTCGTCCGCGAGCAGCTGCTCGACGTCGACATGCTCAGGGCGCGGCAGCTCGGCGGCGTCTCGGCGCTCGTCACGACCCACTGGAAGAACCGCCGCCGCAAGTCGTCGGCGGACGTCATCCTGTCGGCGTGGACCCGCGAGGCCAAGCTGATGGGGCTCGACGCGTACCGGCCGGACGTCTACTCGGCCGACCAGGTGGCGAACGTGCTCCGCGGGATCGCGGCGCTGTTCATGGAGATCGTCGCGGACCCGGAGCAGCGGCGGGCGTTCTCGATCGGGCTCCGGCGGAAGGTCGGCGCCCTGGCGGCGCAGGCGGGCATCAACGGGAACGGCGGGAACGGGCACGGCGCGGCGAAGCCGGTCGGGCACGGCTCGACGGCGCCGGTCGACGTCGGCGCCGGGCCGGAGAAGGAGCAGCAGCGATGACCGAGCACGAGCACCTGATGACGGTCGCGATGGAGGAGTGCGTCGAGGTCGCGCACCGGATCGCCAAGGCGATGCGGTTCGGGATGGAGCAGGTTCAGGAGGACGCCGACGACGCGCCCGAGGAGAACCCGCAGCGGCTGACGAACCGCGAGCGGATCGCGTACGAGTACTACCAGCTCCGCGCGGCGCTCGGGATGATCGGCATCGACGCGTGGACGACGGCCGACGTCGCGCGGGCAGTCGAGACGGCCAAGGTGACGAAGGTCCGCCGCTACCTCGAACGGTCGCGGCGCTGCGGGACGCTCGACGGCCCGCCGGACGTCTCGGACGCGACCGTCCCGGCGGACAAAACGGAGGCCGTATGAACTGCCCGCGCTGCGGCGTCTCGCTCTCGGAGGCCGAGGCGGCGGCGCAGGCTTGCTACGCGTGCCGCGCGCCGTTCCTGTCGGCGACGCCGACGCCGTTCAAGTGGGAGCGCGTCGGGATGCTCGTCAAGACGGCGCCGGACGCGGCGACGAACACCGGCGACGAGGCCCGCGCGGCGTCGATCGTCTCGAAGCACAACGCGGCCGTCGACGCGCTCGCGGCCGACGCCGAGACGCTCCGCGTGCTCGTCGCGGACGTCTCGGACGCGATCGCCGAGCACTGCGCGCGCGGCGGCGATCAGGACTACGCTGGCGTCGACCTCGGCGAGTGCGTCCGGCGGCTCGCCGCCGAGGTCGACGGGTTCAGGCGGGCGGGCGGCATCGACGTCCCGGCGCTGCGCGCGATCGTGAACGGGCTGAAGCAGCGGACGTGGCTCTCGCCGCTCTCGGCCGACGAGGTGAACTACCGGGACCGGTGGCTGATCGGCGCGATCGAGCAGGCGCTCGGCGCCGCGAAGGAGACGACGACGTGAGCGACGAACGAGCATATCGGGAGATCCTGCGCGTGTTTCCGCACGACTGCGCCGGGTGGAAGGGCGGCGAATGGAGCCGCCTCCGGTGCTCGGTCTGCAGGTGGGTCACGCGGCCGGTTAAAGCGACGGAGGTCGAACGATGAGCGACGAGCGAGAGTTCCACGGCGGGCGCCTGCCCGCGCCCGACGAGCGCGACGCCAACTACCCTGCGCGGCGGATGCTCGACGCGCTCGCGGTGATGCTCCCGCGCGGGATCCCGCCGGGTACGCGCTACTACGAGCCGAGCCCGATCCTCGATCAGGACGACACCGGGACGTGCGTGCTCCACGCGGTGGTCGAGTTCATCGAGGGCGCGCCGATCATGTCAAAGCCGACCGGCCCGGACGACCTGAACCCGCTCCTGCTCTACGACGAGGCCGCGGCCAACGACGAGTTCACGGAGAACGACCACGACCCGCAGCGGCAGTACGGGACGTCGGTCCGCGCCGGGATCGAGACGATGCGCCGCCGCGGGCGCGTCGCCAACTACTACTGGGCGGCGACCGTCGACGAGGCGATCGACTGGCACCTGGCGAACCTCGGGACGGCGCTCATCGGGATGGACTGGACGTCCGCGATGATGCGGACCGACGAGCGCGGGTTCGTCGGGACCGGCGGGCGCGTCGAGGGCGGGCACTGCATCAAGACGACCGGCTGGTCGCACGTCCGGGACGCGTTCCGGTGCCAGCAGTCGTGGGGCCGCGGGTGGGGCCAGCACGGGCTGTTCTGGCTCCCGGCGGCGGAGGTCCGTGCACAGCTCGCGGCCGGGACCGCCGAGCTATGCTTGCCGACCGAGATCCGCCTGCCGAAGGTGGCGCCGACGCGCTAGTATCGTGCGACCCGCGGGCGCGCCGCCCGCGAGAGAAGGAGCAGCAGGAGATGGCCAAGACGCTGGACGAACTCGCGCTCGCCTACGCGACCGCGAGCGTGACGGACCGGCTCGACTACGCCGGGACGACGTCGGCGCACGAACTCATCGCCGCCGCGCGGTCGCAACGCGCTGCCAGGATGCGCGCCAAGACCGACGCGCGGCGCGGGATGGGCACGCTCTCGGCCGCGTCCGAGATCGTCCTCGAAGACGTCCTGCTCGGCGCGGACGTCGTCAGCCGCGAGTCGGTCGCCGACGTGCTCCGCGACCTGCGCGCGCACATGGAAGCTGACGGGCGCCCGTACCCGCGCGCGCTCGTCGACCGGCTCGACGCGGCGCTTGGGACCGGCGCGTCGTCCGGCGCGCCGTGCGAGACCTGCGGCGGCGACGGGTTCGTCGGGCACGAGACGAACGGCCCGGCGGGCTGGCAGACGGACGGGCCGTGCCCGACGTGTCAACCGCAGGCGCAGTACGACGTCGCGCGGCTCCGCGCCCAGAACGCCGAGCTGGAGTGGCGCGTCAAGGACGCCCACCGCGAGCTGACGAACGCGCGCCGCAACCGGCTCGTCGTCGACGGCACGGTCGAGCGCCTGACGTCCAACCTCGACCTGTCGCGGACCAGGGTCGACGAGCTTGAGCGGTGGCTCGCCGGGCGCGACGACGAGCTGCGCGCGTCGCGCGACGCGCTCGGCGCCGCGCAGCAGGAGATCCAGAGGCTGCAGGTCGCGCGGATCGGCGACAGCGAGACGATCGGGCGCCTGATGTCCGAGCGCGACGAACTCTCGGCGGACGTCCTGCGGCTCATTCACAAGATCAACGAGCTGGTCACCGCCGGGTTCGGTCGGACGCGCGACGACGAGGACGAACCCGGCGCCGTCGTCGGCGACGGCCCGCCGGTCGACCTCGCGCGCGACACGCTGGTCTCGCCGCTCGTGCGCAGCGAGCCCATTACCGCGTTCGGCGAGATCGTCGCCGGGGCCGACGCCGACGTCGTCGGGACGCTCCGGCGCGACTGGACGTCGTACGCCGCCGCCGTCGACTCGGGATCGATCGCCGACATTTCGGACGGTTCCGACCCGGCGACGTGGACGATCGCCGACGACGTCGAGTGGTTCAAGGGCGAGGCCGCGCGCCTCCGCTCCGAAGGCAAGACGCGCATCGCCGCCGAGATCGCGACACGGATCGGGCGGATCGACGACGCGCTCGCGCGGGCGAACGGCGAGGGGCGGCTCGCCGCCCGCCCGCCCGTGCCGTCGGCGCCGCAGTGGCTCCGCGACTACGTCGAGCGGTCCGTCTGGCCGACCGGCAAGACGTTCGCGGCCGTCGCGCGCGAGCTGCTCGACGCGTGGGACGCCGCGGCCGACCACGAGACGATCGTCGACATCAACCTGCGAGCGTCGGCGCCACGCGGAACGGCGCGAGGAGAGTGAACCGATGGACACCGACGCGATCACCAAGCTGCTCGACCACATCATCGCGGACGCGACGCAGGCCAAGGCGGTCGTCGCCGCGGGCGCGACCACGCTCGTCCGCGCGGGCGAGAACCTGCAGGCGGCGCTCGACAAGGGCGGGTCGATCACGCTCGAAGACGGCGCGACGTTCGCGGGCGGGTTCGTCCTGAAGGTGCCCGGCACGCGCGTGTTCGGCGCGAAGGCGAACCTCGTCGGCGGTCCCGGCGTCGCGGCGCTGAGCGTCCCGCCCGGCGCGAAGGACGTGAAGGCGTTCGTCGGGACGGCGACGACGCCGTGGGATCAGCGGGTCGTGATGGTCGGCGACAACGACCCGGCGGTCCAGTCGCGGCTCGACCAGGTCCCGGACGGCGTCGAGATCACCTGCTTCGTCCCGAAGCACCGGGGCAAGACGGCGTTCTGGATCAACGGGTCGAACGTCAAGCTGACGAACTGCGGCTGCGCCGACGTCTACGACCCGGCCGTCCGCGACTCGCAGGGCGTCAGCGTGCTCAACACGCCCGGGCCGGTCGCCGTCTCCGGCGGCGTGTTCCAGGCGGGCACGGAGATCGTGATGGTCGGCGGCGACAAGACCGGGATCCCGAACGTGAACCCGACCAACGTCGTGTTCGAGGACGTCGTGCTCTCGCGCCCGATCGCGTGGAAGACCGACGGCGTGAACCGGAAGGTGAAGAACTGCTTCGAGCTCAAGGCCGGGATCAACGTCGTCCTGCGCCGCGCCCGGCTCGACGGGTGCTGGGTCCAGGCGCAGGTCGGGTGGGCGCTGATGCTGACGCCGCGGGACGGCAAGCAGGTGAAGAACGTGCTCGTCGAGGACGTCGTCGTCGCGAACGTCGGCGGCGGGTTCGACCTCGCGGGCTACGACGACGCCGCCTACACGCCGCAGACGCAGGGCGTGACGTTCCGCCGGATGAGCGTCTCCGTCGTGCCCGGGTTCGGGACCGGCCGCTTCGGGATGCTGATCGCCGAGCCCGCGAGCGTGACCGTCGACGACTGCACCTTCGACGGGTCGAACTACGGCAAGCCGCCGCCCGTCACCGACGACGACCGGCAGTCGACGATCTCGTCCGAGCCCGGGACCGTCTGGGACACGCCGACGTCGAGCCGGATCGGCTCGATCGTCAAGGGCGTCCGGATCGTCAACAGCAAGCTCACGATGCGCGGGTACGGCGTGATGGTGAACGGGAACGCCTACGGCCTGAAGTGGCAGGACGGCTGGCCGGACGGCGTCATCTCGGGCAACACGTTCGTCCAGCCGCCGGACGCCGGGCTCGCCGCGTTCGCCAAGAAGAACCTGCCGCCGGACAACACGTGGATCCCGGGATGACCGCCGAGCGCAAGGCGCGGCGTCGCCCGCCCGCACGGCGCGAGCTGGTCGAGCGCGTCGCCGCGCTGGAGCGGCGGCTCGCCGCGCTCGAACGGCGCGTCGCCCGCGTCGAGCCCGAGGCGCGCTCGGCGCACCTGGCGACGATGCGGGTCGGAGGCGGGTCGTGACCCGGCACCACGGCCGCGCGACCGCCAAGACGCCGCCGAAGGTAGCCGAGCAGCGGGTCGCGCCGCGCTGCGTCCGCTGCGACGGGACCGGGTTCGTCTGCAAGTCCTGCGGCGAGAGCGAGCCCGCGTGCGCCTGCACGGAGACGGACAAGAACCCGGGCACCTGCACCGACTGCGGCGGGAGCGGGACGTGAGCGCCGTCGACGTCGGCGTCGCCGCCGCGCTCGCGTGCCTGCTGGCGATGATGGCGGCGGCGTCGCCGCTCCCGCTCTGGCGGCGGTCGCGGATCTACGGGCGCAAGTCGATCTTCGACATGACGCCGGACGAGTTCCGCGCGTCGCGCGCCGAGCGCGAGCGCGACACGATCCGGTTCTGCCTGCTCCTGCTCGGCGTGCCCGCGGTCGCGGCGCTCGCCGCGCTGGCGGTCCGGAGCTGCGCGTGACGTGGCCGAGATCCGCGCCGGGCGCTACAGGCTCACGCTGCTCGGCTGGTACGAGCTGAAGGGGATGCGCCCGTACATGTACGACGTCCGCCACCCGCTCTACGGCAAGCCGTCCAAGCTGTGCTGCCGCTACCTCGGGCCGCGGTCCGGCGAGCGGCGGTGGCACGTGTTCGAGGTCTGGGTCGACGGGCGGGAGCAGGGCGTCGTCGTGATGAACGAGGCCGACCTCGGGCAGCTGATCGTGACCGCCGCCGAGCCCGCGAAGGGGGCGCGCGGATGACCGTCGTCCTGCTCGTCGCCAACGGGCTCGCCGCGTGGGCGCTCGGCGCCGCCGTCGGACGGTTCCGGCCGCTCGACCTCGACCCGGGCGCGGCCGAGCGGGCGCGCGTCGTCCTGTTCCTGGGCGGGCTCGTCCTGCTGCTCGGCGCCGCCGCCGGGTGCTACGTCGAGCTGAGCCCATGGGGCCGACCGTGAGCGAGCGGACGCCGTGGCGCGTCGAGCCGATCGGCGACGGCTGGCGGCTCGTCGACGGCAGGCGGGCGGCGCACGGGATCCGCGTCTACGAGCGGCGGCTCCGGAGCGACGCGACGATGACCGAGATCGTCGAGACGTGCATCTGCGACGACACGGCCCGCAACCGCGTGCTCTCGTCGCGGACCGAGACGGCGCGCGAGGCGCACGCGCGCGTCCGGTCCGGCGGCGCGCCGCTGTTCGTCGACCTCAGCGTCGTCGACCGGACGACCGAGCCCCTCTCGCAGGCGGCGCTCGACCTCGACAGCCGGACCGTCGCCGAGGCGATGCGCAGGATGCACGAGCAGATCGATCGGTCGCTGTTCACGGCCGCGCTGCCGTCGTCGTTCGGCGACGTCGCCGCGCGGCTCGCGCGGCAGGAGGACGCCCGCGTCGAGGCCGACCGGATCGTCCGCGCGCTCGAAGGAGGACCCGTGGGACGCTCGACGCCGGACCGCCCGCAGGGCGCCCGACCCGACCCGCCGCCAGCGCCGCCCGTGACCGGGACGCCGATCGTCCGCCGCCAGCCCGAGC
>Ga0070671_100003448_pt1 | contig 12339 bp, 5 predicted proteins | sample KBSS73metaG_FD_65341 | JGI IMG/M metagenome (GOLD analysis project Ga0070671, IMG submission 65341) | Switchgrass rhizosphere microbial communities from Kellogg Biological Station, Michigan, USA - KBS S7-3 metaG | ecosystem: Host-associated > Plants > Roots > Rhizosphere > Soil ...
CACCGTCCGCGGCGAGATCCAGGGACCTGAAATAGGCACCGGCGCCCACCGCCCCAGCCACCACCACGTCCAGTGTGGGAGCGGTGATTTGTTGCCAACTGTCCGCGACAGCTCCGGTTCGCAGCGCGGTATTGCCGGATATGTGGGGCAAATTGCCTTTGCCGTCGAGCGGGACGCTGAATCCGGACAAGACACTGACCAGGGAATGCACCGGTGCGATCGGTGCGAGCTGCGGCGGCAGTTCATAATCAGGGCCCACCGTCTTCGGATCCCAGCGCGACGGGATCGTTCCACAACCCCAGAACCAGGTGCCGAAGCGCAGCGGCAATGGCGCCCCTCCATAGCTGGCAGCCATCGCGGTACCATTGTCATTCAGGAAGGCATCCAACAACGGCAATCCTACAGTCACCGCAGCGCCGCCCAGCATGCCGCGGAGAGCGAAGTTGCGGCGGGTCATCTGCAAGTGCTTCATGATCTGTTTTCCTTGATCGGCGCAGCCACGGCGTAGAAGTTGCGACTGGTTGCGATGAGTCGCAACAACTCGGGGATGCGATAACCGTTGGCTGCGAAACGCTCGTCCAGATAGTGCAGGAATGCACTCTCGTCTCGATCCCCGACATGGCCGCTGGCGTAGCGCCACACTGATTGCACCAGACACGACGATACGGCGGGATCCTTGCCGAGCACCGCACCCAAGCCAGCCGCATCGTCAAATGATGCGTCCGCGAGCGTGCCGTGGGTGTCGATCACCGCCCCATTCTCGCTCGCGCGAAACTGGCCCGCGCCGTCGAAATGCTCGAGCGCCAAACCGACAGGATCAGTCAGCCGGTGACAGCCCGCGCATTCGGGGTCGGACAGATGAGCCTCGACTCGTGCGCGAGTCGTTTTGAGGTGTGGGTTGGTGACATCCTGGACGATCCGGAAATTGACGTTGGCCGGCGGCGTCGGAATTTTCTGACACATGAGGATTTCCCGGACTGCCTTGCCGCGCAGCGTCGGCGAGGTGCGGCCTGGATGCGAGTGAGCGGCCAGGAAGCCGACTTGCGTCAGTAAGCCGGCGCGCGGGTCGCCCGGGGGAAACTCGTACATCTGCCATTCTTTCCCGGTTACAGGCACATCGTAGAGCGGACCGAGATTGCGATTTATGGCCAGGCGTCGAGTTTCGAACAGGTCGCGATAGTCGGCGTTACGGACCACCAACAAATCAATGATGGTGCGCAATGTCTGTTCGCGTGCATCAGCCGCCGAGCCCGAGCCGAACGCTGGATAGATCTGCGCGTCTTTCGTAAGAGTCTCCAGCCCATCGAATTGCAGGAAGTCGTCGAAAAAGGCGCGCACCCCCGCAACGAATCGCGGCGATGCGATCATGCGATCCACTTGACTCGTGAGTCCCGCCGTTGAATCGAGATCTCCGCGTTGGGCGGCTGTACGCAGGGGCTCATCCGGGCTTGCATTCCACAGCAGATAACTGAGCCGCACGGCTTTCGACCAGCCATCCAACTGAGCGCCCGAAGGGCCCGCAGTCACATGATCGATCCGGAACAGGAAATCCGGTGCGGTCAGGAATCCGCTCAGCGCCGAGGCCAGACCTGCTTGGAAGTCTCCCAACTGTACTGATGCCTGCAGCGCAGTTTTGACTGCCTGCTCTACCTCATCGGACCCGAGTGGTCGCCGAAACAGGCGCTCACCCACACGGCGAAGAAAGTGCGCCGCGCATTCGCGACCTTGCGGATCCGAGGCCGCCGGAGCGCAGCCAATCAGGCGATCCCGGTTCTCAGAATCGACGACCTGGCGCGCAACACCACCGGCGATGGCTTCGTACTGTTCCATGCCGCCGGGCGTAATAGAGACCACGCTGGTCCCCACAGCCAGCAAGCCGTCGACTCGCAGATCAGGCTCGAAGCGACCGACTACTCTGATGTTGCTGCCGAAGACGTCCTCGATGCTTTGCCGATATTGCGCCTCAGTCAGGCGCCGCAGTCCGGGCGAAGCGGCCGCCGTCGCTGGTTCTCGATGGCAACCCGCCATCGCAGTCAACAGCAGCAATAGCGCGCTCGCGGTGCCGAGTTTGAGGTGGATCGTCATGTCCCCGCCGACGGGTGGATGATGTGAGCCCGCACACCGACAAACTGCATTGCTGTCGAAATCGCCGTGTTGCGCCCGGTTTTCGGATCAGGGAACGCGTCGGCATACTGATTCAAGGCGGTGCGGACGGCGGGACAGGACAATCGCGAGAAGGACGCGCCCAGCTGAGTCATCTGCTGGACCGAATGCCAGAAGCTTTCAACATCGTAATAGCCGTAAAATCCGCCCTCGATCGTGCCGTCCTCTTTCAAGAGGGCCCGCAGCCTCGTAGCGCGCAGCTTTCGCACGGTATCGATGATTTGCTCCTTGTAGTTGATTTGCACGTCGAAAGGCTCTGTGGTCAGTACACCTTCCACGATTCGTCCATGTGTCCGCGCCTGGAGCTGGGGATTTCCATCTATGTCAAAACTTGCCCGCGCCAGCGCGTGACCGGCGGCATCTACGGCCAATGGAGTGAGACTGCTGTAGATGGATACCTGTACGTCCGCGTCGTTTCGTACATCGTCCATATCGGAAATCTCAACGAGCGTTGGCGCTCGCGCGGAGAACAAGACTTTGGCGGCCACCTCCGGCTTGCCTGATTCGTGAAACGCCCACTCACACCCCAATGCGCGCCATAGTGCGTTGTCGACACTCGCTTCACCGCCCACGCCGACAAAGTCCGCGGCGCTTTGGCGCCCATCCAGATCCGCACCGTAGGCGGTCTTGCCGAGATAGGGCTGCAAACCGCGATCAAATTGGGGGAAGTCGTCGGGATCGCTGCAACTGTCGTAGGTCACCTGTTTGCCGAGGAAACTCAGGCTGCCCTTACCCTCTGGGATACCCAGCTTGCGCCGGGTCTGCGCAACTTGCTCGGGGCCCGCCTGGCCGGTGTTGGGATCGACAGGAACCCGCCCAGCGCGAAAACCGACGCGCTGATTCATGAGCTTCATGAGCGCCTCGCGCTGCTCTGCGTATCTCTTGCGTTCGGCCGCCGGCAGTGACTCGAGAAACAGCTCGAGAGGTCCCTTGGAAAGCTGGGGACAGGCACCGGGCTCATCAGGTGGTGCTGCGACAAACACGTTGCTCAACACGAAGCCCCGTACGCGAGGCGGCCCGCCGGTGGGTACCGCAGCAGCTGAGGGACTTGCGGCACCCGAGCCGAGGGATTGATGCCTGTTCTGGCACGAGCTCAGTGCGGCGAGTAACGCAACAGTGACAACCCAGACCGAGGCTCGGCTCCCACACGCCGTCCGCAGGCTCATTCTAAGTGCACCTGATGGACCTCCTGCAACCAAGGCCACAGGATCGGTCGTAAGGCCGGTTAAAAACACCCCATTTGTGCTCAGTGGGCAGGCTCTTTTGCTCACCCGGTCTGAAAACTCAGACTCGGGATGCATTGCCTGCAAGGGGCCCGTTCCCAACCGTCATCGCGGCGGCGTAGTATGGGTTGACTCCAAGCCTCGATCGCGGAAGAACACGGCATTTCTACACGACCTCACGAGGAACGAGCTCTCATCTACCGCAAGCACGCGGAGCGTCTCGCGGTGCGCTCTATCCGTCTATTGGAACAAATGGACGTGAGCATCCGGAGTCTCTTCGAGCGCGCACAACTGACCTGCTCGGTCGATGAGTTTCTGAATGAAGGTGTGTGCAGCCTCGCGCCTGAGCGGCTGCACGGTCTCAACGCACACGCCATGCTTCTGCTGAGCAATCTCGCCAACCGCCAGGACGGGCGGCCGGCGATCCAACCCGACGATTGGGCAATGCTGATTTATTGTCTGATGAGCAGCCGAACGTTGCGAGACGCCATTACGCGGACGGGGCGTTTCTACCGCATGTTGGAGGGACGCTGGGGAAGCCTCGGGTTGTTCGTACAGAGCGGGGAAACCGAAATTCGAGTTGATTCGCTGCGCACCCAGCGCAATACACTCGCCTTTGTGGTGGACACCACGGGCATGGCGGCACTGCATGGCATTTTTGCCTGGCTGATCGCACAGCCGATCCCGCTCACCCGGATCCTGCTCGACTACCGCGAATCCCTGCGCCCGGAATTCGACTCCAGCTTGCTGCCCTATCCGGTGCAATTCGAGGCCGGACGAACCGCGCTGTGCTTTTCCTCGGAATATCTGGACTATCCGGTCGTACGCACGCTCGATGATTATGAACAGCGCATGGGGCGAAGTTTCCTCTTTGACCTGCCGGAGGACCCCGCGCAATCGGCACTGACCGAGCGCGCTCGCCGCATCCTCTACAGCGCGTTGCGCGAGCAGCGAGCCTTGCCGACTCTCGATGAGCTCAGTGTCCAACTGGAATGTAGCCGGGCCCGGCTGCGGCGAGAGTTAGCCAAGGCTGCAACTTCCTATAACATCATCAAGGATAGTTGCCGCCGGGAGTTGGCGCTCGATCTTTTGCATCGGTCGCGCCTCAGTGTTGAAGAGATTGCGGTACGTCTGGGGTTCTGCGATTCAGACGCCTTTCGCCGCGCATTCCGCCATTGGATGGACATGTCGCCGCTGCAGTTTCGCAAGCAGGCTGCCCGGGCCACCGTGTCCAGCGGCTGACCTGTTGGCGCTTGATACGTGCTTCTTCCTACGTCGGGCGGAATGTTGGTCGGGGCACCAATGTCGTAGACCTGAGATACCAGACCGATGAATCCCCGGTCGTTCGCGGGCCGAACGCGCTGTCGCTGATCTGGATCGACTCGACGGGGCATGCAGCAGAGCGATTGAGCGGCGCGACCTGACTTTTGCAATGCTGCGGCGCAAAAGACCCCATCCGCACGTGCGTTGCTGTGCCGCGCTCTTGTTTCACCGGAAGTGTAAACTTCCGGGTGCAAGTCCATCGAAGTGCCGCAGGAACTTATGTCTGAGCCTCATGGGTATCAGGTTCTCGAGCCTGTCGCATGTACTGCCGGCTCCCAGGTTTATCGTACCCGGCCCGTGGGTGGCGGAGCCACGGTCCTGATCAAGAAGGCCGAGTCCTCAGCCCAACTCAGAAATGAATTCCGGCTGCTGCGCTCACTTACGCTGCCCGGTGTGGTCAAGGCGCTCGAGTTACTCGATGAGCACACTCAGCCCACCCTGGTGCTGGAGGATTTCGCGGGCGAATCCCTCGAGACGGCTCTCGCGCGTCATCCCCGGATCGACTGGCCCACCGGCCTGGCTATTGCTCGAAACGTGGCGCGGGTGCTCGCCGGGCTGCATTCCAAACACCTCATCCACCTGGATGTCCGTCCGGCCAATTTGCTGCTCGAGCAGCGTACTGCCCAGGTCTGCTTCATCGATTGCAGTGCGGCCCGCAGTACGCACCTGAAGCTACCGGCCCCGGAAATCCCACAGGGGGTCGTCGATTGGGCGTACATTTCGCCTGAGCAAACCGGCCGCACGGGCCATCCGGTGGATCACCGGAGCGATTTGTATTCGCTCGGCGTCATGCTCTACCGTATGTTGACAGGACGTTTGCCTTTCCAGGCCAACGATCCGGTCGAGTGGGTGCATTATCATCTCGCCCGCACACCTCCTCTGGCGCACACGATCGCGGCAGACATTCCCGAAGTGGTATCAGAAATCCTGATGCGCCTGCTCGCCAAAACGCCGCAGGATCGTTACCAAAGCGGCCGCGGCCTGGTCGCCGACATCGACCATTGTCTGGCGCAATGGCACTCCCACGGTCACCTCGAACCTTTCAGGTTGGGTGAGCGAGACTTTTCCGCCGAGCTCCAGATACCGCACAAACTCTACGGGCGGGCCGCGGAAACCGAGCGGCTGCTGGAAACGTTCGAGCGTATGGCGGCCACCAGCCGTCCCGAGCTCATCTGCGTCTCCGGCTATTCCGGCATCGGCAAGTCATCGCTCGTGCAGGGGTTGCGAGATCCGATCTTGCGCCATCATGGCTACTTCATAGCGGGAAAATTCGATCAGTACCAGGGCGATATCCCTTTCGCCACGTTGACCCAAGCTTTCCAGGACCTCACCCAACAGATCCTGGGGGAAAGCGCCAGCAGCATCGAGCAATGGCGACAGGACATTCAGGCTGCTGTCGGAATGAACGGTCAGATCATCCTCGAAGTGTTGCCTCAGATCGAGCTCATTCTTGGAACGCAACCTGCGGTACCGACACTGCCACCCACCGAACAGCAAACGCGCTTTCGAGAAGTCTTTCGGCAATTCACTGCGGTGTTCTGTCGCAAAGGGCACCCACTGGTGTTGTTCCTGGACGATGTGCAGTGGATTGATTCGGCGAGCCTCAAACTAATCGAATATCTCATCACACATGAAGACACCCGGTACCTGCTGCTCATCGTTGCCTATCGCGACAACGAAGTGGGTCCGAATCATCCCCTGCGGACCACCATCGACGCTCTACGCACGAGCGGCGTGTCGGTTGTGGATCTCGAGATTCGCCCGCTATCAGCCACGGAGATGAATCGGCTCGTCAGCGACACGCTGCATCTGGAAGCCTCCACGTGTGAGCCGCTCACCCGACTAATCTTCCAAAGGGCTGGCGGCAACCCATTCTTCTTCATTCAATTCTTCGATTCGCTGCATCGGGAGGGTCTGTTGGAGCGCACGGCGAACGCGCCGGCCTGGACGTGGGATCTGCATCAGATCGAAGCCAGGGACTTCGCCGACAATGTAGTCGATCTCATGGTGCGCAAGTTGCGCCGGTTGGCGCCGGAAACCCAGACCGTACTCCAAGTGGCCGCCTATCTGGGCAACAAATTTGACTTGACCAGTCTCGCCCAAACATGCGGCAAATCGCAGGCGGACGTTGAAGCGCATCTGGCGGCGGCCGTCCGCGAAGATTTGATCGCGTACACCGAGGGCGCAGGTAAGTTTCTGCACGATCGCATTCAACAGGCCGCTTACGCGCTGATCAAAGAGACGCAGCGAGCATCCATGCACCTGCAGATCGGTCGTGCACTGTCGACACAGAGGCAACCTGAGTGGGTGGACACTCATCTGTTCGAGATCGTCAACCAATTCAACCGCGGCGCCGCCCTGATTACCTCTCCCGCAGAGCGCGAGCGCGTGGCTATGCTCAATCTTCGGGCCGGCCAGCGCGCCAAGCAATCCACGGCCTACACTGCGGCGCTGAACTACGCCACGGCCGGCGAGGCGCTCCTCACGGACACGCGCTGGAAGGATCAGTACCGCCTCGCGTTTGAGTTGAGCCTGCTGCGTGCCGAGTGCGAGTACCTTACCGGCGCGTTGGAACAGGCGGACGTGCGCTTGTCGGAGCCTTGGCGCCACGCCACGAGTTCCATCGACCGGGCGGCGGTGACCTGCTTGCGGATCGATGTTTACACGGGCCTGGATCGCAGCGAGCGCGCCGTCGAGGCGACCCTGGATTACCTTCGCAGCATCGGCCTCCACTGGACGCCGCATCCCAATGACGTGGAGGTTCAGAGGGAGTACGACCAACTCGGACAGAGCCTGGGCAGCCGTTCCGTCGAATCGCTGATCGAGCTGCCACCGATCAGCGATCCCGAGTGGGAGGCCACGATCGGGGTGCTGGCAAGAGCGGCTCCGCCGGCCCTATTTACTGATCAAAATCTGTGCTGCCTGATGGCCTGCCGCTTCGTCAGATTGAGTCTCGAGCACGGTAATAGCGATGCATCCTGCTTCGCCTATGTCTGGTTGGGAATGATGCTCGGACCTCGCTTCGGCGACTACGGCACGGCATACCGTTTCGGTAAGTTGGGCTATGACCTGGCCGAAAAGCAGGGTCCCGGACGTTTCCAGGCCCGCGTGTATATGTGCTTCGGGAGCGGCATCATGCCCTGGACGAAGCACCTGCCAACCGGCCGGCCACTGATCAGGCGCGCCTTCGAGCTTGCGAACCAGATGGGCGACCTCATGTTCGCGGCCTATTGTTGCAACAACCTGGTTGGCAACCTGTTCGCGGGCGGCGATCCGCTTGAAGAGGTGCAGATGGAAGCCGAGCGCGGCCTCGAGTTCGCGCGCAGGGCGCGCTTTGGCCTCGTGATCGATTGCATCACGGCGCAGCATCAACTCATTCGGCAACTGCGCGGGCAAACGCCGGTGTTTTCGTCTCTCGACGATGCCGGGTTCGATGAGGCTCGGTTCGAACAGCACCTGGAGGAAAGTCCGACTCTTGCGCTCGCCGATTGTTGGTATTGGATCTGTAAGCTGCAATCCCGTTTTTTTGCCGGCGATTACAGCACCGCTGTCGAAGCCGCCGCAAAAGCGGAGCGCCTGATGTGGACATCACGACTGCTCCTCCAGGCCGCCGAGTACGAATTCTTCGCGGCGCTGGCGCACGCGCTGTCCGCGGATACCGCAGTCGCCGAGGAACGCGGCGAGCACCTCCGCGCGCTGATCGGCCATCACCGACAATTGGCCGTTTGGGCCAAACACTGCCCGGCGAATTTTGAGGACCGCGCTGCCCTGGTGGCCGCCGAGCTTGCCCGCCTCGAAGGCGGTGACCTTGATGCAATCATGGGCCACTACGAACAGGCGAACGCGACGGCACGCGAACGTGGTTTCGTGCAGAACGAAGCGCTCACCAATGAATTGGCTGCGCGTTGCTTGCTGGCGCGGGGGTTTCCAAGCGCCGCAAAAGGGCCGCTCGAGGCGGCGCACGCGGCATATGCCCGCTGGGGCGCGGAGGGCAAGGTCAGACAGCTCGAGGAACTGTACCCGCAACTGCGCGCGCACGCGCCGCAATCCGCCAAGCGGCAGGGTATCACGCAGCTCGATTTCCTGTCGGTTGCCAAAGCCTCGCAAGCGATCTCGGGAGAGATCGTATTCAGCGAGCTGATCCACACGCTGATGCGGATCATGATGGAGAGCGCCGGCGCCCAGAGCGGTTATCTGCTGCTGGTTCACGGCGACAATCTGGCGCTCGCCGCTGAGGCCCGCGCCAGCGCTGACGGGCTCGATGTGCAGCTGCACGACGAGGCGCCTTGTCCATCCGAATTGATGATCCCTTGCTCTGTCATCAATTACGTCCATCGCAGTCGTGCACTGGTGTTGTTGGGGGATGCCGCCGAACCGAATCCTTTTTCTGCGGACCCATATTTCGCGTCCCGGCATCCGAAGTCGGTGTTGTGTTTGCCGATCGTGAAGCAAAACGCATTGAATGGCGTCTTGTATCTGGAGAACGATCTGTTCCCCTACGCCTTCACACCGGGGCTAGTCACCGTATTGGAGCTCTTGACGTCACAGATCGCCATTTCGATCGGCAGCGCCCGGCTATACGCCGACCTGCAGCACGAAAACCAAGTGCGCCGCCGCGCGGAAGAAGCGCTGCAGCAGCGCGAAGCGCGGATCCGCCGCCTGGTCGAATCGAACATCATCGGGATTCTTTTCTACAATTTCGACGGCCGCATTACCGCCGCCAACGATGCGTTGCTGCAGATGAGCGGCTATTCCAGGGAGGAATCGCTGTCCGGCAAGCTCAACTGGATCGATCTGACCCCTGAGGAATACCGCGACAGAGATGCGCAGACGATCGAACGCTTGCGGCTTTTCGGCGTCTGCGCCCCTTATGAGAAGGAGTACATCCATAAGGACGGCTATCGTGTGCCGGTGCTGATCGGTGCGGCTGCGTTCCAAGATTCGACTGACGAAGGGGTGGCGTTCGTGCTCGACCTGCGCGAGCGAAAGCAGGCCGAAGCCGACCGGCGTGCCCGGGAGGTCGCGGAGGCCGCCAATCGCGCCAAGAGTGAATTCCTCACCCGCGTCAGCCATGAGCTGCGCACCCCTTTGAATGGTATTCTTGGCTATGCAAAGATCCTCCGAGACGACCCCACACTGGGCGACCGTCAGCGCGACCGCGTAGGCGTCATCCGTCACAGCGGCGAACACCTCCTGCAGCTCATCGAGGACCTCCTCGACCTCGCCAAGATCGAGGCCAGCAGATTGGAGTTGAATCCGGTCACATTGGCCTTACCGCGATTTCTGCAGCTGATAGCCGATATCGTTGCCGTCAAGGCTGACCATAAAGGCGTAACGTTCGTCTGCGAAACCGCGCCGGATCTGCCCGCGCAAGTGTTCGCCGACGAGAAGCGGCTGCGTCAGATACTGTTGAACCTGCTGGGCAATGCGGTCAAGTTCACCAAGGCGGGACTGGTACGGTTGGATGTTGACACCCCGGCGCCCGGACGGCTCCACTTCGCAGTGCACGACACGGGAATCGGGATCCCCGCGACCCAGTTGGACAGAATTTTCGAGCCGTTCGTGCAGCTCGGCAGGGAGGACCAGCGAACCGGAGGCACCGGCCTGGGTCTGGCAATCAGCCGCGAGTTAGTGCAGCTCATGGGCGGCGAGCTCCACGTAAAAAGTCAGGTCGGCATCGGCAGCACATTCTGGTTCGAGTTGGAGGCCGCAGTCGTGGACGCCGATAGTGGAATACACGAGCCTGCGAAGCCGCTGTCGGAAGACGAACCTGCTATCGCAATGCCCGCTCCGCCCGCCTCAGTCGTAGCGCACCTGCACCGCCTGGCGTTAGAGGGCAACATGCGCGACATCGCAAACGAGGCGAAGCGCATCGCCTCACTCGACCCTCACTATCTTCCATTCACCAACAAAGTACAGGCGCTTGCCAGCGCCTATCAGTCGCAGGCCATCCTGCGATTGATCGAGAGTTCGCAATAACGAAACTGACGCGGCGACTGCCCATACCGCTGCCTGAATCGACGCGCGAAATGGCTAGGCTCCGCAAAGCCGCAGCGAGCGGCTGCTTCCGTTACGGGCAAAAGGACGAGCTTGGGGTTGCTCAGAATCCATCGCTTGACCTTCCGGCAACCGCCAACCCAACAAAATTGGCAACAGATCACCACGAGCAAGATCCTCGCCCACGATGAACGTCGGCTCGAGGATGATGCCTTCTCGGGCCAGCGCCGCAGCGCGTAACAGATCACCGTTGTCGGCGCGGTAGTCACCGCGAATTGGCACCGAAATCGGCCCATCCGGTCCATTGAATGTCCACGCCTCCGAATAGGCCCCGCCCGGATGGGTCAGGCAGTTGTGTCCCGTCAGCGCTGATGGCGTTTCAGGCGTGCCATGGCGTTCTAGATAGGCGGGCGAGGCACACACGACCATACGGATGTGCACCAAGGGCCGCGCGACGTAAGTCAGACGATGTTGGGCCGATAGACGTATCGCGAGATCGAATCCCTCGTTCACGAGATCTACCATGCGGTCCGTAGCCGAGACTTCCAGCTTCACTTCCGGATACCGCGCGCGATACAACGGAAGCAGTCGCGCGAGATGTAGCACACCGAAGGAATTCGGTACGCTGACGCGCAGCAAGCCCGTTGGCGTGCGGGTAAGGTGCCCCACTTCCGCTTCCGCTTCCGCTTCCTCGAGATCGGCCAACAACTGAGCCGCCCTCGCGTAGTAGCGCTGCCCTTCTTCCGTTACATGCAACCGGCGCGTCGTGCGCTGTAACAGCCGGGTACCTAGATGGGCCTCCAAGTCAGCAACCAGCCGCGACGTCGCGGTGGTCGACAGCTCGAGTTTCTCGGCCGCGCGTACAAAGGCTACCCGCTTCCACCACGCGCACGAATACTTTCATTGCTTCAAATCGATCCACGACGACTCTACATTCTGGCGAAATCAGGGACTAACAGCCCGCATTCGCGCAGGTTGATGCGCAGATTCGACCCAATCGCCTATTTGCGTCGCACAGCAAAGCGTGGGGCGCGGCGGCAGCTTCTGTATCGACCCAATACGAGAGTGCTCGGTGCTGATCGACCTCCTCGGTCGACCACTTGTTGCGCTGTTCAGGACTTCCGATTGAATTCCGCATCGATCGTGATCGCGACAACATCCCCAATGATCGGCACGTAGGTTGAAATGCCGAAGTCGGTTCGTTTCAGAGAGCCGCTGGCGCTGAAACCGAGTGTCGGCTTCTTGTCGAACGGATTTGCTGCGGACTTGTTGAGCCTTGCGTGTAACGTGAGCGGCTTCGTGACTCCGTGAAGTGTCAGATCGCCCTCTATGCGTAAGGAATCCTTGGGTCCGGGAGTGACCTTGGTGGACACGAACCGCATTTCCGGATACTTCGCAACCTCGAAGAACTTGTCGCTCCTGAGTTCGCTGTCACGCTGAGCGGAACCCGTGTCGATGGAGTCCATCTTTACTGTAACCGCGACCTGACTCTTTTCCGGATGCTCGACATCGTATTGCAGTGTAGCGTCGAGGTCGCAAAAAAAAACCGTGCTTCTCCGTGAATCCGGCGTGGCTGATGGAGAAAAGCAGGTCGGCGTGTGTCTTGTCGAGCTGATGGGGGTCGGCAGCCGTG
>Ga0070671_100003450_pt1 | contig 12337 bp, 10 predicted proteins | sample KBSS73metaG_FD_65341 | JGI IMG/M metagenome (GOLD analysis project Ga0070671, IMG submission 65341) | Switchgrass rhizosphere microbial communities from Kellogg Biological Station, Michigan, USA - KBS S7-3 metaG | ecosystem: Host-associated > Plants > Roots > Rhizosphere > Soil ...
TCCTCGATTTCCTCAATCTCCTCCTCGCTCAGGCCGAAGTAGTGGCCTACCTCGTGGATCAGCGTCTCGCCGATGACGTCGCGGACGTCATCTTCGTTCTCGCAGTCTTCCTCGATCGGTTTCTGAAAAATGGTGACGCGGTCCGGAAGCGTGTTGCCGTAGCCCCACGTGCGCTCGGGTAGAGGAGTGCCCTGATACAGACCGTAGAGCGAATCGGGCGGCTCGATCTCCATCTCCTCGAGCAGCTCCGCGCTCGGTTCGTCTTCGACGACGACCGCGATGTTCTGCATCTCGCGGCGGAAGCGCGTTGGGATAAGCGTGATGGCTTCAGCGACGAGGTGTTCGAATTTCTGACGGGTCACTTGCTGTTGCGTCGGCCACCCGCGGCGCGAACCCTTATGGGTCGCGCGGGCGCGCGTTCAGGGCTTCGCTCGGACGGGCGTCCAGGGCTTCGCGCGGGGCGAGCCTTGACGGCTCGCCCTACGGGCGCCTTCTTCAGCACGTGCTGGTAATAGTCACAGTCGTCGCGCACCGAACACTGATCGCACAGCGGCTTGGGCTTGCAGATGCGCCGGCCATGGAGAATCTGCACGTCCGAGGCGAGCGTCCACATCTCTTTCGGCAGCGCGCCACATAGCTGCTCTTCAACCTTCACCGGGTCATCGCCTTCGGCGATGCCGATGCGATTCGACACGCGCAGGACATGGCGGTCGACAGGAAGGCCAGGCACCCCGAGCGCGTGCCCGAGCACGACATTGGCCGTCTTGCGTCCGACGCCCGGCAGCCTCGTCAGCAGCTCCATGTCCGCGGGAACTTCGCCGCCATGGCCGGCCACGAGCCGTTGCGCCGCTCCGATCAGCGCTTTTCCTTTCTGATTGAAGAACCCCGTCGATCTGATGATCGGCTCGAGCTGAGCGGGCGTCGCACCGGCCAGCGCCCGCGCGTCCGGGTATTTCTTGAAGAGCGCCGGCGTCACCATGTTCACGCGCACGTCGGTCGACTGCGCCGACAGGATGGTCGCCACGAGGAGCTCGAACGGGTTCCGGTAATGCAGTTCCGTATCAGCGTTCGGATGCTGTTCCGCGAGCGTCTGAATGATCCGGACAGTCGTCTTCGCGGACTTCATTCAATGTACGGGTCCTTTCGACCACCCGACATTCGAGTACGACTCGGAGAAGACGCGCATGTGCTCCTGCAGTGCCGCCACGAGATTGGGCAGGAACTGCACCGGTACCACTACGCGGGCGCGAACTGGCGCGCGGACGACATGATCGGTTTCCGCCTCACGCAGCTCCTTTTCGGACAACGGCATCACCTCGCAGAACGTGAGCGTGAAGTCGAACGGCGTGTGGGCAATCGAGCAGAAGTTCGCGTAGGTGCGCGGCTCGCCTGGCTGGTCGTCGGGAACGATCGTGAAGTTAATCTGCTTGCGCTGCGGAGTCTCGTCGGCCATAGACGCCAATACTAGTCCACCGGCGCACCAACGCGAACCAGTCGATTTCGCGGAGGTCGTCGAAGTAGGAGTAGACGACTGGCGTGACGAGCAACGTCAGAAGCAGGCAGAGCACCTGTCCGCCCAGAATCGTGACGGCCATCGATGCGCGCGAACCGGCCCCCGCGCCGCGGCCGAAGGCAATCGGCAGCATTCCAGCAACGATCGAGAGCGTCGTCATCAGAATGGGCCTGAGCCGCACGTGGTTGGCCGCGACGATGGCCGCGTGGCGCTCCATGCCGTTGGCCCGCAGCGTGTTGGTGTAGTCCACCTGCAGAATCGAATTCTTCTTCACGATCCCGAACAGCATCAGCATGCCGATGGCGCTGTAGACGTTCAACGTCATCCCGAATGTCATCAATGCGAGCAGGCCAGCGGGAAGGCTCAACGGCAGCGACGACATGATCGACAGGGGATACACGAAACTGTTGAACTGCGACGCAAGCACCATGTAGATGAACGTGACGGCGAGGAAAATCGCAATCACGAAGTCGTTTGACGCTTCGTTCAGTGTGCGGGCATTACCGCCGAAGACCACCTGATACCCGGGCTTCAGATGCATCTGTTCGACCTTGGTCCGTGTCGCCGCGAGCACATCACCCAGCGGTGCACCGTCGAGACTGGCGTTGACCGTAATCTGGCGTTGCCGGTTGTAACGATCGATTGACGCGGGCGCGGAGCCCATGGTGAGCTGCGCCACGTCGCTGACGCGCAGGGCGCGTTGGGAGTTGGAGGGCACGAGCAGATTGCCCATCAGCGCAGGATTGTCCCTGAACTGCTCATCGAGCCGCAGCACGACACTGTATTGGTCGTCGCCGTCCTTGTATCTGGAAACCTCCTCGCCGCCGACGAGCGTTCGTAGGTTCGTGGCGAGCGAGTCGATCGGCACGCCGAGGTCAGCGGAACGCGCGCGATCCACGGTCACTCGCAGCTCCGGTTTGGTGAAATCGAAATTCGAGTCGACGTCTGCGACGCCGGGGATCTCCTTGACCTTTGCAATCAACTCGGTCGTATACGCCTGGAGCTGATCGAGGTCAGGACCCTGGATGAGCGCCTGCAGGCGGTTGCCGTAGCCGCCGCCCCCGCCGCCTCCCCCCGTTGCCGATGCGCCCGAAATATCGGTACCGCCGGTGATGCGCGTTCGCGCCGCCTTGTACTTCGCGAGGGTCCCGCGCGCGCGGCGCATGATGTCCTGCTGCGACAGCGTTCGCTCGTCGAGCGCCTTGAGCCCGACATAGAAGTTCGCATTCCCCGCATTCACGTTCGCGAAAATCAGGTCCACACCCGGAAGCCGTTTGAGGTCGCGCTCCATGTCGGCGACATACTCCTCGGTGCGCGGATAGCTGGTGCCAGAGGGAAGCTTCACGTTGACGCTGAACTCGCTCTGGTCGTCGTCGGGGACGAGCTCCTTACCGATATGCGGATAGAGCAGAATGGCGGACACGGCCACGGCGCCAGCAATGCCCGCCATCGCGAGCCTGTGTGTGAGCGCCCACTGCAACATGCGGCCGTAGCGCGCGTCGAGCCACGCGTAGAAGCCACGCGATTTCGAGCTGGTGCCATGACGGACCGAATCATCGCGTTTGAGCCACATCGAGCAGAGCGTCGGCGTCAGCGTGAAGGAGACGAGCATCGAAATCAGGATGGCGGCAGCTGACGTGATGCCGAAGCTGTAGAAGTAGCGCCCCACCTGACCGGTCATGAACGCGACGGGCAGAAAGATCACGCACAACGACAGGGTCGTGGCCATGACGGCGAGGCCGATTTCCTCCGTCGCCTTGATTGCCGCTTCATGCGGCGTCACGTGCTTCTCTTCCACGTAGCGGAAGATGTTTTCCAGCACGACGATCGCATCGTCGATGACGATGCCTGTCGCCAGCGACAGGGCAAGCATGGTCATGTTGTTCAGCGTGAAACCGAATGCCTTCATCACCGCGAACGTTCCGACGATCGAGGTCGGAATGGCCAGTGCGGCAATGAACGTGATCTTCGGATTCCACATGAACAGGAAGACGACGAGGCTCGCCAGCAGGGAACCGAGTATCAGGTGCAGCTTGATGTCTTCGAACGACCGCCGGATGAAACGTGACTGATCGCGAATCGGCTGCACGCGGATGTCGGCGGGCAGCGTGCTCCTGATGGACTCGACCCGTGCCAGCACGCGGTCGACCACGTCGACCGTATTCGTGCCGGACTGCTTTTGAATGAGCAGCGACACTGCCGGCGTGCCGTCCAACCGTCCCGCGCTACGAATTTCCTGGACGCCGTCAACCACGCGCCCAACGTCGCCGAACGTCACGACCGAGCCGTTTCGGTAGGCCAGAATGATGCGGTTGAAGTCGTCGACGTGCTGAATGCGCCCCATCGTGCGCAGGTCGATCTCGGCTGGGCCCGAGATGAAGCTGCCACCCGGCACCTCGACGTCCTGCCGCTGCACCGCCGCTCGAACCTGATCGACGGTGAGGCCGTACGCGTTCAGCCGGTCGGCATTCAGCAGCAGGTCGATTTCACGGTGCCTGTCGCCGATGAACGTGATGGCGCCCACATCTTCAACCGTCTCGAGCACCTGCTTGATGCGCTTGTCGACGATGTCGGTCAGCTCTTTCGGCGTGCGAGAGCCGGATACGACGAGCGTCAGAACGGGTGCGGCGTCGGGATCGGCCTTGGTGATGACCGGCGGCAGCGTGTCCTTGGGAAAGTTGCGCGCGGCAGCGCCGATCTTGTCGCGAACGTCCTGCGTGGCGCTTTCGATATCACGCTCGAGGACGAACGAGATGTTCAGGTTCGCGCGGCCGGGATCCGAACTGGCGCGGAGCTCGTCGATGCCATTGATCGTGTTGACCGCCTCTTCGAGCGGCTTCGTGAGTTGCGTCTCGATCTCCTCCGCACTGGCGCCGGGCAGCTGGACCTGCACGTTCACGACGGGAACGTCGGTCTTCGGCATCAGATCGAGACCAAGCTGGCGGTACGAGAACCAACCGACCACGAGGATCGCCGCCGAAATCATGATCGCGAAGACGGGGCGCTGGACGCTGACGCGGGAGACGATCATCGCGTGCCTCGCTGGGTTGACACCGCGACGCCCGCGGAGAGTTGATTCAGATTCGAGGTGGCGAGTGTCTCGGTCCCACTGAGCCCGTCGACGATTTCGACCAGGGTGCCCTGGTGCACGCCGATGGTGACGTTCTGCGGCTTCACTTTGCCATGGTCGACGATGAAGACGGTCGACACGCCGGCAAGCGTGGACACCGCATCGTCAGGCACCGCGATGACACTGGCATCGACATGCGTCAGGATGACGCCCTTCGCGAAAAATCCGGGTTTCAGCCGGCGATCGGGGTTGGGCAGCTCCGCTTCGACCGCAAACGTTCGCGTGGTTTGATCGACGGACGGACTTACTGACACGATGCGGCCGCGGAACATGTCTTTCGGGTAAGACTCGACGCTGAACTCGATGGGCATCCCGGAGTGGATGACCCCCGCATATTTTTCCTGCGCCGCGGTGCTGACTTTCAGCGGATCCATCTGCACCAGCGTGATGACCGGCGTGTCTTCCTTGATGAACTCGCCTGGCTGCACGAGGCGTTCGGCAACGGCGCCCGCAATCGGCGCGCGGATGATCGCGTCATTCAGCTTTTTCTGCGCAAGCTCGTACGCGGCCCGACGGTCCTGAAGACTGGCCTTCAGGCTGCGAACGGTTTCGATGGCGGATTCAGACGCGGCCTCCGCGACCTTCAACTTAGTGCGCGTGGCCTCCACTTCGGCGCCAGCGAGCAGGCCGCGCGACGCGAGCTGCTCGGCCCGTTGATTCTGCGTTCTGGCATCCTCGAGGTTCGCGTTGGCGGTACGAATCGCGGCGATTTGATCGTCGGGCACCGGGGCGCTGTCCTCGCCGGCCATGCCGAGTTGCGCCTCCGTCTGCCGGAGCGCACTCTGCGCGCGCTCGAGGGCCAGCTCGAGCTCTCGCGGGGCAAGCCGCACCAGCTCCTGGCCGCGGGTGACGTTGTCGCCAAGGGCAACCGACACACTCTGAACGACCCCGGCCGCCTCGGCGCTGACCTTTGCCTGGTCAGGCGAAATCAGCGTGCCCGCCAGATCCACGGTCCGCTGAATCGAAATGTGCTGAACAGGAGCCGTCGAAACGGCTATCGCGGTGGAGCGGCCTGCATCACGGCGCGCCTGGCCCGCCGCACCAGTACAGCCCGCAACGACAAACAGGGACAGAAGTACACCTGTGAACCATCGGTACGACACGAAGAGCCCGCCTTAGTAACGAATGAAAGAAGCCGTGGTCGCCTCGCCAGGAACAGGTTGGCGAGGGTATATGTAGGTAGATACGAACGTCGCGGTGAGATTGTTTAGAGCCGTTAGTACTTTCGCATCACGCCGACGACAACGCCCTGCACCTGCACCCGGTCCGGCTCCACCATGATGGGCTGCATGGCAGGGTTGGCCGGCTGCAGCCGGACGCGCCCGTTCTCGCGGTAGAACTTCTTGAGCGTGACATCGGTTCCACCGACGAGCGCGATCACCATTTCACCGTTATCCGCGGTCTTGCGATCCTCGACGATGACGAAATCGCCATCGCGGATCTGCTCGTCAATCATCGAATCGCCCTTCACCCGCAGCACGTAGGAGTCACGCTTGCCCGCCAGCGTCTCGGGGACGGCTATGGTTTCGGTACCGGCAACCGCCTCAATCGGCGAGCCGGCCGCGACGAAGCCGAGTAACGGCAACTCGACGGCGCGTCCCCCTCCGCGCGTCGGGACGAGCTCGACCGAACGGCTTCGGTTCCACGCACGACGGATAAAACCTTTCTCCTGCAGATTCGATAAATGTTTGTGAACGGTGGCGAGCGAGGAGAGGTTGAATCGCCGGCCTATTTCTTCGAGGCTTGGCGCGTATCCATGGTTCTGGATGAATTCGTTCAGGTAGTCGAGGATTTCACGCTGCCGTTTGGTGAGCGGGAGCATTGCAGTCCTCCGTCGGACCCCGCCACGCAGGCGCGGCGGGGAATCCCGCGTCCTGGTCGAGGTGGCGAGACTATAATGCGAACAGAAGGCGAAGATCAAGGGGCGCCGCAGGCCGGTCAGTACATTGCGCCAAAGCAAGGCAGGTCCTACACTCGAAAAGCCAGCTCCGTCGGAGGCGCTATGAAACGTCGTTTTCCAGCCGTCGTGGTGGGGTTGTTCGTCGTCGCGGCGACCCTTGTCACGCTGCAGGCGGCGGGCATCTCGAAACAGCAGGCTGATCTGTTCGCGCGAAAAGTGGCGCAGATTGTCGGACAGGCCGATCGCATCGAGAAGCCTGGAACCCGACGAACCAGCGTCAGCGAAACCGAGTTGAACTCGTGGTTCGCGTACAGCGCGAAGCCGTTGCTACCGGCGGGCGTCGCCGACCCACACATCACGATGGTGGGGAATGGGAAGGTGACGGGCAATGCGCTCGTCGATCTCGACGCGATCGCGAAAAAGAAACAGAGCGGCGGCACGTTCGATCTCTGGAATCTCGTCGGCGGCAAGGTCCCGGTCAACGTCACGGGTACGCTGCGCACGAAGGACGGACAGGGAAGCTTCCTGCTCGAAACCGCCGACATCTCCGGTCTGCCGGTTCCGAAGAACTTCCTGCAGGAGCTTGTCAGCTCCTACTCGCGCAGCGAGAACAATCCGCGCGGTGTGAACCTGGAGGAGCCGTTCGCCCTACCTGCATCGATTCGCCAAATCGATGTCGGAGCGGGGCAGGCCGTGATCGTCCAATAACGCACGATGCTCAAAGCCCGCCGCTCAATGCCGAACGCCATTGAGCATGGAGCATTGCGCATTGGGCCGTGAGCTTTGACGGATCTCCTCGAAACCCCGCTCCAATTCCTGAAAGGCGTCGGTCCGCGGAAAGGCGCGGACCTGAAACGGGCCGGCCTCGCCACCGTCGAAGACCTTCTGTACCGGCTGCCGTTCCGCTACGAAGACCGCAGCCACATGCAGCCGATTGCCTCGCTGCGTCCCGGTATGCGCGCCGCGGTGCTCGGCGAGATCAAGAGCGCGCACCTCGCGATCACCCGCCGCCGCGGCTTCAAGATTTTCCACGCGGTCGTCGGCGACGGGACCGGAGCCATCCGCTGCACGTGGATGAACCAGGCCTTCCTGCAGGACATCCTCAAGCCGCACCTGTCCATTGTCATTTTCGGAGACGTCAAGCTGGACTCGACGGGGCTGCACTTCATGAACCCGGAGTACGAGTTGATGTCCGACGATCTCGAATCGGTTCGCACGGCGCGCATCGTGCCGTTCTACGAGAAGACGGGCACGGTCACACCGAACATGCAGCGCCGGATAGTGCGGCAGGCGCTCGACCAGTTGCCGCAGGATATTCCCGATCTGCTGCCGTCCGAGCTGCGTCATCGTCTGCAGCTCGTCGCCCGCCGCGTCGCGCTCGACGAGTCGCACTTTCCGCCGAACGAGGCAAAGGTCGACGAGCTGAATGCATTCCGGACGCCCTCACAGCGGCGGATGATTTTTGAGGAGTTCTTCCTGTTCCAAATCGGCCACGCATGGCGACGACACGCCACGAGCATGGAGCTGAAGCCGCATGTGCCGAAAGTGGACGACCGGATCCGTGCTTCCGCGGCGAAGATTCTCCCGTTCAAGCTGACCCCGGGACAGCGGCAGGCGATCAAGGAAATCGTCGACGACATGCTGCGCCCGGAACCGATGCATCGGCTGCTGCAGGGGGACGTGGGCGCGGGGAAAACGATCGTTGCGCTGCTGGCGGCGATCGTTGCCATGGAAAACGGACTGCAGGTGGCGTTCATGGCGCCGACCGAGATTCTCGCCGCGCAGCATTTCGGCAACATTGCCAGACTGCTATCGCAATCGCGTTTCCGTGTCGACCTGCTGACCGGCAGCACCCCGGGGTTGAAAAAGCACACGCTGCATTCCCACATCGAGCGAGGCACGACGAACCTCCTCGTCGGAACGCATGCGCTGGTGCAGGAGTCGATCAAGTTCCACAAGCTCGGGCTCGTCGTCATCGACGAGCAGCACCGGTTCGGCGTCGCGCAGCGGGCCGCGCTGCGCGCGAAGGGTCTCCGGCCGGACGTGCTGCTGATGACCGCAACGCCCATTCCGCGGACGCTGGCGCTGACCGACTACAGCGAGCTCGATGTGTCGAAGATTCCCGACCTGCCGCCAGGCCGCAAGCCGGTACGGACCTGGGTGAAGCCGGAGTCACGCCGCGACGAGATTTATCAGCTGATTCGTGAACAGCTCGACGCCGGGCGGCAGGCGTACGTGATTTATCCGCTGATCGAGGGATCCGAGAAGGTCGATCTGAAGTCGGCGACCGAGATGGCCGATCACCTGCAAACCGAAATCTTTCCTGCGTACCGTGTGGCGCTGCTCCACGGCCGCATGAAGCAGGACGTCAAAGACCGCGTGATGCATGCGTTCGCCGCGGGGCAGATCCAGATCCTGGTGTCGACCACCGTCGTCGAAGTAGGCGTTGACGTGCCGAACGCATCGATCATGGTCGTCGAACATGCCGAACGCTTCGGCCTGTCGCAGCTGCACCAACTGCGCGGACGCGTCGGCCGCGGCGAATGGGAGTCGCACTGCATCCTGATGTACCAAGCGCCGTGGACGGATGACGCGAGGGAGCGATTGAAAGCGATGGCGACGACCAGCGACGGGTTTGTCATCGCCGAGCGGGATCTCGAACTCCGCGGCCCGGGCGACTTTTTCGGCACGCGCCAGTCGGGCCTGCCGAAGCTGCGGACAGGCGATCTCGTGCGCGACCGCGACATCATGGAATCGGCGCACCACGAGGCGCGGACGCTCGTCGAGGACGGCGGATTAACCGGCGACCTGCTGCGATTCGTTCAACAGCGGTGGCAGGACCAATTCGGATTGATTGAAGTTGGATAGGGCGAAGCGCACGCCGGTTTACCGGTCGGCGCGATTACCACGACATCCATGCGAGTAATCGCCGGGCGTTACAAAGGGCGACGTCTGAAAACGCCGACCTGGAAGGGGCTTCGCCCCACTTCAGACAAACTCCGCGAAACGCTGTTCAACATCCTGGCGCCGCGCATTGAAGGCGCGCGCGTGCTTGACGGTTATGCCGGAACCGGCGCCGTCGGCATTGAAGCCATCAGTCGCGGCGCTGCGCACGTCACCTTCGTCGAACAAGACCGTCGCGCCGCGGCGCTCGTCGCCGCCAACCTGAAAGAGTGCGGCATCGAGGGAGGCTATACTATTGAGTGCGCGGACGTTGTTGCGGCTCTCGACGCGCATGCGCCCGCCGATGCCTTCGATTTGATTCTGCTGGATCCGCCGTACGACATCGGCAACGTCGGGTTGATGCTGGACGCGGCGGCACGTCGCCTGGCCGGCAACGGTCTCTTGGTGCTGGAACGCGCCACCCGGCGGGAGCCGCCCGAATCCGGCACGCTGCGCCGCATCCGAGACGTGAAATCCGGTGACAGCACGTTGACGTTCTACACCGGCCGGGATTCGGGAGTCGGGACTCGGGATTCGAATCCTGAATCGCGAATCCCGAATCACTCCGGAGAGTGAGATTTTCGGATCCCGGATCCCGAATCCCGGATCCCGACAGGGAACGGAGAAGACATGCCAGGGCCACCGCAGGGGCGACTCGCGATATTCCCTGGGTCGTTCGATCCGCTGACGAACGGCCACGTCGACATCATTCTTCGCAGCGCGCACCTGTTCGAGCGAATCATCGTCGCCGTGCTGGTGAACGCGGAAAAACAGCCGCTGTTTTCGGCCGAGGAGCGGATAGAGATCATCCGCGATGTGTTCCGCGAGTACCCGAACATCGAGGTCGACACGTTCGATGGTCTGCTCGTGGAATACGCGCGACGACGGCGCGCCAGCGCGCTGATTCGTGGTCTTCGCGCGGTCTCGGACTTCGAGTACGAGTTCCAGATGGCCCTGATGAACCGGCATCTGGAGCCGACGCTCGAGACGGTGTTCATGATGCCTGCGGAGCAGTACACCTATCTCAGCTCGCGTTTGATCAAGGAAGTGTTCAGCCTCGGCGGCGAGGTTCGCGGGTTGGTGCCGTCGACGGTCGAACAATGGATGCGCAGGAAAACGAAGATTCAGCCTGTTTGAGAGGATCGCAATGTCTATCGCGCTTGCACAACGTCTCGCGAATGTAACCGGGTCGGCAACGATGAAAGTGGCGGCGGAGGCCGACCGCTTGAAGCGCTCCGGGATTCAGGTCGTCGATTTCGGCGCTGGAGAGCCGGATTTCCCGACCCCGACGCACGTCAGGGACGCGGCAAAGGCAGCGATCGACGCAAACTTTTCGCGCTACACCAACGCGATGGGCATTCCCGAGTTCCGCGAGGCGGTGTGCGCGCAATACAAGCGCGACTACGGCATCGACACTTCGATCGCTGAAGTCGTGTTGACCAATGGCGGCAAACAGGCGCTGTTCAATACCGCCCTCGCGCTCTTCAATCCGGGCGACGAGGTGATCACGCACGCGCCGTATTGGCCGACGATTCCCGAACAGATCAAGATCGCGCAGGCGACGCCGGTCATCGTGTCGACCAGGCCGGACGACGGCTTCACCGTGCACCCGGAGAAGATCGTTGCGGCGATTACGCCAAAGACGAAAGCGATCATCATCAACTCGCCGTGCAACCCGACCGGCTCGCTCACGGACGAGGCGGCAATGACGCCGATCGTCGACGCAGCCGCCGCACGCGGCATCTGGGTCATCGTCGACCTGTGCTACGAGCATTTGATCTACGACGAGGTGCGGCACAACCTGCCGAAGCTGTTGTTCGACAAACACCGCGACCGCTCGGTGATCTGCGGGTCGCTGTCGAAGACGTATGCGATGACGGGGTGGCGCGCGGGATGGACGATTGCGCCGAAAGAGTTGACGCAGGCCTTCAACGTGATTATGGGGCACACGACGTCGAACATCGCCTCCATCGTGCAGAAGGCGGGCGTCGTCGCGCTCAACGGTCCGCAGGAGGGCGTCACAGTGATGCTCGACGAGTATCGCCGGCGGCGTGACGCCCTTCACGGCTGGCTGACCGCCAATCCCGCCATCAAGTGCGTGAAGCCGCGCGGCGCGTTCTACCTGTTCCCGGACGTTTCGGAACTGCTCGGCGGTGAGGTGAAGACGTCCTCGGAGTTCGCGCAGCGCCTTATCGAGCAGGAGCACGTGGCGTTGACTCCTGGAGAAGGTTTCGATGCGCCAGGCTACCTGCGCATTTCGTACGCAACCTCCATGGATCAGTTGCGTGAGGGCGCCACGCGGATCCTGAGGCTGGCGGAAAGCATTCAGCCGGCCCGGGCCGGCGCGCGCTGATACGGGCCTCAGAGACGCAGAGTAGTGCTGTTGTTCTCTGTGTCTCTGAGTCTCTGCGGCTTTGTGATCGTGAATGGCGTTGCAATCAGCTATCAGCGTCGTTTCGGATCTGCGTCACATCGTTGGCGACGCACACGTCCGCTTGGACGAGGCATCGCTCCAAACCTACGGCGTAGACGCCCTCGGCAAGGGACACCCACCTGACGTCGTCGTCATCCCCGAGAGCACCGGCCAGATCGCCTCCATCGCGCGCGTGTGCAACGCGGAACGCGTACCGTTGGTCGTTCGCGGCGCCGGCACCGGTTTCACGGGCGGCGCAGTGCCCACGAGAGGCGGCGTGCTGCTGTCGATGGAGCGGCTCAATCGCATTCTGGAGATCGACGAGCTGAATCTGCTCGCCGTCGTCGAGCCGAATGTCATCAACGCGGACCTGCAGCGCGCCGTCGAAAAGGTGGGGCTGTTTTATCCGCCCGATCCAGCGAGCCTCAATCAGTCGTC
>Ga0070671_100003452_pt1 | contig 12336 bp, 7 predicted proteins | sample KBSS73metaG_FD_65341 | JGI IMG/M metagenome (GOLD analysis project Ga0070671, IMG submission 65341) | Switchgrass rhizosphere microbial communities from Kellogg Biological Station, Michigan, USA - KBS S7-3 metaG | ecosystem: Host-associated > Plants > Roots > Rhizosphere > Soil ...
CCGGGATGGCGACGCCATTCTTATCGAAGCCCGCCGCCAGCCCGATGGGGTTCGGGAAACTCAATCCGAGGATGGTGCGGGGCTGCGGCGCCGGCGCGAACGAGCGGAAGAGCGCGAGCGCCCCGGGAACAAGCGGCGCATGGCGCAGGAAACGGAGGGCGAAGTTGTGGGCCGTCTCCGGCTCCATTCGGAAAAGCAGCGGCCGCAGGAGATGCTCGTACCAGCGACTCGTCAGACGGCTCATTTCCCGATACAGAAAGTGGCGAAAAGCGTGTCAAGGATTTGCTCCGTGTCGGTATGTCCAACAACTTCGCCGACCGCCTGGAGCGTGCCCCGCAAGTCGACCGCCACCAGTTCGGGAGCAAGATTCTGCTGCAAGGCCTGTCGCGCCTCATCGGAGGCGGCGAGCGCGCGACGCAGGCAATCGCGGTGGCGCAGGTTGATCGCGACCGCGCTCGGAACGTCCCAGCGATGTTCGCTCACCTTGGCGAGGATGGCTTCCTCAAGGCCAGCAAGGCCGGTCTCCGTTACGCAGGAGATCCGCAGGGCTTTTGAATCTTTCCAATCTTCATGCTCCAGCAGATCGCTTTTGTTTAGGAGCACGATCGTCGCGCCATCCGCCGGCGGGTTTTCGACCCGGGCCGGCTCGGGTGCACTTGCGTCCACCACATGCAAAACCAGATCAGCCTGCGAGAGCGAACGCTCCGTTCGCGCGATGCCTTCTTCTTCGATTGCATCCGAGGTTGTCGATCGGAAACCCGCCGTGTCCGTCAACCGCAGGGCGATGCCGCGCAGATTAACGGTTTCTTCGATGGTGTCGCGGGTGGTTCCCGGCATTTCGCTTACGATCGCGCGCGGGAAGCCGAGCAATCGGTTTAGCAGGCTTGACTTGCCGGCATTGGTCGCGCCATAGATCACGACCCGCACGCCCTCGCGAAAGATTCGACCCTGGTCTGCGGTCGCAAGGAGTGCGTCGATTTGCGCACGGATCTGATCGAGGCGCGCGAGAAAATCTGTTCCAACATCGGGCTCGATGTCTTCATCAGGGAAATCAATGTAAGCCTCGAGATGGGCGAGGAGAGATATAAGGTCTTCGCGCAACCGGGTGATTTTTTCCCCGAGGCGGCCTTCGAGTTGTTCTGCCGCCGAGCGCAGGGCAAGATCGGTTTGGGCGCGAATCAGGTCGATCACAGCCTCGGCCTGGGTCAAGTCCATTTTGCCGTGGAGAAAAGCGCGCTCGGTGAATTCTCCCGGCCGCGCCGCTCGCGCGCCGGCGTGGAGGCACGCCTCCCAGACCCTCGCCGTCACGAGCACGCCGCCGTGGCAACTGATTTCGACCACGTCTTCGCCGGTATAGCTCGACGGCGCGCGGTGCACGGAGAGCATGACCTGGTCGAGGACGCGCTCGCCGGCAACGATCTCGCCGAGTTGCTGCAAATGTGTCGCCGCCTCCGATGCTTTTTGTTTTCCGCGAAAAATCCTGTCCGCGACCGCGATTGCCTGCGGCCCCGACAGCCTGACGAGTGCGATGGCTCCTTCGCCGGGCGGCGTTGAGACGGCGGCGATAGTCGCCGTGGTCTCAGTGGTGGGTGTCATGCCGCCAGCACTTCGCGGAGCGCGGCGATGCACCTGCGATTTTGCTCCATTGTTCCCACAGAGATTCGCACCCACTCGGGGAGTTTGTAACCACCCAGCGCACGCACGATCACACCCTTGCCGAGCAACTCCTTGAACAGGGCCTGGCCGTCGCCCACTCGCACGAGGACAAAATTCGCGACGCTCGGAATGTAGGGCAGAGCGAGCGCCGCGAATTCGCTCTCGAGATATTTGCGCCCTTCGTCGGTCATCCGTTTGGTTTCTGCCTGGTGGGCGTCATCGGCCAGGGCCGCGACCGCTGCGGCCTGGGCGAATCCGTTGGTGTTGAAAGGCTCTCTCGCCTTCTGCAGGACGCGGATGAGTTCAGGTCGGGCTATACCGTAGCCGAGGCGCGCGTTGGCCAAGGCGTGAATCTTGGAAAACGTGCGTAGGACGACGACGTTGCGATTTGCCCTAACGAACTGCAAAGTATCGGGGGGGTCATCGAGGTATTCGAAATAAGCCTCGTCGAAAACGACGACCACGTCATCAGGCACGCGCGCCATGAAGGCGGCGATGGCATCCTGCCCGACGAGCGTGCCGGTCGGATTGTTCGGGTTGGCGATGAAGACGACCCGAGTTTGCGGAGTGAACGCTCTCAGGATGGCCTCGAGGTCGAAACGATAATCGCGGTCCGCCACGTTGACCGCTTTGGCGGCGAAAAGAGCGGCGACCAGCCGGTAGGCGATAAAGGCATTTTCCGAAGTCACTATCTCCGCGCCGGGCCTGAGAAAAGCGTGCCCGATAAACTCGATGATCTCGTTCGAGCCATTTCCCAGGACAATATTCTCCGGGGCGAAATCGAGTTTCTCAGCCAGGGCGCGGCGCAAATAAAATCCACCGCCATCGGGGTAAAAATTTGCGCCGGCCAGCGTCTTATCCATCGCCGCGCGCACCTGGTGTGAAGGACCGAGCGGATTCTCGTTTGAAGCCAGCTTTACGATCTCCTCCGGCCGAAAGCCATATTCGCGTGCGGTTTCTTCGATTGGCTTGCCCGGTTCGTAAAGCGCGAGATCGCGCAGGTGCGGATTAGCCAGGTCCCAGATCGAGTCCATCAGCGGCCACGGTAAGCGAAAATCGGCGGCTGAACAGCCCGCGGAAAAGCCGTGCAGGGGCGCTCTTCTTCGCGCACCTTCGGCGCTATGGACAGCTTGCACATTTTGGCTGACGGCACCTTCTTCGGTCTCTCCGTCAACGCCTGGAAATTCGTCGGATGGTCCGGCAACATCGTCTTCGGCGCGCGCTTTATTATTCAGTGGATCGCATCGGAACGCGCGCGCAAAAGTATCATTCCACCCGGGTTTTGGGAGTGCAGTGCTCTCGGGTCGATTCTGCTCCTAATCTACTTCGCATTCTACCGGCGCGATTCGGTCGGCGTGCTGAGCGCGCTTTTTCCGTTGCCGATCTACCTGCGGAACCTGTATTTTCTATATACCCATCACCGCGCCGAGCATCCCGGGGCCGAACCGCGGGTGGAAGAATGAACCGAGACTGACCGTATGGTCGCTGAAAACCAAATCATCTATCTCGATAACAATTCCAGCACCCGGGTCGATCCGGCGGTCCTGGAGGAGATGATGCCGTATCTGACGACCGACTATGGCAACCCTTCAGGCTCGCATCGTTTCGGCGCCAGGGTGAAGGAAGCGACCAATCTGGCCCGCGAACGAATGGCGGCCTTGCTCGGTTGTCAGCCTAACGAAATTGTTTTTACGAGCGGCGGGACGGAATCGGACAACACCGCCCTCCATTCCGCCCTCCAGATGTCGCCGGAGCGGCGGCACATCGTCACCACCTCGGTCGAGCACAACGCGGTTCTGAACTATTGCGAAGCCTTCGTTAGGCGCGGTTGTGCCGTGACGATTGTCGACGTCGATGAGCAGGGGCATCTCGACCTCGGCGCGCTGGAGCGCGCCATCCGATCGGACACCGCGGTCGTTTCCGTGATGTGGGCGAACAATGAAACGGGCGTCATTTTTCCGCTCGCCGAGATCGCCGATCTTTGCCGGTTGAAAGGCGTTTTCTTTCACACCGACGCGGTCCAGGCAGTGGGCAAGATGCCGATCGATTTGTCAGAGGTGCCTGTCCATTTTCTTTCCCTGTCGGGACACAAACTGCATGCTGCGAAAGGGGTCGGCGCGCTCTATGTAAACCGGAAAGCGCGCTTTCAGCCGCTTCTCGTTGGTGGTCCGCAGGAAGGAGGCCGCCGCGCCGGGACCGATAACGTTCCTTCAATCGTCGGACTCGGGAAAGCGGCCGAGCTTTCGCTCTCGACTCTCGAGGAAGAAAACACACGGGTGCGCGCGCTGCGCGATCGCTTCGAATCGACACTGCTCGCCGAGCTGGATGAGGTGCTCGTGAATGGCGATCCCGGAGCGCGTTTGCCCAACACTTCAAATCTCGCGTTCACTGGCGTCGACGCTCAGGCCATCCTGCTCAAGCTCGACCAGGAAGGCGTTTGTTGTTCGTTGGGCTCGTCCTGCACAACCGGGGCAGTGCAGCCATCGCACGTCTTGCGCGCGATGCATTTCACAAACGAACGAGCGCGGAGCAGCCTCCGTTTCTCCTTCGGCCGCTACAACACCGAGGCGGAACTGGACGAGGTGCTCGCAATCCTGCCGCGCATCGTGCGTCAGCTTCGCCAGCTTTCGGCTGCGCCGGCGTAGCCGCGCACTCTCCGCGCCCCCGGAAATCGAGCGGAAGTTTGCGCTTTGGAACGCGCGAAACGATTGTCGTCGGTGGCTTCCAACAATGGCAAGAATCCCCGGCTCATCGGCCCCGCGGGACGCGGGTCGATCGAGATTCGCGGCGCGCGCCAGAACAACCTTAAAGGGTTCGATCTCGACCTGCCGCTGGGCGAATTAACCGTCGTCACGGGCCCGAGCGGGAGCGGCAAGTCCAGCCTCGCTTTCGACACGATTTACGCCGAAGGCCAGCGCCGGTACGTCGAAACGTTCAGCCCTTACACGCGGCAATTTCTCGACCGCATGGACAAGCCCCGGGTCGACGAAATTCGCGGCATTCCGCCCGCGATCGCGATTGAGCAATCGAACCCGGTGAAGAGTTCACGCTCGACCGTCGGCACCATGACCGAGATCAACGACTACCTGAAGCTCTTGATGCCACGCGTCGCGCGTGCCTACTGCCCGAGCTGCAGTCGTGAGATCCGGCCGGAGACAGCGAAATCGATCGCCGACGAAATCATGGCGGAGAGCCCGGACAAAACAGGGCTCATTACCTTCTGGGTGTCGGTGCCGGCCAGGACGGAAGCGGGCGATTTCTTCGCCTTCCTTCAGCAACAGGGCTATTTGCGGGTTTGGCTGAACGGCGAGATCGTCAGGGCTGATACCGCGAGCAAAGAAATCCGCCTTGGCGCGCGAGTTCAGGTGATTCAGGACCGTTTAACGATCTCCGAGCCTGGCCGAGCCCGGCTCGTCGAGTCCATCGAGACCGCGCTCCGCTTTGGGAAAGACAAGATCAACTTCGTCGATTTCGCGACGAAAGAAGAACATCCCTTCTCGACCGGCTGGCATTGTGCGCATTGCGACCTCGACATCCGCCCGCCGACCCCCGGCCTGTTTAGCTTTAACAACCCGTTAGGCGCGTGTCCGGAGTGCCGCGGGTTCGGCCGGACGATCGCGATCGATCTCAATCGCGCCATCCCCGATCGCGCCCTCTCTATCGCGCAGGGTGCGGTGCGCGTTTTTCGCGGCGCAGAAATGGGCGAGTCGCAAAAGGATCTTCTGCGCGCCTGCGCTCGCGCGGAAATTGACGTCCATCTTCCTTTTGAGGAATTGCCGAAATGCGACCAGGACTTCGTCATCAACGGCGAGAAAGGCGCGGGCGAATTTAGCGAGGATGATTACGAGAATGATCGTTGGTACGGCGTCCGTGGGTTTTTTCGCTGGCTCGAGAGCAAGACCTACAAAATGCATGTCCGGGTATTGCTCAGCCGCTATCGCGCCTACACCAGCTGCCCGAGTTGTCAGGCCGGACGTTTCCAGCCTGAGACCCTCAATTACCGACTCGTCACTGCCGATGATGTCGCGTTCACCCTGGCGGAGTTCGCCGCGCTGCCGATCTCGCAGGCGCGCGAGTTTCTCTCCAGCCTGGCTCTTTCGCCTGATGATTCCGCGGCGATCATGTTGCGCGGCGAGATCGTGGCCCGCTTGCGCTACCTCTGCGAAGTTGGAGTTGGTTATCTTACCCTCGACCGCTCCACCCGCACATTGAGCGGCGGAGAAGTCCAGCGCGTCAATCTCACCACCTGCCTCGGCGCCTCGCTCGTCAACACGCTTTTCGTGATGGACGAACCAAGCGTCGGACTCCATCCGCGCGACGTCGGACGGCTCGTGAAAGTGATGCACGACCTGCGCGACAAGGGCAATACCCTCCTCGTCGTTGAGCACGAAGAGTCAATCATTCGCGCCGCCGATCATCTTCTCGATATTGGTCCCGGCCGAGGGGAAAGCGGCGGGGAATTGGTCTACAGCGGGCCGCTCGCGGAGTTTCTGGGGAGTGCGGGCGCCTCGCCCGCCATGTCACGCGCCCCGCGGGATACCTCCGGGGGCGTGGGAATTTCTGGCCCGCACGAATCCCGTTCGACGGCGAGGCGTGGCGGCTCCACGAGCGCGCGAGACGCCCGCGCTCCCCAGCCTGTCCGAAGTTCGCTATCCCTGACGCGGGATTATCTCACTGGAGCAAAATCCATCCCGGTCCCGAAGTCGCGGCGCCAATCTTCGAGCGCGCTCAAGATCAAGGGCGCTTACGAGCACAACCTCAAGAATATCGATGTCGAGATTCCGTTAGGCGTTTTCAGCTGTGTGACGGGCGTCTCGGGCTCGGGCAAATCGACCCTCGTTCACGAAGTCCTTTATCAGAATCTGCTCCGCGCCCGCGGGTCCGGCAGCGAAGAAGCAGGTGCCTGCAAGAGCGTGACCGGCGCGCATCGCGTCGGTGAGATCGTGATGGTCGATCAGGCGCCGCTTTCCCGCACACCGCGCTCGACGCCGATTCTCTATCTTGGCATCTACGATCGGGTGCGCGAACTCTTCGCCGCGCAGCCGGAAGCAATGGCGCAGGGCCTGACCGCGAGCGCATTTTCCTTCAACTCCGGGAGCGGCCGCTGCGAGCGTTGTGGCGGGACCGGTTTCGAGAAAATCGAGATGCAATTCCTGAGCGATCTCTACGTGCGCTGCGCGGAATGCGAAGGGCGACGTTTCCAGCCGCACGTGCTCAAAGTGAAACTGGAAGGTCGCTCCATTCACGAACTCCTGGAACTTACGGTGAGCGAAGCGGTCGAATTTTTTAACACGCTCGGGGAAGGCGAGACGCTCGCGCGGCCGCTTGGGATTTTGGAAGAAGTGGGACTTGGTTATGTGCGCCTCGGGCAACCACTCAACACGCTTTCCGGCGGCGAATCGCAGCGTCTCAAGCTCGTCCGGCATTTAGCCGACAACGGCCGCGCCGAGAACACAGGTGGCGATCTTTTCATCTTCGACGAGCCAACCACCGGGCTGCATTTTGATGATGTTGCGCTTCTCGTTAGGCTTTTTCAGCGTTTGGTGGAGGCGGGTAATTCGATCGTGGTGATCGAGCACAATCTCGAAGTGATCAAATGCGCCGACTGGATCCTTGATCTTGGACCGGAAGGCGGCGAAGAGGGCGGACAGCTCGTCGCGAGCGGGACGCCGGAGGAGGTGGCGAATATTGAAGCGTCGCACACGGGACAGTTTCTGCGCCAGACTCTGGGGAGCGCACGCGCCTCGCGTGCTGTTTTCGACGCCGCGCCGAAAATATTGCCGCTCTCCGTTTGTTATTCTTTGCCCGAATTCGACGAGGAACTCCCGCGCGCCGCGGAAGAGCCATTCGGCGAGGCGCCGAACAGGTGGTCGGCGCGGCGACTGGCCCCCGGACTACTCGCGACCCGGCAGGATCATTTCATCGCCATCCACGGTGCGCGCGAACATAACCTCAAGAACATCTCGCTCTCCATTCCGCGCGATCAGCTCGTCGTCATCACGGGCCTGAGCGGTTCGGGCAAATCGACGATCGCGTTCGATCTGCTTTTCGCGGAAGGCCAGCGGCGTTTTCTCGACAGCATGTCTCCTTACGCGCGGCAGTTTGTCGAGCAGCTCGAGAAACCGGATGTCGACCTGATCGAAGGTCTTCCGCCGACGGTTGCAATCGAGCAACGTGTCACGCGCGGCGGTGGCAAATCGACCGTCGCGACGGTCACAGAAGTTTACCATTTTCTTCGGCTTCTCTTCGCCAAGACGGGGACGCAGTTCTGTCCGGATTGTGATCTGCCGGTGGCGAAACAGAGCGTCGCCGCCATCGTTAGGCAGGTGGAGACGGCCGCCCGGCGCGGGCCCCTCAAGGTGCTCGCGCCGTTGGTGAAGGCGCGCAAGGGTTTTCACACCGAGGTGGCGCGCTGGGCCGAACGCCAGGGCTTCGACACACTCTACGTGGATCGCCAACTCGTCCCGGTCGCGCAATTTCGCAAACTGGAGCGTTTCAAGGAACATACCATCGACGCCGTCGTCGGCGCGATCGACGCGAAACGCATTTTGAAGGCGCGCAATCTGGTGCAGCGCGCCCTCGCCATCGGACGCGGCACGGCGCATCTTCTCGATGCCAAAAATCGCCTCACGGTCATGAGTACAGAGATGAGTTGCCCGGGTTGCGGGCGCGCCTTCGAAGAGCTCGATCCGCGATTGTTCTCCTTCAACTCGCCGCACGGCTGGTGCGAGACCTGTGCCGGTTTCGGCGAAATCTGGAATGAGAAGTTGCAGGCGAACGAAGAGGAGACGGGGGACTCGATGCTCGAAAACGAGCTCAACGCCGAGCGGCAGTTTGAGTCGATCGAGGAAAGCGAAGCGATTCCGTGTCCCGAATGCCACGGCTCGCGCCTGAACGCGGTCGCGCGTCATGTGCGTTTGCAGGGAAAAACGATCGACGACTTCGCCGCCCGCTCCGCGAGTGAGGCGCTGGACTTGATCGGCAAGGTGCGATTTCGCGGGACGCAAAAAGTGATTGCGGCCGATCTCGTCCCGGAGATCGAGCAGCGCCTTCGCTTCATGGACAACGTGGGTCTTGGGTATCTCGCGCTTGGTCGTTCGGCGAAAACCCTGAGCGGCGGTGAATCGCAGCGCATCCGGCTCGCGGCCCAGCTCGGGTCCAACCTCCGCGGCGTCCTTTACGTGCTCGACGAACCGACCATCGGTCTGCATGCGCGCGACAATGTGCGCCTGCTCGAAACGCTCACTGCCTTGCGCGAAAAAGGCAATTCGTTAGTCATCGTCGAGCATGATGAGGAAACCATGCGGCGCGCGGATCATATCATCGATCTCGGGCCAGGTGCAGGGGTGCATGGAGGGGAAGTGGTGGCCGCGGGAACTTTGCGCGAGATCGAGCATTGCGATGCGTCGCGGACCGGCCGTTGTTTGCGCGAGCCCCTTTGTCATCCGGTGCGGACATCGCGGCGTTCGTTAGGCGAGGTGGAACAGTGGCTCGAGATCCGCGGAGCCAAGGCAAACAACCTTAAGAATGTCGAGGTAAGATTCCCGATCGGACGGCTTTCCGTCATCACCGGCATTTCCGGTTCCGGCAAATCCAGCCTCATGCGCTCCGTCTTGCTCCCGACGGTGCAGCAGGTGCTGGGGAGCGCAGGCGCAAGAAAAGTTCGCGACGGCGAGGGCACCATCAACCAGGTCGCGGTGGCGACCGAAACTCAGATCACTGGCGCGGACGCGCTCGAAGCGGTTTACGAGGTCGATCAATCGCCCATTGGCAAGACTTCGCGTTCCACGCCCGCCACCTACATCAAGGTCTTCGACGAGATCCGGAATCTTTTCGCGCAGTTACCGGTCTCGCGGGTACGCGGCTACAGCGCGAGCCGGTTTTCCTTCAACAACGAAGGCGGCCGCTGCGAGACCTGCTGCGGGCAGGGCGTGCTCAAGCTGGAGATGAGTTTTCTTCCGAGCAGTTACGTGCCCTGTGAAGATTGCGGCGGCCAACGCTACAACGCGCAAACTCTCGAGGTGGTCTACCACGAGCGCAGCATCGGCGACGTGATGAAGATGACGATCGCGCAGGCCGCGGAATTCTTTGCCGCCAACCAGAAGATTGCGCGTCCGCTTTCGCTGCTGGTCGAGACCGGCCTCGGTTATCTCCAGCTCGGTCAGCCGAGCCCAACGCTGAGCGGCGGCGAAGCACAGCGACTGAAGCTCGCGACCAAGCTGACCCGCGGGGTTGGGCGCGCGCAGAACGAGCGCTTGCGCAAGATGCGAACACCGAAATCGACTCTCTATCTGCTCGAGGAACCGACCATCGGTTTGCACATGGCGGATGTGGAGCTGCTTCTCAATGTCATTCACCGCCTGGTCGATGACGGCAACACCGTCATTGTGATCGAGCACAACCTGAGCGTGATCGCGGAAGCCGATTACGTCGTCGATATCGGACCGGAAGCGGGTTCGTTAGGCGGAGAAATTGTGGCGCTGGGCACGCCGGAGCAGGTGGCGAAGAATCGACTCAGCCGGACCGCGCCGTTCTTGCGCGACGTGCTGGCGCAGGGGCGCACGGCGTCGAACGGGCAAAAAGCGTTGTCATCCCGAGGTCGCCGCGACCGAGGGATGCCGCAACTGCCGTAGGCGCGTGCCTGACGTCGGTAAGCGTAAATTGCAATTGCGAAGTCCCTCGCCCTCTCCGCAGCTCGGGATGACACCGCTTTCGATTGCGTGCGCCCGCGGATCGCGGAGTATCGCCTAACGACATGTTTGCCTATTACCTGCACGATCTCGATCCCTTCATCTTCCACATCTGGGGCGATTTCGGGCCGCGCTGGTACGGGATGGCTTATGTGGCTGCGTTTGCCGGCGGTTACTGGCTCCTGCGCCTCCTTGCGCGACGCGGTTACACCCAACTGCGCCTCGAGCAGGTCGGCGACTTCATTACCTGGGCCGCGCTCTTCGGCGTCATGCTCGGGGGTCGTCTTGGTTATGTTCTGTTTTATCACCCCGAGATGTTGCTCGATCCGCTCTCGGTCGTGCGCGTCTGGGAAGGCGGCATGTCGAGCCATGGCGGGATGATTGGTTTGATCGTCTTCACCTTTTGGTATGCATGGCGCCATAAAATCTCCTGGACCAATCTCGGCGATAATCTCGTGGTGGTTGCGCCGATCGGATTATTTTTTGGTCGCTGCGCGAATTTCATCAACGGTGAACTCTACGGCCGGGTTACGAACGTGCCGTGGGCGATGCTCTTTCCCAAGGAATTGCTCGAGCCGCAAAACGGCGCCGAAGCCGATCGCGCCCTGCTCGCCGTGCGCCAGATCAATCCCAGCCTAACGAGTCCGGAAGCAATCGTGAGCGGGCTCCATTCCCAGCCGCAGCTCCGCCAGGCCTTGCGCCCTATTTTGAGCCCGCGCCACCCTTCGCAAATCTATGAGGCGCTCCTCGAGGGTGTTGTGCTCTTTGTTATCCTCTGGTGGGTGCGCACCCGAACCCGCCAACCGGATGGTGTTCTGACCGGATTGTTCTTCGTCTGCTACGCGATCTTCCGAATCATAGTGGAGAATTTCCGCGAACCCGACGCGCCGCTTATCGCCGGCTGCACTCGTGGCCAATTTTTTTCTTTCTTCCTGATCGTGATCGGACTCGCTTTCATCATCGCGGGGAAAATCAGAAACGTGCGGGCGGCGGCCCCGCCTGCGTAGTCAACATCTTGGCCGCGCTGAAACGCGTCCCTGCGGGAAGGATCTGCTTGCGCAGCTCCTGACACGGCGACCATGTGAATACCGACGGTGCGGCCACCGTCTTCACTTTCGTTTCGCGTCAGTTCCGCTATTACTAACCCAGCATGACGGCCCTGATTTTTCCGCTGCAATTCGTCGCGGCCGGCGGGCTGGTCTTTTCGTTCGAGCACGCCACCGTGGCGGGGAAGATGGTGCTCTTCTTTCTCGCCATCGGCTCGATCTTTAGCTGGTCGGTGATGGTGACGAAGATGCGGGTGGTGCAGTTTGCGCGGAAGCAGACCGATCGCTTCCTGGCGGCTTTTCGGCAGGATCGGCAACCGTTGCGTTTGTTTGAATCCGATGTGCGCTTCCCGGGGTCGCCCGTTTTCAATGTTTACCGCGCAGGTTGTGAGGAGCTCACCTTTCACCTTCTCGGCTCGGCCGAAATCGACGAAACCTTTCGCGCCCGCCTCGAGATTGCGGACAAGATCACACCCGCACAAATGCACGCGGTCACGGCCGCGATGGAGCGGGCGGTGGGCGAGACTGCGCTCAAGCTTGAGTCGCAGATGATTCTGCTCGCCACCGCCGTCAGCGGGGCGCCGTTCCTGGGATTGTTAGGCACGGTCTGGGGCGTGATGGATACCTTCACCGGGGTGGCCGAAGCCGGCTCGGCCAATCTCGCCGCCATGGCGCCAGGCGTTTCCGGCGCCCTCATCACCACCGTGACCGCGCTCTGCGTCGCGATTCCAGCCATGTTTGGCTACAACTTTCTCGTCACCAGCATCCGCGGGATGATCGTGGAGATGGACAACTTCGCGGCCGAGCTGGCCTCGGAGTTTGAACACAAATATGTCGAGCACGGAGGGCGCGTCTCCGATTTCCGGCGTTAGACCAGCTATGAATCTGGAATCCAGGAAGCCAGGAGGCGGCAGAATTATTCCACATCTTATCCTGGTTTTCTG
>Ga0070671_100003455_pt1 | contig 12334 bp, 12 predicted proteins | sample KBSS73metaG_FD_65341 | JGI IMG/M metagenome (GOLD analysis project Ga0070671, IMG submission 65341) | Switchgrass rhizosphere microbial communities from Kellogg Biological Station, Michigan, USA - KBS S7-3 metaG | ecosystem: Host-associated > Plants > Roots > Rhizosphere > Soil ...
ATCGCCCTCGAGCAGCTGGGCTATGCGGTGGACGTGGCGCACGATGGCCCCGCGGCACTCGAGCGCGCCACGGCCGCCCGGCCGACCGTCATCCTGCTCGACATCGGCCTGCCAGTCATGGACGGCTACGATGTGGCGCGCCGGCTCCTCGCTTCGTGGGGCGATGCGCATCCGCCGCGCCTGGTGGCAGTGACGGGCTACGGGCAGGCCGCCGATCGCGAGCGGACGCGGGCCGCGGGCTTCGACGACCACCTCGTCAAGCCGATAGACCTCCGTCAGCTGCTTCGCACGCTGGAGCACGTCCACCCGCAGTGACGGCCGATCGCGCGGCGCTGGCGCGCCGATTTCGCTTCTCGCAGGCCGGTTATCTTCCGGCTCCCCCGGACGCAGGAAAACGCCGCCGCCGCACATGAGCACGAGCATCGTCTTCCTCAGCGCCGTGCGCACCGGCTTCGGCGCATTCGGCGGCACGCTCAAGGAGTTCTCCGCCACCGATCTCGGCGCCATCGCCGCGACGGGGGCCATCGCCCGCAGCGGCCTGGAGCCGAGCGCGATCGAACATGTCGTCATCGGCAACGCGCAGCAGACGTCGGCCGACGCGATCTACCTCGCGCGCCACGTCGGTTTGCGGGCGGGCTGCCCGGTGGAGACGCCGGCGCTGACCGTGAACCGGCTGTGCGGCTCCGGATTCGAGGCCATCACGCAGGCGGCGCAGCTCATCCGCCTCGGCGAGGCGCGCGTGGTGCTCGCGGGCGGCACCGAGTCGATGAGCCAGGCGCCGCACGTGGTGCGCGGCGCGCGATGGGGCTTCAAATTGGGGCAGGCGCCCGCGATGGAGGACTCGCTGTGGGCGGCGCTGCGCGACAGCCTCTGCGACCTGCCGATGGCGGAGACCGCCGAGAACCTCGCCGCCCGGTACGGCGTGACGCGCGCTGAATCCGACGAGTTCGCGCTGCTGAGCCAGGAGCGCGCGCGCGACGCCTGGGCGGCCGGCGCCTATGCGGACGAGATCGTGCCCGTGCCCATCCGCGACCGGAAGTCGAAGACCACGGTACCTTGGGCCAGGGACGAGGCCATCCGCGGCGACACCTCCGCCGAGGCACTCGCGAAGCTCGCGCCGGTGTTCCGCAAGGACGGCATCGTGACCGCGGGCAACGCCTCCGGCATCGCGGACGGGGCAGCGGCGCTGGTGGTGGCTGAAGATGCATTCGCGCGCGAGCGCGGCCTGACGCCCCTCGGGCGACTCGTCTCCTACGCGGTGGCGGGCGTGCCGCCCGAGATCATGGGCATCGGACCAGCGCCGGCGGCGCGCGCCGCCCTCGAGCGCGCGGGTCTCTCGCTCGAGCAGATGGACCTGGTGGAGGTGAACGAGGCGTTCGCGCCGCAGTACCTTGCGGTCGAACGGGAGCTGGGCCTCGACCGGGCCCGCACCAACGTGGATGGCGGGGCGATTGCCCTCGGCCACCCACTCGGCGCCAGCGGGGCGCGCATCACGGCGCACCTGCTGCACGCGCTGCGCCGCCGGGGCGGCCGCTACGCCCTGGGCAGCGCCTGCATCGGCGGCGGGCAGGGGATCGCCGTCATCGTGGAAGGGATGTAGCCAGATGGGAGACACCATGGGCCTGCTGACGGCGGTGCTCGCGGTCGCGGTGGCCTACTCGTTCGCGAGCCTGAAGGTGCTGCGGCAGTACGAGCGAGGCGTCTCCTTCTTCCTGGGCAAGTTCTGGGGGACGAAGGGGCCGGGCCTCGCGTTCGTGCCGGCGGGGTTCGCGACGCTGAAGCGCGTGTCGCTCCGCACGGTGGCGATGGACATCCCGCCGCAGGACGTGATCACCCGCGACAACGTCTCGGTGAAGGTGAACGCCGTCCTATATATGCGTGTCGGGGACCCGGCCCGGGCCATCATCGAGATCGAGGACTACCTCTACGCCACCAGCCAGCTGGCCCAGACCACGCTGCGCTCGGTGCTGGGCGAGGTGGAGCTGGACGAGCTCCTCGCCGACCGCGAGAAGATCAACGCCCAGCTCGAGAAGATCATCGACCTGCGCACCGACCCGTGGGGCATCGACGTGTCGGCGGTGGAGGTGAAGGACGTGCTGCTGCCCGACCAGCTGAAGCGCGCCATGGCCCTGCAGGCCGAGGCCGAGCGCGAGCGTCGGGCGAAGGTGATCGCGGCACAGGGCGAGCTGCAGGCGTCGGAGACGCTGGCGCAGGCAGCGCACACCCTCTCGCGCGAGCCGGCCTCGCTGCAGCTTCGCTACCTGCAGACGGTCACCGAGATCGCCGCCGAGAACAATTCGACCACGATCTTCCCGCTGCCGATCGAGCTGTTCAAGCCCTTCATGGAGATGGCCGCGCGAGCGGGAGCGCGCGCCGGCGCCGCCGACGCGCTCGCGAGCGGAGTGCCCGTGATCGAGACGGCGCCCGCGGCGTTGCCGGCGGGCGAGCCGCCGGGCGAGCCGATGAGCGCCCAGGCCCTCGCCGACGTCATGAGCCGCATGCGGGCCGAGTCGGCGGCACAGTGCCGGAAGGACCATGGCTGACCACCTCCCCGCGCGATTCGATCGCGCCACCCTCGACCGCATCCTGCAGCGCGCCGCCGAGCTCCAGACCGGCGAGCACGACGTGGGCAGCGAGCTCTCCGCCGACGAGGTGCTGGCGCTCGGCAAGGAGGTCGGCATTCCCGAACGGCACCTCCGGCAGGCGATGCTCGAGGTGCAGTCCGAGCCCCCGCCTCCGGATGCGCGCGGCATGCTGGACCAGATGGTCGGGCCCGCGCGCGTCACGGCGCAGCGCGTGATCGGCATGGAGGTCGAGCCGATCGAGCGCGCCCTCGAGAAACACTTCGACGAGGAGGCGTTCCGAGTGCAGCGGCAGCAGCCGGGTCGCATCACGTGGGAGCCGGGCTCGGGCTGGCAGGCGTTCGTGAAACGCTCGATGACGAGCGGGCGCTCCCTCATGCTGCAGAAGGCCACGCTCATCGGCGCGACCATCACCCGGCTGGAGCCGGGATTCTCGCACGTGTCGCTGTCGGCGGAGCTCAAGCAGGTGCGCGGTGCGTACCTGGGCGGCAGTGCGGCCCTGGGCTCGACGCTCGTGGCGAGCAGTGCCGTGCTCCTGGCCCTCGGCGCGCTGGTGCCCGTGGCCCTCGCGCCGCTGCCGGCGGCGCTGGGCTTCTCGTGGGCCATCAGCCGCCAGTACCGACCCATCGTGGAGCGCACCCAGCTCGGGCTGGAGGTCGCGCTCGACCAGCTGGAGCGCGGGAGTCCGAAGGCATCGCACCAGCTGCCGCCGCGCACCGCGGGGATCATCGGCCAGATCGCGGGCGAGCTCCGCCGCGCGCTCGAGCCGCCCAAGCCGTCCTCCCGGTGACGGGCATCCGCCGGGTCGGCGTGCTCGGGGCCGGACTCATGGGCAGCGGCATCGCGCAGGTGGCGGCGAGCTGCGGCTACGACACGGTGATCCGCGACGTGAACGACGGCGCGCTCTCCCGCGGGCGGAACGCGGTGGAGAAGTCGCTCGCCCGCTTCGTCGAGAAGGGCCAGCTCGACGCGGTCTCGCGCGACGCCGCGCTCCGGCGAATGACCTGGACCACCGATCTGGGCGCCATCGCGACCACCGACATCGTCATCGAGGCCGTCACCGAGGACCTCGCGCTGAAGACGTCGCTCTACCGCGAGCTGCACCCGCGCATGGCGGCGGAAGTCCTGTTCGCGTCCAACACCTCGAGCCTCAGCATCGCCACCCTCGCCGCCGCGAGCGGGCGGCCCGACCGGTTCGTCGGGCTGCACTTCTTCAATCCGGTGCCGCTGATGCCGCTGGTGGAGGTGGTGCGCAGCGTGACCACCACCGAGAGCGCGTTCGCCCGGGCGCTCACCTTCGCCCGGAGCCTGGGGAAGGACGCGGTGGCGGCGCGCGACGGCTCGGGCTTCATCGTGAACCGACTGCTGGTGCCGTACCTGCTGGACGCGGTGCGGGCGCTGGAGTCGGGGGTCAGCACCGTCGCCGACATCGACAAGGCGATGATGCTGGGCTGCGGCCACCCGATGGGGCCCTTCACGCTGCTCGACTTCGTGGGGCTCGACACCACGGTGAAGATCGGCGAGATCATGTTCGACGAGTACCGCGAGCCCCGCTTCGCGCCGCCGGCCCTGCTGCGGCGCATGGTGTCGGCGGGCTGGCTCGGGCGGAAGAGCGGGCGGGGATTCTACGACTACTCGGTGAGTCCGCCGGTGGTGGCGCTGTGAGACGGGGATGCCTCGCCGCGAGCCTGCTGCTCGCCGCCTGCAATCCGACCTCGGCGCGTCCACGCCTCGATCCGCTTCCACTCGCGCCGGTGGCCGAGGTGAAGGGGAAGCGACCCGCCATCAGCGAGAAGACGATGGCCACGCTGCGCGAGGACAGCCTGCCCCTCGCGCTGGTGACGGTCACCGATGCGTACGCCGAGTCTCCGTGGCTCGACTCCGCGACGATGCAGCCCACCACCCGCCGGCCGCTCGGTACCGACGTAGTGAAGATCCGCACGTGGGTCGATCCGTCGAAGCCCGGCTACAGCCGGATCACCATCGAGCCGGTGTACCGGGTCATGGCCGATCCGTCGATCCCCGAGCGCGAGCTCGAGCGGCTCGTGCCGGAGGGGCACCCGGCCCGTGCGCTGGCACAGGCCATCTTCGACAAGCTCGGCGCGAAGCCGATCGAGGAGATCCAGGCGAAGCCTTCCACCCGCACCGGCGCACCGACGACGCCCCAGGGCACCGGCGGCATCCTGCGCGTGCCGCAGGGCACCACGCCGTAGTCGCGTCCTATTGCTTCGCCAGCTTCGGCGGCCCGGCGGCGCCCCACCGCGTCGAGTCCCAGCCGGCAGCCGGCACGAGCTGATCCGCCAGCAGGTCGTACGCGAGGAATGTGCTGGTCGGCTTCCCGTCGCGTTCGACGAGCATGACGGTGATCGCCCGTCCATCGGCAGACCAGGTGCCCTTCTCGGTCATCATGCCCTTGTCCGCGAGCTCGGTGCGGAGCACGGCCTTGTAGTCCGCGCCGAGCGCGAGGGTGAAGCGGCGTGCTGCGGCGTCGGCCGCCGGCAGCTCGCCCGTCCACTGACCGACGGCGGGGCCGCTGGCCGGGACCTCGTGTTTGGCGGCGCTGTTGGCCCGCTCTCCGGGCCGCGTGCGGCCGTCGGCCGAGCCGGGGCGCTCGCGGCAGCCGACGAGCACGAGAAGAGACAGGCCGACGCACAGGGATCGCATGGACACTCCGCGTGATTGGATGGAAACCGACGGGAGTTTCCCGTGTCGTCCCTCGGGACGCAAGACCCACCACGCGACTCGAGCCCCTAGCTTTCCGCCATGAGACCGCCCGGCTTCCGCGGAGCCTTCCGCAGCGACGAGCGCGCCCGCGCGAGCTACAGCGCGGGTGCGGGCATCTACCGCATCGTGCCACGCGCCATCGCGGTGCCGGCGGACGTGGACGCCCTGCGTGTGCTGCTGGAATGGGCCGCGCGCGGCGGGCACCCGCTCGTGCCGCGCGGCGCGGGCAGTGCCATGGGCGGCGGCAACGTCGGCCACGGCGTCGTGGTGGACCTCACGTCCATGGCACCGATCATCCTCGAGATCTGCCCGGACACACGGACGGCCTGCACCAGCGCCGGCGTCACCCACGGCGCCCTGTCCGCAGCGGCCGCACGCCACGGCCTGCGACTCCCACCCGATCCGTCGAGCAGCCGCTGGGCGACTCTCGGCGGGATGCTCGCGACCAACGCGGCGGGCGCGCGCAGCGTCCGCTACGGACCGGTGCGGCCATGGGTGCAGGAAACCTTCGCCGTCACGGCCGATGCCGAGGTGGCGCGATTCGCCCGCGGCGAGTCGAACGCCGACACCGCGGCCCTCGCGCGCTTCCATCAGGACGCGGCGCCCGCCATCCTCGCGGCGCGTGACGAGGTGCTGCGCCGCTTTCCCCGGACCGCCAAGAACACCGCCGGCTACGCGCTCGATGCCTGGCTCGCGAGCGGCGACGATCTCGACCTGCTGATCGGCAGCGAGGGCACGCTGGCGCTGGTGACCGAGATCACCTGGCGACTCGACCCCATCCCCCCGGCACGATGCTCCATCCTGGTGGAGGCAGCATCACTGGAGGCACTGGGCGAGCTCATCGGGGCACTGCGCGCCGAGTCGCCTTCGGCGCTCGAGCTGCTCGACCGCACCTTTCTCGACGTGGTGCGACAGGACCCGCCGGCGGGCATGACGGTGCCCGTGGCGGAAACGGTGCTGCTGGTCGAGCTCGAGGGAACGGCGGCGGAGGTGGCCTCCGCCGCATCGCGCATCGAACGGGCGGCGGGAGCCGCTGGCGGGCGCGTCGACGTCGCGAGCACCGCGGCACAGGAGGAAAGTCTCTGGGCCCTGCGCCATGCCGCGAGCCCCATCCTCGCGCGGCTGCCTGAAACGCGGCGCTCCATGCAGCTCGTCGAGGACGGCTGCGTGCCGCTCGAGCGGCTGGGCGCATACGTCCGCCTCCTGCGCGATGCCGCGGCGCGACGTGGGATCCCGATCGTGCTGTTCGGGCACGCCGGCGACGGGCACGTGCACGCGAACCTGCTCCCTGACGTGACGGTGCCCGGCTGGGAACGGGCACTGGCCTCGCTCTACGAGGAGGTGAGCGCCGGCGTGCTCGCGCTCGGCGGCACGCCCGCGGGCGAACATGGCGACGGTCGCCTGCGCGCCCCGCTGGTGGAGCGACTCTACGGCGCCGAGGTCGCCACGCTCTTCCGCGAGCTGAAGGCGGCGTTCGACCCCCTCACCATCCTGAACCCGGGCGTTATTCTTCCCGCGCGCGGCGACGATCCGCTGCGCCACCTGAAGGTGGGCGCCGACGCCGCGCCGATTCCCGACGACATCGCCGCGGCCCTCCGGACCATCGAGCGGACCGGCGGCTACGCGACCCCGAGACTGAGCCTCGCGACCCCATGAAGATCCTGCGCCAGCCCATCGTGACCCTCCTCGCGCGCCCGCACTTCGTCGAGCCGGCGCACCTTCCCGTGAGCTGGAAGGGCACGTCGTCCGATGGCGAGCGGCTGGCCGAATTCGCGGGACGGCTCTGCTACATGAGCCAGGGAAACCCCGCGGGCCGCAGCACGGCGGAGTACCTCGACAACATCCTCAAGCAGGGGCACGGCTCGGTCTTCGAGCACGCCAACTACTCGCTGCTGCTCGAGGGAATCAGCCGTTCCTGCACCCACGAACTGGTGCGCCACCGGGCCGGGTTCGCCTACTCCCAGCTCTCGCAGCGCTACGTGGACGAGTCGGAGGCCAACTTCGTCATGCCCCCGGCCATCCAGGGCGACGCGACGATGGAGGGCGAGTGGGAGGCGGCGATGGCCGCGGCACAGGCGGCGTACGTGGCGGCGGTGGAGCGGCTGATGGCGAAGTACGCCTGGGTGCAGAGCGCCGTCCATCGGCGGAAGCTGGCCCGCGAGGCGGCGCGCAGCGCCCTGCCCAACGGCACGGAAACGAAGATCGTCGTCACCGGGAACGTCCGCGCCTGGCGGACGATGCTGGAGCTTCGCCTCGGCGAGGGCGCCGAGCTGGAGATCCGCCGCCTCGCGGTGGCGGTGCTCCGCCTGCTGCAGGCGGAGGCGCCGGCCCTCTTCGCCGACTTCGAGCTCTATCCGGCCGCGGACGGGACCGAGAGCGGGAGAGTGCGGTACCACAAGGTGTGAGCGATCGAGCAGCGCGCGTTCTCCGATCGGAAGAAAGTGCCGGAAAAGTGGCGCGAATCTATTGTGCATCTGTTTTCACTTTCGTACTTTATGATCGCGCACGCGCGCCGCACACCTTTTCGTCGGCTCGTCCGGTGACGGACGGCCTTTTTTGTAGAGGACACGTTTGGGAGTTCGGATAGGACTCGCCTTCAATAAGAAGCCCGATGCGCCGGCCGCCACTGCCGGAGCGGGCTCGCCCTCCCCCTCCGATTCCGTCTCCCCCAGTCGCACGCTCCGCAGCGATCTCGAGCAGCCCGACCTCTACGCCGAGTGGGACGAGCCCGCCACGATCGACGCCGTGGCCGCGGCGCTCGCCACCGTGGGCGAGGTGATCCGCCTCGAGGCCGACGAGTGCTTCCCCGAGAAGCTCCGCGCCGCGCGACCCGACTTCGTGTTCAACATCGCGGAGGGGCTCTACGGCCCCAATCGCGAGGGACACGTCCCGGCGATCTGCGAGTTCCTCGGCATCCCCTGCCATGCCAGCGACCCGCTCGCGCTCTCCCTCTGCCTCCACAAGGGACGCACGAAGGAGGTCCTGCAGCAGCACGGCGTGCCCACGGCGCCCTTCATCCTCGCCCGCTCCCGGGACGATGCCCGCAACGTGGCGCTGCCCTTCCCGCTCTTCGTGAAGCCGTGCTTCGAGGGCTCCGGCAAGGGCGTCACCGTCCGGAACCTCTGCCACAACCGGGCGGAGCTGGTCGCACGGGTGGACGAGCTCATCGCCACCTATCGGCAGCCGATCCTGGTCGAGACGTATCTCCCCGGGCAGGAGTTCACCGTCGCCGTGATCGGCAACGGCGACGAGGCACGCTGCTTGCCAATCGTGGGCATGAGCTTCGACACGCTGCCCGCGGGCGCGCCGCCGATCTACGGCTACGAGGCGAAGTGGCTCTGGGATACGATCGCGAATCCGCTGGAGCTGTTCGAGTGCCCGGCACGCATCTCCGAGGCGCTCGCGAGGGAGATCGAGAGCGTCGCGCTCGCCGCCTACACGGCGCTCGAGTGCCGCGACTGGTGCCGGATCGACGTGCGCTGCGATGCCGCGGGCCGGGCGATGGTGGTGGAGCTGAACCCGCTCCCGGGCATTCTGCCCGACCCGCGCGACAATTCGTGCTTCCCCAAGGCGGCGCGCACGGCGGGCCTGAGCTACGACGACCTGATCCGCACGGTGGCCGACATCGCGTGGCGGCGGATCTCCGGGCAGACCCTGCTCGCCGAGGTGGCCTGATGCGGGTGGCGATCATCCACGATGGATCGACCCAAGGGTGGGCCGCGGCGGACGTGGCCTCCGTGGTGGAGAACGTGCACGAGGTGCGCACGGCACTCCGCGCGGCCGGTCACGACGTCGAGGTGGTGCCGGTGCGTCTGGGCGAGCTGCGCTGGCTGCAGCGCGCCCTCCGCGCCGACCTCGTGTTCAACCTGTGCGAGAGCATCGGTGGCGTGGCCCGCTACGAGGACTGCGTGGTGGGCGCCCTCGAGCTGCTCGGCGTGCCGTTCTCCGGCTGCCGCTTCTCGGCCATCACGGGCTGCCACCGGAAGCACCAGGCCAACGCGCTGCTGCAGATGGCCGGCGTGCCCATTCCGCCGTTCCTGCTGGCGCAGGGCAACCAGCTCCCGCCGGATGTGCCGCTCCCGGCCATCGTGAAGCCGAACGGCGAGGACGCGAGCGTCGGCATCGACGGCGGCGCCGTCTGCACCACGCGGAAGGCGCTCCGCGACCGGGTGGCCCGGTCGCTGGAGCAGTTCAACGAGGTGCTGGTGCAGGCGTATGTGCCGGGTCGCGAGTTCAATGTGGGGTTCGTGGGAAGCCAGATGCTGCCCGTCTCGGAGATCAGCTTCGCGCGGATGCCCGAGGGCGCCTGGCCGATCGTGAGCTACGCAGCGAAGTGGGTGCCGGGGAGCCCGGAGGACGAGGGCACGCAGCCGGTCTGCCCCGCGCGCATTCCCGCTGCGCTCACCCGGCGCATCGGCGCCGTCGCGCGTCGCGCGTGGGACGCGCTGGCTGCGAGCGAAGGCTACGGCAGGGTGGACCTGCGACTGGACGATGCGGGACAGGTGTGGGTGCTCGAGGTGAATCCGTGCCCCGACATCTCCCGCGACGCCGGCCTGGCGCGGATGGCGCGCGCCCAGGGCTGGGCGTACGAGGAGCTGCTGCTCCGCATCGTGGACGAGGCACTCGGGCGGGCCCAGCGCGCGGCAGCGGCCGCGGCGACCGTGGCACCGGCCCGCGCGCCCAACTCGGAGCCCATCCCGACCGCATGACGGTCATGGCTCCTGCGCACCTGCGGCCGTTGACGCCCGCCGATCGTGACCGCCTCGAGGCGATCACCAGGGGAACTGGCCTCTTCAGCAACGACGAAGTCACGGTGGCGCTCGAGGTATTCGACGCCGCGGTGGCTGGACGTGACGACTATGCCGCGCTCGGCGCGGCCGCCGGCGACGTGCTCGCCGGCTGGATCTGCTGGGGACCGACGCCCTGCACCGTCGGGACCTTCGACCTCTACTGGATCGCCGTCGATCCCGCGCAGCACAACGCGGGGATCGGCTCCCTGCTGCTCGCAGCGATGGAGCGGCAGCTCGCGGGACGCGCCCGCCTGGTCGTCGTGGAGACGGCCGGCCGCGCGGCCTACGCGCCCACACGGGCGTTCTACGAGCGGCGTGGGTACGCCGTCGTGGCCCGCATCCCGGATTTCTATGCCCCGGGCGACGATCAGGTCGTCTACACGAAGGCGCTCACCGCAGCCGCTCGACTCTAGGGAGGACGGATTTCGTCATGGAGACCTGGCAGGAGGTCCTGCGCAAGAACTCGATCGCATCGCTCGAGGCGCTCTCGGCCAAGTTCGGCCCCGAGCACTTCCCCGAGCTCGACCGGCTCCGCCTCGCGGCGGAGAACTTCGAGTTCCGGATCTCGCCCGCGATGGTCGAGCTGATCAAGTCGCCCGACGACCCGATCTGGCGGCAGTACGTGCCGACCGTCGAGGAACTCGAGGTGGTCGACGGCATCGTCGACTCGCTCAACGAGGACGCCGACAGCCCGGTGCCGAACATCACGCATCGGTACCCGGACCGGGCGCTGTTCCTCGTCTCGCCGGTGTGCGCGTCCTACTGCCGCTTCTGCACCCGGCGGCGGAAGGTGGGCGATCCCGAGAAGATCCCGATGTCGCAGTTCGAGAGCGCGTTCCGCTACCTCGAGGAGCACACCGAGATCCGCGACGTGATCATGTCGGGCGGCGATCCGCTGCTCCTCAACGACCGCCGCCTCGAGGCGATCCTCGCGCGCCTGCGCGCTATCCCGCACCTGCAGATCATCCGCATCGGGAGCCGCGTGCCGTGCCACCTTCCCGAGCGGATCACGCCGGAGCTCACGAGCATGCTCCGGAAGTACCACCCGCTGTGGATCAACACGCACTTCAACCACCCGGACGAGCTCACGCCCGCCGCGGTACAGGCCCTCGGCATGCTGGCCGACGCGGGCATCCCGCTCGGCTGCCAGACCGTGCTGCTCAAGGGCGTCAACGACGACCCGGCCATCATGAAGGAGCTGATGCACCGGCTCATGATGGCCCGGGTGCGGCCCTACTACATCTACATGGCCGACCAGGTGGCCGGCGCCGAGCACTTCCGCACCACCGTGCAGAAGGGCCTCGAGATCATGCACGCGCTCCGCGGCTGGACCAGCGGCCTCGCGAACCCCTACTTCGTCATCGACGCGCCGGGCGGTGGCGGCAAGATCCCGCTGCTGCCGGAATACGTCGAGAGCATGAACGAGGACGAGGTGGTGCTGCGCAACTTCCGCGGCGAGCGGTTCGTCTACCGCCAGTCGCGCGAGGAAGTGGGCGTGGGTGCGGGCACCGATCCCGAGTACCTCTTCCAACCGACGCTGCAGATGAAGAAGGAGCGCAAGCCGCGCGCGACGAAGAAGCGGAAGACGGCGTAGGGCAAGCTGCGAAAGCGACAAAGGGCTCCGGATTGCCGGAGCCCTTTGTCGTGGTGGCATGTGCCGCGTTGCTCGTCAGCCCCCTGCGGGGCCTTCCTCGCCATGGCGGGGGCTGACTGCACCCGCTCACTTGCACGGCACCTCACTCACCGCGTCCCGCGCCCTCCGTCCGCGTCGCCCGATGCGCCCTTCCCCGCGCTCCTCACGTCCACGGTCCACCGCTCCACGCCCTCGAGCCAACTGAACGGATTGATCTCCACCCCGCCAATCCGTCTGGCCACCGCGGCGCGCTGCTCCGGCGTGTAGAGAAAGATCGCCGGCACGTCGGCGGCGAGCGTGTCGAGCGCGGCGCGCCAGAGGCGGCGCGCGGTGGCAAGGTCGGGGGCGCCGAGCGCCGAGTCCACCGCGGCGTCGAACACGGGGTTCGCGTAGCGGCCATGGTTGAGCGCGCCGATGCCCTTCGTCGTCCATTGCTCCACGATGGCGCGCGGGCTGGGGTCGTCGAGGTACGCACCGATGTAGCTGTCGAAGTGACCGGCCGCGAGCCGCTGCTGGAACACCGGGAAGTCCACCGTCGTGACGGTCGCCTCGACACCCAGCGGCTTCCATGCGGCCTGCAGCGCCTCGGCGTAACGACGACGCAC
>Ga0070671_100003458_pt1 | contig 12333 bp, 11 predicted proteins | sample KBSS73metaG_FD_65341 | JGI IMG/M metagenome (GOLD analysis project Ga0070671, IMG submission 65341) | Switchgrass rhizosphere microbial communities from Kellogg Biological Station, Michigan, USA - KBS S7-3 metaG | ecosystem: Host-associated > Plants > Roots > Rhizosphere > Soil ...
ACGCCTCGACCATCGGCTGTGACGTCACCGAAAACGGTCCGGCGCAGTGCACGACCATGTCGACTTCCTGAAGTGTGTTCTCGATTCGATATCCTTCGTCGAGGGAAAAGACACGATAGTCGAGATGGTATTTCTTAGCGACTGATTCCACCGCGATGGAATTTCGCCCGGCTACGATCGGTTTCATCCCACGCTCGACCGCGTAACGCGTCACCAATTCGCCCGTATAACCGTTCGCTCCGTAGATGAGAAATCTATTTGGCATATATAACCGTCCTACGACAAAATCTCCTGCACGCGTCCTACCTGACCGTCTTCAAGCCTTACCTTTATTCCATGAGGGTGGTTCGCAGAATTGGTGAGAAGATCTTTTACGACGCCGGTTGTTCGTTTGCCCGTTCGTTGATCCTGTTTGAGGACGATCGCAACGCGCATGCCTGGCTTTATGTTCTTTCGTTCCCGGTTTGGCATAAGATCGCACTAGGCTTCCTCAAGTATTCTCTTTAGCAAAACTAGTTGTCCCAAATGATACGAATTATGAACGGCCACCAGCAGCGCCTCGCGGAGCAGGGTCTGTCCTTCACCCCATGGAAACGGCTCATAGAGGTCGTCTTTCTTGTCTTTAACGAGTGCCTGCATGGCTTTCAGATCTTTCAATACCTGCTTGACCGATGCCTTCCAATCGCTTTTCGTGCCGTCTTTTTTTGGCCAGTAACCATCCGGCCAATCAGGCGATCTGTGCTTCGCATCGCGGCTGAATTCAAGGATGTCCCATTGCGCGATCCTGACATGCTCAAGCAGCTGCCATGCCGCATGCGGCGAGTCACCAACATGCTCATTTATTTTGTCCAGCGGAAAATCCTTGAGCGCCGATTCAAGGTCGAGGTGCGCCGACTTTCCTTCGAGAAGTTCAAGAATGTGTTCGCGCAGGGCTTTTTGAGGGTCCATAGGTTCTAAAACAAAGTGAGCTCTTTCGCTTGACCGTTCTTCAGCTTACTTAAGAATCGCTCTCGGCTGATGTCTTTAGCTCCGAGAGCTTTCATATGCGGAGTCATCACCTGGGCATCGAGCCATGTCGAACCTCGCGTACGAACGTGATCGATCAAAAAAAGAAGGGCGAGCTTCGAAGCATTCGGCTCCCGATAAAACATGCTCTCGCCGCAAAATACGCCGCCGGCGTCCACACCATAAAGCCCGCCGACCAGGCTGCCCTCGGCATCCCAAGCCTCAACGCTGTGAGCCATTCCTGCATCGTGCAGCTCACGATACGCTCGAATAAAATCCTTCGTTATCCAGGTGCCGCCCTGGTCAGGGCGCTTTGTCCCGGAACAATTTTTGATCACCTCACGAAACGCATTGTCGATTGTAAAGGTGAAGAGCCCCTTCCGCTGTTCTTTTGCCAGACTGCGAGGGATCTTCAGCTCATCAAACTCGAGCACCGCGCGTTTTTCAGGACAGAACCACGGCAGCGGCACCCCGTTTATGTACCACGGGAAAATGCCGTTGCGATAGGCATTGCGCAGGTTTTCGACCGTCAGCGGAACGTCAAAGGCGACGATGTCATGCGCGTAATACATGTAGTCTCCGACCGGCACCCACTCGGGAAAATCGTAAGTACGCGGATCTGGAAATGCCGTAGAAAACATTTTCGGAACAAATTCTATCGAGATTTGTGTAAGTTACACAACAGATAGCGGAGGCGTCCTTACATGAAAAAAATCATCTACGAGATATTTACGAACCGGTTAGGAAACATACTGGCGATCTCAAATCTTGCGCTGATAGCCGTAACCGCGTCTGGAATTGCGTTGAAGCTTGGACTCTTTACCTGGATGTTCCTTTCATTTCTACTTAATCTACCGGCACAGTTCACATCTGCGATCTTACTTAGCAATTCACCGGTCTCGTACTCTCAAGTGCTTTCCGGTACGCCGCATTATGCCGCGAGCACTCTCGTTTTTGTCTATTTACAGTGGGTAGGAATAGGCTGGTTCGCCCGAAGGATATCCGAGTCGATCCAGCCACATCTGTCTAAACTGCTTTAAGCTTCCATTTGCCTCGCCGAAAGAGCATTGCGGCTACAACTGCGAGCACGGAAAACGAGATGGTGATCGCCCAAAATACGCCATACGGCCCTAAGCCGAATTCATACGCCAGAGCATAGGCGAGCGGTATCTCGAAAAGCCAGAAAACGCAAAAGTTAAGCCAGGTCGGAGTCCACGTGTCACCCGCTCCGTTAAATGCTGTTTCGAGTACCATCCCTATCGCGTAAAAGAAGAATCCATACGCGATGATCCGCAACGCATCCGTTGCGTACTGCAGCTCATCTGGTTCTGTCGCAAAAATTCCTGCGATCGAGCCGGCAAACACAACGAACAAAATACCGATCGATGTTTGAACGATGACGTTATAAAACGCCGCCGTCCAAACCGCCCTTTCCGAACGTTCCGGTTTTCCGGCGCCGAGGTTTTGCCCGACAAGTGTCGCAGCTGCGTTTGCTAAACCAACCGATGGAAGTAGGGCAAAGATCACGACCCGAATACCGATCTGATATCCGGCGATCGCCTGAACCCCGAAACCGGTTATGACCCTGACCAAGCCGATCCAGCTGGCCGTTTGAATAAAGAATTGCAGGACGCCGGGAGCGGAAACCTTGATCAGTTTCCACAATCGGGCCGGATCCATCTTCCAGTGATAAGCGTGGATCGTAAATCGCTTCTCAGCGAAAAACAGTTTGTACGACGCGAACAAAACGCCGAGTCCACGGCCGAGAGTGGTCCCTACCGCCGCACCGGTTACACCGAGGTGCGGAAAGATCCACAATCCGAAAATGAAACATGGCGCTAGTATTACGTTCATAATGTTCGCGAACCACAGAACGCGCATTGCTATAGCCGCATCGCCCGCTCCGCGAAAGATCGCGTTCAGCATGAACAAGAACATTACGACGACGTTACCGCCGAGCATTATCCGCGTAAACGCAGTTCCTTCTGCGACGATGCTCTCGTCCGCGCCCATTAATCTAAGGAAATTCGGCGCAAAGATCACACCTATCCCACCCAGCACCAATGAGGCAAAAGCACCGAGATACAATGAATGCGTTGCAGCTTTTGCCGCACCTTCTGTATCCTTCTCGCCGATGCGCCGCGCTACAGTTGCAGTCGCACCTATGCTCAGACCGATAGCCACCGAGTAGATGAGATACATCATCGATTCGGTGATGCTTACAACAGCGACCGCGCTCGAACCCAGCCTCGACACATAAAAGATATCGACAATGGCGAAAAGGCTTTCCGCCATCATCTCTATGATCATTGGTACGGCGAGGATGAAGATGGCAACGCCGAGCGAACCGGTGGTAAAGTCACGATTTGTTCCCCATACGGCCTCGCGCAGTATTGACCAGAAAGAATTATCTATCGCCGTCTCCGCAGACGGCGCATTAACATCAAAAGACATAAATACTGACCCCTAGAACAAAATTACTCGCACGAAATGTGCAGGGTGTGCTGTCTTTCTAATATGAGAGAAACGAAAGACGCGCAGAGAATGTTGCGGAGATAATTAGCGGGTGGCCTTCATAATAAACAGGACTATATCACAGACAAATAACGAAATGAAAATAAAAAAAACGCTTGTATAGTTTGCTAAGCGGTTATTATGCTCGGCAGTGAAAAAATTTGCGGGGACGCCGCGAAAATTTTACTAGAGGTTTCATGTTCCAATTTTATTCAAAAGGTCTGCCAGTAATTATTGTCGTCATCGCTTGTGCCGGATTTGCTTATTCGCAAAGGATCAAAGCAGTGCCCGATCCCGATTCGGCCGGCGTTCTGACTGTGAAAAAAGCCGGCGGCGATCTTCCCTCAGGCGATCTTGCTGACAAGGTCGAGAAAGATGGCTCCGGCAAATCTACGCTGAGAATGTCAGCGGATAAACGCTATGAGGCGTCAGTGTTTTGTGTCGCTTCGGGATCTGCGGAGGTGACGGACTGCGTACACCGAGTCTTTATTACCGATCTGCAGTCGGAAGACGAATATGAGATCGTCGGCGAAGAGCTTTTCATCGAGGCTGGGCGTCTTATCGACAACCTTAAATGGATCAATAACCACACCATCAGCTATGATCGCTGGGCTGGACCTCACTTCGGGCATCGATACGTTGTCGACATTCAAACGAAAAAACAAACTGGAGCTTTTGCCTTGTCCGATCAATGAGATAAGCGCGATGGAGAAGGAACTTCCATTTGAGCCTAAAGCGTTTGGCCGGGATTATCCGTAAGTCCCAAACGTTTCAGCAACGCCTTAAATCGCGGTTCACCTCTAAGCTTGTCAAAATTGGGATTCGCGTTGATAAGAACGATCCAGGGACATCGTTCGTCGGCAGCTTTCTCCAGCCAGCTTAACGATTGGGGTGTTTTGCCAAGTGCTGCATCCAGTTCGGCAAACAAAATAGGAGTTACATGTTGTTTCTGTGACCGCTCGGTTGTCTTCTCGAGCCATTTTCGCATTGCTGCAGTAGACCCTGATTCCTCGTTCGCCTTGTCGAGAACTTCCGCTAATTCCGTATCGCCCTGCAGTTCCAACGATCTCGCGAATTCCTGGATGGCTTCTTTGTCCCGTCCGGTCGCCTCATTTAACTCTGCGAGCTTGTAATGAGCTCCCCAGAAGTTCTCGTCCAGGTCGAGGGTTGCATTCAGTTGACTTCTGGCTTGCTCGTATTGGCGGCTGTAGAAGAGAATTCTGCCCATGTTCGCATTGATCGGAAGCGAGAGCGGATCGAGCTGTTGCGCCAGTCTGATCTCCCGCAAACTTTCATCAAAACGGCCCTGGTTAGCCAAAGTCAGCGCGTACCAGTGATGCGCCGTGGCGTAGTTGGGGTCGAGCGCAATAGCTGTCTTGTATTCACTTTCGGCCTCCTGCCAATTCCAGTCATGATCAGATTCGACGTACGCAAGTGAACAGTGCGGTTCCGCCAACTTGTCGTCGATCTCGATTGCTTTTAGCGCTGCCTCCTTCGCCTTCGGCACTACTATTTCTGCCGGCATCATGTCGTAGGAATAAAGCATTGCGTAGCAGTCAGCTATCCCGGCATAGGCCAAAGCATAGTTCGGATCCGCTTTTATCGCCTGCTGGAAATACTCGATTCCTTTCGTCAGTCCTTCCTGCGTTCTCTTGTTCCAGTAATAGCGTCCCTTTAGATAAAGCTGATAGGCGTCGGTGTTTTGCGTTGGGCGCCTTGAAACGTCCGTCCCGTTTTCTGCACTGAGCTTGATCCTGAGCTTTTCCGCCAGGCCTAGAGCTATTTCGTCCTGCAAGGCAAAAACATCCTTAAGAGCTCGATCATTTGTATCGCTTGCCCAGACTACCCGCCCATCGTCCGTGCTGAGAAGACGCACGGACAGCCGTACCGATTCACCGTCCTTGCGAACACTGCCTTCCAAAACAGCCGCAACCCCCAGCTGTTTGCCGGCGCCGACCGGATCGTCCTGCAGGTTTGTGAAATGTTTGGACGCGCTCGGCGAGATAACCCTCAGGCCATCGATCTTTGAAAGGGAGTTAGTAAGGCTTTCGGTCACCCCCGAACTGAAATACTCGTCAGACGCGTCACCCGACAGATTCTTGAGCGGCAAAACGGCGACCGATCGAATGGATGACACGCTCGTCTCCGAGGAATTTAATTTGCCCCGGAAAATAACGAACGCGGCAACGGCTAAGCCCACGACAACAATTAACGAAAGCTTAAAGGCGTGCCTCGAAGCGTAATTCCAAAACCGGGGGACAGCGATGGGCGTTTCGGGGACCAGTGAACTGCGGATGTTTTCTGTCCTGGCCAAGCCGCCTTCACCTTCGTCATCGAGTTCAACATCTTCGTTGACCGCGCTAAGCCTGAATCGCCTGGCGACCTCTATCTCATTCGTTCCTTCAAATTCCTTGACCGGAGCCGTAAATCGATAACCCCTCTTTGGGACCGTCTCAATAAACCCCGACCCGTCATCGAGTGTGCCGAGGGCCTTTCTCAGAGCCGAAATGTGGACCGTTAGATTGACCTCTTCGACGAAGCTCCCATGCCAAACGCGCTCCAAAAGATGGTCTTTATCGACAAGATGTCCGCTTTTTTCAACGAGAGCGACCAGCGTGTCGAAAGTTCGGGGCGGAAGAGGGATCGGGCGATCCTCGCGTATCAGTAAGCGCTCAGTCGGTTCCAGGCGGAATTTTCCAAATTCGTAATAGATGGTTTTGCCGACATTCATGGGCTTAGGAAAAAATTTGGGAAATCTTTAGCTTTTCTAAAAGACTTTTCTTTTGTCCCCGCATTATATTCCCCCCGTGTTTCGCATTCAATGAATTTTTGACCAATGGTAAATCGTCGACAGGCAGTGAAATGAAAACCCATATTCGGCGAACGGCGCTGACTATCGAATTTGAACAGGTCTATCGAGGCAGCCGCAAACGCGCGTTTTTGCCTTGTGAAGAGTGTGAACGCGAGAATGCCCGGCTGTCGCTTGCGGATGCGATTTGGCTGCTTAGGGGCGTCCTCGCACATATCGAAAGCTGGGCGACAAACGAAAGCGAATCGGAGGTCTGCCTGTTTTGTTTGTGCGGCAGAGCGCTCGAAATTGAAAAGGAAAAGGAGTTGTAGTTATGAGAATCACAACCAGATCTACAGAAATCATTTTACTGGCTGCCCTGGCCATTTCAACGCCATTTGCGACTGCACAGTTCCCGATCCCGAAAATAAAGATACCCAAAACTCCCACGCCAGTCACGACACCCGCTCCAACGTCGCAGTCATCCGCGGTGACAAGCGGTGGTGTCACTCCACCAGGATCTGCGGTCAATAACCAGGCCCCATCGAGCGGGCCGTTGATACCACCGACCTCAGTTAATATGCCGTCGATCCAGATCACGCTTCGGACCCAGCGGGACTACTATCGAAACGGCCAGCGCGACCAGGAAACCTGGAGTTGGGTTCCGAAAATTGTGTATCGAGTCAATGGGCCGATCACGGCGGGGGGCCAGCTCTTGGTCGAGTTCACTTTGCCGTCGGGCAAACCCTGGGTCAAGCTGAACTGCAACACAAAAGAAACCAAAGAGGGTTACTGGTGGGAAACCGAATGCGGGGCAAATACCTCAGAGATCAAAGACGAAGAAGCGACGATCGAAACGGGCATCGCAGGTTTCAAGATCGATCTGAAAAATGAGCTTGAGGGAACCAATAAAACGTTATTCAGCGGCAAGTTCAAGGTGGGTAAGTTTCATGTCGGCGTCGTCGACCTGCCAAAGTTCAAGAACAATTTCTCTTACTATGTCGATTACGACTGGAATCTGCCGATAGGCTACATCTACGACTACGACAACATGGACCACAGGGCGGGTTATCCGCCATCCAAGACAGAAGGACGACTCACTTTTGTGACCTGGTTCAAAGGTACGCCGGACCTGATGAACTTCGGCAAGCACGTCGCCTATTTGTACTATCAGGGCAAGCAGGTGGCCGACAGTACGGGCGGCGATAAATACGGGGCCGAGGGATGTCAGGTGGAAGATGCGCCATCCGAGGACTCACCTTATACATATTGCCGCCACTATTTCACCGTTAACGCCACCGTTTGGGACAAGCAAGCCGAATATCATCCCATGGACTTTCCAATGTACAAAAATCCCGGTGAATATGAGATCAAGGTCCTCGAGAACGGTAAATTGGTCCGCACCGCAAAGTTCACCATGGGCCTCGGAGGAAAACTGATCGATACCGGAATTGGTACACAGAGCGGGCTAGGAACGGGGCGCATCGTTATCCCCGTGCAAGTGCTGGGCGATCAGGATGGACAATGGGACAAAAATGCTTGGAAAACCGAAGCATTTTATCAGCATCCGCTGACCGGGTTCACCGCTCCGTAGCAAAGCAACGCGTAAGACAGCGTGCATCGCAAGAGCGCAATTCGGTAGTGCCAAGGGGCAGAGGATCGCTTAGGACAGCCAGGCCTAGAAGGCTGACGCAACCCATAGGAACATATGAAAACCTCAATTCTCCTTACAACGACATTTATCATCCTGCTACTTGCTATCAGTTCGTGGGCGCAAAGCACGACTTTTACCTATCAGGGCAAACTTACCGACAGTTCGCTGCCCGCAAGCGGTATTTACGACTTTCAATTTATTCTCGTCGGTGGTTCGCCGCTTGGGCAGGTCGGTCCGACCTTGGTACGCACTGGGACGACGGTCACAAACGGTGTCTTCACTGTTCAGCTTGATTTTTCGACAGGCAACAATAACCCGTTGGTGTTGGGCAACGGCGTGTTACTTCGCATCGGCGTGAAACGACCGGCCGATGCCGGGTTTACCACACTCACCCCTGATGAGCCGATAACTTCCGCGCCTTATGCTATGCGTTCTGTGGCAGCACTGTCCGCCGATTCTTTATCGACGGAGTGTGTTTTGTGCGTGACAGACGCCCATATACAGTCGCTGGACGGCGGCAAAGTCACAGGAACTGTCGGCAGCGCGTTGGTTGCGAGCACAGTAACTGGAGTTGTGTCGATAGCCAACGGTGGTACAGGCAGCACAGCCAAAAATTTTGTCGACCTTACATCCGACCAATCAAATATTAGCGGAAATAAGGCTTTTAATGGAGCGGTGAGCGTAACCGGAGGCGGAGGCGTATTCAGCGGCAATGGCTCTGGGCTGACCAACCTCAATGGAGCCAGCATCGTCGGCGGCACAGTGACTTCGACACAGCTCTCAGCCGACGCACTTCCAAACAGCAATAGCCTGAAACTTCTCGGATCCAAGCGATGGGATCTGCTAAAGCCTCAAAACGATTTTGCCGTTGGCTCGTTTCCGGACGCCATCACCTTTGACGGCACGAATATTTGGGTAGTGAATGACAACGGCGGTACGGTCACGAAGCTGAGGGCGAGCGATGGAGTAAATCTCGGCACCTTTACCGTGACACAAGGCCCCGGAGTAAGCGGTGTCGTCTTTGACGGCACAAACGTTTGGCTCGGAAACCTCGGTGGGAATCAGGTCACAAAACTGAGAGCAAGCGACGGTGCGAACCTTGGCACGGTTACACTTGGCCCCGGCTCGGCAGTCCCCGTGGCCTTTGATGGGACGAATGTCTGGGTGAAAAACGGCGTCAGTCTAACAAAGATCCGGGTTAGTGACGGCGCGAATATGGGCACGTTTGCTGTCAATTTGGGGGGGCTTGTTTTTGATGGCGCAAACATGTGGGGTAGCGACGTCAGCAACCCCGGTACGATTATCAAGTTGCGAGCGAGTGACGGAACGATTGCCGGTACGTTTGCAGTAAGCGCAGGAGTCGGCGTCTTTGACGGGACGAACATTTGGTTGTCTGTGAGTAATGTAAGCGGTAGCGTCATAAAGCTGCGGGCCGGTGATGGCGCAAATCTTGGCACATTTGCGGTTGGCTCCTTCCCCAGGGGCATTGCTTTTGACGGTGAAAACATCTGGGTTGTGAACGGCGGCAGCAAAACCATCACCAAGTTGCGTGCAAGTGATGGCACAAATCTTGGGACATTTCCAACGGACGGAGGCGGCTCCCTGGCTTTTGACGGCACAAACATGTGGGTGACGAATCCCAATAGCGACACGGTCACCCGGCTTCCGCCGGCATTCCCGCAATAAACATTTTTCCTCAGTTGGAAGCCCTGCCCACGAAGCTGAGTCACTTACGGCATGCCAGTTTGGACCCCGAATGGAGCAATCTGAAATGAAATACACATTATTTGCGATCCTCGTTGTTCTCGTCGCTCTGTCCCAGGTAACTTTTGTCGCCGCGCAAAGCACGACTTTCACCTATCAGGGAAAACTTACCGATACGAACCTGCCCGCCAACGGCACTTACGATTTTCAGTTCATTCTCCTGTCCGGTTCGCCGCCGATTCAGGTGGGCTCGACGCTGATGCGGCCAGGAACTGTAGTTTCGAATGGAGTGTTCACCGTTCAGCTCGACTTTACAGTCGCTCCGATCAATCCGTTTCTGTCCGGCAGCGATATGGTCCTTCAGATCGGGGTAAAAAAACCAACTGATGCAGGCTTTACGATCCTAGACCCGAACCAACCAATTACTTCCGCGCCCTACGCGATTCGCTCCGAGGCGTCCGGTTTCGCCGATACAGCCGCAGATTCTCAAAAGCTTGGCGGCATAGCGGCTGCACAATACGTCCTGACCGGTGATGCGAGGATGACCGACAGCCGCAATCCCTTGCCGAATAGTCCGAACTACATTCAAAACGGCGTCGGTTTGCAAGGAGCTGCAAACTTCAACATTTCAGGCACGGGGGCCGCAAATAGCTTTAATTCCGGCACCCAATACAGCCTTCTCGGCAATCGTGTCCTTTCGGCTGATGCGGGCGGCAACACATTTCTCGGATTCAACATTACCTTTGCAAATGCGGGATCGAACAACACTTTTGCCGGCAATCTGACAGGCCACGTCAATACAACGGGTTTCTCAAATTCCTTTTTCGGAGCGAGTGCTGGTCTAAGCAACGCCGGCGGCGTTCAAAACTCGTTCTTTGGAGCAAACGCCGGTTCCGCGAATACGTCGGGTAGCGGCAATTCGTTTTTCGGAGAATCGTCCGGCGCAAGCAATAACGCCAACGCCAACGCTTTCTTCGGCAACGGCTCCGGTGCGAGCAACACTATCGGATTCGAGAATTCGTTTTTCGGATTCCAGGCGGGCAATTCCAACCTCGTCGGATCGCGGAATTCGTTTTTCGGCTTTCGAGCAGGCTTAGGCAATACCGATGATAACAATTCGTTCTTCGGCGATCGCTCGGGACAATCAAACTCCAGCGGTCACGATAATGATTTTTACGGGAGCGGTGCCGGAGCCTCGAATACCACAGGAGTTTTCAATTCGTTTTTCGGGAGCGGTGCCGGGGCGGCAAATACTACTAGCGGGAACAATTCTTTTTTTGGAGCAAATGCCGGCAACAAGAATACCGGCGGAAGCTCAAATGCTTTCTTCGGCAATGCGGCGGGCCTTAACAACACTAATGGCCTGTCAAATTCATTTTTCGGCGTAAATGCTGGTATTACAAACTCGACCGGCTCGGCTAATACGTTCGTCGGGCAAAACACCGGTGCAAACGTTACGACTGGTGGCAACAACACCTTTCTCGGCGCAGGTGCGGGAAATGTCTTTGGTATCAGCGGAACGGAGGGTGGAAACACAATGATCGGAGAAGCTACAGGATACTTGAACGGCGTGATCAGCTCGACCGCGATAGGCATCGGAGCCTCCGCAACTTCCAGTCACACCATCAACCTCGGCACTACGAGCGAGAATACGATCGTGTGGGGAAAACTCCTCATTAGCAGCCTGGGGACAACAGGCGGCACTGCGCTTTGCCTGAATGGCTCCAACACCGTCGCCTTCTGCTCGTCGAGCCTTCGGTACAAGAAAGACCTTTCGCCATTTACTGGCGGCCTGGATCTGGTCAAACGATTTCAACCCATCACTTTTACATGGAGAGACAATGGGAGGAAAGACCTCGGGTTGGGAGCTGAGGATGTAGCAAAGATAGATCCTCTGTTAATAACTTATAACGCAACCGGCGAGATCGAAGGCGTGAAGTACGACCGGATCAGCCTGGTCCTGCTAAACGCCGTTAAAGAGCAGCAAAAACAGATCGATACTCAGGCTGCTCAAATACGCCGCCAGCAAGCAGATATCGACGCCTTTCGCGAGGCTCTGTGCAGCGACAAAAAATCCCTGGATATCTGCAAAACCTCACGGTAGACTGGTTCTAAGTGGCAGGAGAACGTCGTTATGATCAAATCTATTCGTGGCAGCACGATCTGATAACTCACTCGTGAAGAATTCGAGCGGCTTATTGCCCAGTACCGGCGAAGGGATAGTGATCGACATCGGGACCGGGGACGGTCGCTTTGTGTCCGCAGCGGCCAGAGCAAACCCGAACAAGTTTTTCATCGGCATCGACGCGAACACAAAACCTCTCGAAAAACCGTCGATGAAGGCGACGAGGAAGCCGGCGAAGGGTGGTTTGCCTAACGTTCTCTTTGTGCGGGCTACGGTCGAGGACCTTCCTGAAGAACTCGACGGCATTGCCAACGAGATACACGTTCATTTTCCTTGGGGAAGTTTGTTAGGGGCCGTCGCAAGAGGTGACGAAGCAATTCTTGGTTCGCTGCGCCGCTTGGCGGCGTCCGATTGTCTCCTGGAGATCGTCGTTGGCGTCGACGCCGGGCAGGACGCCGCCGAACTAGCTCGCCTTGGGATTCCGGACCTCTCGCTTACCTACATTCGAGGTGAACTAATTCCGAAATATCAACAGGCGGCCTT
>Ga0070671_100003459_pt1 | contig 12331 bp, 8 predicted proteins | sample KBSS73metaG_FD_65341 | JGI IMG/M metagenome (GOLD analysis project Ga0070671, IMG submission 65341) | Switchgrass rhizosphere microbial communities from Kellogg Biological Station, Michigan, USA - KBS S7-3 metaG | ecosystem: Host-associated > Plants > Roots > Rhizosphere > Soil ...
GTCGGCCTCGCGAGCTACCTGCTGATCGGATTCTGGTACCACAAGCCGTCGGCCAATGCCGCGGCGCTGAAGGCGTTCGTCGTCAACCGCGTCGGCGATTTCGGCTTTTCGCTGGGCATTTTCGGCACCTTCCTGGTGTTCGGGACGGTGTCGATCCCGGCGATCTTGGCGGCCGCGCCGCACATGGCCGGATCGACCATCGGCTTTGCCGGCATGACCGTCGACACCATGACCCTGCTGTGCCTGCTGCTGTTCGTCGGCGCGATGGGTAAGTCGGCCCAGCTTGGCCTCCACACCTGGTTGCCCGACGCGATGGAAGGCCCGACCCCGGTCAGCGCGCTGATCCATGCCGCGACCATGGTCACCGCCGGCGTGTTCATGGTCTGCCGGCTGTCGCCGATGTTCGAGACCAGCGCGACGGCGATGCATGTCGTCACCTACGTCGGGGCCGCGACCTGCATCTTCGCCGCGACCGTCGGCTGCGCCCAGAACGACATCAAGCGGGTGATCGCCTATTCGACCTGCTCGCAGCTCGGTTACATGTTCTTCGCCGCTGGCGTCGGCGCTTACGGCGCGGCGATGTTCCACCTGTTCACCCACGCTTTCTTCAAGGCCCTGCTGTTCCTTGGCGCGGGCTCGGTCATCCACGCGATGCACCACGAGCAGGACATGCGTTACTATGGCGCGCTCCGTAAGGAGATCCCGATCACCTTCTGGGTGATGGTGATCGGAACGCTGGCGATCACGGGTGTCGGCGTCGACTTGCCGGGAATGCCCCTCGGTTTCGCCGGTTTTTTCTCGAAGGACGCCATCCTCGAGAACGCCTGGGCGAGCGGCACGGTCGCGGGCACCATCGCCTTCTGGCTCGGCGCGCTCGCGGCTCTCCTGACCAGCTTCTACAGCTGGCGCCTCATCTTCATGACATTCTTCGGCGCGCCGCGCTGGGCGGCGTCCGAGCACATCCAGCACGCCGTTCACGGCGAACATGAGGACCCGTCCGAAGAGCATGGCGACAGCGCGCATGAGCATGGATACCCGCAGACCGGAACCGCCGGATATCATCCGCACGAGAGCCCGCTGAACATGCTGGTGCCGATCTGCCTGCTGGCGGTTGGTGCCCTATTCGCCGGCCAGTTCTTCCACGGCGTGTTCGTCGATCCGGAGAGCGCTCCGCATTACTGGCGCGGAATCATCAGCTTCAGCCGCGAACTCGCGGAAGCGGCGGAAACCTCGGACTTCTGGGTGAAGATCACGCCGACCGTGGTGATGCTCGTCGGCCTGTCGATCGCGTGGAACAACTATATCCGCAATCCGGAAGCCGCGACGTCGTTCGCCCGCACCTTCCCGAGGGTCTACAATTTCGTGTCGAACAAATGGTATTTCGACGAGCTCTACGAAATCATCTTCATCAAGCCTGCGCTGTGGCTCGGACGGCTGTTCTGGCACGGCGGTGACGAGAAGACGATCGACCGCTTCGGCCCGCACGGGGCGGCCTATGCGGTCGGCGTCGGCAACCGGATCACCTACCGGTTCCAGTCCGGCTATCTCTACTCCTATGCGCTGGTGATGCTGCTCGGCCTGATCGGCGCGGCCAGCTGGGCAATCTGGTGGGCGAAGTGAGCGGACTACCGGTGCTTTCCCTGCTGATTGCCGTGCCGCTGATCGCGGGCGTGATCGTGCTCTTCATGAGCGCGTGGGGCGCGCGCTGGGTCGCCCTGATCGCAACCCTCGTCGATCTTCTGCTCGGAATCGCCTTGTGGGCGAACTACGACCCGAACGGACCTCAGTGGCAGTTCGTCGAGCGCCAGCCGATCGCCGGCATGATGGGCTGGAACCTCGGCATCGACGGAATCGCGCTCGTCCTCATCATGCTGTCGGTGTTCCTGATGCCGATCTGCATCGGGGCAAGCTGGCGCGCTATCGAGAAGCGCGTCCCCGAATACATGGCCGCCTTCCTGCTCATGGAAGCGCTGATGCTCGGCGTGTTCGCCGCGCAGGATCTGTTCCTATTCTATGTCTTCTTCGAAGGCGGCCTCATCCCGATGTACCTGATCATCGGTATCTGGGGCGGCGCCGAGCGCATCAAGGCGAGCTACAAGTTCTTCCTCTACACCCTGCTCGGCTCGGTGCTGATGCTGATCGCCATGCTCTACATGGTGCTGAGTGCGCACACGAACTTCATCCCCGACCTGATGGCCTACAACTTCCCGGTCGGCGCTCAGAAGTGGCTGTGGCTGGCCTTCTTTGCGAGCTTCGCGGTGAAGATGCCGATGTGGCCGGTCCACACCTGGTTACCCGACGCGCACGTCCAGGCGCCGACCGCGGGCTCGGTGATCCTTGCCGGCGTCCTTCTTAAGATGGGCGGCTACGGCTTCATCCGCTTCTCGCTGCCGATGTTCCCGCAAGGGTCGGCCGAGTTCATCCCACTCGTCTTCGTCCTTTCGGGGATCGCCGTCGTCTACACCAGCCTCGTCGCGCTTGTGCAGAAGGACATGAAGAAGCTGATCGCTTATTCGTCGGTCGCGCACATGGCGTTCGTTACGTTCGGACTGTTCGCGATGAACCGTCAGGGCATTGAGGGCGCGATGCTGGTCATGCTCGGCCATGGCCTGGTGTCGGGCGCGCTCTTCCTTTGCGTCGGCGTGGTCTACGACCGGCTGCACACGCGCGAGATCGCGGCTTACGGCGGCCTTTCCGACAACATGCCCGGCTATGCCTTGCTGTTCATGATTTTCACGATGGCCAGCGTCGGCCTCCCGGGCCTCAGCAACTTCCCGGGTGAGTTCCTGAGCTCGGTCGGCATCTACCATGTCTCGAGCTGGGCGGCGATCGTTGCCACGATCGGTATTATCCTCGGCGCGGCCTACATGCTCTACCTCTACTGGCGTATCTGCTTCGGAGTCGCACGCACGGCCGAAGCTGCCGCGATGAAGGACCTCGACGTTCGCGAGTGGTGGCTCCTCGCCCCGATCGCGCTCGCCGCTTTCTGGATGGGCATCTATCCCGAGAGCTTCATCCGTCCGATCCGCAACGACGTCGGTCGGCTGCTGACGCGCCTCGAGACCGTTGCGCCGGCGGGGGATTCGCGCCTCACGCTCGGCAAGGGGGCACAGCACGAGCATATGGACATGGGAGCGATGCACTGATGGGCCGCTTCGCAGCGCTTCTTCCCGAGTTGATCCTCTCGATCGGCGGCACGGTCCTGATGATGGTCGCCGCCTTCACCGGGCGTCGCGGCACGGGCCTCGTGAGCTGGCTCTCCGTCGCGCTGCTGCTCGCCGCGACCGTCGCGCTCATCGGCGCTCCCTCGCATGCGGGACCGATCTTCGACGGTCTCGTGACTGAGGACCTGTTCGCCAGCTTCGGCCGGGCGATCATGTATCCTGCCGCCGCGATTGCAATCATCGCGGCGCATGGCTGGTTCGAGCGCGGCACCGAGCACGCATCCGAGTACGCCGTCCTGATTGTCTTCAGCGCGGTCGGCATGGGCGTCATGGTTTCGGCGACCAGCCTCATCTCGCTCTACGTCGGGCTCGAGTTGCAGAGCCTCGCCGGCTACGTGCTCGCTTCGTACCGCCGCCGCGACGAGCGCTCGGCGGAAGCGGGCCTCAAATATTTCGTGCTTGGCGCGCTCGCGAGCGGAATCCTGCTCTACGGCATCTCGCTGCTCTACGGCTTCACCGGCACGACCAACTTCACCGGCATCGCCGCCGCCTTTGCCCGCGGCGCGCCGAGCCTGGGCCTTCTGTTCGGCCTCGTGTTCCTGCTTGCCGGACTCGCCTTCAAGGCGAGCGTGGTGCCATTCCATATGTGGACGCCGGACGTCTACGAAGGCGCGCCGACGCCGGTCACGACCTTCTTCGCCTCGGCCCCGAAGGTCGCCGCAGTACTCCTCGCGACCCGCGTCTGCGTCGTTGCCCTTGCCCCGGCGACCGATGCCTGGCGCCAGATCGTGATCTTCGCGGCTCTCGCGTCGATCTTCCTGGGCGCCGTCGCCGCTTACGGGCAGACGAACATCAAGCGCCTGCTCGCTTATTCGTCTATCAACAACGTCGGCTTTGCGCTGGTCGGCCTCGCCGCCGGCGGCCCGAAAGGCGCCTCGGCGGTCCTCTTCTACATGGCCGTCTACGTCGTGATGACGATCGGCGCCTTCCTCTGCGTCTTGTGGATGCGCGATGCGGAAGGCCGGCCGGTCGAAAGCATCGAAAGCCTGTCCGGCCTGTCGCAGCGGCAGCCCGGTTTTGCCTTCGCGCTCTTCATGTTCATGTTCAGCCTCGCCGGCGTCCCGCCGATGTTCGGCTTCTGGCCCAAGCTGCTGGTGTTCACCGCCGCGGTCGATGCGGGCTACGTCGCCCTCGCGGTCGCGGCAATCCTCGGCACCGTGATCGGCGCCTATTATTATCTTCGCATCGTGAAGGTGATGTACATGGACGAGCCGGCAGCGCCCTATGCGCGGGTTCGCGAGCCGGTGCAGACGCTGCTCGTCATCATTGCCGCGCTGATCGTATCGCCGCTCGGCTACCTGCTGATCTCGCCGCTGAGCAATCTCACCGACCGCGCCGCGGGGTCGCTCTTCTGAGCCGAATCCGCATCGTCGAGCGCACGGGTTCGACCAATGCCGACCTCATTGCCGACAGCTCTGCTGTCGAAGGTGACTGGCTGGTTGCGCTCGAACAACAGGCGGGCAGGGGACGGCAGGGACGCCAGTGGGTGTCGCCGGCCGGCAATTTCTACGGCAGCACCATCGTCGATCTTCGCGCAGCCGACCCGCAGCCGCAGACGCTTTCGCTTGCGGCGGGACTTGCCTTGGTCGAGGCGGTCGACGTGGCTGTACCCGGCCAGCCGCTGATGTTGAAATGGCCCAACGATCTGCTGCTGTCGGGGAAGAAGCTCGCCGGGATCCTGCTCGAGAGGGGCGGGGACCGGGTGGTGATCGGCTTCGGAGTCAATCTTGCAACCGCGCCGGATCTCCCGGACCGGCCCTGCGCCTCGATCGGAGCCCTAATTACGCCTCAGGCCTTCGCGCCGCTCCTCGCGAGCAGCTTCGGCCGCTTGCTCGGCTTGTGGCGCCAAAGCGAACCGGCTGCGCTTGCTCAGGCCTGGCTGGCGCGCGCCCATGCCGTGGGCACGAGGCTGTCGGTCCACACGAGCAGCGAGGAGCGTGTGACCGGGCGTTTCGAAGGCATCGAGGTCGACGGCGCGCTGCGTCTGAGAACCGACGACGGCCGCCTCGAAACTGTTCGGGCCGGAGACGTCTCGCTCAACTGAGTCGCTCTATCGCCGCCACTTGAGCCCGGTGCTAGACTCCCGGCGGATGACCGACGACCGAGGCGCAACCTACGCGACCCGCGGGGCGCAGATGTTCCTGCGCTTCAGCGACGAGGAACTGGCGCGGCTGTCCAGGTTCGGCGAACCGCGCAGCTACAAGGCAGGCGACATGCTGGCGCGCGTCGGAGAAGCCGGCCCCGGCCTCATGCTGATCCTGTCCGGCGAAGTGGAAGTCACCCAACCGAACGGTGGTGAGCGGCGGCACATCGTCACCCATGAGCGCGGCAACTTCATGGGCGAGCTGGCCCAGCTGTCGGGACGCCCGTATCTCGTCGACGAGAAGGCGCTGACCGACGTCGAGGCGGTGGCAATTTCGCCCGACCGGCTCAGAGCCCTGCTCATCGCGGAAGCCACGCTCGGCGAGCAGATCATGCGCGCGCTGATCCTTCGCCGCGTCGGGCTCATCGAATCCGGCGCGGGGCCCATCGTGATTGGCCAGGAGCACAATGCAGACGTTCTCCGACTGACGAATTTCCTGCGCCGCAACGGCCATCCGTACCGGGCGCTCGACCCGACTGGCGACAGCTGTGCGCAGACGCTCGTCGAACGCTTCAACGTTACGCCCGAGGAGCTGCCGATCGTGCTTTGCCCGGGCGGGCAATTGCTTCGAAATCCGGGCGAGGCGCAGCTCGCGCGCTGCGTCGGCCTGGTCGGGCCAATCGATGCTGAGCGCCTTTACGACGTGGTCGTCATAGGGGCCGGCCCTTCCGGATTGGCGACCTCGGTCTACGCTGGGTCGGAGGGGCTGTCGGTGCTCACCATCGACTGCCGCTCCTTTGGCGGCCAGGCGGGCGCCTCCGCGCGGATCGAGAATTATCTCGGCTTCCCCACCGGAATCAGCGGAATGGCGCTGATGGGCCGCGCCTTTAGCCAGGCGCAGAAGTTCGGGGTCGAGGTCGCGATTCCGGACGAAGCGGTGAAGCTCGAGTGCGGGAACCAGCCCTGCCATGTCCAGCTCGGCACCGGCGAGCGCATCCAGGCGCGCGCCGTCGTGATCGCGACGGGCGCCCGCTACCGCCGCCTCGACGTGGACCGCCTCGAGGAATTCGAAGGCTCGTCGGTCCATTACTGGGCGTCTCCGCTGGAAGCCGACCTCTGCGCGAACGAAGACGTTGCGCTCGTCGGCGGCGGCAATTCGGCGGGGCAGGCGGTTGTGTTCCTTGCGAGCCGCGCTCGTCGGGTGACACTGCTGGCCCGGCGGCCCTTGAGCGAGACGATGTCCCACTATCTGATCGAGCGGATCGAGAGCCTTTCAAACGTCGATGTCGTTGTCGGTTGCGAAGTGTCCGGACTCGAAGGCCTGGACGGACAATTGCGTGCGATCAGCTGCCGCAACCGGAAGACCGGCGCTGTGACGAGGCGCGACGTCCGCTACCTCTTCTCCTTCATCGGCGCGGAGCCGAATACGGATTGGCTGAAAACATCAGGGATCAAGCTTGATGGCCGCGGCTTCGTGCTGACGGGGAGCGAAGCCGGCGAAGATCGCTTTCCGCTGGAGACGAGCCGCCGCGGCGTCTTCGCGGTGGGCGATGTCCGCTCGACGTCGGTTAAGCGGGTGGCTGCGTCCGTCGGGGACGGTGCGCAGGCCGTCGCGGCGATTCACGCTTACCTGGCGCTTGAACCTGCCGAACCCGTGCTCGTCGTTCCGGAGGCCGTGCCGGTCGCCTGAGCCTCTTTGCGGCAGGCCGTTACTGTCGCTAAGGCGCTGCCATGCTTCTTGCCATCGACGCCGGCAATACGAACCTCGTCTTCGCACTGGTTGACGAGGGCGAGATCAAGGCGCGCTGGCGCATCGCGACCGACCCGCGGCGGACCGGCGACGAATATGCGGTCTGGCTTCATCAGCTGCTCCAGCTCGAAGATCACAAGAAGGAAGCGGTCAACGCGGTGATCATCGGTACCGTGGTCCCCCGCGCGCTCCACAATCTCGAAGTCCTCGCGAGGAAATATTTCAAGGTCGAGCCGATCGTCGCCGGCCAGGGACGCGCCGAGTGGCCAATCGAGTTCGACGTCGACGAGCCGCAGAACGTAGGGGCCGACCGCGCGCTCAACGCCATCGCAGCGCATGCCAAGCATCGTGGCGACCTCATTGTCATCGATTTCGGGACGGCGACCACTTTCGACGTTGTGGATGCTTCCGGCGCCTACAAGGGGGGGGTCATCGCGCCCGGGATCAACCTGTCGTTGGACGCGCTGGTGAGCGCTGCGGCCAAGCTGCCGCGGATCGCGATCGAGGCGCCGGCCGATGATCTGTCGGTCATCGGCCGCACGACCCAGAGCCAGATGCTGATCGGCATCTATTGGGGCTATGTGGCGATGCTCGAAGGCTTAACAGAGCGGATGAAGCGCGAGCTGGGGCGCCCCGTCACGGTCATCGCCACCGGCGGTCTCGCAAGCCTGTTCGACAAGCACACGAATGTGTTCGATGCGATTGAACCCGACCTCACGATCCAAGGTTTGAACCTGTTGTACGAAATGACTGCTTCCAGATGATTCCCGGCGAAGAGCTCCTGTTCGTCGCGCTCGGCGGTTCCGGCGAGATCGGCATGAACGTCAACCTCTACGGCTGCCGCGGCCAGTGGATCATGGCCGACCTCGGCCTCAATTTCGCCGGGCCCGACTATCCGGGAATCGAGCTCATCCTTCCGGACCTGGAATTCATCGAGGGACAGCAGGAGCGGCTTGCCGGGATCATCCTCACGCACGGGCACGAGGACCATATCGGGGCGCTTCCCTATCTTGCCGATGAGCTGAAGGTCCCGCTGTTCGCAACGCCGTTCACGGCCGGCCTCATCGCCGGCAAGCTGGAGGAAGAGGGCCTCACCGGCCATGTGCAGCTCAACGTGGTCGAGCGCGGCGGCACAGTCGAGCTGGGGCCGTTCCGCGTGAGCTTCGTTGCGCTGTCGCACTCTATCCCGGAGGGCAACGGCCTGTTGATCGAGACGCCTTTCGGCAACGTCTTCCACACCGGCGACTGGAAGATCGACGAGACTCCGGTGATTGGGACGGCGCCCGATACCGACATCCTCACCGAGATCGGCGACCGTGGCGTCCTCGCGCTGGTTTGCGATTCCACTAACGTTTTCCAGGAACAGCCATCCGGGTCGGAAGAAAGCGTCCACGAGGGCCTACTTGCGCAGGTTACGAAAGCCAAGGGGCGCGTCCTCGTGACGACCTTTGCGTCCAATGCGGCTCGGCTGCAGACGATCGGCCGCGTCGCCAGCGAAGCAGGCCGGCGCGTATGCATCGCCGGCCGTTCGCTCGACCGCATCCTCCGCGTCGCGCAATCAACGGGTTACCTAAGGGACTTCCCACCACCGATCAGCTTCGACGAGGCGATGCGTCTGCCGAAGCGGGAGGTGCTGATCATCGCGACGGGCGGACAGGGCGAGCCTCGCGCGGCACTCGGGCGGATTGCGGGCGGCACGCACGAGCTCAAGCTTGGCGATGGTGACACAGTCATCTTCTCGTCGCGCATCATCCCGGGCAACGAGGTCGCCATCGGACGTATCATGAACCAATTGTCCGACCTCGGCGTGCGGATGGTCACCGAGCGCCAGGCGCACGTTCACGTCTCCGGCCATCCGGGCCGGCCCGAGCTGGTGCAGATGTACAAATGGGTCCGACCCGAGATCGTGATCCCGGTTCACGGCGAAGGCCGGCATCTGGCGGAGCATGCGCGCCTCGCGCTGCAGCACGGCGTCGAGCATGCGGTCGTGCAGAAGAATGGCGACGTTATCCGCCTCGCGCCTGGCGCCCCGACCAAAGTCGACGAGGTTCGCGTTGGACGGCTCGTCCTCGACGGTGACGTTATCCTTCCGGCTGACGGTGCGACCGTGAACGAGCGGCGAAAGATCGGCTATGGCGGGCTGATTACCGTTGCAATCCCGATCGGCGACGATGGCCGGCTTGCCGGGAAGCCGGCGATCCGGCCGTTCGGCGTTCCGGTCGAGGAAGATCGCGACGATTTCATCAATGACGCGACGGATGCCGCTACGCGCGCCTTTAGCGCGGGGGCCGAGGAAGAGCGCCAGCGCGAAGCCATCCGCCTTGCCGTCCGCCGCTGTGCGACCCTGTGGACCGGCAAGAAGCCGGTCGTTGAGGTGATGCTCCTCCAACTCGCGGCATGAGCCTCACCTCGATCATTGCGATCTACTTCCTGTTCTTCGCGGGAAGCGCCTTCATCCTGTTGCCGTTCGGGGTGAAGACGACAGAGGAGGAGGGCGGCGAGAAAGTCCCGGGGCAGGCGGAGAGCGCGCCGCACCGGTTCGACATCAAACGGCACCTCGTGAAGGCCGCTATCCTGGCCGCCGTGCTGTTCGCGCTATACTACGCAAATTGGACGTACGGTTGGGTCACGGCGGACGACCTCGACTTCTACAACCCGCCGAACTCGCAGCAGCCGGACGGCTAGCGGCGCTTGTCGATCGCCTGATTGAGGGCCGCGTAGAGCTTGCCCATGTCGGACGACAGCAACGTGACTGCGATGATCCCGCCGTCGCGTTCCGCGATCACCCGGCGGAGCATCAATTCGAAGTCGTGAAGGTATCGATTCACGGACTGCTGGAACTCGATCTCATTGTCGTAATGGGCGCGGATGGCGCGGGTTTCGCTGCCGTCCACGAGGCGAACGGCGCGGCTTGTGAAGACCCCGCGATTGCCCTTGAGGTAGGCCCCCCAGGCTTTGTCGTCGATCTCGTCGGACAGGATCTTCGCGACGTCTATCGCTGCCGAGTGCATCGAATCGATGAGGAGCGACACGCGGCGGGCGAATGCCTCGCTGTCCTTTTCCTGTTCGCGCCGTCCGGTCTGCGCGATGTGCGCTTCGAGTGCTGAAGCAGTCTGCCCGAGCGAGACCATCTGTTGAGTTAGGCGGTCCGAGGCGGCACGCGCGGATTCGACGGCACGCTCGGCGACCGTTTCGACGTGCCGTAGCTGGTCTTCGATGCTCTCCTTGATGACGCGCTCCAGCGCCGCGCGGGTCTCGCTCGACAGCCTGCCGGCGCTGGCCGGGATGATGTCCTCGATCGCCTCGCGCGCCCGCTCGGCGGCGTGCGCCGCGGCATCCTTGACCTGGACGAGTGCGGAAACCAGCGCCGGCGCCGTCTGCACGCTTAAGGCGGAAGCGTCCTGCTCGACCTCAGCCAGCTTCGCGGCAAGCTCGCCGAGCTTCGATTGCGCGTCGTCGACGCCATGATCGACGTTCGCAAGAAGCGCCGACAGATGGTCCTGCTGCTCGGCGATTTTCTCGTGCGTCGCGGATAGCCGATCGCCAGCCTCGACCGCGGCATCGCGGATCCAGCTTATTTCGGGACGAAGAACCGTCGCCGCGCTGCTGAGCCGGTCCGCGCTCCCGTGGGCTTCGCCGATCGCCGTCCCCAGGCTGTCACGGATCTCGTCGGTTAGCCGGTCGATGCTCTCGCGAAGCGCGGCCGTTCGTTCGGCGACAGCGCCGATGGCCTGGTCCTGCGAGCTCGCCTGCGCGGCCATCGTGTCGAGCTCGGTCCGCGCGCGGGACAGCGATTCGAGGAAGCGGTTGGCGCGCTCGTCGCCATGCGCCGCGAGTTGCGTGAAGCGCTCGTCGATGAGGCTGAGCCCGCGATCGATCTCGGCGATCATGCGCTGGGAGGCACGCTCCTGCTCGGCGACCCGCGTCGACAGGATTTCGATCGCGGAATTGGCGTGATTGACATTTGCCGCGAGCGATTCGGATGCTTCCGAGCCCGCCTTGCCGATGCCCGCAGACGCCTGATCCACCAGAGCGGCGACGGCCGCCGACTGGACGTTGATGCCGGAGCGAATTTCGTCGAGCGTTGCCGACGTCCGTTCGAGCAAGGCGTCGAGGACGCCCGTAAAGCCCGCCTGGGCTTCGGTGACGTGCTGGGTCGCGTTGATCCCGGCAGTGTCGATTTCGGCAAGCCGCGCCGTGAGCCGATCCGTCGCCTCGGAAATAAGCTGGTCAGCATGCTGCGTGCGCTCGCCAAGCTCGCTGACCTGCCGTCCGAACACTTCGGCCTGCTCGGCCGACTGGCTGCCGATCGATCGCAACTGCTCGGCGACGTTGCGTGTGGTCTCTTCCGCTCGCGGAAGGTCGTCGAGGAGAACCGCGATATCGTTCCGCGCGGACTCGGCAGCGCGGTCGAGCGCCTCTCCTTGCCGCCTCAGCGTTTCACTGCTGCTCTCGAAGCCTTGCGTGATTTTGCCGAACTTGCCGGTGGCCTCATCCCCCAGCTGCATCAGGTGCTGGGCCATCATCGTCAGCTCGGTCCGGCTGTCGGTAAGTCTCCGGGACAATACATCGAGCAGTGCCTCGAGCGACTGGGCTTCGCTGCGCATGGCAATCACGGAGCGGGTGAAACGCTCAGCTTCCTTCCGGCGGGTTCGGCCGAACATCATCCAGGCGATACAGAGGAGGATGAGCGGCGCGGCCGCGATCGCAAGCCACTGGGCGACCAGCGGGGAAGAGAGCGGCTGGCCTGCCAGCGTCCGCCCGGCAGACCATGCGCAATAAGCGAGCCAAAGCGCGGCGAGGATCGAAAGGGCAACGCCGAGCACCTTCCTTCCGCCGGCGCCGCGGTCGGTCACGGTTTCCTCCGCCGGCTGAAGCCACTGTTCTTCGACAGCTGGCGCCGGGGGCTCGCCGTTCGTCAGCTCGAGGGGTTCGTCCGCATCGTTCAGCTGCGGCGCGGGGTCGGCACGCTTCGGTTTGGAGGTCATCGCAAGGCCGACATTACCATCTTTGAAGGTACGTGAAAGCGGTTAGAGAGGGCGTTCGACGCGGGGGAGGCAAGAGTCAAAGCATGGCCGTTGGCGCTCTTATCGGAGCCTATCAGGAGGACGAAAGCGGTGGGTTGCGAGCCCTGCTGCCGCTGTCGGGGCGAACGGTCGTCGACTATCAGGTGCGCTGCGCGGCCGCCGCGGGAGCGGCGCCGATAGTCATCGTCGTCGAGCGTGTGCCGCAGGCCCTGCAGGACGCCATCGAACGCCTTCGACTCGATGGCAT
>Ga0070671_100003463_pt1 | contig 12325 bp, 12 predicted proteins | sample KBSS73metaG_FD_65341 | JGI IMG/M metagenome (GOLD analysis project Ga0070671, IMG submission 65341) | Switchgrass rhizosphere microbial communities from Kellogg Biological Station, Michigan, USA - KBS S7-3 metaG | ecosystem: Host-associated > Plants > Roots > Rhizosphere > Soil ...
CAAATCCCAAATCCCAAATCCCAAATCCCAAGTTCCCAGTCCCCAGTCCCCAGTCCCTGGAGTGTTTCTCGCATTGACGTAGTTACGAGTCTAAGAATCTTAGAATTCTCGCGTTTCAATTCGTCAATTCGTCAATTCGTCACTTCGTAAATTCGAAAATTGCTCTGGTCCCCGAATAGAACGAACCACGGAGGCATGTAGGACACGGAGGTTCGGAGGGTCTCCGGATCACGAGCCTCAGAGACGGAGAGACTCAGAGGAAATATTGTTCTCTGTGTCTCTGAGTCTCTGCGGCCCGTCGGCATTTGGGATTTGGGACTTGGGTTTCGGGTTTTGCGATTAGCATCTTTCCACGTGCGCCGGCCGTCGCTGACAACCTGGATCTTTATCGCCATCGTTATCGGCGCGGCGTTCGGCTATTTCTTTCCGACAGCGGCGACGGAACTCCGCATCCTCAGCACCATCTTCATCCGGCTGATTCGCACGATCGTCGCGCCGTTGCTGTTCGCCACCCTCGTCGTCGGCATCGCCGGGCACGGCAACCTGAAACAGGTCGGGCGAATCGGCATCAAAGCGCTCGTCTACTTCGAGATCGTGACGACGCTCGCGCTGCTGATTGGATGGGCGGCGATCACCATCAGCCGTGCTGGTGTCGGCATCACGCTGCCTCCGCCCGCGCCCGGTGAGCAGGCGGCCGTGCCGCCGCCGCAGACGTGGCAGGACATCCTGCTCCACGTGTTTCCCGAGAACATCGCGAAGGCGGTTGCCGACGGAGAGGTACTACAGGTCGTCGTGTTCAGCGTGATCTTCGGCGCAGCGCTGGCGATGGTTCCCGAGCCGCGCCGCCGTCCGATGCTGACGTTTACCGAAACGCTTGCGGAGACGATGTTCCAATTCACCAACATCGTCATGCTGTTCGCGCCGATTGGCGTCGGGGCGGCGATCGCCTACACGGTCGGGCATCTTGGCATCGGCATTCTCGTGAACCTCGCCAAGCTGCTGGCGACGATGTACGTCGCGGTGCTGGTGTTCGTTGCTGGTGTGCTGCTGCCCGTCGCCCTCATCGCTCGCGTGCCGCTGCGCCGTTTCGTGCAGGCCGCGGCCGAGCCGGCGTCGATCGCGTTTGCGACCGCAAGCTCCGAGGCGGCGCTGCCGCGCGCCATGGAAAACATGGAGGCACTCGGCGTGCCGCGGCAGATCGTCGCGTTCGTGATCCCGGCAGGCTATTCGTTCAACCTCGATGGATCGACGCTCTATCTCTCGCTCGCGGCGATATTCGTCGCGCAGGCGGCCGGGGTGCAGTTGTCGTGGGGGCAGCAGTTCCTGATGCTGCTGACGCTGATGCTCACGAGCAAAGGGGTCGCCGGCGTGCCGCGCGCGGCGCTCGTGATCCTGCTGGGCACCGTCAGCAGTTTTGGTCTGCCGGCGGAGCCCGTGTTCATCATTCTCGGCATCGACGCGCTGATGGACATGGCGCGCACCGCCACCAACGTGCTGGGAAACTGTCTCGCGACGGTCGTGATCGCCCGATGGGAAGGCGAATCGATCTGATCATTCCTCGCGCTTCGCGATCCACACTTTCCTGCACTCCAGGCATGCGTACCATGCCCGCCGATGGCTGCAGAATTCGAAGCTGGTGACGCCGCCATGGTCGCAGTACGGGCAATGTGTGTTCGGCCACACGCGGTTCGTACCACCGAGCAGTTCGCTGGATCGATCGGCGAGGTGTGCGGTCTTGAGACTCGACTGCCGGGCGCGCAGGCGTAACATCTCGCTCCGCGCGCGGAGCAGCCGCCCGATGCGCGCGTAGAGGAGATTCGGGGCGAATGGTTTCAGCAGTACCGCGTCGCACCCGGCTACAAGCGCATCAGGTACGCGCGCCGCATCCGCCGTGGTGACGAGAACGGGCGGAGGAAGCGTCAGCTTTTTGGCTTCGCGGCACAGATCCACGCCGTCGGCACTGGGCAGCTCCAGCTCCGTGACGACCAGTGCTGGCGGTTGCCGATGCAGAAACTGCCGCGCGACTTCCGCGGACGCCGTGGTGGCGACGCGGTAGCTGCCGCGAAGAAGGGCTGCGTACATGGGTGCGTCCGACGACGCATCCACGAGGAGAAGGTCGGCTATCTGAGTCGGCGAGACAGGTGAGGGCGCAAAAGATGTGGTCACAACGAATATTCCTCCTTTCCCCCCCCGCAAGTGTCGGGGTCTCCTACAAGGGATTGCAGTATTTCCCCAAAAAGGACCGCATTATAAAGTCAGAAGTCTCGCTCGAGAATCCCCCCATAACTCCATAGTTCGGCACGGTTAGCCGGAATTACCCAATGGGCTTGGCAAGGTTTTTCAGCCTGTCGACGTGCCGCTCCAGCTGTCCGATTGCCGTGCGAAGGTTACGGATGTGCTGGCGATGTTCCTCCTTGCTTCCACCTTCGTTGTGCAGGCGATTGTGTTCACGGCGCAGTGCGGCGGTCTGTTCCTTCAGCGCCCGATGTTCGGCCTCGAGATCGGCCGGAATGTCGCGCTTAGCGCCGCGCAGTGGAGTAGTCATGTTGAACGACGATGCAATCGCCCGACCGCGCCCGTTTCCACAATGCGATGAAACCAGGGAGCACACGCCTGACCCGCCGAACCAGCGACATCATCCGCCCGAATCGCGCGGCGCGCACGGCGTTCCACTTGAAACCGTATTGTGCCCGCACGTGATCGGGGAGAAGACCGGCCGCCAGGAGTGTCAGCGTAGGCGTGATGATCTGACGTTCCCACGCCTGTCGAATCGGGCACAACAGCGCTCCTGAGACCATCAGCGCCTCCCGCCCCACCACGATCTCTCCTGACGCATAACGGCGGTCGAGATACGCGCGCAACTCGCGCCAGGAGCGTGGCACTTCGTGCGGTGAGGCACCGAGCGCCACCGCGAGTTCGGCGGCATCGTCACAATAGCGGTCACGCGCAGCGCTGCTGAGCGGCGCAATCAGCTCCTCGTACACCAGCACCATCGATTCGGTGAGCGTCGCATGGACCCACGCCAGCAAGGCCGGGTCTTCAGCCGAATACCGCGTACCGGCAGCAAAGGACCCACTCGCCAGCGTCAGTGTGCCTGAGACGCGCCGGTGAATGGCTCGAATACCTTCGAGCGCTGCGTCGCGCTCGGCACCCGTTCCAAACGTCAGCGCGATCATGGCGTCGACCGTGTGGCGCAGCCGTGCCGATGCTGCGGCGGGAGTGCCGCGAAACGTGCTGTGCTCGGCCACCGCGGCGGCGATCAGCGGATGCGCGAGTTGAAGAAGGATGGCCCGCACCCAGGCCACGAGCAGCAAACGCTCGGCGTTGATGCGGCGCGAGACGTCTGAAGCCCTCCGCATCACGTCAATGCTGCGTCGGTGACGGCCGCGGCCCGAGCTCCTGCATCAGGATGATCACGCCTTGGCCGTGCTCGGATGCGCCGGTGTTGACGCACTGGACGTGCAGGCGCACCTGGCGGCCCCGGCGGTTGAAGGCGTCGATGTCCGCTTCGACCCGGTGATCGCTATGCCGCATCAACGCGGCGAGCGGCTGCTTCAGTTGCTCGACCGGCAGACCGATGTCGAGTCCGAAGAAGTGCTTGCCGTGCACTTCGTCCGCCCTCAGGCCCCACAGGTCCGCGGCCACGTCGTTCCACAGTTCGACCTGCAGCTGTTCGTCGAGCACGATGACCGCGAGCGGCACGCTGCGGAGGATTCCACCGAGGAACACGTTGCTGCGCGTGAGATCGGTGCCGCGCTGACGCAGTTCCTCGTTCACGGTTTCGAGCTCCTCGTTGGTCGACTGCAGCTCCTCATTCATCGTCTCGAGTTCTTCGTTGGTCGACTGCAGTTCCTCGTTGGTCGTTTCAAGCTCCTCGACCGTCGATTGCAGTTCCTCGTTAGTCGTCTCGAGTTCCTCGTTGGTCGACTGGAGCTCTTCGTACGCGGTCTCCAGTGCCTGGCGGGATCGCTGCAGCTCCTCCTGCAGTTCGTGCTGGCGCGTGACGTCCGTAAAGATCACCTTCGCACCCAGCGGGGCATCGGAGGCATCGATGACCGGCGTCACCTGCACGTTGAAGTAGCGAGGTTCGCCGCCAGGCGTTGGCCACGACACGTCGCGCACGTGGGCGACCTGATGGCGCTCGTGCGCCTGATCGATGCACGACCGCAGCTCCACCGGACGATAGGAGACTTCCAGATCCTGCAGTGGACGCCCGAGGTCACGCGAGGTGAGACCGAACAGCTCGCGTGCGCGCGTATTGGCGAGAAGCAGATGGCTCTTGACGTCGACGACGAACTGCGCCGTCGGATCCTGGTCGAACGAGATCTCCCGGAGACGGGCCGCCGGTCCTGTCAGCAGCGTCGGCTGTTCGCGATCCGGATAGCCGGTCAAGAGACGCTCCGTTCCGTTCTCCACGCGGATCTTCATGAACACACGCTGCTTCAGATCGGCCGGCGCGAAGGCGCCAACGAAATTCAGGAGCATCTCGGCCTTGCCGAGCACCAGGAATCCACCTTCGCGCAGGGCGAAATGGAACCGGTGCACAATCTTAGCCTGCGCCTCATGGTTGAAGTACATGAGCGTGTTGCGGCAGAGGAGCAAATCGACGCGTGAGATCGGGGCGTCGTCCAGGAGATCGTGACGTCCAAAAATCACGCTGCGGCGGAGATCCTTCTTGAACACCCATCGACCGTTCTGACGGTCGAAATATTTCGTCCGCAGATCCTCCGGAACGCCCTCGATCTGCCGGTCCGTGTACGAGGCCTGACGCGCGGCCGCCAACGCTTCCTCATCCACATCCGTGGCATAAATCTTCACGTGCTCGCGAAACGACTCGGATCCCATCGCCTCCGCGAACAGGATGGCCACCGAATAGCATTCTTCGCCGGACGCGCAGCCGGCGCTCCAAATCCGGATGTCTCCGCCGTTGGCGGCCGTGATGACCTTCGGCACCACGCTGGCGCGGAGATACCCGAAGGTTTCGGAATCGCGGAAGAAGGAGGTCACATTGATCAGGATCGAGTTGAACAGCTGCGTGAACTCGTTCTGATGGACTTCCAGATAGTCGAGGTAGGCGGTGTATGAATCGACCCCGATGGCAGCCAGGCGCTTTTCTATCCGACGCGATAACGTCGAGCGCTTATAGGACGTGAAATCGAAGCCACGCGTGTTCTTGAGGTGCGTGAGAAGATGTTCGAATTCTGGCGCGGATTTCCCGTCTTTCATCGGTTGGAACGGCCTAGACTAGCACGAGGAACCAGTGCGTCCCGGGGCCGAGTCCTGCGTATTGCAACAGCAGAATCGTGGCGAATTTCGAGATCGTGGTCATCGGCGCCTCGGCCGGCGGAGTTGGGTCGCTGCAGCGCGTCGTTGAACATATTCCACACGACTTTCCAGCGGCGATTTTCGTCGCGCTTCATCTGCCGGACGGCATCCGAAGCTCACTGCCGCAGATTCTCGAACGTGCGGGAAACCTGCCGGCGGGCCACGCCCGCGACGACGATCCGATACGACCTGGCCGCATCTACGTGGCGCCTGCTGGATTTCACCTGACGATCAAGCGCGATCGGATGGCGGTCACGCGGGGCGCGCGCGAGCACGGCTACCGGCCGGCAATCGACCCGCTCTTTCGCAGCGCGGCAGTCGCGTACGGGCGACGCGCCATCGGCGTGATCCTCAGCGGCTCGCTGGACGACGGAACGGCCGGCCTTCGCGAAATCAAGCGCACCGGCGGGCTGGCGATCGTCCAGGATCCGAACGATACGGAATGGCCGTCGATGCCGCTGAGCGCGCTGCGTCACGTACACGTTGATTACACCGTGCCCGCCGCGCAGATCGGAACGCTGTTGCAGCAGGTCGTCATGACGGCGCCGGTAAGGAGCGCAACCGATATGCCGGATCGCGAACAGACCAGAGTGAGCGACGAGCTGCGCGAACTCACGATGCACGAGGATGAACGGAATCATCCCGGCGAGCCGTCGCCATATTCGTGTCCGGACTGCGGTGGAGTCCTGTGGGAGTTGCAAGACGGGGAACTGGTTCGGTTCCGGTGTCGTGTGGGTCACGCCTATACGACCGAAACGCTCACGGCCGCGCAGGCGCGCACCGTGGAGCACGCGTTGTGGGGCGCGCTCCGGGCCCTCGAGGAACAGGCGGCCGTTCGACGCCGCATGGCCGAACGCGCATCGCTGCGGGGCCACGCCGCGGCGGCCGAGCGCTATCAGCATCGCGCCCGCGAGCTCGACCAGCAGGCGCAGCAGGTGAGAAATCTCGTGCTGACGGGCGTCGGTGCTGCCGACGAGGAATCGACGCCGGAGGAGACGCCGGAAGAACCTTAGCGCGTGCTCAGCCAGGTGCCGAGTGCATCGGCGGGCTGCGACTTCACCGCCGTATGGCGGCTGCAGACATCACGCAGATGCTGCGAGTTGCGCGGGTCGGCAAAATGGGCGGCAGAATAGCCGCACAGCAGCATGAAGCCGTACTTCTTGTTCAGATGATCCCAGTAGTCCTCGAGCAGACACGCCTGTTCGAAGTCTCCCTCTTCGGCAAAGAGTTCGACGATCTCGCCATACACGCGCAGTCCGCGCGGAGCCTCTGAGAGCTCGGTCAGCATTCCGGCGAGCGTTTCTTCCATCCGCGCCGGATCGAGCACGCCGCGACGCATGATGCGCGCACGGAGTTTCCGTGCGTCAACGACGGTCAGGTTCTCGGCGGATTCGTCGACGGCGAATGCGCGCCGTTCGAGGTACGCACGGATCAGCTGCCAATGGGACGTCCGCGCGATGACGAGCGTGTGTTGCCCCTCGGCGCGTCCCTCAATCAGGTAATGCGACACTGCGTCCGCGAGCGAACGCGGCGCGTCGAATAGTTGCACGAGATGCGGGAAACATCTGCGCGAGGTCGATGAGTCGTGCGCAGCAACTGACTTGGAACCCATTGCACATCAAACCGGTACTCCGACCCACTCAGGGCACCTGGTATCCATGGAGAATATGACTGCAAAAAGCTGCAGGCAAGCTGAGCCATCCGGTACGGGCCGGTATAATGGCGCCTCGTGCGTCACGATTGGACCTTCGAAGAAGTCGAGCAGACCTACCGCGCGCCGTTCCTCGACCTCGTCTTCGGGGCACAGCTTGTTCATCGCAAGCACCATGCGCCGAACGAATTGCAAGGATCGGTGCTCCTCAACATCAAGAGCGGCGGGTGTCCAGAGGACTGCGCTTACTGTCCGCAGTCCGCACATTACAAGACCGGCGTTGCGCGCACCGACCTCGTCAGCGTAGACGCTGCGCTGCGAGCGGCGATTGCGGCGCGCGAGGAAGGTGCGACGCGCTTCTGCATGGGCGCCGCCTGGCGGGACGTGCCGCGCGGGCCTCAGTTCGACCGTGTGCTCGAGATGGTGCGCGGAGTTCGGGCATTGGGCATGGAGGCGTGCTGCACGCTCGGCATGCTCGAACAGGATCAGGCCGACGCGCTTGCCGACGCCGGACTCACGGCCTACAACCATAATCTCGACACCTCACGCGAGTTTTACGGACAGATCATCACGACGCGAGCCTACGACGAACGGCTCGCCACGCTGCAGCGCGTGCGCGCGGCGGGCATCACCGTCTGCTGCGGCGGCATCATCGGCATGGGCGAGAGTTCACAGGCGCGAATCGGATTGCTGCAGCAGCTGGCGACACTCAATCCGCATCCGGAGAGTGTTCCGATCAACATGCTTGTCGCAGTGGAGGGAACACCGCTGGCGTCGCGACCTTCCGAAGATCCGCTCGAGGTCGTGCGGATGATTGCGACCGCGCGCATTCTGATGCCGCAGTCGTACGTCCGTCTGAGCGCCGGACGTCTGTCCCTCTCGGATGAAGCGCAGGCGCTCTGCTTCCTGGCCGGGGCAAACTCGGTCTTCCTGGGTGATCGGCTCCTGACGACGCCAAATCCGGCCGCTGACGCTGATCGGGCGCTGTTCGAACGTCTTGGCCTCCGGCTGCAGGTCCGCGCGGAGGCGGTGGACGTCGCTCGTCCTTCGTCTTCGGCCACGCTCGGGTCCTGACGTGGTCGAGCATCGCCAGTCTTCGCGGCCACTGAGACGTCGCGTGGATGCGCGAATGCGATCGCTCGAAGAGAACGGACTCAGGCGAGCGTTGCACCCGCCGGCCGGTATCGATCTTTCCTCGAACGACTACCTCGGGCTCGCGGATCACCCCCGTATCAAGGCCGCGATGGCCGCCGCCGTCGAACGCGAGGGTGCGGGCAGCACCGGCTCGCGCCTGCTGCGCGGCGATCGCGACAGCTTTGGTCTGCTCGAGCGCCGGTTCGCGCAGTTCAAGGGAACCGAGCGCGCGCTCTATTTTTCGAGCGGCTACCTTGCGAACATCGCGGTCATGACCACGTTTGCCGAAGCAGGCGACGTCGTCATCTCGGACCAGGCCAACCACGCAAGCCTCATCGACGGCATGCGGCTGTCATCGGCAACGCGCGAGATTGTGGCGCACAACGACGTCTCCGCCGTTCGCCGCGCGCTGGAGGCGAGTGGAGCGGGTGGGGAGCGTTTTCTCGTCGTCGAATCGCTGTTCAGCATGGATGGCGACGAGGCGCCGTTAACGGAGTACGCCGAACTGTGCCGGCAGGCCGGTGCGCATGTGATCGTCGACGAAGCGCACGCGGTCGGCATCTACGGCGCGCGCGGGAGTGGTCTCATCGAGGAACGTGGCGTCGCGGAGGACGTGTTTCTGTCGATCAACACCGCGGGCAAAGCACTCGGCGTGTCCGGTGCGTTCGTCGCGGGGCCGGCATGGGCAATCGAGTACCTGATTCAGCGTGCGCGGCCCTTCATCTTCTCCACGGCTCCGCCGCCCTCGGTCGCCTCCGCACTCTACGCGAGCCTGACCGTCGTAGAACACGAGCCTGAGCGCCGTGAACGCGTGCGTGAACTTGCCGCAACGCTGCGCCGGCGCCTGAGCGGGGCAGGCATCCCGACTGGAAACGGTAGTTCACATATTGTCCCGGTCCTGATCGGAGACAACGACGCGACCGTTACGGTCGCGGCGCTGCTGCAGCGCGACGGCTTCGACGTGCGCGCCATCCGCCCACCGACGGTAGCGCCGGGAACGTCTCGTCTGCGGGTGTCGGTGAATGTCCACCTCACCGCGGAAGTGATCGAGCGGTTTGCGCTCTCTCTGACGTCAGCGTTGACGCGGGTCGGCGTGCGGGCATAGTCGGGTGCGCGGCATCTTCGTGACCGGGACCGACACGAACGTAGGGAAGACCGTCGTCGCGGCTGCGACGATGCTGCGCTACCGCGACGAAGCGCCGCTCCGCTACTGGAAGCCGATTCAAACCGGGATTCGGGATTCGGGGTTCGGGATTCGAACTCCAGATGGCAGCAGCTTCAACGATGACGACACCTCGGAGGTGGCAAGGCTGTCACGCGCGCGCGAGGACGAGATTCTCGCCGGCGGCATACGATTACCGGATCCGGTTTCGCCGCACCTCGCGGCTCAACGCGCCGGTACGCGAACCACTGTGCGGGAGCTTGTGGCGATGGTGTGGGAGGATCCCGAATCCCGAATCCAGAGTCCCGAATGCCGGACCCGGTGGATCGTGGAAGGCGCAGGCGGCGCGCTCGTGCCGGTCAACGAACGCGAGACGATGGCCGATCTGATGCAGGCGCTCGATCTGCCGGTGCTTGTCGTGGCCCGGTCGGCATTGGGGACGATCAACCACACCTGCATGACCATCGAGGTGCTGCGTCGCCGCAGGCTCCGCGTCGCTGGTGTGGTGATGGTCGGCGATCGGAACGAGGAAAACAGGCTGGCGATCGAGAAGTACGGTGCGGCCGAAGTCGTTGGCCAGATGCCGTGGTTCGATCCGCTCACCCCCAAGGCGCTCGAGACCTGGGCGCGGGCGGAGTTCGATCGCAGCGGCGTGCTGTTTGTGGGCGGCCTGCGATGACCACACAGGCTTCCGGCTCAGGCTTCCCGCCTCCCGGCTTCCAAGTTGCGGATCCCGAATCCCGAATCCCGAATCCCGGTCTCGTCGCTCGCGACCGCCTGCACCTCTGGCATCCCTACACGCAGATGCAGACGGCGCCCGCTCCGTTGCCGATCGTCGGTGGAAGCGGCGTCTACCTCCATGCCGAGGACGGTCGCCGCATCCTCGATGGGATTTCGTCGTGGTGGGTGAATATTCACGGTCACTCGCACCCCGTGCTCAACGCGGCGCTGGCGGCGCAGGCGGAACGACTCGAGCACGTGATGTTTGCCGGCTGCACCCATCCACCGGCCGTCGAACTTGCCGAGCGGCTGGTGGCGGCGCTGCCGACGGCCATCACGAGAGTTTTTTACTCGGACAACGGATCGACGGCCGTTGAGGTCGCCATCAAGCTGGCCATTCAGTACTGGATCAACCAGTCCGAGCCGCAGCGCCGCGCCATCGTCGCGCTCCACCACGCGTACCACGGCGACACCGTCGGGTCGATGTCGGTGAGCGAGGACTCCATCTTCACGCGCGCATTCACGTCGCTGCTGTTTCACGTGCACCGCGCGCACGCGCCGTATTGCTACCGCTGCCCGCTGGGCCTCGAGCGGCGCACGTGCAGCGTCGATTGCTTGTCGAACCTGGAGGAAACGCTTGCTCATCTCGGCGACACCGCGGCGGCGGTGATTGTCGAACCGATGCTGCAGGGCGCCGGCGGGATGATCGTGTGGCCGCGCGAGTTCCTCGCGGGTGTCCGCCGCCTGTGCGATCGGTTCGGCGTGCTGCTCATTGCCGACGAAGTGCTGACGGGCTTTGGACGCACTGGACGGATGTTCGCGTGCGAGCATGCGGAGATTGCGCCGGACATCATCTGTTTGTCCAAAGCGCTGACCGCCGGCTACCTTCCGCTAGGTGCGACGTGTACGACCGACGCCGTCTACGCGGCGTTTCTCAGCCACGATCGCTCGCGTACGTTCTTTCATGGGCACTCGTTCACCGCCAATCCGCTGGCGTGCGCGGTTGCGGTGGCGAGCCTGGAGCTGTTCGAGCGCGACGATACCCTGGCGCGCGTGAAGCGGTTGGAAACACAGCTCCTCGGCGGCCTCGAGCCGCTGCGGAGCCTGCCTCTCGTCGGCGACGTGCGCGTCATCGGCGGCGTGGGGGCGATTGAGTTGGTGACGGATCGGTTGACCAAGAGCGCCGGTGGCTATCTCGACGAACTCGGTCCACGACTCGCTGCCGAGTTCCTCAATCGCGGACTCTTGCTGCGCCCGCTCGGCAACGTCCTGTATTTCATGCCGCCGTATGTGATCACGGAAGAAGAGACAGCCTGGACAATCAATCAGATCGGGGACGTGCTCGAGCGGGAGATGGTCGCTCACTCGTAACGCGAACCCTCAAGGTTCGCGTTACGCGTGATTGGTGGTTGATGGATCACCTGCGGCGCGAACCTTAAAGGTTCGCGCCGCAGGTGATTGGGGTTCGCGCTAAGGGTGATTCATGATCAGAACGTGAGCTGGGCGCTGAACTTGATCAGTCGTCCGCCCATGATCTGGATCGGGTTCCGCCACTGGTTCGCCGGACCGGGGCGGTAGGTGGCTTGCTCGTTCTGCGCGGTGCTCGCGTTGAGAATGTTGTAGATATCGAAATTCCCCTGAAGCTTCTGCTTGCCCCCCAGTGAGAAGTTCCGCGTCAGACGGAGATCCACTTGCTGGATCCGGTCCCCGTAGATTGAGAACGGCGCGATCAGATCGGCCGTGTACGTCTGGTTGCACGTCGCGGCGGTCTGGCTGGGGCAAGAGGAGAGGTGCCGACCTAGCGAAGGGAAGATGTCCGCATCGGGGACAACGTAGCTGGCCCTGATTGGAACGCCCGGAATGTTCTGATAGATCGAGCTGGCCTGGAAATCCCACGGCAGCGCATACACGACGTTGAACTTGACCTGCGTGGAAGAGCCCCAGGGACGGCTGACTTTACAGAAGCCCGGTCGCAGATCGACCACCGACAGGTTGAGGGCCGCGCCCGCCGGTGACCCGGCCGTGGCGGTCGCCGGTGAATCGATCTTCAGGTTGCAGTTGTCAGTCACGGTGCGCCCAGTGGCCAGGCCGCCCTGGAACTGTGCCTTCCCGAACCGTGCCACCGTGGTGACGTCGATGCCGTCGAACACCTCGGTCATGTCGCCGTAGTGCGACGCCAGCGTGCGCACGTAGTCGAACTGGCCGAACTTCGATGGCGTGACGTCATAGTTCCCACAGAACTGCTTGCCGCTGGCGCTGCCGAGCCGCGAGTCTACCGGCGCCGTGAAGCAGAACGGATCGAAATCCGCCGGCGTCACGAGCTGATTGTCGAG
>Ga0070671_100003468_pt1 | contig 12310 bp, 12 predicted proteins | sample KBSS73metaG_FD_65341 | JGI IMG/M metagenome (GOLD analysis project Ga0070671, IMG submission 65341) | Switchgrass rhizosphere microbial communities from Kellogg Biological Station, Michigan, USA - KBS S7-3 metaG | ecosystem: Host-associated > Plants > Roots > Rhizosphere > Soil ...
GCGCGCCGGCCCGGTCCTGAGCCCGGAACCGGGCAAGGGCGTGTGCCGGATCTGACGGCGGGCGGGATCCGCTTCCACTACGTCGCGGCGCCCGCCGCGCCGGAGCGGCCCGCGATCGTCTTCCTGCACGGGGCGGGCGCGAACCACACCATCTGGCTCGGCCAGATGAAGGCACTGAGGTCCCGCGCCCGTGTCGTTATCCCGGATCTGCCCGCTCACGGGAAGTCCGAGACGATCCCCGGGGTCACGATCGACGAGTACGCGCGCGCGCTCGCTCACTTCCTGGAGGCGCAGGTCGGCGGCCCCTGCGTCCTGGCCGGCCACTCGATGGGGGGCGCGATCGCGCTCTGCCTCGCGCTCGCGAGGCCCGAGCTCGTGTCCGGGCTCGTCCTCGTCGGCACGGGGGCGCGGCTGCGCGTCTCGCCGGAGATCCTCGAGGGACTGCGCGTCTCACCCGCCGAGACCCAGGGGCTCGTCGCGCGCGCGCAGTTCACGGAGAGGGCCGATCCCGCCATGATCCTGAGGACGGTACGCGACCTCGCCGGAACGCCTGCCGAGAGAACGCTCGCGGATTTCAACGCGTGCAACGACTACGACCTTCGCGAAGAGATCGGAAGGATCGACGTCCCGGCGCTGGTCCTGGTGGGGAGCGAGGACCGGATGACGCCGGTGAAATCCTCGGCGTTTCTCGCCGAGCGGCTGCCGCGCGCGACCCTCGTCGTCGTGGACGGGGTCGGCCACGCGATCATGATCGAGGAGTCGGAGCGCGTCTCGCAGGAGATCGCCGCGTTCCTGGCGAGGTGGGATCCAGCCTAGGCGGACGCGGGCCGCGGCGCGCCGTCCCCGTCAGGGGGACGTAGGTCATCTCCTGCCGGGAGGCCACGCAGCGCAGCATCAGGCCTCCGCGGCTCATGTCCCCGCGTCCGACGAACTCCAGGGGGAACCGCAGCCTCTCCCCGCACGCTTCTTCCAGGATGTCCACGTACTTTCCCGACGCCACGCTCCCCAGAAGGACGATCTCGCAGGAGATGTCGCCGGCGCGGCGCGCCACGCGGCGGGCGTCGCGCAGCAGCGGACCGCGATAGGCGGCGTTCTCGGCGTCGATGTCCCCGGTCGCGTAGGCGCGAAGGCGCGCGAGTGTCACAGGCTCGTCCGCCGAAACGAGCCCTTCGTTCGTGGTGATGACGAGGACGCCGGGAAGTCCGGGCGGCGGGGCGGCGAAGGCGCGCGCGTAGGCCAGCTTCCCCCGGAAGTAGAGACCGCTCATGAAGCTGAAGACCTCGCCGAGGGGCGCTCCGCCCCGGGCGCGGACGCGGCGCGCGAGCTCGAAGCCCGCCTCGGGACGCAGGACCATGCGCGCGCGTGCGCCGCCGCAGTCGGCGGGCGAGAGAAGGAAGATCCGGTGGGGGGCCTTTGAGTCCATCCGCGTACTATGATGATGTCATGACGACGACGTCTTTCTCACCCTACCACGAGCCGGTGACGCTCGAGGGGCGCCACGTGCGGCTCGAGCCCCTGACCCTCGCGCACCTCGACGGTCTCGCCGAGGTCGGCCTCGACGAGGAGATCTGGCGCTTCGGTCTGACGGACCTGCGCACCCGTGACGACATGCGCAAGTACGTCGAGACGGCGATCCAGGAGCGTCACGAGAAGCGGTCGCTCCCCTTCGCGACGGTCCTGCGCTCGGAGGGACGGACGGTCGGCAGCACCCGCTTCGGGAACATCGAGCCGGTCCACCGGCGCGTGGAGATCGGCTGGACGTGGATCGGGCGGCCCTGGCAGCGCACCGCGGTCAACACGGAAGCGAAATACCTCATGCTGCGCCACGCGTTCGAGGCGCTCGGCTGCGTGCGCGTGGAGCTGAAGACCAGCGCCCTGAACCAGAAGTCGCGGACCGCCATCGCGCGGCTCGGCGCGCGCGAGGAAGGGATCCTGCGCCGCCACATGGTCAACGACCGCGGCGTCTACCGGGACACGGTCTACTACAGCATCCTCGAGGAGGAGTGGCCTGCCGTGAAGTCGCGCCTCGAGGAGCGCATGAAGCGCGACACCTAGCGGCGCTCCGGCAGAGCCCGGCCGCCGCCCAGCGACTTCCGTGACCTTCCGGAGCACGGCGCGCCGCGGGGCGCTAGGCGCGCGTGTCGACGGGGGGCGGCGTGAGCCCGCCGCCGCAATCCTCGAAGTACCCGCACCCGCGGCAGCGGATCTTGCAGCCGATCTCGACCATCGGCGCCCCGCATCCCAGACAGACGTAGGGGCGCCCGCCGTCGTGTCCACGGTCGGCGCGCGCGTCGGCCTGCGACCCGGTCGTCATGGTGTCGTATCCTCCGCCCGCTCGCAGGCGCGCGTCAAGGCGCGCCGCGGCGTTCTACAATCGAGCCTCGCCGGCCGGGTCGGAGCGCCAGGCCGCAGCGGCGGACCGGAGCGCCCGCCGCCCGTGCCGGGCGAAGATCCCAGGAGGACGACACCATGTACGTCGTGTGCGTCACGGTTCACGTGAAGCCGGAGTTCGCGAAGCGCTTTCTGGAGGCGACCCTCGACAACGCGCGGCACAGCCGCCTCGAGCCCGGGAACCTGCGCTTCGACGTGCTGCGCCGCGAGGACGACGCGAACCGCTTCTTCCTCTACGAGGTCTACCGCGAGAAGGAGGACTTCGCGCGCCACCAGGAGACCGGGCACTACGCGCGCTGGCGCGACGCCGTCAATCCCTGGATGGCCGAGACCCGCGTCGGGCTCAAGCACGTCCCCGAGTTCTACGGGGACGGCGGCGCGGCGTGAGCTTCGAGCTTCATCCGCCGCGCGAGGTGATCTTCGGGCCGGGCGTCTTCGCGCGCGCGGGGGAGATCGCGGCGGGGCTCGGCACGCGGGCGCTCGTCGTCACGGGCGCCTCGGCGCTGCGCGAGCGCGAGGGGCCGAACGAAGGGACCGCCCCCGGCGGATCGCCGCTGGCGCGGCTCGCCGCGCAGCTGCACGCGTCCGGAGTCGGCGTCGTGCGTTATCTCGTGCGCGGCGAGCCGACGACCGCGATCGCGGACGAAGGCACGCGCGTGGCTCTCGCGTCGCGCTGCGACTGCGTGATCGGCCTGGGCGGCGGCTCCGTCCTGGACGCCGCCAAGGCGATCTCCGGCCTCATGACCAACGGCGGAGATGCGCTCGATTACCTCGAGATCGTGGGTAAGGGGCGCGCGATCGAATCCTCCGCCGCGCCCTTCCTCGCGATCCCGACGACCGCGGGGACGGGATCCGAAGCCACGAAGAACGCCGTCCTGACCGAGCCGCGGGCGCGTGTGAAGGTCTCGATGCGCTCGCCGCTCCTTCTGCCCGCGGTCGCGCTGGTCGATCCCGAGCTGACGTTCTCGCTGCCGGCGCCGCTCACCGCGTCCACCGGGCTCGATGCCCTCACGCAGCTCCTCGAGGCGGCGATCAGCACACGCGCCAATCCGATGACCGACCTCTTCGCGCTCGACGGGATCGCCCGCTCCGCACGCGCGCTCGGTCGCGCGCTGCGCGATCCCCATGACGCCGCGGCCCGCGAGGACCTCGCGCTCGCGAGCCTCCAGGGCGGCCTCGCGCTGGCCAACGCAGGGCTCGGCGCGGTGCACGGGATCGCGGCCCCTCTCGGCGGACGCCACCCCGTGCCTCACGGCGTCGCGTGCGCGGTCCTGCTTCCGGCCGTCTTCGAGACGAACCTGCGCGCCCTACGCGAACGCGACCCGGGAGGCCCGGGCCTCGCGCGCGTCACGCGCGCGAGCGAGATCCTCGTCTCGAGCTGGCGCGACGCCGACGGAGCCGCGGCGGACGAGACCGACGGGGACGCGCCGGATGCCGCCGCGGCGCTCCTGCACCGCCTCGTCGCCTCCTGCCGCCTGCCGGGCCTCGCGTCCTTCGGCGTCGGCCGCGCGGACGTCCCGCCCCTCGCCGAGGCGTCCCTGCGCGCGAGCAGCATGCGGGGGAACCCCATCGCGCTCACGGCGCCGGAGATCGAGACGGCGATCGCCACCGCGCTCTGAGAGCCGCCCGTCCGCACGGAGTCCGATTCCGCGCTCGAGTCCAAGTCCGAGTCCGCGCCCGAGTGCGCGCCGCGCGTGGAGCGCGCTGAAGCCCGCGCCGGCCTCGTGCTAGGCTTCGCGCCGTGCGCGCGCTGCGCGCGGGGGAGCCATGGACGGATACACGATCGCGAGCGGGCTCGTCTGGTACATCGTCTTCCTCTTCTCGACGACCTTCCACGAGGCCGCGCACGCGTTCTTCGCCTGGCGCGGAGGCGACTCCACCGCGTACCACAACGGGCAGGTCTCTCTTTCCCCGATCCCGCACATGCGCCGCGAACCGGTGGGGATGGTCATCCTTCCGCTCTTCATGGCGCTCACCCAGGGCCGGACGCTCGGCTGGGCGTCGACGCCCTACGACCCGCGGTGGGAGGCGCGCTATCCGCGCCGCGCGGCGCTGATGGCGGCGGCCGGGCCCGGCGCGAACCTCGTGCTCGCGATCGTCGCATTCACCATCCTCAAGGTCGGGAGGTCGATGGGCCGCTTCTGGACCGAGGACGGCATGTACCGGGACCTTCTGGACGGAACGCGCGAGGTGATCCTGATCGACTACGTCGGTCAGGTCCTCCTGATCGTCCTGGTCCTCAACGCGCTCCTGTTCGTCCTCAACCTGATCCCCTTCCCGCCCCTCGACGGAGCCTCGGCCCTGGGGCTGTTCCTCCCGGCCGATGCGGCGAGGCAGCTGCAGAACCTGCGGAAGGGTCCCTATGCGTCGCTGATCGGGATGGTGCTGGTGTTCTTCGGGTTCCGCTACGTCTCGGGACCCATCATCGCCTTCGTGATGATGCTGATCCGCGCGTGAGCGTGCGGAGCCGAGAGACGAAGGTACAGTGGGTCCGGCCCTCGGCGGCTCCTCGGCGGATCTTCAGCGACCCTTGAAGGCGGGAGTCCGCTTTTCGGCGAAGGCCTTGATCGCTTCGCGCCGGTCCTCGGTGGGGATGATCGACTCGTAGGCGCGCAGCTCGACCGCCAGGGCCTCTTCCATCGGAAGGCCGGCCCCTCCGTCGATCGCGCGCTTCGCCGCGCGCACTCCGAGCGGGCCGTTCCCCGCGATCTCGCGCGCGAGGGCGCGCGCCGCGGCGATCCCCTGCCCCGCCTCGGTCACGATGTCAACGGCGCCTTCCAGGAGCGCTTCCTCCGCCGAGTGCATGCGCGCCGTGAAGATCCAGCGCTTCGCGCGGGAGGGACCGATGAGGCGCGTGAGACGCTGCGTGCCGCCGGCGCCCGGGATGATCGCGAGGGCGACCTCGCGCAGGCCGAGCATGGACGGCTTCTCCGCGATCCGGAAGTCGCAGGCGAGCGCGAGCTCGACGCCGCCGCCGGCCGCGATCCCCTGGATCACGGCGATCGTCGGCACCGGGAGCGCGGCGAGCCGCGTGAAGGTCCCGCCGAGGAAGGGGACCCACGCGCGCACGTCCTCCTCGCTCATGCCCTGGCGCTCCTTGAGGTCGGCGCCCGCGCAGAAGGCCTTCCCCTCCGCGGCGACGATCAGCGCGCGCAGGGTCGCGTCCTTCTCGAGCGCCTCGAGGGCCGCGCCGAGGTCCTCGACGAGCCGCCGGCCGAGCGCGTTGACGGGGGGCCGCGCGAGCGTGAGGACCGCGTGATCGTCTTCGCGCGAGAGGCGCAGGGTCTCGAAGGTCATGGTCGCTCCCTAACCGGCGGACGGCGGAGGCCCCGCGGTCCGGAGCGGATAGCGGGAGAGGACCGCGTCCGGGACCTCGATCTCCATCAAGAGGAGAGCCTGCCCGTGCGTCTTCCCCTGGGCGTCGTTCTTCAGGCTCTCGCTGCCGCCGCCGCCCAGCGAATCGTGCAGGATGAAGTTGAGCGCGAGGAGATTGGGCAGCTCGTAGCGGTCCACGCGTCCCTTCACGAGAGGGCCGAAGTGGGACTTGACGCGCGCTGCGGTCACTTCGCGCAGGAGCACCTCGTAGGCCTCCTGCGTGAAGACGAAGATCCCCACGTTGCTGCTGTCGCCCTTGTCCCCCGATCGGGCGTGCGCGATCTCGTGCAGGCGGATCCGCGCCATCAGGACTCCTCGACCCGGACGCGCGCGGCCATCAAGACTCCTCGACGCGCACGCGCGTGGCCATCAAGACTCCTCTACGCGCACGCGCGTCTCGATGCGCGACTTGGGAATGAGCGCGGGCCAGTAGGCGACGATCTCCTGCGGTTTGGGGCGCCCGCCCGCGAAGCCGGTGACGCCGGGAGGACCGGCGGTGACCAGGGGAGCGAGCTCCTTGCCGAAGCGCTCGATCGCGGCCTGATCCTTCCCCTTCGCCCCCAGCCGCAGGACGACCTCGCCGGGGTCCTCTGCGGCGGGAGCGATCGGACCGTGGCAGGAGTCGATCCCGAGATACTCGGTGGACGTCTCGTCGAAGCGCGCTCCCGTCTTCTCGAGGCGCTTCCAGACGATCTCCGCGCAGCGGCGCGCCTTGGCGAGCGCGAAGGGACCGCTGATCGTGAGCTGACCGCTCGCCTTGTAGCCGTTCAGCCACGAGATCGAGACCTTGTAGGTGTCGGTCGCGGGCGATCCCTCGATCCCGAAGACGCGGACCCGGTCGGGACCCGCGTCCTCGAGCCGGATCGTCCGGAAGTCGATGACGCAGTCCGCCGAGATGTAGCGCGACGGGTCCCCCATCTCGTAGAGGATCTGCTCGGTGACGGCGGCGACGTTGACGAGGCCGCCCGTCCCCGGCTGCTTGGTGACGATGAACTCGCCCGAGGGCGCGGCCTCGACCACGGGATACCCGCCGAGCTCGAGCGCGGGGACCTCCCACCAGCGGGTGTAGTTGCCTCCCGTCGTCTGCGCGCCGCACTCGATGATGTGCCCCGCCACGGTCCCCGCCGCGAGCCGGTCCCAGTCGTCCGCCTTCCAGCCGAACTCGTGGATCATCGGCGCGAGGGTCAGGCCGGGATCGGTGCAGCGCCCCGTGATCACGACGTCCGCGCCGGTGTCGAGGGCCTCGGCGAGCGCGAAGGTCGCGATGTACGCGTTGGCGGAGAGGACCTTGTCCTTCACGTCGGAGAGGGGGCGGCCCGTGTCCATCGAAGCGAGCGCCTCGCCCGCGCCGATGAGCTCGTCGAGCCGCGGGAGGATGTCGTCCCCTTCGACGGTGGCGATCTTCACGCGCACGCCGAGCGCGCGGGCCGCCTCGAGGACGCGCTCGCGGCACGCCGACGGGTTCACGCCGCCGGCGTTGGCGATGACGCGGATCCCCTTCTCCTTGCAGGGACGCAGCACGCGCTTCATCAGGTCCACGAAATCGGTCGCGTAGCCGGCGCGCGGGTCCTTGCGCTTCTGCCGCTGCATGATCGACATCGTGACCTCGGCCAGATAGTCGAGGGTGAGATAGTCGATCCCGCCGCGCTCCACGAGGGCGACGGGCGCGTCGACGGAATCGCCCCAGAAGCCCTGGCCGTTTGCGATGCGAACGAGATTGCGCGCCATGCGCCGCGTCGTCTCCGTGAATGCGCTGCGAAGGGCGCAGTCTAGCACGCCCCGGGGCGCGACTATTCGGCGCTGTAGCGGACGAAGTCGCCGTCGGGGATCTCGGTGGCCTCGATCAGCGTCTGCCTGTAGAAGTAGACCCACGCGCGGACGCTGCCTCCGGCGTCGAGCGCGACTTCGGTCTCGCGCCGCTCGAAGAGAGAGCGTTCCGGGCGCTTCGCGTCGAACCCCTCGATGTCGTCCAGCACGAGGAGCGTCTCTTGGGGATCGAAGAGCTCGTGCACCTCGCCCCGCACCGTCGAGAAGCGCTTGGGATCGGGCGTCGCTCCCGGGTAGTCGCCCAGATCGAACAGGCGCCCCACGATCCGTCCCTCGCCGACGAAGCGGGCGCGCGGCGGCTCGAGGTGGGGATGGAGCGGCTGTCCGCGCCGCAGCGTCCCATAGACGAAGAGAAACTCGCTCATCCTTCCTTAATACACCAGGGCCACGCGTTTGGCCAGAGACTCGCGGGGACGGCGGCGGGGACGGGAGGGTGGGAGGCCGGGACCGCGGCGCGGTGCCGTCAGTGGGTTGCGGAGCCGCCCCGGGTGAGTCGCTTCTCGAGCGTCACCCAGCGGGTCGGCTGGAAGTCTCCGTCGCGGAAGAAGGCGTCGAGCGGATCCCCTGGCTGGACGAGGCACTGGACGGCGGGGAGCTCGAGCTTGTCGAAGTAGGCCAGGAGCGCGGCGAGCAGCTTGCCGCCGACCCCCTTGCGTCCGTACTCGGGATGGACGCCGATCGCGACGATGCGCCCGCACCTCGGGATCCCGAACTGCCACGATTGGACGTCGCCGACGATGAAGCCGACCGTCCGTCCTCCTTCGACTGCGACCTGGCAGAGGTCGGGCGAGAGCTTCTCGATCAGTTCCTGCTCCGCGGAGGTGTAGATCCGCAGCCGCCCGCGCCAGTGCCCCGACTTCTCGGCGCCGGTAAGGAGCTTATCGATCCGGATGATGTCCTCGATGTCTTCGTCTCGGATCGCACGGACCGTGATCTCCGTCATGGCTTCTTCCCTCCCCCGTCTCGCTTCGACTTGGAGGACGCGATCTTCCGCCGCTTCTCGCGCCGCAGTGTCGACCCTTTCTGTTTGAACTCCCACGGCTTGCGCGCCTCGGCGCCGACGCCGCTCTCGCGGCGCGCCTTGTGTGGGACGGCGCCCGAGGCGGACGGCGCGCCGCTCTTCGCGGCGGGCGGGCCGGAGGAAGGCTTGCCGGACGTCTTACCGGCCCACGGCTTCGCGTCGCGCGGCTTGCCGGCCCAGGGCTTCGCGCCCTCGGACTTGCCGGCCCACGCTTTCGCGTCGCGCGGCTTGCCCGCCCAGGGCTTCGCGCCCTCGGTCTTACCGGCCCACGCTTTCCCCTCGCGCGGCTTGCCCGCCCAGGGCTTCGCGCCCTCGGACTTGCCGGCCCACGCTTTCGCGTCGCGCGGCTTGCCCGCCCAGGGCTTCCCGCCCTCGGACTTGCCGGCCCACGGCTTCGCATCGCGCGGCTTGCCCGCCCAGGGCTTCGCGCCCTCGGACTTGCCGGCCCACGGCTTCGCGTCGCGTGGCTTGCCCGCCCAGGGCTTCCCGCCCTCGGACTTGCCGGCCCACGGCTTCGCGTCCCGCGGCTTGCCGGCCCAGGGCTTCCCGCCCTCGGACTTTCCGGTCCACGGTTTCGCGTCGCGTGGCTTGCCCGCCCAGGGCTTCGCGTCCCGCGGCTTGCCGGCCCAGGGCTTCCCGCCCTCGGACTTTCCGGTCGAGGGTTTGGCATCGCGCTGCGGCGGCTTGCCGCTCCAGGGCTTCGCGTCGCGCGGCTTGCCGGCCCACGGTTTGGCCCCTTCACGCTTGGCGGCCCACGGCTTGCCGCCTTCGGGTCGCTCGGACGACGGCCGTGCGCCGCCCGGCTTTCCCATCCATCGCTTGGCGCCGTCGGGCTTTCCTGCCCCCGGCCTGCCCCCTTCCGGCTTGCCTGCCCAGCGCTTCCCCGCCGCCGGGCGCGCCGCCGGACGGTGCGCCTCGGCGCCACGCGGAGGGACGCCGCCCGGCTGCGGCTCGCGCGTCCACGAAGGCCGGCCGCGCTCGGAAGACGGCTCCGTGCGACTGCGCTCGGAGGGGCGATCCGTGCGGCTGCGCTCCGGCGGACGCTCCGCGCGGCTGCGCTCGGAAGACGGCTCCGTAGTTCTGCGCTCGGGTGTGCGCGCCGCAGGCTCCCGCTCGGGCGGACGCTCCGTGTGCTCCCGCTCGGGAGGACGGTCGCTACCGGATGGCCTGCGTCTCTGCGGGGGCCGGTTGCCGACCGAGCGCTGGCGCAGGAGCCGGTCGCGCTTGTCGAAGCCTTCCGAGGCGGGACGCTCCCCGCGCGCAGGGCGCTCGTCGCGCGGGCCCCGAGAGGCCGCTCCGCGAGGCGCCGCCGGCCCGGACGCGGATGCGCGGGGCGCATGCGCATGCGGCGCGCGCTCGGGCTGCCCACCGATCGGATCCATCAAGTGCGCCGCGGTGGGGCCCATGGGATCGGTCAGCGTGAGCCCCTGCGGAAAGACCGAGACGCGCAGCGTCCCGTGCGGACCGCGACGGCCCTCCGGCCGGGCGGCTGCGAACCGCTCCGCATCCGCGCGCGCGACGACCTCGGGGATCCGGTTGCGCCCGAAGGGAGATCCCGCTCGCGGCGCCGCGTCCGCGCGCTCGGGGACCGGCGCGGCGGCGGCGCGCGCGGTGTCGGGTCCGCCGCCGCTCTCGGGGCGGCCCGCTCCCGTGCGCCGCAGCCGCTGCACGAGCTTGGTCAGGTCCTCGGGCCACGGCGCTTCGAACGTGACTCGCTCCAGCGTGCGCGGATGCCGGAACGTCAGCCGCTCGGCGTGGAGCGCGACGCGCGCGAGGACCGGCGAGGGATCGCCGTAGCGGCGGTCGCCGAGCACGGGATGGCCGATCTCGGCGAAGTGGACGCGGATCTGGTGCTTGCGGCCCGTCTCCAGGCCGACGCGCACGAGCGTCGCGTCCTCGAAGCGCTCCTGGACGGCGAAGTGCGTGATCGCGCGCTTGCCCGCGCCGCGCGTCGGCGTCGTATGCACCGAGAGGCTCTTCGGTTCTTCGACGAGCCAGGACTGGATCGTCCCGCGCTCGCGCTCGACACGACCGGACACGACCGCCGTGTAGACGCGGCCGGCCTCGCGCGACTCGAACTGCGCGGCCATCCACTCCATCGCGCGCGGTGTCCGGGCGAAGGCGAGCAGGCCCGAGGTGTGCTGATCGAGCCGGTGGACGACGAAGAGCTGCGGCTTCTTGATCCCCCGCGCGCGCAGCGACTCGGCGATCAGCTCGGCGAGGCTCTCGTCGCGCCGTCCCGGCGCGGGCGAGGAAAGGATCCCGGGCATCTTGTCCACGACGACGATCTCCAGATCCTCGTGGATGACCCGGAAGCCCTGGCCGTGGCGCGGCTGCGGGCGCGGCTCGTAGCGGCGCTCGGGGTCGAAGCGGACCTCGACGACGTCGCCGCCTTCACAGCGCTGGCCGTGCGACCGCGCGGGGCGCCCGTTGATCGTGACGCATCCGGCGTCGATCAGGCCCTTGGCCGTATTGTGCGGCACGTTGAGTCCGTCGTGCAGGATCCGCGCAACGGCCTCGCCGCCGTGAGCCTTCGGTACCGCGATGTTCCGTCTCTCCATCGCGCCCAGGATACCGCATCGGCGGGGAGATGACGGGATTTGCCGCTCGGGTCTAGCTGCAGCCGCTCGTGGCGCCGCAGTTGACGCACGCGTAGCACGAGCCGTTGCGGATCATGATCTCGCCGCACTCGTTGCAGGGCGGGGCGTCGGCGTGCGCGGCGAACACGCGCTTCTCCTCCGCCTCGATCGACGGGGCGCCGGCGACGGCATGGGCGTGGCGCGTCGCGAGGTCCGGGGCGGCCGGCCCGGCCGGAGCGGGCCCGTGGCCGTTGCGCGAGCGCGTCTCGCCGGAGGTCGCGGGCGGCGCGGGAGGGGCCGGCTCGGTGAGCCCGTTCTCGAGCGTGAGCGCGTGGTCTTCGGCGGGGGTCGACATGTCCGACGTGTACTTCGCCTGGTCGGTCTTGGGCAGGAACTTGAGCGCGAGCCAGCGGAAGATGTAGTCGACGATTGACTTCGCGAAGCGGATCTCGGCGTTGTTGGTGATGCCGCTCGGCTCGAACCGCGTGTGCGAGAACTTGTCGCAGAGCACCTTGAGCGGCACGCCGTACTGCATCGTCATCGAGATGGCGGTCGCGAACGAATCCATCAGGCCCGAGACCACCGATCCGGTCTTGGCCATCGTGATGAAGATCTCGCCGGGCTGGCCGTCCTCGAACATGCCGACCGTGATGTAGCCCTCGTGGCCGGCGATGGAGAACTTGTGCGTGATCGAGTGCCGCTCGTCGGGGAGGCGGCGCCGGAACGGACGCGCCGCCGCGACCGGGACCGGGGCCGTATCGGAGGCGGCGGCTTCCGCCTTCTCCTTCGCCTTGCCCGTCGACAGGGGCTGGGACTTCTTGCAGCCGTCGCGGTAGACCGCGATCGCCTTGAGGCCGCCTCGCCATCCCTCGACGTATGCCTTCTCGATGTCCTCCACGGTGGCGTTCTCGGGGAGGTTCACCGTCTTCGAGATCGCGCCCGAGAGGAACGGCTGGACCGCGGACATCATCCGGACGTGCCCCATGTACTGGATGGAGCGCGCGCCGTTGGCCGGCTTGAAGGCGCAGTCGAAGATGGACAGGTGCTCGTCCTTGAGGTGCGGCGCGCCTTCGATCGTCTCGTGCTCGTTGATGTAGTCGCAGATCGCCTGGATCTG
>Ga0070671_100003473_pt1 | contig 12306 bp, 10 predicted proteins | sample KBSS73metaG_FD_65341 | JGI IMG/M metagenome (GOLD analysis project Ga0070671, IMG submission 65341) | Switchgrass rhizosphere microbial communities from Kellogg Biological Station, Michigan, USA - KBS S7-3 metaG | ecosystem: Host-associated > Plants > Roots > Rhizosphere > Soil ...
GAGCCCCGGAAAACCCGCCGCCGGAAACGGGGTCGAGAGATCGTTGCCGGCCTGCTGCGAGAATTGCAGGAATTCGGCATCGACCCGGGTGCAAACCGTGTGCACGCCGAAATCCTCCGGACCGGTCTCGCACGCGCCGGTGCGGTAGAAGCCGGTCATCGGCTTGGTGCAGCACTCGGCGAGCGGTTCGCCAAAAACGTTTTTCTGCTCGGCCATGGCATGCCCCCGCGCCGCCTGATGCTGTAATGAACTCTGCATGCGCGGCACGGTTTCGCAAGGACGATGAAGAGCGGCGGGCGATGGCGGGTGACAGCGCGGGTGGCGGGTGCGGAGGCGGCGCTCGCCGCGGCGGCGCTGCTCGACGCGTTGACCGGGGCGGTCTCCGCCTTCGAGACCCCCGAAGATCCGGCGGAATGGCGGGTCGAGGCGTATCCGGCAGGCAAGCTGCTCGATCCCGGTCTGGAGGTGCGTCTCGCGCTGGCCGCGGCGGGCGCCGGCGGAGCGCTGCTCGACGTGGCAGAGGAGCACCTGCCGGAGCGCGACTGGCTCGCCGAGAACCGCAACGCCTTTCCGCCGCTGCGGCTCGCCGGTTTCTGGATCCGCGGCTCGCATGTAACCGCCCGGGCTCCGGCCGGAATGGTCGAAATCGAGATCGACGCCGCGAGCGCCTTCGGCACCGGCGAACACGCCTCGACCGCCGGCTGTCTCAGAGCGCTCGACTGGCTCGCGAAACGCGGCCGGCCGGGGCGGCCGCTCGATATCGGCACCGGCAGCGGCATATTGGCGATCGCCGCGGCGAAGCTGTTGCATCGCAAGGTGCTGGCGAGCGACATCGACCGCGAGGCGGTGCGGGTCGCGCGGCACCATGTGCGGCGCAACGGGTTGGCTGGGGAGGTTCGCGTGATCGAGGCGCCGGGCTATGGCAGCCGGTCGGTGGGGCGGTCGCGCTATGATTTGGTGTTCGCGAACATTCTCGCACGCCCCTTGGGGGCGATGGCTCCCGACCTCGCCCGGGCATTGATGCCGGGCGGGCGGGCGATATTGTCGGGTTTATTGCGGCGGCAGGAAGCGATGGTGGTGCGGCCGCACCGGGCCCAGGGATTGACCCTGGAGCGCCGGTTCGTCACTGGCGAATGGTCAACCCTGGTCCTGCGGTCGGGCCGAAATGCCCCGGCTTAGCGAGCCAGCGGGCGATGACTGCCGCCGAGAATGCGGCCAAGATGGGCGGCGGGCGCGACGCTGGCCGGGACCGAAACGGGACTGTGGCCGAGGCCCTCGACGATGCCGGGGATCTGGCTGCGGTGGATACCGATATCGGCGAGCGAACGGTCATCGAGCGAGATCAGCTCGGCATAGGCTTGCGTGCGCCGCCGCCGGTCTGCCCAGGCATTTTTCGCGGCTACGAGAAGACTGATGATCGACATGGTCGAAACTCCCAACGGGAATGCTGCATCGCAAAAATGGGAATAGAACAGCAAGAGAGCCAGCAGTTTGATTGCATTACAGCCATGCAGAAGGTCAGTTATTCTGTCTGATTATGACAGCCATGCGTGCGATGCAGCATTGGGGCGGCGCCTTGGCAATCAGCGGGACGCACGCGAGATGGCGAACTGCGCTAGATTGGCCCGGCGCCCACGGGAGTATCTGAATGGCGACTGCGACATCTCCGGACCGGAGCCGGCTGGCTCGGCTTCTGACAGAAGCAGGTTCGGCATACGACCCCGACAGTGTTGCCGCGCTGATCGCCGGCGTGCTCGCCGCCCCGCCGGAGAGCGGTGCCGGATGGCGCGCGCTGGTCGCCGACCCGACACCGCCCGAACTCGCCGAGGCGCTGGAGGCGATGCGCGCCTGGCTCGCCGAGGACTACCGGGACGGGCTCGGGCCGGAGGACTTTCTGCGGCTGCCGCGCGCCGCGCGGGTCGTGTTGCTGCGCGAAGAACTGGCGGCGCGCGGCCTTGCGGGGTTCATCGTGCCGCGCGCCGACGAATACCAGGGCGAGTACGTGCCGCCCGCCGGGCAGCGCCTCGCCTGGCTGACGGGCTTTACCGGCTCGGCCGGGCTGGCGGTCGTCCTGGCGCAGCGAGCCGCGGTCTTTGTCGATGGCCGCTACACCCTCCAGGCGGCCGAGCAGGTCGATCCCGCGCTGTTCGAAATCCGCCATCTGATCGAGGAGCCGTCGTCGCGCTGGCTCGGCGGGGCGGTCGGCAACGGCGACGTGATCGGGTACGATCCCTGGCTGCACACGCCGCAGGAGGTTGAGCGCTTCCGCGCCGCGGTGGAGCGCGCCGGCGCCGTCTTGCGACCGCTCGACAGCAACCCGCTCGACAAGGTGTGGCCGGGCCGGCCAGCGGCGCCGCTCGCGCCGGTGGTGCCCCATCCGGAGCAATTCGCCGGCGAGAGCAGCGAAGCAAAGCGCACCCGGCTCGGCCGCGCGCTCGCCGAAGAAGGCGTCGCAGCGGCCGTGCTCACAATGCCGGAATCGATCGCGTGGCTGCTCAACATCCGCGGCGGCGACGTGCCGCACACGCCGCTGCCGCTGTCCTACGCGATCCTGCGGCAGGACGGCAGCGTCACGCTCTTTATCGACAGCCGCAAACTGTCGCGCGGCCTCGACCGCCATCTCGGCAATGCGGTGACGGTCCAGTCTCCCGACCGGCTCGGGCCGGCGCTCGACGCGCTGGCAAAAGAGGGCGGACGGGTGCAGGCCGACCCGGCAAGCGCGGCGTCCTGGGTGTTCGATCGGCTCGCCGTTTCCGGTGCCGCCATCCACCGCGCCGCCGATCCTTGCCAGTTGCCGAAGGCCTGCAAGAACCCGGTCGAGCTCGACGGAACCCGCGCCGCGCACCGTCGCGACGGCGCCGCGGTCGCCCGGTTTCTCGCCTGGCTGGCGCGCGAGGCGCCAAAGGGCGGGTTGCGCGAGATCGCCGCCAGCGACCGGCTGGAAGCCTTCCGCCGGGAGGGCCGGCATTTCCGGGACCTCAGCTTCCCGACGATTTCCGGCGCCGGGCCGAACGGCGCGATCGTGCATTACCGCGCCTCGCCGGAGAGCGAGCGGCCGCTTCTGCCGGGGACGCTCTATCTGCTCGATTCCGGCGCGCAATACCTCGACGGCACGACCGACGTGACCCGCACGATCGCGATCGGCGAGCCCGACGATGAAATGCGCGACCGCTTCACCCGCGTGCTCAAGGGCCATATCGCGCTGGCGACGGCGCGCTTCCCGGGGGGCACGACCGGCGCGCAGCTCGATGCGCTGGCGCGCCGCGCCTTGTGGCAGGTCGGGCTCGATTACGATCACGGCACCGGCCACGGGGTCGGCAGCTTTCTGTCGGTGCACGAAGGGCCGCAGCGCATCTCGAAGGCGCCGAACACCCAGCCGCTGTTGCCGGGAATGATCGTTTCGGACGAGCCCGGCTATTACAAGACCGGCGCCTACGGCATCCGCATCGAAAACCTCGTGGCCGTGCAGCCATGGGAGGGCGCGCCCAAGGCTGACGGCGCACGCGAGATACTGTGCTTCGAGACGCTGACCCTGGCGCCGATCGACAGCACGCTGATCGACCTCGATCTGCTCGACAGGGATGAGATCGCCTGGCTCGACGCCTACCACGCGCGGGTCCGCGCCGAAATCACCCCGCTGGTCGATTCCGAAACCGCACAGTGGCTCGAACAAGCCACCGCGCCGCTGGCGACGCGTCATCAGGCCGCCAGCCTCCCGCTTGGCGGGTCGCTCCCGCCGCCGCATGCGGGGGAGGGACGGGGCGGCGGGATTGGTCCTTAACGAGGAGAGATCGGAATGCCCGAGATCGTGCCGTTCGCGCCCGGCAATTACCGCTTTCTGTCGCACGCCTTCCAGTATTCGGGCGGGGTCGCGGCCGATCCCGGCCATTCGATCGTGCGCGCGCGCTTCGCGCGGCCGCTGCCGCTGGCGGAGGGGTTTGCCGCGATCGAAGCCTATCTTGCGGCGCTGAACCGGCCGGTCGGCGCGTTCTGCGCCTGCGAATTGCGCTCGCCCAAGCAGTTCAGCGACACGGGGTTCATCGCCTTCAACCGGCACTACGTGCAAACCCTGGAGCGCTGGGGGCATTTCCGCAACGAGGTCAACCCGATCGCGCGCTCCAATGTGTGCCCCGAGATCGACCCGCCGGCCGAGCCGTCATTCTACGCGTTCTGCTACACGATGCCGGACGCGGTCGCCGCCGGTGATTTCGTGATTGCCGGCAGCGGCGAGGCGGCGGACGGCCCTCGACCCTATGCCGAGCGCATCGTGCGGCTCGGCGACGTCTCGGCCGCCGGCATGCGCGACAAGGCGCGGTTTGTCGTCGGCGCAATGGAAACGCGGATGAGCGCGCTCGGCTTCAATTGGAGCACGGTGACCGCGACGCAGCTCTACACCGTGCACGACGTCTACCCGGCAATGGCCGAGGAGATCATCCGCCCGGGCACGGCCCCCGGCGGCCTGACCTGGCACTACGCGCGTCCGCCGGTCGAGGGGCTGGACCTCGAAATCGACGTGCGCGGCGTCCGCCGCGAGCTGGTGATCTAGTCTAGCTCAACAACCCCTCTCCCGCAGTGCGGGAGAGGGAGGGGCCCGGCGCGAAGCGCGGGGAGGGTGAGGGTGTCGCGAGCACCGGCCGCCTTCACCCGCCCTTCGGCTTCGCCTTCGGGCACCCTCTCCCGCGGTGCGGGAGGGGTTTTATTTCTTGGCGGACCACTCGCCGTGGCTGCGGGCGAACGCCTCCTCCCAGTGCTTGCCTTCGAACAGGCGGCGCGGGCCCATCGTGTCGGGATCGTAATCGTCGAGGCAGCGCGCGTTGACGCTGTAATTCTCCGGGTCGGAGCGCGGCTGATAGAAGGCGTGGATGCCGCAATGGCTGCAGAAGGTATGCTTGGCGGTGCCGGTGCCGAACGTATAGGTGGTCAGCGCGTCGGCGCCGTTCAGGATCGTGAGCCGCTCGCGCGCCACCGGCAGGTGCAGGATTCCCTTCTTGGTGCAGATCGAGCAGTTGCATTCGCCGATCACGCTCTCCGCGAGATCGACCTCGATCCGGAACCGCACCCGGGCGCAATGGCAGCCGCCTTCATAGCTCCGCAGCATCGCCTTCCTCCTGTCGGACCCGCAGGCTAGCACGGCCTCTCGCGCGAAAGTAATGACTTGCTAACCCTTATGTGACTGACTGGGCGAAGGGTGGCGGACGCATGTAGTACCGCCGGGGTGCGCGATGCGGTTCACGATCGGCTTCAAAATCTTCGGCATTGCCTTGGGGCTGCTGCTGCTGATGGGCGCGGCGGCGGTGCTCAGTCTGCGGATGACCCGGACTGTCGACGCCCAGCTCGTGGTGATCGACGACAACTATTTCCCGGCGGTTTTCGCGCTCGCTCAGGCGCATATCGAGAAGCTCGAACAATCCTCGTCGTCACGCCGCCTCGCCGCGGCCCTGCTCGATGGCGAAACGCACGACGCGCAGTACTTCGCCGCGCTGCGCGAACGCGTCGCCGCCGCCGGCAGCCGCAGCGGCGAGCAATTGGCGGCGGCTCGGGTATCCATCAACGAACAGATCGAGGACCCGCTCGACTTCAACGACAACGTGGCGCTGGCACGGCTCGACACGCATGTCGAGTTCCTGCAAGAAGCGCAACAGCGTTACGAAGGCATTCTCGCGAAATGGATCGCCGCTGCGCAAGCCGGCGATCGCACGGAAGCGGATCGCGTGCGCGTCAGTCTCGACGAGTGGCGCGACAATTGGAATCATCGGATGACCTCGGCGCGAGGCGAGATGCGCCGCATCGCCACGAACGCAATCCAGGGCACCCGCGCCTACCAGATACGCATCGTCGATATCGGGCTGGCGCTGCTGCTGCTTGCGGCATTGCTGGGGGTCACGCTTGCCGCCGCGGTTACCGTCGGCCTCGTTAAACCGGTTCGCCGGCTGCTGGCCGGCACCGCCGCGGTCGAGAACGGCGCCTTCGACACCGTGGTCCCGGTCACCTCGCGCGACGAGATCGGCCGTCTCACCCATTCTTTCAACACGATGGTCGGCGAGTTGCGGGTCAAGCAGCAGATCCGCGAGACCTTCGGCAAATACGTCGATCCGCGCATCGTCGAGGGGCTGATCGACCGGCCGGAGCTGACCGATCAGAAGGGCGCGCGGCGCCAAATGACGATCCTGTTCTGCGACATGCAGGGCTTTACCAGCTTCAGCGAGGGCATGACGCCGATCGGCCTCGTCAACGTGCTGAACCGCTACCTGACGGTGATCTCCGATCCGGTACGCCGCAACGACGGCATCATCGACAAATATATCGGCGACGCGGTCATGGCGTTCTGGGGCGAGCCGTTCACCCCCGCCGAGGACCAGGCCCGCCTCGCCTGCGCCGCCGCGCTGGAACAGCTCGCCGCCTTGCCTGAATTCGAGAGCGAGCTGCCCGACCTCATCGGCGTGCGGCGCGGCCTGCCGCGTATCAACATCCGGGTCGGCATCGCGACCGGCGAAGTCGTGGTCGGCAATATCGGGTCGGAGCAGACCCGCAGCTACACGGTGATCGGCGATACCGTGAACCTCGCGTCCCGTCTCGAAGGCGCCGGCAAGACCGACGGCACGCGGGTACTGGTCAGCGAGGCGACGCAGCGGCTCGCCGCCGGCGCGGTAGAAATGCGTGAGATCGACTCGGTGCTGGTCGTCGGCAGGACCGAGCCGGAGCGCATTTTCGAACTGCTCGGGCGCAAGGGCGAAGTATCGGCCGACCGGCTCGAATTGCGCGACACCTTCGTCGCCGCACTCGCCGCCTATCGCCGCCAGGCATGGGACGAGGCCGCGAGCGGGTTCCGCGCCTGCCTGGCGATCGAAGCCAACGACCAGCCGAGCAAGATCTTTCTCGCCCGCATTGCGGAATTCCGCGAACAGCCGCCGGCCGAGAACTGGGCGGGTGTATGGGCAATGACGGCGAAGTAAGCCGTCCTCTCAATCCGCCGATCGCGCTCCGCGCCTCGGCCGATCTGCGCTATAATGCCGCCATCCATCGAACGGGAGGAGCGTCATGGCGCGCATTGTCCTCGGGATCGGCGCATCGCACACCCCGATGCTGAACCTCCCGGCCGACGAATGGCCGCTGTTTATCGAGCGCGACTCGCGCCGCTCCCTGATCGACAATGACGGCGCACCGACGACCTACGACGCGCTGCTGCGCCAGGCGCCGGCCTCGATCGCGGCCGAGATCGCACCGGGCCGCATCGCGGCGCGGCACGACACGGCGCAGGCGGCGATCGCGCGGCTCGGCGACGCGATCCGCCGCGCCGAGCTCGACGCGCTGATCGTCGTCGGCGACGACCAGGACGAGCTGTTCCACGCCGACAACATGCCGGGGATTTCGGTCTATTACGGCGAGACGATCCCGAACGTGCCGTTGCGCGCCGACTTCAAGGGCCCGGACTGGGCGCGCCGGGCGGCCGCGCGGCACTACGAGGAAAAGGAGCCGCGCAACTATCCGGTCGATGCGAGGCTCGCGCGCCATCTGATCGCCGAACTGATCGACCGCGAGTTCGACCTGGCCTCGGCCGGTTCGGTGCCGCCCGGCGAGGGCGAGGGTCACGCGGTCGGATTTGTCCACAAGCGGGTGATGACTGATTTCGCGGTTCCGGTCGTGCCGGTTTTCGTCAACACCTATTACCCACCGAACCAGCCGACGCCGCGGCGCTGCTACAAGCTCGGCCAGGCGATCCGTGCCGCCGTCGAATCGTATCCGGGCAACGCGCGGGTCGGGGTTCTCGCCTCGGGCGGGCTCAGCCATTTCGTCGTAGACGAGGCGCTCGACCGCGAGGTGCTCGACCTGCTCGCCAAAAAGGACGGCGACGGCCTCGCCTCGTTGCCGCGCGAGAAACTCAATTCCGGCAACTCGGAGATCCGCAACTGGATCTGCGTCGCCGGCGCGGTCGAGGATCTGGCGCTCGACTGGTGCGTCTACGAGCCGGGCTACCGCACTCCGGCCGGCACCGGCTGCGGCCTGGGTTTCGCGGCTTGGCGTTAGGCGGGAGGAAACAATGAATCGCAAGGACAGCGAGGATCTGGTTCGGGTCGGCCCGGGCACCACGATGGGTAAGCTGATGCGGCAGTACTGGCTGCCGGCGGCGATGTCGTCGGAGCTGAAGGCGGACGGCGCGCCGATGCGGCTGATGCTGCTCGGCGAGAAGCTGATCGCCTTCCGCGACAGCCACGGCCGGGTCGGCGTGATGGACCACAAATGTCCGCATCGCTGTGCCTCGCTGTTCCTCGGCCGCAACGAGGCAGGCGGGCTGCGCTGCGTCTATCACGGCTGGAAGTTCGACGCCGCGGGCAATTGCGTCGATATGCCGAGCGTGCCGCCGGAGCGCGACTTCAAGCACCTGGTCAAGGCCAAGGCCTACAAGACCGCCGAGCGCAATGGCCTCGTCTGGGTCTATATGGGCGAGCGCGCCGAGGCGCCGCCGCTGCCGCAGATCGAGGCGACATTGCTGCCCGAGAGCGAGGTGTCGATCCAGTTCGTGCAGCGCGAGTGCAACTGGCTGCAGGCGCTCGAAGGCGACATCGACACCAGCCATTTCGGGTTCCTGCACGCCGGCAGCATCAGCCCGGACGACGTCGCCGAGGACAGCCTGTTCCGCTTTACGGTCACCAACCGGGCGCCCGACTACCATGTCACCGACACCGACGCCGGCACGATGTACGCCGCCTATCGCCCGGCCGACGCGGAGCGCACCTACTGGCGCTTCGCGAATTTTATGATGCCGTTCTGGACGCAGACGCCGCAGGGCAAGTTTACCGAGCACCTGCACAACCGTGCGTGGGTCCCGATCGACGACAACCACACGATGTTCATCAGCCTGATGTGGCGCCGGCATCCGGCTTCGATTGGCCCCGACCGTCACGGCAGGCAGATGCCGGGGTTCAGCCGCGTCTTCGAGTACCAGCCGAACACGACCGACTGGTATGGCCGCTGGCGGCTCACCCGCAACCAGAGCAATGACTGGCTGATCGACCGCGAGGCGCAGGCGCGCGGCGGCAATTACACCGGGATCGACGGCATTCACGCGCAGGACCAGGCGATCACCGAGAGCATGGGGCCGGTCACCGACCATCTGTCCGAGCATCTCGGGCCCAGCGACATGATGATCATGCGCACCCGCCGCCGCCTGCTCCAGGCTGCGCGCGCCTTTGCCAAGAACGGGAGCGTGCCGCCCGGCGTCGACGACCCGGAGATCATGTACCCGGTGCGCAGCGGCGACTTCCTGACCGCCGCGGGCCTGCAATGGCGCGACGCCTACGCGGCCCAGATGCACGCCTCGGTGCGTCCGCTGGAGAAGCAAGCGGCGGATTAGGCCGACCCAGCCTCGCCCCTACTGCCGGCCGCAGTCCCTGCGCAAGTAGGGACCCATTCTTCCGGGCACGAGCGGCTGAACCAGGGCCCCGGCTTTCTCCGGGGCTGCGGTTTTGACCGGGGCGGGCGGGACACGGGCGGTCCGATTGCGCGCCGCCTCAAATGCGGACGGGACGCCCGCGGTCCGGATTAGGCCAATTTTCTGACCAGCGCAGGCGCTTCGATCGCGGCAACGACGACGGCCCGCAGGTTCGGAACTTCGTCAAGGCGGAGCAGCAGGTTCTGCAAATGCGCCACTGCTGCCGCCGGCAGGGCGCGGGCGGCGCAATTGGCGAATTTGTCGGTGAGCGCCTGTTGCGGCAGCGGGTTGTCGGGGCCGCGGCCGAGCGCGGCGCCGACCCGGTTTGCGACGACCGTCCCGTCGTCGAAGGTGACCCGCACCTCGGCGCCGAGCGGCTCGGCAGCATCGTTGTCCTCGGTGTAGGAAGCGGCGTGGATGCGGTTCATCAGACTGCGGGTCGCCGGGTCATGAAAGGCCGTGCCCTCGAAATCCTCGAGCACGATGCGGCCGGCCAACGCGGCGCGCGCCAGGCAATATTGTACGCTGAACTTGGCATCGAGGCCGCTCTGCGGGTCGGGCCGGTTGGTGTGCGCGAGGCGGCGCGGATGCGTCCGTGAATCGATGCGGCGGACGCGCCCGGGCGCGAGATCGTGGTCGCGGCGCAATCCCAGCAGCGCGTCGATTGCGGGATGGGTGCTGCCGCAGCACGGATGCTGCTTGATCCCGAGGCCCGGGCTGACGATGTCCCAGGGTCTTCCCCAATCGGCGAGTATCTTCGCGGCGTCGTAATTGCCCGCGCCGTTGAACACTTCGAGAAAGCCCTGCCGGTGTTCGAGCGCATCGGGATTGGCGGTGAAGCCGTCGCGCGCCAGCATGGCGGCGAAGAGGCCGTCGCGGGCGGTGTGCCCGACATGCAGCGGCTTGGTCATCGTGCCGAAATTGGCCTTGATGCCGGAGGCGAACGACGCGGCGACGGCGAGCGCCCGCGTCGTCTGCTCGGGCGAGAGGCGCATCAGATGGCAGCACGCCGCTGCGGCGCCGAATACCCCGAGGGTCGCGGTCGGGTGCCAGCCCTTTTCGTAATGGTGGAAATGCACGCCGCGGCCGAGCCGCGTCTCGGTCTCGAACCCGGCGACATAGGCGGCGAGGAAATCGCTGCCGCTGCAATCCAGCGCCTCGCCGAGCGCGAACAATGCCGGCACCAGCGGTGCAGAGGGATGCCCGCCCATCGAGTTGCTGACATCGTCGAAATCGAGCGCGTGCGCCGCGGTACCGTTGATCAGCGCCGCGTCGAGCGGCGAGGTGCGGCGGTTGCCGCCGAACACTAGACACTCGCCGCCGCCCTTGCCGCCGAGGACGCCGGCCACGATCCTGGTGCATTCCTCACCGGCGCCGGCCAATGTGACGCCGACCGTGTCGAGCACCGCCTTTTTCGCCCAATCGACCGCCTCGTGCGGCAGATCGTCGAAACGGACCGCAGCAATGTTTTTGGCCAGCTGTTCGAGAAGCGACACAGTGTTTCCTTTGCGCGGCAACCCCGGCTAGGGCCGGATCGTCGTGATTTTGGCCGATGATGACTGTCGCGAAAACCCCGGCCCTGCGGGCGCAACCCAGCCCCGCCGTCAGCCTCATCGCGCGGCTCGGCTACGCGACCCGCGGGACGATCTACCTGCTGGTCGCCGGCTTCGCCGCGGCGGCTGCGCTGTGGCCGGGTCACCGCCCGCAAAGCATGAGCGGCGCCGTGCAGGCCGTCGCGAGCGATCCCCTCGGCGTCTGGCTCGTGCTGCCGATCGCCGCCGGTTTGGCTTGCCTCGCGGCGTGGTTCGCCATCGCCGCGGTGTCGCGCCGGGATTTTGCCGGGCCGAAGCGGTGGCTGTTGTCGCTGGGCATGCTCGGCGACGCGGGGATCTACAGCGGGTTCGTGCTGATCGTGCTCGGCCTGATGGTCGGCCGGCACGGCGGCGGCGAGCGTGACTTGCAGGCCTGGACGGCCTGGCTGTTGGGGCACCCGTTCGGCCGCTGGCTGGTCGGCGGCATCGCGCTCGTGGTGCTCGGCGCCGGCCTTGGCCTGATCGGCTGGGCCGTGCTCGGCGATCCCGAACGCCGCCTCGAAATGGCGGAGGACGAGAAGCGCCTCGTGCGGCCGTTCAGCCGCGCCGGATTGGCCGGCCGCGGACTGGCGGTCGCGATCGCCGGCGGGTATGCGCTGGCGGCGGCGATCGACGTAAATCCGCGCGAAGCGCACGAACTCGGCGGCGTGCTGACACAGTTGCGCGGCACCGCCTATGGGCGCGGGCTGATGGTGCTGTTCGCCCTGGTGTTCGCCGCCTCGGCGGTGTTCGATTTCGTCACCGCGCTATACCGGCGGGTCGATCCGAAGCGACCGTGACCCGGGTCTATGCGACCTCGAACAGCCCCGCCGCTCCCATGCCGCCGCCGACGCACATCGTGCACACGACATAGCGCGCGCCGCGCCGCTTCCCTTCGATCAGCGCGTGGCCGACCATCCGCGCCCCCGACATGCCATAGGGATGGCCGATCGAGATCGCCCCGCCATTGACGTTGAGCTTGTCGTGCGGGATGCCGAGCCGGTCGCGGCAATAGAGGACCTGACAGGCGAAGGCCTCGTTCAATTCCCATAGATCGATGTCGTCGATCTTGAGGCCGTGCTGCGCCAGCAGCTTGGGCACGGCGAAGACCGGGCCGATGCCCATCTCGTCGGGCGCGCAGCCGGCGACCGCGATGCCGCGATAAATGCCGAGCGGCTGCAGCCCGCGCTTCTCGGCCGCCGTCTCTTCCATCAGCACCGCTGCCGAGGCGCCGTCCGATAATTGCGAGGCGTTGCCGGCGGTGATGTGGCGGCCTTCCTTGACCCGCTGACCGTCCTTGAACAC
>Ga0070671_100003475_pt1 | contig 12292 bp, 10 predicted proteins | sample KBSS73metaG_FD_65341 | JGI IMG/M metagenome (GOLD analysis project Ga0070671, IMG submission 65341) | Switchgrass rhizosphere microbial communities from Kellogg Biological Station, Michigan, USA - KBS S7-3 metaG | ecosystem: Host-associated > Plants > Roots > Rhizosphere > Soil ...
TATGCGCACAAGGGCGGCCAGGACGTGCTCGCCCAGGCGCTGAGCGGGGTGATGATGCGCCGCGCCGACGACGAGATCCCGCTCTCGATCTACCCGACCGCGCTCGCCGACTACACCGCCGGCATGCACATGGTGCAGGGCATCCTGTTCGCGCTGCTGCAGCGCGAGCGCACCGGCGTCGGCCAGAAGGTCAGCGTCTCGCTCTACAACTCGATGCTGGCGATGCAGATGCAGGAAGCGGCCATGATCATGATGGCCGATTCGGAAGTGAATTGGGCGGCGATGCCGCTGTCGGGCGTGTTCGAGACCAAGACCGGCGCGCTGGTCCTGGTCGGCGCGTTCAAGGCCAATCCGCTGCGCGACATCTGCGCCGCGCTCGGCCTCCCGGATCTCTCGCTCGACGAGCGCTTCAATTCGCTCGAGCAGCAGTTCAAGCACAAGCCCGAGCTGCACCGCCTGTTCCGCGAGCGCTTCGCGAGCGACACCCGCGAGCACTGGCTGGTCCGGCTCGAGGAGCAGGACCTGCTCTCGGCGCCGGTGCGCGACATGCGCGAGGCGCTGGTCGACCCGCAGACCCTGCACAACGACATGATCATGGAAGGCCGCGACGCCGCCGGGCGGGCGCTGCGCTTCATCGCCAGCCCGATCGGCATGTCGGGGGCGCAGGCGGGCCTGCGCCGCGGGCCGCCCGCCCTGGGCGAGCACACCGCCGAGGTCCTGGCCGAGGCGCGCCGCCTCGCCGAAGGAGTGGTGTCGTGAGCATCCGCCTGGAGGTGGTCGACCATGTCGCCACCGTCACGATCGACCGGCCGGAGGTGATGAATGCGATCGACCTCGCGGCCGAGGCCGAGCTGCAGCGCATCTGGAGCGCGCTGGAGGCCGACGACGGCGTGCGCCTGGTGGTGCTCACCGGCGCCGGCGAGCGCGCGTTCTGCGTCGGCGCGGACCTGAAGAACCCGTCGGTCAAGGGTGTCGACTACTGGGCGGCAGCGCGCCCCGGCGGCTTCGGCGGCATCGCCCTGCGCGAGACGCTGAACGTGCCGGTGATGGCCCGGGTCAACGGCTTCGCCCTCGGCGGCGGCTTCGAGATGGTGCTCGGCTGCGACATCGTCGTCGCCTGCGAGGAGGCGAGCTTCGGACTGCCCGAGGCGCTGGTCGGGCGCATGCCGCTCGACGGCGGCATGACGCTGCTGCAGCGCCAGATTCCGTTCCGCCAGGCGATGGGGATGATGTTCACCGGGCAGCGCATCAAGGCCGAGCGCGCCCTCGAGCTCGGCCTGATCAACGAGGTCGTGCCTCGCGCCGAGCTCGACACCGCGGTCGCGCGCTGGAGCGCGGCGATCCTGGCCTGCGCCCCGCTGTCGCTGAAGGCGATCAAGCAGGTCGTGCGCCAGACCGCGACCTTGTCGCCGGCCCAGGCCCAGGCGGTGCGCCTGCCGGCGCTGGTGGCCGCGCTGCAGTCCGAGGACGCCGAAGAGGGCGTGCTCGCGTTCCAGCAGAAGCGAAAGCCCCGTTGGCAGGGGCGCTGAGGACGGCGGCTTGACCTACGTCATCACCACGGCGTGCATCGACGTCAAGGACGGCGCCTGCGTGAAGTGCTGTCCGGTGGACTGCATCTACACCGGCGGGCGCACGCTCTACATCCACCCGGACGAATGCATCGACTGCGGCGTCTGCGAATCGGCCTGTCCGACCCAGGCCATCTACGAGGATCGCCGCCTGCCGGCGCCGCTGCTGCCGTTCCTGGCGATCAACCGCGAGTTCTTCGAGCCGCAGGTCAGCGGCCTGGGCTCGCCCGGCGGCGCCGCCGACGTGGGCCCCCTGACCTGCGATCATCCGGCCGTCGCTGCCTGGCCGGCGCAAGGTGCATCCGGCGGGTGAGCGTTCCCGGTCTGCGGACCGTCCTGCCCATGCACGCCAGCGTCCTGAAGTACTTCGTCGAGGTGGCCCGTTGCGGCTCGGTGCGCAGGGCCTCCGAGAATCTGTACGTCGCCGCCAGCGCGGTCAACCGGCAGATCCTGAAGCTCGAGGACGAGCTGGGCGGCGAGCTGTTCGATCGCATGCCGAACGGCATGCGCCTGAACGCCGCCGGCGAGCGGCTGCTCCGGCATGTGCAATCGACCTTGCACGACTTCCAGGTCATGCGCAGCGAGCTCGATGCGCTCAAGGGCGAGCGCACCGGCCACGTCAAGCTCGCGTCCATGGACTCGTTCTTCGTCGACTTCCTGCCGGGGGCGATCGAGGAGTTCTCCGAGGCCTATCCGGCGGTGACCTACACGATCGCTTCGTACGCGCCGATGGAAGTGGTGCCGCAGCTGCAGTCGGGGCGCGTCGATGTCGGGATGACGTTCGTCGGCCGGCTTCCGGCCGGCATCGAGGCGGCGGGCCTGGCGACGATGCCGACCGGCGTGGTGATGGCGGCCGGCCATCCGCTCGCGGCCCAGGCCGCCGTCAGCCTGGCCGACTGCGCCAAGCAGCCGTTCCTGCGCTCGCTCGGCCAGCCGCCGATCGGCGCCGCGATGTCGCGCGAGTTCGCCCAGTTCTGGGACGAGCTGGAGCCGGTGGTGAGCTGCAACTGGACGACGATGGTCAAGCGGCTGATCATCGCCGGCAAGGGGATCTCGATCTTCTCGAAGATCGCCTTCATCGAGGAGCTCCGACGCGGCGACGTCGTCTGGCGGCCCCTCGACGTCCCGGAGCTGAACGCGCTGAAGGTCGGGGTCCTGATCCCGAGCCACCGGGCCCTGCCGCATGTCACCCAGACCTTCGTCGCGCGGCTGGTGCGCCAGCTCAAGCAGCTCGAGGCCGTGGCCGCGACGCTGTGAATGACGGCCGGAGAGCGCATGACATTGAACATCGAAGCGTTGGTCGACCTGGCGATCGCCACGGCGCGCAAGAGCCCAAGCCGGCCGCGCAAGGTCGGCGCGGTGCTGGTGCTGGACGGGGGCGTGACCACGCTCGCGGCCTGCAACGACTTTCCCGCCGGCGTGCGCGACCTCGAGGCGCGCCACGCCCACCCCGACCGGCTGCTCTGGATCGAGCACGCCGAGCGCAATGCGATCTTCGCGGCGGCGCGGGCCGGTATGAGCACGGCCGGCGCCACCCTGGTTGCGACCTTCCACCCCTGTGCCGAGTGCGCGCGGGCGATCGTCCAGTCCGGCATCGCGACCCTGTACACGCTGGCCCCGGACTTCGACGATCCGCTCTGGGGACCGGGCTTCCATTGCTCGCGGGACATTCTCGAAGAGGGCGGAGTGCGAGTGGTCTATCTCCAGCGCGACCCGGCACGGATGCATTCACTCACGCTCGGAGATTGATCCCTCGGGCAGCGCATTCGCCAGCAGCGCGCATACGTCCAGCCAGGTCAGATCCTCTCCCAGCGCCATTTCCGCATCCAGCCGCTCTCTCGGCAGCACGGTCCGCAAGCCCTCCAGAGTCGTCGCCGCGATCCGCGCCTCGTTGACCTGGCGCCCGTCCCGCCCCGAGCGCTCGCGCGCCGCCTGCGCCCCCAGCACCCGCGCCGCGGCCTCGGGCCGGCCGAGCCGCCACAGCAGCTGTGCGCACGGCTCGAAGCGGAACTTCGGCATCCGCCGCATGACCGGCAGCGCCTCGCGGGCGGCAGCGGCGGCCTCGTCGATCCGTCCGCACTCGCCGAGCACGCCGATCTGGAGGGACAGCGTGTCCACGCGTTCGTAGTCGGAGACGGGTTGCCGGTCGAGCAAATCCAGCAGCTCTGCCAGCTGGTGCGCGGCCTCGTCGTGCCGCCCGAGCTCCCACAGATGATCGCAGGCCTGCCCCCGGTTGATCACCTCGAGCCGCCAGTCGCCGGCCACGCGCGAAAGCCGGAGCGCCTCGCGGTACATCGCGGCCGCCGCGTCGTGCGCTCCCGCCCGGCGGCTCGACCAGGCGCGAAAGCGCAGCACGTTGATGCGCGGTTCGGCCGCCCAGTCGGGCTCGATCAGCGCCGCAGCCTCGTCGATCGCCGCGTGAGCGACAGCGAAGTCGCCGGCCATGAGCGACCAGACCGCGACCAGGCGCAGTGCCGAGAACAGCCGTCGCGGCCTGCGCAAGCGGCGATAGGCGGCCGTGGCCCGTTGCGCGGCCTCGAGCAGCTCGGCAAGGGTGCGCGGGCCCTGCATGTTCACGGCGGCCATCGCGCGCCAGAAGCGGGCCTCGGTGGCGTCGTCGACGACGCCGGGCTCAAGCCGCGCGTGCTGCGCGAGCAGCCAGGCGGCGAACTCGTTGCTGTAATCGATGAGCGGCCCGGCGTGCGCGGCCAGGCCGATCGCGATCGCGTGGTCGCCGCCGTCGCCCGTCGCCCAGGCATAGGCGGCGCGCAGGTTGTCGAGCTCGGGCAGCACGAGCGCCGCGTACGCGTCGCTGCGCAGCGTGCTGTCCATGTTGCCGTCGTCGGCGATGCGCAGGAATCGCAGCATCGCCGCCGCATGCCGCTCGAGCGTCGCCGCCGTCTCGCCCGAGGCCGCGAGCTGCTCGAGCGCGAAGGCACGCGGCGATTCGAGCAGGCGGTAGCGCACGGGTTCGCAGGCTTCGGCCACCGCCAGCGACTTCTCCACCAGCGCCGCGAGCTGCTCGAGCACTGCCCATTCGTCGTGGTCCGCGTCGACGCACACTGCCTGCGCCAGCTCCATCGTGAAGCCGCCGGAGAACACGCCCAGGCGGCGGAAGACGGCCCGCTGCATGTCGCTCAGCAGGGCGTGGCTCCAGTCCATCGCCGCGCGCAGGGTCTGGTGGCGGCGCAGCGCGGTGCGCGTGCCGGCGGTGAGAAGGAGGAAGCGCTCGCGCAGGCGCGCGTGGACCGCGCGCAGGCCGACCAGCGGCACGCGCGCCGCGGCAAGCTCGATCGCCAGCGGCAGCCCGTCGAGCTGCCGGCACAGGTCGATGGCGAGCGGCAGGTCCGCCTCCGTGAGCTCGAAGCGGGGTGCGGCCGCGCGCACGCGCGCCTCGAACAGCAGCAGCGCCCCGTAGCCGCGTGCGCCGCTCACCGAGGCATCGCGAGGCACGGCCAGCGGCTCGAGGCGGTACTGCTGTTCGGCTTGCAGGCGCAGCGGCTCCTGGCTCGTCGCCAGGATGCGCAGCGCCGGCGCCGTTCGAAGCAACCGCTCGACGAGCTCGGCAACGGCCTCGAGCAGATGCTCGCAGTTGTCGAGCACGAGCAGCATCTGCCGCGGCGCCAGCGTATCGACGAGCGCTCGCAGACCGGCCTCGCCCGGCTCGACGCTCAGGCCGAGCGGCTGCGCCACGGCATGCGGCAGCAGGTCGGGATCGGCGAGCCCCGCGAGCTCGATCCACCACACGCCGTGGCGCCAGCGCTCGAGATCGGCTGCGGCCACCGCCTGGGCGAGCCGGCTCTTGCCGATTCCGCCCGCGCCGACCACGGTGACGAGCCGATGCGAGGCGAGGAGTCCGGCGAGCAACGCCGCCTCGTCGGCGCGCCCGAGAAGCGCCGGCGGGTGCGCCGGCAGGTTTGTCTTCTGCGGACGGGCGGCCGCGCCGGGCTCGGGGTGCGGAACTGCGGTGGCTTCGGGCGCGGCGACCGAAGCGGTGTCCTGCAGCGGCGCCACGAAGCGGTAGCCGCGCCCGGGCACGGTGACGATGGCCTGGGCGCCGAGCAGCTTGCGCAGGCTGCTGATGTGCACCTGCAGGTTGTTCTCCTCGACGATCACCGCCGGCCACACGAGATCGAGCAGCTCGCCCTTGGGCACCACCCGGTCACGCCGCTCGACCAGGGCCAGCAGCAGGTCGAAGGCGCGCGCCCCGACCTGGCAGTCGCGCCCGCCGACGCGCAGCACGCGCTGCTCGGGATGGAGCTCGGCCTCGAGGAAGCGATAAGGCAGGGCGGGCATGGGCACTCCGGACGGGGAGGCTGGGGAAGTGCCAACGGGCCCGTGCGGCCGATTCTGGCGTGGCACTGCGGATTCAGCGGTCCATTCAGAAGGCTTCAGGACCCTTCAGGACACCGGCCGTGAATGACGCCACGATCACGTCACCGATCCGGCACCGCCGTCGGCATCCGCCCGAAACACCCGCGACGCAACAAGCATCCGGGCCCTTGCAACCCACAGGAGATCGCCATGCCCCGCTTCATGATCGAACGCACCTTCCCCTCCGGCCTCGCCGTCCCGATGACGGCGGAGGGCGCCAAGGGCTGCAGCCGCATCGTCGCGGTCAACGCCGAAAAGGGCGTGACCTGGCTGCATTCGTATGTGAGCCCGGACAAGACGCGCACCTACTGCGTCTACGACGCGCCGTCGGCAGAGACGATCCGCGAGGTCGCGCACATGAACGAGCTGCCCGTCGGCAGCATCACCGAGGTCTCGGTCCTCGATCCCTACTTCTATCACTGAGCCCGACCCGCGCCGTCGCGCGGGTTGCGGGGCCGCAAGGGCTTCGTCCGGTGCAGCCCGGCGCCGCAGGCACTCACAGCCGCGCCAGATCCGGCCCGCCCGTCGCCCCGAACCAGGCCTTCGCATACGCCCGTTGCGCCGCCGCCTCGCCGTTCTTGTCGCCCTTGCGCTTGTAGACCTCGGCCAGCCCGGCGAGGGCCCAGCCGTTGTTGCGCACGCTCGTGAGCGAATCGCGGAAGGCGCGCTCGGCGTCGTCGAGCCGGCCTTGACGCAGGCGCACGCCGCCGAGCGACTGGCGCACCGGGTAGTACCAGTACGGCGGCTCGGTGTAGCTCAGCTTGTCCTGGAGGGCCACCGCCTCCTCGTAGGCGAGCGCGGCGCGCTCGAGGTCGCCCGCCGCGTCGGCGATGCGACCGATGGCGACGTAGCGCGCGGTATCGACGATCGCCCTGGCCGGCACGCCCCACGGCTCGTAGGGCTTGAAGTCGGCCTTGTCCTCGAGCGTGCCGATCGCATCGATCTCGGCCTGCGCGGCGGCGATGTCCTTCTTGCGCGCGAACGCCGTGGCCCGGGCGTAGTGGTACATCGTCCGCACCAGCACGAGCTTGTCGTCGGGGGCGGGCAGGGCCAGCACCGTGTCGGGGTCGGCGAAGGTGATCTGGGTGGTGTAGGGCGCGGCCTTCACCGGTTCCATGATCTGGAACTGCCTGGCCAGCTCCACCGGCACCGCGGCATCGAGCTTCTTCGCCGCGTCGACCGCGGTCGCGCCGTCGCCGCCCATCTGCGCCGAGACCATCACGAAGTGGATGTTGTGCGGGTAGTAGGCGCTCTTGTAGAGCGGGTCGGAGGGCGAGCCGTGGAAGTACTGCTCGTCGACCGCGACCGCTCGCTTGTTGATGTCGAGCGAGCGCCGGTACTCGCCCACCCGGTAGTAGATGTGCGCCGGCATGTGCACGATGTGACCGGCGCCGGGCATGAGCGCGGCCAGGCGGTCGGCGTACGGCAGCGCCCGCTCCGGCGCGGTCGAGGCCTCGACCGCATGGATGTAGAGGTGGATGGCGCCGGGATGCGTCGGGTTGCGCTTGAGCACGGTCTCCAGGCTGGAGACGATCTCGGCACCGCGGCCCTTCGGCGTGGCGCCGCCGGGCTCCCAGTAGTCCCAGGGCTGGGTGTCCATGGCGCTTTCGGCGTAGAGGGTGCGGATGGTGTCGTCGGCGGGGAAGCGGGCGGCGACCTTCTGCATCGCGTCGGCATACGCCGCATCCAGCGCCGGGCGCTCGGATTTGGGATCGGCCGAATAGCGCAGCTGCAGCGCCTCGATCAACGCCCGCTCCTTGGCACCGGCGCGACTCTTGAGGGACACCGCCTTCTCGAGCGCCGCGAGCGCCGGCGCATTCGCCTCCGGCATCATCGGCACGTTGATGTTGGGCCCGAGGATCAGCGCCTCGCCCCAGAAGCAGGCGGCGCAGTCCGGATCGAGCTTCTGCGCCGTCTGGAAGGCGCGCTGCGCCTCGGCATGGTTGAAGGCGAACGATAGCCGCAGCCCCTGGTTGAAATAGGACTGCGCCTGCGCGTTCCGGGTCGTGACCGGAAAGGCCAGCGTGCCCAGCCCCTGGTAGATCGGCACGTCGCCGCCGGCGGCTTTCATCGGCTGCGGCTGGAACGGCGTGGTCTCGGTCTTGGCGACCGCGGCGACGAGCCAGGCGGCGGGGATCTTCATTGACGTGCCGGCGATCGGGCCGCACACGGCGCCCGGTCCGCTGTCGAGCAGCGGATCGAAGGTCGGTCCGGCGGCCGTGGCGGCGAACGCCGCATTGCCGCCGCTCGAGCGGTCGGCGATCGACAGGCTCGCGGCCAACAGGCCGGCGGCGGCGAGCGCGAGCGCGAGGCGGTGCAGCGCGCGGTGACGGGCGTTGGACGACATGGCGGACCCTCCTTTTCGAGGAAAGACGACCGCTTCACGCCCATCGCCAGGACCGGGGCCGTCGCCGGGCTGCTGTCACCGCCACGGGCGTGAGTCGCGGAGCGGAGACGATCCTGACACCGGCGGCGCGGGGGCGCAAGGGGCCGATGGATCGCCGGGCCCGCAGCGCCGACGCGACCGTCTACGAGGCGGCGGGCGGCCTCGCGGGCGACGCGGCGCACCGAGAACGGCGCCGGCGTCGGCGCATCAACAGCAGCGCATCCCGCCGCGCCCGTACTTGCGCTCGATCTCGCGCGCGCAGAACTCGCCGCGCGTGAGCACCGGGGCTCCCGGGTGGCGCCGCGCGGCATGCGCGAGGTAGCGCTCGTAGTCCGGCATGCCGAACACCTGGCGGCAGGCCGAGCAGAGGCCGCGCCATCGCGGCCCGAGCCCGGCCTCGCCCTCGCCCTCGCCCTGCGCGCTCATGCCGTCGACCTCCCGGCCAGGGCTTGCGGCGGAATCTCCTGCGCGGTGGGGTAGGCCTGGCGCATCGCCTGCAGGCAGATCTTGGCGGCGAAGACGCACATCGCCAGCACCAGCAGCACGAAGAAGGCGCACACCGCCGCGTCGAGATAGTTGTTGAACGCCACGCGCTGCATCTCCTCGATCGACTTGGCCGGCGCGAGCACCTTGCCCTGCGCGGCGGCGTCGCCGAACTTGCGCGCCAGGGCGATGAAGCCGATGGCCGGGTTGTCGCTGAAGATCTTCTGCACGCCGGCGGTCAGCGTGGTGATCAGAAGCCACGCCGTCGGCACCAGGGTGACCCAGACGTAGCGCTCCCGCTTCATCTTCACCAGCATGCTGGTGCACAGCAGCAGCGCGATGCCGGCGAGCATCTGGTTGCCGACGCCGAACAGCTGCCACAGCGTGTTGATGCCGCCGAGCGGATCGACCACGCCCTGGTACAGGAAGTAGCCCCACAGCGCCACGCACAGCCCGGTGCCGAGCACGTTGGCGGGCAGGTACTCGGTGTTGCCGAGCGGCCGGTACACATGGCCGAGCATGTCCTGGATCATGAAGCGGCCGACCCGCGTGCCGGCGTCGACCGCGGTCAGGATGAAAAGCGCCTCGAACAGGATCGCGAAGTGGTACCAGAACGCCTCCATCGCCTTGCCGCCGAGCGCGGCACCGAGGATCTGCGCCATGCCCACGGCCAGCGTCGGCGCGCCGCCGGCACGCGACAGGATGGTGGTCTCGCCGATGTCCCGGGCGGTCTGCTCGATCAGCCCGGGCGTGATCGTGAAGCCCCAGTTCGAGATCACCTGCGCCGCCTGCGCCGGGGTGCTGCCGATCACCGCCGCCGGCGAGTTCATCGCGAAGTAGATGCCCGGGTCGAGCACGCACGCGGCCGTGAGCGCCATCACCGCGACGAACGACTCGGCCAGCATGCCGCCGAAGCCGATGAAGCGGGCGTGCGATTCCTTCTCGATCATCTTGGGTGTCGTGCCCGAGGAGATCAGCGAGTGGAATCCCGACACCGCGCCGCAGGCGATGGTGATGAACAGGAACGGGAACAGCTGGCCGGAGAACACCGGCCCGCTGCCGTCGATGAAGCGCGTGGTCCTCGGCATCGCCAGCGCCGGCATGACGAGGTAGATGCCGAGGGCCAGCGCGACCACCGTGCCGATCTTCAGGAAGGTGCTCAGGTAGTCGCGCGGGGCGAGCATCAGCCACACCGGCAGGCTGGCGGCGACGGCGCCGTAGACGATGAGCGCCCAGGCGAGCTGCGTGCCGTTGAGCGTGAACAGCGGCGCCCAGGACGGGCTCTCGGCCACCAGGCGGCCGGCGAAGATCGATGCCAGCAACAGGACCACGCCGAAGATCGAGGCTTCGCCGACGCGTCCGGGGCGGATCACGCGCATGTACACGCCCATCAGCAGCGCGATCGGGATCGTGGCGGCGATGGTGAACAGCCCCCAGGGGCTCGCGGTGAGCGCCTTCACCACCACCAGCGCGAGCACGGCCAGGATGATGATCATGATCGCCAGCACGCCCACCAGCGCCAGCGCGCCGGGAATCGGGCCGAGCTCCATCTTGATCATCTCGCCGAGCGACTTGCCGTCGCGCCGCATCGATGCGAACAGGACGATGAAGTCCTGCACCGCGCCGGCGACGACCACCCCCACCAGAATCCACAAGGTGCCGGGCAGGTAGCCCATCTGCGCCGCCAGCACCGGGCCGACCAGCGGCCCCGCCCCGGCGATGGCCGCGAAGTGGTGGCCGTAGAGCACGACCTTGTTGGTGGGCACGTAGTCCAGGCCGTCGTTGTGGCGCACGGCCGGCGTCGGCCGCGAGTCGTCGAGCCCGAGCACCTTCTCGGCGATGAACTTGCCGTAGAAGCGGTAGGCGATGAAATAGACGCAAAGCGCCGCCGTCACCAGCCACACCGCGTTGACGCTCTCGCCGCGCCCCAGCGCGAGTGCTGCGAGAGAAATGGCACCGACGATGGCCAACGCCGGCCACAGCAGCACGGATCCGAGCTTGTTGTTCATGGCAACTCCTCCGCTGGGAGGGGGAGTCTTGCACTCCGCGCTATCGACAGCCACCAAAGGCCCATGCTCGCAGGGGAGATGCCGGCCCGGGGGCGGCAGCCTGCGCGTCTCTGCCGAGCGGAGCGGCTCAGCCCAGGGAGGCGAAGCCGGGATTGAACGCGACCTCCCACAAGTGACCGTCGGGATCCTGGAAGTAGCCGGCGTAGCCGCCGTAGAACGTGGGCTGGGCCGGCTTGACGATGTGCGCGCTCGCGTGCTCCGCCTGCTGCATGACCGCATCGACTTCCGGCTGCGAGGCGACGTTGTGCGCGAGCGAGAAGTCCCCGCTCCCCGCCCGCTGGGGCAGGCCGCTGTCGGCGGCAAGGCTCTTGCGGGGCCAGAGCGCCAGCTTGAGCCCGGACTCGAGATTGAAGAAGGCGACCGCGCCATTCTCGAGCTCGGCACCGACGATGCCCTTGGTCTCGAAGCCCAGGCCGTCCCGATAGAAGGCGACGGCGCGTTCGAGGTCATCGACGCCGAGGGTGATGAGCGTGACGCGAGGCTTCACGGCATGCGATGGCTCACGGCGATCCAGTTCATCCGAATCCCTTGGGCATCCGTTCGAATATTGCACGCGCCGGCTCCGACCCAGAGGGCGGGTCTCGAAAGTCCCTGGCGCGCGCTATCCCTGCTGCAAACCCGCGGTGCCTCCGCGTGCTGGCGCGGCGTGACCCGGAGGAGCAGAATTCGCAGACGCCCGCCACGAACATTTCGGCGCGATCCCTTCGACCCAGACCGGCATGGAAACGCGCCTCAGCACCGACACCGTCAAGCCGTCGGATCGAATCGCCTGGTGGCGCGATGCGATCTGCTCGACCTTCGTGCGCCTCGACCTCGAGTGCGACCCGCGCTCGCCGTTCCGTTGCGAGCTCGGCATCCGGCGGACCGAGAAGTTCGACCTGATCTCGGTGGCGGGCAGTGCCCAGCGTGTCAGCCGCAGCCCGCGCCACGTCAGCGAGGATCCGGCCGAGAGCCTGATCGTGATGCTGCAGCAGGAAGGCGACTGCGTCGCCACGCAGGACGGGCGAGAGATCCACCTGCCGGCGCGGACCCTCGCGTTCCTCGACAGCCGCCGGCCCTATTCGCTGCGCTTTCCGGCGGCCTTCCGCCAGACCGTGGTCAAGGTCGGCCCCGGCGTGCTGGAGCACCGGCTCGGGTCGCTGAGCGCCTACACCAGCCGCCCGGTCGAACCCCGCTCGCGGCCTGGCCGGCTGGCGCGTATCGCCCTCGGCGAGCTCGGCCGCGAGAAGCGCGACAACGTCGCGCTGCCGCTCGCCAACATCGCCTTCGACCTCCTGGGGCTGGCGCTGTCCGAGGTCGGGCGATCGGCGGCATCGCCGGCACGCATGGCAGAGATGCGCGTGCATTGGGCCAAGGCGCAGATCGCCTCGTCGCTGCGCGATCCGGAACTCTCGCCGGCCGTGGTCGCGGCG
>Ga0070671_100003478_pt1 | contig 12287 bp, 9 predicted proteins | sample KBSS73metaG_FD_65341 | JGI IMG/M metagenome (GOLD analysis project Ga0070671, IMG submission 65341) | Switchgrass rhizosphere microbial communities from Kellogg Biological Station, Michigan, USA - KBS S7-3 metaG | ecosystem: Host-associated > Plants > Roots > Rhizosphere > Soil ...
GACTTCAAGGTTGGCCCTGGCCGGATCGCGCGCACCCAACCGAAATATCTCTTCGGCTCGTACTGCCCGATCGTACTGCGCATATGCCGCCGCCACTTCACGGCGCACGGTCAACTCTGCAAACTCGCGCCGGGATTTAGCGGCAGACAAGTCTGCTGCAGCCGCTTCAATGGCGCCCTGATTTTTGTTTCTAACCGGTAGGTCAAGGGAGATGCCGAACTTCAAAAAATGAAATACATCCTGGATAGGCTGTAATTGGCCGTGTTCGTTCACACCGAAAACAGGAAAGCTCGAATTCATTCGTTCGTAGCCAGCAGAAACGCTGGCATCCAAACGTCCATCCGCGCGGGCTTCGTCGATTCGTGCTGCTGCTAGATTCTCGTACGCCTTGAATGCCAGCACATCCGGACGCTCTCTTAAGGCACGCTCAGTTGCTCCTGAGACAGACGGCAGTTGATCAATTAGATGCTCGAAATCTCCTCTTAAGCTGAACGGTTGTTCTGGTGCCATGCCGATGAGATTTCGCAGTTCGAACAACGATACTTCGATTCTGCCAGCCGCGCTCTCGCGCATCGACTTCAGCCGATTGAGTTCAACCAGCGCCATATTTTGTTCGAGCGGTGCCGTGGCGCCTTCCGTTACTTTCGCAGCAATCAGATTAAAGCTTTGTTGATTTGCCTGAACCAACTCGTCCATGAACGAAAGCCTAATTGCTTGCGCTAGAGCTTCCCCAAACTTCATCCGTATTTCAGCGGCAAGTAAGCGTTCGCGATTAGCAACTTCCCGTTCGCGAACTTCAACCTCTTTTTCCGCGACTGCGATACGCGTGGACCGTCGTCCACCCAATTCTAAAGGCAACATCGCCGTCGCCATCACGGTGTTGTCTTTCCCCGGCGGTATTTGCCGCGTGCCCTCAACGTCAAGTCTCGGGTTTGCGCGGAGCCTGGCTTGCTTGACCAACGCCTTAGCGGACTCAATCTCTCTACGGGCAGCTTCGAGTTCACCGTTGTGAATTAGCGCGAAGGTGACTGCTTCGTCGACGGTCATGCCGTTAGTGTGATCGAGATAACGCGATGCCTCGGACTTGATTTGTGAGGTTCGGGTCTCCACTGTGTTCTGAGCTGAAACTCCTCCAGAAGTAACTAAAAGCGTCAGTACAATAATCGGCACCACAACCTCAGGAGCAATTTTGAGTCTGCGACGTTCTTCCTTTTTCAGTTCTCGCTCGCGTAGCCAGAAGAAAATTACCGGCGTCACGATCAGCACATGCAGCAAACTCGAAACCATTCCGCCAAGCACTGGAGTTGCGAGTGGTTTCATAACTTCTGCGCCGGCACTCGTGCTCCACATTATCGGCAACAACGAGGCGACTACAGTTGAGACAGTCATTACTTTCGGCCGCAGGCGCAGTAACGCGCCTTCAGTCACAGCTTCCAGCAGAGATGCGCGTGTTAACTGACCAACCTCGCGCTGCTTGCGAGCAACTGCTTCTTCCAAATAGATCACCATGACAACGGCGGTTTGAACCGCGGTGCCAAACAGCGCAATGAATCCAACCCAAACCGCAACGGAAAAGTTGTATTGCAGGAACCAAAGCAGGTAAATACCACCCGTCAAAGCGAAAGGTACCGCCATCAGCACGTGCGCTGCTTCGAGTGCTGAGTGATAAGTGATGTAGAGCAAACCGAAGATCACAATTAGCACCATCGGCACGACTAACAGTAAACGGCCGCGCGCTCGTTGTTGATTTTCGTACTCGCCACTCCATTCAATGTAATAACCAGCCGGCATCTGAATCTGTCGCGCGATTGTGTTCTTTGCTTCGTCAACAAAACTGCCGACATCGCGACCGCGGACGTTCAACAAAACCGTGCCGCGCAGCAAACCGTTCTCGCTGGAAATCATTGTTGGGCCCTGTACCTCCGTGATCTCCGCGAGCTGTGAGAGCGGAATTGGCGCACCTGTCGATGATGTCACCGGAATCTGACTAAGAGCTTGTACGCTGTCACGAAACTCTGGAGCGTACCTAACGCGGACGGGAAAGCGCCGTCGCCCTTCGATCGTGACCGAAAGATTCGTCTCGCCTATTCCCTTCTCAATCGTGTCGTTGATTACACGCTCGTCGATTCCATAGCGCGCAGCTGCAACACGATTAATATGGATATCTACGTAAGGGGCTCCGCTGATCTGTTCGGGGTAAACGTCTTTCGCTCCTGTTACATTACGAACAACCTCAGCGACGCGACGTGAAAGTTCTTCGAGACTCTTTAAGTCGTTTCCAAAAATCTTTATGCCAACTTGCGAACGAATACCAGTGGACAGCATGTCGATGCGGTTCTTAATTGGCTGCGTCCAAATGTTGGTTACTCCGGGCATCCGAAGTTTCTCGTCGAGTTCCGCGATCAGCGTTTCACGTGTAATACCTGCTCGCCATTGTTCTGTCGGCTTCAAGTGAACAATCGTCTCAGTCATGTTGGTTGGCGACGGGTCTGTTGACGATTCGGCGCGTCCGGCCTTTCCCACCGCCCACTCAACTTCCGGAACGCTCTTAAGAATTTCATCCTGGCGGGCCGTGATCTTGATTGCTTCATTTATCGAGATGGCGGGATCGGTGACCGGCATGAACATCAAGTCGCCCTCATTCAGCGGCGGCATAAACTCCTTGCCGATTCCAGTGGCTAAGAATATGGCCCCGCCGAATAGAAGGACGGCAAACAAGACTGTTACGACTCGATGAGTCAAAGCGAAGCGCAGCACGGGGCGATAGATAAAGTGCAAAGCACGCATAACCGGGTTCGCCTGCTCAGCATGAAACTTACCGCGTAGCAGCAACGTGCAAAGTACCGGCACAAGCGTGACTGCGATTAGCGTCGCGCCCACCATTGCGAACGTCTTGGTGAATGCAAGCGGGTGAAACAGTTTGCCTTCCTCGCCTGTTAGGGAAAACACGGGAATGAAAGCGAGGATGATGATCGCCATAGAAAAGAAGATTGGGCGTCCAACGAGTCGAGTCGATTCCAGCACCGTTTGCCAAACCAGACCCCGGTCCTTCGGATCAACCTTTCGTTGCTCGATGAACCGAAATGCGTTTTCGGTTACGACAATTCCAGCGTCGACAAGCACACCGATGGCGATTGCGATACCGGACAGTGACATAAGGTTAGAGCTGATACCCATGTAGTGCATGAACAGGAACGCCAGAAGCACTGCAAGGGGCAACGGAATGGTGACGATCAGAATCGAGCGGAAGTGTGCGAGGAAGAGGATGTGGGCCAGTGTGACGAGAATCAGTTCTTCGATGAGAGCGCGTTTGAGTGTGTGTGTTGCGCGATCAATTAATTGCGTGCGGTCGTAAAACGGAACTATCCGCACCCCCGCTGGCAGGCCACTCTGTATTGCGGAAATCTTTTGTTTGATCGCATCGATGACTGCCAATGTATTCACGCCGTAGCGCGCAATGACTACGCCGCCGACTGCTTCTTTGCCATTCTTGTCCAAAGCTCCAACGCGAAAGGCATCGCCCACTTTCACATTCGCGACGTTCTTAACGTAAAGCGGAATGCCGTTCTGGGAGGTTAGAACGATGTTCTCAATGTCGGCGACTGACTGAATCAATCCGACGCCCCGCACTACCGACCATTGCCCTGCCCGTTCGATTACATTGCCACCCACGTTATTGTTGGAACGCTCAACGGCTTCGACGACTGTAGACAGCGGAAGCGAATATGAACGCAGCCTATTGGGATCGACGTCGACCTGGTACTGCTGCACGTAACCGCCAACGCTTGCTACTTCCGCTACGCCCGTCACTGAATTCAATTGGTAACGGACGAACCAGTCCTGCAACGTACGCAGATCGCGGAGGCTCATCTGATCGCCTTCGAGCGTGTACCAGAAGATTTGGCCCACACCCGTTGCGTCAGGGCCAAGTGTAGGAGTGACACCCTGCGGCAGTTGCGCCGTAACCAAATTCAATCGCTCCAACACTCGCGTTCGCGCCCAATAAAGATCAACGTTGTCTTCGAAGATCACGTTGATCATCGAAAAGCCGAAAGCCGAACTCGCGCGCACAACACGCACGCCGGGGAGGCCTTGTAGATTGGTCACAAGTGGATATGTAACCTGATCCTCGACCTCCTGCGGCGAGCGTCCCGTCCAGTCCGTAAACACGATCACCTGGTTCTCGGAGAGATCAGGGATCGCGTCGATGGGCGTACGCAACAAGGCCCAATAGCCCCAGGCAGCTAATCCAAGATAGATCGCGATCACCAATCCACGATTGCGCAGGCTCAGCTCGATGAGTCGATGTATCATTGCGCCGTCACGCTAAACGTGGTCTTTCCCTTGCCCGCCGATCCTTCGTAGGCAAGTTGGCCCTGCCATTCACCACCAACTTCAATATCAACTTTGCCGCGATAGACTCCCGGCGTGCTGGTAGTAGTGAAAGTCACCGCGTCGTTCATGGCACTCATGCTCCCCATTTGTGGCATGTGAAAGTTTAGTGAGACTGCACCAACATCAATTGTCTTGCCTGATGCGTCGGTGAACGAAAGTGTCACTTCCTGATTGCCGCGCTTCAGTACGCCACTTTCATTCGCAAGCGTAGCTGTGAGGTTTCCCACGGGCACGGCCTTGATAGTCTTGCCGGTTTGCACGGAAGCATTAGGAGCTGTCTTAGAACTACAGGCAGCTGTGATCAGCAACACTGTGAGCAGAACTGGAATAGCAATCAGCGATCTCTTCATAGGTCCTCCTGATTTGAACGGAATCAAACGTTGCGGTTTAGTGTGCAAGTCGGTTTCGTTGTTAGCGTACTGCTCCAACGGTTGGCTCGTTCGTCAGCAGGATATGCCTCACACTCTCTCCGGCTATCTGAATCTCCTGAACCTTGCGCACGCCGCCGACAGCTTTGGTAAGAATGACTTTCGTGTCGCGTAATAACCTCGTCGCTGGTTCGACGCCGCACTCCAAGCGAGCAATTTCTTCGCCTTCCCACATCTGCCCCTCGCGATAGCCAGCGCCCAGTGTGACAGCGTTGAAAACTAACCAGTGCTTGTCTCTTTCGGCGACATGCTTCACGTGATACATGCCGCTCTTCAAACGGACCGCCCCTACCCATGCGGTCTCATTGAGTCGCACCATGCCTTTTTTCCACTCTGTGGCGCCGTGATCGTGTGAGTGTTGGCCCAAAGTAGGTGGTATCACCACCAACGAAGTTAGAGTCCACATCACACCGATTGCGATCAATTGAATTTTGCGTTTCATGACTTCGCTCATCTTTCTTCTGCTGTAACCGCAGAACAGAGAATTCTCGTTTCCGACAGCTTTCAGTCAGCCCCATTCGTACCCATCTCGATTGTCACTTTCGCAACAACGGTAGATACACCTTTGCCCACGCATAGGCCGCGATCCAAGATCACGCCCAAAGGTGGACACACTACGGCCTTGTTGTAATCAGATCAGAAGAGCGAGATTGCGAAGATAAGAAGGAGGTTGAACTGGTGGACCATGCAGACGGTCGATGCTTTGAAATCGAAACGACAAAATCGGCAAGGCGTGAGCAAATATCGGAGAAGATGACGCCCGTACCGGCGGAGGCGGTATGATGCGAACAGTCCCTGGCGGCGTAGTTGTCCCGCTTTGAGCGCAGGTAAGCGCGCAACACAACTTGGCGTCGGCCACCTCCGAAGTTTGCTGTTGCAACAGCGCGGCCTTACAGCAATCCATCTCCATCATGGTCATCCCACAGTCGTTCTCACCAGAGTGGAATGGCAGCCCGGCGAACGTGCTGCTTACCATCACGAGCAAAAGGAATAAGGATGCTAGCCGCGTCTTCATGCTTTGGCCCACTCTATTTTAAAAGGCTAATTCGAGTCAATCTTTCATGGGTGATTCCGGTTAACTACTTGTGACCTAAGCACTCCACAACCCATTGAGCAATGTTCATGCCGGACATTCTCGCTGCAGTTTTTGTCTCGCAAGGTCGCTCTCTGCGCAAAAGTACCTTTCGATGTGGAGAACTCCGCTTAATACTTGTGAGCCACCTATAGCCTTCAAAATTTCGTCGCGAAGTTCGAACCATCCTGACCGATTACGCTCACTTAAGCAAAAGCGAAGTGCTCCAACGAATGGATACCGTATTTGACATTTTCCACCACGCGATATTTACTTATGGCCCCCAAGTTTTGCACCTGAAAACAACTCGAGAACACCAAGGAGGCACGAATTGAGAAAGTTGATTGCTCTCTCTGCCACAATTATTTTGGCTCTCGGAATAGCTCTTTCGCTGCAGAGGACTAAAGCGTTGACAGCAGCTGCGGGGAGACCTGATCTTATCGTTGACCAAAAGCGGCTCTTACAAAACTGGGTCGTTCGCGATGAAAAGCTCCCCGCGAGCTTCTGTAGCGTTGAAGAAGGCGGCATCACACCCGGCGAGCACACGCTCTTACGTTTTACTGTCTCGACACCCAATATTGGAACCGCGGACGTGAATCTCGGAGATCCCAATGCTCATGTTGCTGCGGGAGATGGTCTCTATGAATACGCCACCTGCCATCGGCACTTCCATTTTCGCCACTACACGTTATACGAGTTGATCGATCCGGCCAGCGGCTACGTCTGGCGCGCAGCTAAGCGTGGCTTTTGTATGATCGACGTGGAGAAGTATCAGGCCTATCCGGGCCCGGCGAATAATGATCGGAACTATCTCTCCTGCGGCGCGCCTGCGACGGCTACAGAGCCAGCGATTCCAGGCAACCAAGGAATCAGTGTGGGCTGGGCTGATACCTACGTCTGGAAGCTTGGGGGCCAGTTTTTTGTTCTGGATGGGGGAGATGGTCAAGCGCCGGTTCCTCCAGGCAATTACACTATTCGCATTACAGTGAATCCACCGTTTCTCGCAGGAGCAGGCGAACCTTGCCCGTTTACAGATTCGAACGGCTTTTGCCATCAGTTGCCCGAGTTGAACTACAACAACAATGTGAGCGAAATACAGATTACCATTCCCGATCATCCGGGCAAGCAGGGCGTTGGACCACTCAAGAATCAGCCACAGCTCACAGCCGAGCCAATTGATTAGTTGAGTGGGTTACGGCTGGAAGCCGCGGCGCGTGATTGCCAACTGGCAAACCGCGCAAGACCCATTCGTCGTTGCGCTGTTTTGCATTTCACAGACGCACCGTGCGCAACCGAAGCGCATTTCCAATCACCGACACAAAGCCGAATTCATTTCGGATCACAGCTTCTTCTATCTGGCGAGTATTCTACCGGCTGTGGCGTGATCTCGGCTACGCGGTCGGGGCGCTCCTTTCTGGGATTGTGGCCGATCTGTTTGGACTGGTCTGGGCCGTGCTCGTTGTCGGGGCGTTAACTTTTGGATCAGGGTGATCGTTGCTCTGCGAATGCGGGAGACAGTCAGTGGGTCAGACGGTCAGCAACGAAGGACGGGCGGTTAAAGCAAAACCTCCATCACAAAGTATTTCAATGGCATCCTTCGTCACAGCAGGTTTCACCGCGCAGCCCCTCGATACCCTCCTTGAGGATGATTGGCACCATTATTAGAGCCGCGACAGGATCAGCCCACCACCAGCCAAGAAGGGCATTCAACAAAAGACCTCCAACCAGAATGGCCGAAAGATAGGTACAAAGCTCGGTCTGTTTTGAGTCCGCCATCAAGGCAGCGCTGTTTATGCCGCGGGCTACCTTCCTCTTGGCGCGAACTAGTAATGGCATGACAATTAGAGATGCGATCGCCAATACGATACCGGGTATGCTCTCGCGAGGATGTTCGCGCCATATTAGCGATTTTATTGAGTCGTAACTGACATACGCCGCCAGCAGCAAAAAACACACACCGACAGTCCGTAGAGTAATTGCTTCAAGACGTTCTCGTCTTGATTCATCGGCATCGGAATGTAGACGCCAGACCAGAGCGGCACCAGAAGTGACTTCAATCAGGCTGTCAAAGCCGAACCCAACTAGCGCAATGCTGCCGGCCATTAGACCGGCGACGAGAGCTATGAGTCCTTCCAGGCTGTTATAGGCAATAGTGAAGTATTCGAGTCTTCGCCCACGTCTAACTAAGTTCGCCCGATCACCTATTCCTATCTGGACAGCATGTGCGTTCATTATTGAACCCTGGGCCAATACATAATCACAAAGACGCCGACTAAGGCGATCAGACTTCCGATCAGGTCAAATCTGTCCGGCCTTATTCGATCAATTTGCCAACCCCACAGCAGAGAAAGAACGGTCTCCAAAGCCAAACGAAATAGCCACCCGCAATTTCGCATAACCCGGCGATGACAAAGTAGAAAAGCGATTTTGTTAGTTCCATTGTTTCATCTCAATCGTCCCGCGCCACGCCGGCGATCTAGTGGGCGTGCCGATGATGTATGTCTGGATAATGGTGATGAACGTGGACCAGCCTTTCGTGCCGATGTGGATGGCTATGGGGCTCGCCCAAAGGCGCTCCCTGATCATGCTCGTGCTGATGGTGTTCGTCGTGAACGTGTCGATGATCATGCTCAATCGCTTCGTGCTCGTGCCGGTGCCCGTGGCGCTCAGTTAGGTGCAGCCAGACACCAACTCCCATCAGCGCGGCTGCGATCACAAATTGAAAAGTTAGAGAGTCGCGCAAAATCAAAAGCGAGATCAGTGCACCGACGAAGGGCGCTAGCGAAAAGTACGCGCCCGTTCTGGCGGTGCCGATGTGTCGAAGCGCCAGGACGAAAAAGGTGAGACTTACACCATAACCAAAGAAGCCGACCAAAGCGGCCAATGAAACTGTACGAATCGATGGCACTGATGAACCTGCGACTAGTGCGATTGTCAGATTCACGACGCCGGCGACGAGGCCCTTTGCGGTGGCAATCTGGACCGGGTCTCCCGCTGAGACTCTTCTCGTTAAGTTGTTGTCGATGGCCCATGCGAGGCATGCTCCGCTAATCGCGAGAGTGCCCCAGAAAGCGCCCATCTCTAAACGACCTGCCCACGAAAGAAACAGGCCACCGCAGGTGATTGCGAACATCCCCCAAGCGATTCGGCGGTCGAAGTTTTCTTTGAACACAAACCAAGCTAGGAGCGCGGTGAAGACGCCTTCCAGGTTCAGGAGTAACGAAGCTGAAGATGCGGGGGTGATGACCAGACCAACCATCAGCAACACAGGGCCGATGATGCCTCCAGCAGGAATTGCTCCCGCCAGCCAGGGAAGGTCAGACACTTTTAACTTCGCCTCACCCGAACTTCCTTTCGACCGCGACCGGATTCCTGACCAGATGGCGAGACCAACGCCCGAACCCAGATAGAGTAGTCCAGCCAGCAATACAGGCTCGGTCTTGCCTAGTAAGATCTTTGCAAACGGTGTGCTGGCTCCGAAGAGCACCGCTGCCAGCATAGCGAATGAGACTCCAGTTAGCGCTTTATCCTTACTCGCCTTAATGCTCATGGCTCACACTCTGATCGGCAGGCTCATGCGAATCGTGCTCATGGTTCTTTTCAGCGCCATTACCTGCGACCTTCATGACGCAATACATATCGTTTGGCTCGCAGCCACCAACCTCGACCTGAATCGTGGTATGCGCAATCCCGAAATCGTGCTCCAGCTTTTTCGTCACAGTGCGCAGGACGTTCTCCCCGCTCCTCACGCTTTGCTCTTCCACCGTGGTGTGGCAGCTACAACAAATCATGCCTGAACCAACGGTCCATACGTGGAGATCATGCACTGCCAATACACCGTGCACAGCACTGATTTTTTGCTCGACTGACCAAATATCCATTCCTTCCGGAATGCCTTCAAGAAGCACATTGACGGATTCTTTTAGAATACCCCATGAACTCCAGAGAATGAGCACACCGATTAGAATGGAGACAACAGGATCTGCGATTGATGCACCCGTGAATGCAACGACTACACCGGCAACGACGACCCCTGCGGCTGAAATCGCATCACCGAGCATGTGCATGTAAGCGCTACGCACATTCAAGGTCGTGCTGCGCTGCCTTGCGGAGCCACAGACTAATTACGGTGTTAATGAGAATCGCGATCAACGCAACGACAATCATGGGCGTGCTGTGTACTGGTTCGGGTTGGCGCAAACGTGAGATCGCTTCCCAAAAGACGAGCAAGGCAATAACCACCAAAGCCACGGCATTCACCAGGGCTGTAAGGATGCCAACTCTGTGATACCCATAAGAGTGCCTTGCGGACGATGGTCGACGTGCGATCCAAAGGCCGTACCATGACAGAACCAGTGCGAGTGCGTCCGCGAAGTTGTGGCCGGTGGTAAAAAAAGTCGCTTGACCTTGGAATCGGTTCCACCCTTTACAATCTTTGGAGTGACCGGCATGAGTTCCGAAAAGAGGTTCTATCATTCAGGTGAATTGGCCCAACTGGCCGGCGTCAGTACCGACACTTTGCGGCACTACGAACGGAAAGCCGTGTTGGGCCGTCCTCTCCGGGAGACTAACGGCTATCGTCAGTATCCGGCGTCGGCCCTCGACCGCGTACGACTCATCCGTCGCGCACTCGCGGTGGGATTTACGTTGGATGAATTAGCTCGGGTCTTGAATGTACGTGATGGCGGCGGCGCACCCTGCGGAGAAGTGCGTAGGCTTGCCGCCGCAAAACTTTCCGATGTAGAAGCGCGATTGCGTGAAATGGTCGCACTACGCGATGAATTGCGAGAGGTTCTGAAAGACTGGGATAGTCGCCTGGCTCATCTGGCTCCGGGCCAACGCGCTCATCTACTGGAATCCCTCAATGCTGGTCTCAATGGCAAGCCTGGCAAACGTCGTCAGGTCGGGGAAACTAACTCTAACCGAAGGAAAAGGGTGACCAAATCATGATGAAAGCAAAACTTTACTCTATCGTTGCGCTCGGTCTAATTAGTGCAATGTTGACGATCGTCAGGGTCAAGGCTTATCAGCAGGAAAAGAAATCATCGCCGACCCAGCCTATGAACGGCATGACAGGTATGCAGGACGAAAAGATGAATGAGCGTGGCGATCATGTAATGGGCTTTGACCATACGAAGACCACGCATCACTTTCTCCTCCGCTCAGACGGCGGCTCTATTGAAGTAGCTGCTAATTCGCCGCAGGATACCGAGAGTCGTGATCAGATCAGAATGCATTTGGGTCATATCGCAAAAATGTTTGCCGCGGGTAACTTCAAAGCGCCGATGTTGATCCACGATCAGGTTCCGCCGGGTGTGCCTGTCATGGAAAAGTTGAAGAGCAATATCCAGTACAATTTCGAAGAAACAGAAAACGGCGCGCGCATTCGGATCTCTACCGACAACCCCCCAGCTTTGGAGGCTATTCATAACTTCCTACGATTCCAGATCAAAGAACACAAGACAGGTGATTCTTTGGCTGTGGGTGGTGAAGGCTAAACCCCGACTACTCCATTCACTCTCCTCGAAACGCTCGACTGGATCGTTTTTCCAAGAGAATTGACGAGGAAATTCAACACTGCATAAACGTCTATCATGGGCACGGATTACCGTCAGGCACGATCCTAAAGCGATCACGATTTAAGCCTGCCATTCCAAGGTACGCCGATACGGACGCAAGAGATCGGCATTCGAGTGGCGCTCGGTGCGCGTGCGATGGACGTACTGAAGATCGTAGTGGGATCAGCAATGCTCCTGACCTTACTCGGCGTGGCCGCTGGAGTGATCGGAGCGTTCGCGTTAACACGATTGATGGCGAGTCTTACGCGGCGTATCGTCGACCAGACTTAGTGACGTTTGGATTGGTAACGGCGGGCCTACTGGCTTTGCCATGCTGGTGTGCTACATCCCGACGCGCCGAGCAACTAAAATCCACTGGTGGCGCTGAGATATGAGTAGAGCCGACTTTCTCTGTTGTCATGCTTCTTAAGACCGTCACGGTTGCTGGTAAATGCGATCTTGCCGTTCATCGCGAATGCCGGCACCGAGATGGGTGAGAACTTCGGGCTAGTTGTGCGCGGCTGAGAGGCGATCTGCGTAGCGACAAAAAGGAGGCCCAAGTGCCAGTTCCATAGAGAACGTTGAACGTCGTGAGTGCTTTCTGTTGTTTCTCATTTTGAGCCTCCAAAAAAAGCTAATCTGTCCCCGCTCTTTTGCTAATGCAGGCTCTATTACTGCGAGCCGTCGTTCCGTGCTCGGGCAATGAAAACTTGAGCAACAGTTTTCTGAGTGGAACGCCTAGCATCGGATTTGCGCAGTATTCATCTCCGTTTTCTGAACGCGTGATCGAAAACGAAATCTGCAACTCTATTCCCCAATCGAATTCCTTCAGTT